>JAABUP010002774.1_pt1 | contig 32832 bp, 39 predicted proteins | sample 5559201 | NCBI WGS metagenome assembly JAABUP01 (sample SAMN10711887, study PRJNA513373) | rock metagenome | isolation source: Antarctica rocks | place: Antarctica
TCGCGAGGCTGAGCTCGATAGAAAAGTGCTTTGAGAAATACTTGGTGATCAGCTGGCATGCACCAAATGTATTGTCATGATATAACTTTCACTGGTGCCTGCAAGGAAGGAGTTCAGGCTCAAGGGCTATTGAGAGGCCTCGGGCCGTGATCTGTGGTGATCGCAGTCAACATTGGTTCAGTAACGCCAGCTTGATGGCCCCCGCGACCTAACCTCATACAACAAAATCAGCAACGTCGAGCGAACTTTGGCGCTGAATATAGGCGCGATGCAAACTGCGATGCAAAGTGAGAGGGAGGAGCAAAGGTACACACTCGTAATGCCAGCGAGAAATGCATGTAACGCGGTTGCACCAGTCCATGGAGGTGCATGCAGGGGATCTGTACGCTGCTCTCCACAGGAAGTAGGCTGTTCAGACGAAAGGAGATTTTTACTGGAACTGGAATTTGTCCAGTGTCTGAGCAGTCCTCAATACTTGAATTGTATGTGGAACTTCCATAAGAGTGCTGCCAGGAAAGCATCATAAGTCATGCCTCAGTAGCATGGCCTAGCGACATGTCAATGCAGGGCTCTCTCAAAACCGTTTCTTTGAAGATGCTGCATTCATCAACTATTTGGCATATCTCAAGTACTGGAAACAGCCAGAATATGCTCGTTTCATCATGTAAGCTGGCAGGACATGCCTGAGTTGCTGGGCAAAGCTACTAAGGTTGTCTGAGTGCATGTTGCTTGGACGCAGATACCCTCATTCATTATTTTTCCTAGATTACTTGCAAAATCAAGATTTTCGGACTGCAATGGCCAGAAATGAAATCAAGGTGAGATTCATTTACTGTCAATATCTTTGAGCTGTGCTTGATACTGGTGCTAGTGATGCAGGAGATGGTGCACAGCCAGCAACTATTCTTTTGGCAGCACCACCGCAACAACAGAACCAGTGTCACTCGAGAAGCACAAGGGGACACTGACAATGCTGCAAGTTAACCGAAGATATCTTACAGTGACACTCAATGTGCTTGAAGTGTCCATGCAGCCTGTCCTTGGAGAATAAGCAGGACGTGTGCAGCTGAAACAATACATTTACTCCAGTGCGTGCTGCTTGCTAGACTTCTGTCTGATTTGGCAGTGTAAAGTACAAGTGGCACTTGCTCACAGCTCAGTCGAGCTGCAGGCTATTTGCCCATATTTGCAGAGCAGCATCATAGGTTGTGTTGCTGTAATGAAGCCCATCATGCGTGCAATCTGGGCCACAACCTGCAATGCAAGGACGAGCATCTCATTCTGCTCATGTGAGCTATACAAGTGCAAGCTGCGTTGCACCCACATCTGCAGACGGCATGAAACGCTCCTGAAAGTGACAACGCGTTTGTTGTGCAGCCACTGTGTCACAAATGCCAACATCGCAGGCCTACAAACCAAAGGTGAGATGTGCAAGAGCACGCGTACAATGCAGAGGAACGCAGCACATACCTCTTGTCAAGTGGTGCATATCTACTAGACCAAAGGGGCCTGCTGGCAGCAACATATGGCTGTCCAATATACACTGGTTGTACTCATCTACACGCTGTAGCGTGAGTGCTTGTTTCTTCTCGTCAGTTTTCAACTTTGGTGGAAATACTTCTGTGATGCTCAAGAAATGCATCCGAACATCACATCTCTGCAGCTAACAAGAATTTGTAAGAACAGCGCGTTCTTGACATTTGGTACAATCACCAGATTGCTCAAGCTAGCATCTCTTCAACAACAAATGTTAACCCAGCCAGTTGAATGTTTCCTCACCTGCTTGTTAACAAGGCCATCTGACAGATTGCCCAACTGGAGCATTGCTGACTTGTAGCCTTCGGGATCACCAATGTGTAACATATGCCACAGTCCAGTGCTGATGATGATGTAATCAGGCTGCTCACTGCCATGAGTCCTGCATGTCACATGCCTGGATGCTGCAGCTGTTCTTGGCCAAACAACATACCCCAGTAGTGATGCATTTGTGCAAGAAAACCCAGAAACTTGTCTATAGTCAGCTGATGGCAAGGGGTGACTTGCCAGAACAAGCAACATGCTTTTGAATCTGAACTTACCATTTTGTTATGCGTGAGGTGATGTTTGCAGTATATGGCGCCCAGATGAATGAAGCTCTGATGTCGCCTGGCAGAGTATACTCAAAGTCGCGGTGCCCAAATACGATCTGTTCATCTGCAGATCATCACATGTCAACGTGAAAACGACCACTGAAGCAACACCTCAATCGGTCTTCTGCCCAACAAGGGGGAATCTGATGCCCAACAGCTTGTTTGCAGATGCACCTCATTCATAGGTTGTGCAAAAGTTGTTGTGCAGACTCCTATGGACAGCTGACTGAAAGGATGTCATGTTGCCAAAATTGAAGTCGTGCATACATTGGTTCTCTGTGCAACAGGGGCTTTGTACTCAAGCGTGGTAAACTCACCATCATCAGCAAGAAGCCTCAGCAAAGCAGCAAACAGAAAACGTGTGATTGAATCTCCAGCCATGACAATCCATTTCTGCTGCAGCACATGCCGCGCCTGCATTGTGCTCAACCTAGCCGCTCCACATTGTCGCCCTTGTGGACCCCATTGCCAGCTGTTGGCATGATTGGGCCCGCATGTAGCTACACTTCTAGTAGATGGCTCACATCTGCATATTGTCCTTGTGGATATCAAGTTGTGCCCATGGTACAGCAATAAGCATATACTCACAACAGCTGCATTCATGCTCGTATCCAGTGCCATATTTGAGATCAGTGTAAAAATCCTGTCTGAAATGTCTGTGATCATCCTGGGGCAAGCTACACCTTTGAGCATTGCTGGCTGATTGTGGCAAATGTGTCATAGATGGGCCATGCTTGTTACATGCCTCGCAACTCAGAACTGATACCTGACATATGGCACCTGCACCCATCCTCCTGAATTCAACAGCAAGCTGCATTGGCCTCCATAATCAAAGGTCACCTCAGCTCTGGTTGTGCTGCACCAGGTAGGAACTCAGTAAGGCGAAAGCCTGGCAAGAACGCAGCAACTGTAGACGCTATGCATTCCAAGGTGCTGCCGGAACTGTGAAAAGCGGACCTGCTGCTTACAGCCGTGGGCGCGGCTCTGAGCAGTGTCCCAGGGAGCTTGTTGAGTGTGAGCAACAAGGCGGCGAACAGCCCCAGCCATGCCAACACAACAGCAGTATGCCTGAGTGATTTGCGGACCCGCATCACGCGGCATCCCTCGGGATCATCACCGCTGGCAAGTCTGTTGGTGATCAGCAACCCATACTCGTCGTGGACTCTGACCAGAAAGAAGTTGAGAGTCCGAACGATCTCAATGACAGCAGCTCAAGCGCCAGATTTGCTGCCGACACAAGCTGGGCAACACCGGCGTAAATGGCCGATGCGCAGCGCACTTTCCGCAGCAACGCCACACACAAGCGCAATTGCAGTGGCTCCTCTGGATTAGTCATGAGGGTCCACGATGACTGTGTTGACTTCGTTTGTTGCAAAAGTGCGCATAGCTTTGCCGTGTGCCCGCGTTAAGCAGATGTGGATCGCTATCATGACACAGTCAATTTCGTGACGTGCGCATGCCGATCAGAAAGCACACCCAAAACTTGAGACCCAGGTTTACTATTTCCGATAGCGACAGCGACGACGAGATCTGTCTGAATCTTGTACGATACCAAGAAGCAGAACTTGGGCCCGCACTGCATACAAGGTAAGTGTCTTCAGGAGCTCGCGATCCTGACTCAGTCCTGTTCAGGCTAAGTCTCCGTCGCGGTTCAGGGCAAACTATAAGAGGGCGGTAGAAGAGCTCACAGCGCTTCTCCGGCAAGCTTATGTACAGCATGCAGACAAAACGATCCAGGAACTCATCTTTGAGGATGTGTTGCTAGCTATACGCCTCTGTAGCAGGTTTTTTTCGCTGTATCTGTTCCTTAGCTGACGTGTTCTGACCTGCCGGTGGTGAAAAAGTGCTGCTGCTTTATACAGGCTAGAGCGTGACAGGAAAGCTGTAGTTGGCCTTGTGGAGGCAGCCAAGCAACGCTTGCGCCAAGCCAAATTGCGTAGAGTCCAACAGGAATACAAACAGAGACTTGTCACCCTCAGCCGGAAAGATAAGCAGTCAGGTCAGGGCCAGAGATCTACATATATATACATATATATCATCTACTTGAAAGCATCTGCTTGACAGCCAACTGTCTCAGTGTTGATTGTCTCGATATATATCAGGTTATGCATGCAAAGCTTGCCAAGCCTGTCTGGCCAAATCTGTTCATGCCATGTCATGATGTGCTGGCATGCCAGTACAAGGCTACTGTTATGTCACCTATTCTACCACCATGACACAATGCGCAGCTACATCTAGCATGCCAGCAGGGACCAGCAAGCACATCGGTATGCAGCGTGTACAGCATGTATTGTGAGTCATCCTGCAGGTCTCACAGAGGACGATCCAGATGGTGTTGATACCATGCTGGGCGAGTTGCCATTGGAGGTGCTGCAGCACATGTTCAGCCTACTTGATCCTCTGACCTTGGGAGCTGTCAGCTGTGTGTCTACAACCTGGCATCAGTTGTCAGAGGAAGAGAGCCTCTGGAAACGCTGCTTGACGCAGGTTGCAGTTGACAATGCAACAGCGCAGAGCAAGTCAGCTGCAACATACAGGCAGCAGTTCAACACCTTGGCTTCACGTAAGAGGCTTTGCTGATGCCTATGACAAGCCACTAATGCAGGGCACTGCTTGCATACCTGCTGGGCACAAGAGGCTGCCCTTTCTGTTCTGGCTACTCAAACATCTTATTTCAGACAGCCACTGTGCATTGTGTGATGCAATGATGACCAAGCTGTCTGGATGTGTTGAGGTTTTTAGAGACCAGATGATCTGCAAGAGTTGTCTGATCATGGGGCCATTGCAGGGTCTCCAAAGGTTCTAGACCTGTTCAGGTCCAACAGAGTATTAAAAGGAGGGCAGCTCCACTGGTCAGCGCCAGCAAGCTCCACAGCAAAGACCTCACTGAGGGTTTTCACTGAGACTCCCTTGTCAGTGCAGATGGTAAGATGACCTGTACACTTCCTGTAAACTTACAGATTTTGTGTCGCACACCACTTGTCATATGTGTCTGTCCTCACTGCCTAGACTTGCAGGTGTGATCTGCCTTGGCGTTTGTGCCAAATGGTTGCGCTGCATATTTGCATATATGGTGCAGAAGCAAGATGTGAGCTATGACGCAGGTTGTGCAGCACATGCTTGGCATGCCCATCACACATATGAGGGAGCAAGTAGGAACAGACACAGATTCAGATGAAGAGGACTTGAACAACAGGATCAACAGGTTGTGGCGACCCAGCTTGCAGCCACTTGTCAAGTCTTACTCACACGCTAGCATGTGATCAAGGCTGAATTGGGCGGCACCAGACAAATTTTGCATTGGGGTCAGAAGGCAAGATGTGTACCTCAGATTTGTATCACATGCAATGTGAACAGAACAAATTTTGAACTGCTGATTGGCTTTGCAAAGGCTTGAGACATTCTCAAGATTTATAGTACAGCCAGCATCAGTGTGTAGTGTATATTGATAAATAACATTTTTACGCTTTTCTGGCTCTTGAATAACTAGACATGTGCAGGGGAAGTCTTGACTCTCCAGAGCAGCTTGTCTTGTGCATCCCTGTAAGGCCTACTACTACTAATGTAGTGTATAGATGCTGCAGCCTGGCAAAGTCCCCAGGGCCAAAGAACCTGATGCGCTTGCAACTTGTAAATAAAGTTATATGCTGGGCTAGCACAACAAACGCCATTGTTACACTACCTTCAGATGGAGCGTCATACCTGAACCAACAAACGTTGTTCCGAAATGGGACTGTCTCACATGTGTGCATGTGTGTACAAGAACAGCTGAAGACACACCTAGTTGTGACAGGGTGTGCAAGCTATATCCAATTACATTCTTACATGTAGTACACCAATGGCAACTGTCATCATCGTACACATGTACTCTCATCGCTTGCCAACTCACACAATAACTGCAAAAGCATGTCATGGATCATTGATTTTTGCCGTTGCCTGCACAGGCTGCTCATGAGCTACTGGTGCCCGTCCAATCAGAAAACATGCGCACATCTGCCTCAGTGGCAGTGCAAGCCTGGCTCTGCACCCTCCCTTCACCAGTGCTGTACATGAAGCTGCCATCGTTATTGCCATAATTGCCATTGTTGCTGTTGCTGAAGCTTGCACCACCTTCTGCATGCACATACTCACTTTACATTTTCTTGTTGCAAAAAACACATAGATTCATGAGACTTTGCCATGTGGATTGCAAGCACTGAAATTGAAAGGTCTCTAAAGGTTTCATGGCACCCTCTCAGACAATGGAGCCATGACTACCCTGGTTGCAACCAGGCGATTGCCTTGAAGTAGTAAGATTGGTGTCCTGTTGAGGATCAGTCGCAGCATAGCGTTGGAATCATTCCAGCCAGTGCTTTGACACTCAACTGCAGACGTATATGCGCAGTAAATGCACGTGGTGTGTGTATTTGAACCAGCCAGTCTCAATGCCAAAGGCAACACTGGCAGAATTAACAAAGGCAGATGCAGACCTATGTGGCATGTACGCCAACCTGGGTATCTGCAGGCGGTGTGGACTCTATCTCTTAGGGAATACGCAGCATTACCTGAGCTTGAAGACATGGACATAGCTCCACCTTGGCCAGTGCTGGTGTATGTTTGACCATTGCCAGAGCTTGATGCTGAAGCTGATGACCCAGATGGCATGCCTGCAGAAGAACCCAGCAACCTCATGAAGCAGAAAAAGAGAAATTGTTGGCCAACCTTGGTGCGCTGTGCAAAAAGCTTGCAGGGGTGCAGTACATGCCATGACCAAACAGCGGACAAGTCAGAGCCTTAGTGGAACTGCACACTATCTTGTGCAGTTATCACAATTTTTGTGTTTGTGCATGCACTGCTGTCTGCAGAAGCGATGCAGTGCACTGCTGCACTGCCAAATAGCTGCTGGGACCTGCTGGGACCTACACTTCCAAATAGCAGCTAATTCACACCTGTGGTCATGCTGTCTGCCTAACCTAGATGCCAGGCAGTGGTCACAAAATACTCCTTACAGGCAAAATGCCTGGCGCGCATGGCCATAATTTGCCGCTGCACAGTTACACCCCAATTCATGAGTACAGTCGCCTTGACAAGCTCACTTCCTGCTAGGATCAAACAGCTGTAGTCACTCACCTGCACAAGTGAATCTGCCCAACATCTCCAGCCCGCATGACCACTTGGGTTCTGCATCTGGAATCCTGATGGCTTGAACTTTCTGGCAGCCCCCTCCAAACATGTTGGCCATGTTGCCAAACTGCATATTCCCAGAGAATGCTCCTATGCCCCCTGCTGCCATAGCTCCAACACCAGACAGACCTGTCGCACCCTGCATCACACCACACATTCAAAACAGGTCACAAGATCACAACAAAAAGACATGCTTAACTGCAGTGGCTGGTGTTTGACAGAAAAGTCTTCTGGCCGTCTAAGACACGGTTGGAAATACGTGGCGAGCTCAAGTCAATCTTGAACCCATACCTGATGCACGCTTGTGGTGTAGGCAGATTGCAGATGGGTCAAAGCAGCATTCAGCATGCACACAAGAGTGACATGACCCCTGATGTAGTGCCGACTGGACAGGCAGGCAAGCCCTCATCTAGATAGCCATAGTTCTCCCAGCACATTGCAAGTCACCTGACCCATGTCACACTGCCCTCTTGTGTGGTGAACCTTGCTTAAAGAATCCACGCTGCCACTGATCTTCACATCATCTGCAGGGCATACACATAAGGAAATGCCATATCCATTCCCACATGAAACACCTTGCAGCCCAGAGCCTTGGCACAGATGTGCTCTTTTCCTGCTTGTCTGCATTGAGTAAATTTGGCATCCGTATGCTGTGTATGTGACAACTTGCGACGCCAGTGACAGCGCAGGCATTCTTTGTTGTGTGTTGCAACTGAATGTGGGGCTGAGATCTTGCTGCAGCTGTACCTGAGGATGGGTCCACAAACACCTCCGAAATTCCTGCCAGGCGTACATACACACTGCGCATACTGCCCTTCAGGTAGATCTTGCTCACGCCTGAACCCTCAACTTGCACTGACTTGAGATTGCCCCTTGCAATGATGGTGCCCACACTGCAACAGGAGACAAGATCAAAAAGCAGTCACTGCTCTAGAGATCTGCCTGACTTGTGCAATGGCTATGTAAAGGTCAGAAATGGTCCAGCAGCAGTGTGGTGTTGAACACTTAGCTGATCAGATCATGAGAGACTTGCCCTTTATTCTCCAGTAGGACCTCGTCAGCATTCAAGCCCATCAAGTAGAGGCTGCCGTCGCCTGCATGCACGCCTGTGAAGCGGCGCACATTGAAGCCTGGACCGACGGCAACACTTGTTTTTGGAGCCTTGTTGTGCACCAGCTGCAACTGGTCAGGCGGCAGGCTGACTATGACTTGAATAGGTTTGCTTGTGCGGAAGTTTCTTATGGCCTCGAGGGTCAACGTCTCCTGATGAACGTTGGTGCTTATTGCGTCCTTGACCACCTCATCAGCGGTGATTGTGACCTTGTAATCAGCGCCGGGCACAATCTTGACGTTAAAGGGCGCACAGATGAGCACTTTCTTGAAGGGGTCCATGCGCTTGCCAGAGGGTCTCTCCGCCACCAGATCTTGAGAGGAGCCAGCTGCTGGCCTGTATGCGGAGGCGTGCACGTGTACGACCAGAGCACAGAGCGACACCGCAAGGACAATGTACCCAAACTTCAGCATCAGAGGACTACTTGACTTGCCGCCAGACCACGCTTTGCCCTTCTCGGCAGATGCTGCTAGCATGAGACACCTGGCCGTCAGTATGTTGGTCTTTGTGCTGCCAGGCTCCTCGGTAGGATGTGTGAGCATCTTCGAGCAGTTTCGATGACAATACATCGTCGCAGTATCCAAGGCGACGTTATGCCGCCGCGTGGCCCGCCTGCCTCGGACTAAAGTGACATTATCGGCTAGAACTATGGGAACGAGCTATTGCAGCTTCTTGCTTGATTGCACCTGCCGCTACTGATACCAAGTAAGGATTTGCCAGTTTCAATTGGGATGCCTCATTGCTTCCAAGTTGCAGGTTCAACAGTGACGTGCAACCACGTGGTGAGTAGCTTGACAGCCATGCACGGCACATGGATGGTTGTCTTGTTACACAATTGTCAGTCTTCGTCAGATGACTCTAACCCTAGTCCAGCATACATCCCTTGACGAGATTCAGGTTGAATACTGTCTACTGGTTCAGCAGCACCAATAGTCTTGGTGTTGATGTCTGCATCCTGCTGTGAATCTGGGCTTGCTTGCGGCTGTGTGAACTGCCTTCGTTTTGGTGGAGGTTCCATACCTTCGGGATACAGTCTGGTGACGGTAATCTGCAAGGACAAAAAGGCTTGCCATTGACATTATGACAATGTGCTTGTTTGTTGCTGTGGTCACACAAGATCTCATGACAGAGTCTGCAAGGAGGAAGCCACATAAGTGACGTTTCACAGGCAACAGTTGATCTGAGACAAGTCCTCACACAGACATTGAGCTGCATAGGAAGTCATGCTCCCTCACATTTCCATGCCAGACATACCTTTTCAGGACGCGGAAACTCTGCATTCTGTGCTGCTTCTCTATTGTCACTTTTCATGCGTTTGCCTCTCTTGTGCACCATCAAGCGTGTGTTGAGATCCACATAGCCCATGTATGTGGGCGTCTCTCGCAAGATGTATGTGCGTTTCTCCTCATCTTGGCGCACATCATAAAGGTACTCTCTAACCCATTCGTATTCACCCTCCATGATGCTGGCATCTGTATCCTCCCTACAACCCAAAACAATGCAATGTCTGACATTCTGGATTGGCTGTTAAGACGTCTCCTGCTTGTTGCAACCGCACTTCACAACAATCAACAACAAGCAGACATCTACTGATGAGGCACAATAGCACGCCCAAGTGCTTTGACAAGCTTAGCATCATGAGCATGGCCCAAAGACTGAAGGGAAATGACATCAAAGTGGTCCACAGACGCAGATGTGCCTGGCGGGCACAGCATTTGCCAGATCTGTACAAAGGGTGCATGTGCAGTTGCTTGCAGGTATACCTATAGTCCCTGATGCTCAACACACACACACTTGATTGTTGACACAGCAAGAAGACCTTGGCTAAAATAGAAAGTGCTTGCACTGACACCAGGTGCTGCCAGCTCAGTGTTGCCTTGAAGGCAGCAAGCTACATAACAAGTGTACAAATTGAACATACCTGTTGCTGGGATGGGCTGGAGTTTCTTGAGGCACCTCCTTGGGGACCATGTAAGCCACAAAACGATTTGCAGCACCTTTGCCATCTGGATTTGTGCTGGCCAATGCATATGATTTCATCATTGCCATTTCTGCACACAGCATTGCCAACTTGGTGCCATGACTCGTGGAGTAGCTGACACTTGCTGAGTGGATAATTGCAGGAGATGCAGAACATGAAAGATGTAGCTGGATGGAAACATGGGTGCAATCATGAAGTAGCATGGGGCACGCCCTTCAGCTGTCCTGCACTTGCTTGCACACAATGTTTGCACCATGCACGATTCATAGAGGCAGCACTTGGTTTGCTCTTCCTGTGACTGTTTGCCCTAAAATGATGCAAAAAAAGCAAACAGTGACAAAATCAGGCAGGTGAAGCAGTGAGCAAACCTGAGATGCGCCTACGCTGCTTGTTTGAGAGCTTGGCCAGGCGCTCATGCTCAGCTGTTGGGTCATTGTCAAACACCATGTTGACATAGCTGTGGTGTGATCGCTCCGCATCAGGAAGGACTGCAATGCAGAGAACAGCTTCATCTCTGACAAATTTACAGCAGTGCTGTGATGGTGGTGCACCTTGACACCAATGCAGAAGCAGGTTGCAACAGAGTGCTGCTGCAAAGCACAGCTGTTTGCATTGATATAGGACACAGCACTATCCAGTGTCATGGACAGGACTGCTGACAGCCTCAGCAGCATTGCTGCCTGTAAGATGGCAGCTATCAATGCCATGGTGCATATATGTTATGTGGTGCATGCAGCAGCACATGAGAATGTAAGGCAGGGCTTGGGTTCCTGACCTGGCAGAATTTTGAGTGCTTTCATGCTTGGCTTTGTCTGGTGAACAGGCGGGAGCTGAGCAGCCTCAAAGCTTGCCTGCATGGACAAACACCTTTTTCAAAAACACTGACTTGGCAGCCTTGAGCAGTGAACTCCGAGCCACAGTCTGATTTGCGCCCTGGACCAAACTTGCCAGATGCAGCACAAGAGGTGCTTAGTTGGGCAAATAGGGCCAAGTTGCCATTTGCTGTGTGAACTGGCTCGCATTGCAGCAACCAGGTGAGCCAGCTCACACGGCAGGTTGACAGTACTGCACGCTGGCACACTGGCACTATTGTCAGATGGCATGTGCAACATTGTATGTATTTGCAGCAGCAGGCGGCAGCCCGCAGATGCTCACACGCTTGTAATGGCCTGATGCAAGTAGACAGAGAGATGCGCAGGGAGTTGTGCTGGTTGAAGCTTGCAATGTCAACAAGTACACCAGGAACAGGGGTCATTGTATCTACAGTAGGACATAAATCTGTCATCGGTCTAGGGTTCAGGCAGACCTGGATAGCCTCCATTTGGGTCTCTCTGGTGTCAGCAGGGGCTTCCTCCTGAGCCTGCCGCTCTGCCTTGGCGCGCTTCTCTGTGATGCCCTGCTGCCGCCGCTCTGTGGAGTCATTACTGATGTAGGTGGTGCGCATCAGCCATGACAGCTCGGTCTTGCCTGATGGGCCTGGTGCACTTTTCACAGCTGCCTTCAGATGGGCTGGGAGTGTCATGCCCTCTGTACCACCCTGCAGTGGCAAAATTCCTGTGATGAATGTGACAAAGATTGAATGTGACACAGGGTGACTGCAGAACTGTGTGAAGTTGATGCACACTGCTGGGTGCCAGCATACAATTCACAGGAAGCTGCGCAGAAAACATGTCAGCTGTCAGAATAATGAGCTACAAGCGGTGCTGTCATTTGTCAATGCCTCAGACAGGCATTTAAAGACTTACAACCAATAGCAGCCTTAATCAGTCTTGTTGCAGCATGAAGCTGGTGTAAAGTGTATCTGGCACACAAATTATGACAGGGGGCTTGGCCTCTGCAGTGTGCAGTTGTGTTAACTCACCTCTACCAGCGCTGCATCTTCTGGTGCCAGAGCTTGCGGCTGGTCAGGTACAGCATACACGCCCATGTCTAGATAGGACAAGGGAATGCCTAAGTCAGGCTGCAGGCTGAGGTGGCGAACAGGGGCACGCTCCAGTGAGGTCAGGCTGAAAGTGGCTAGCTCCTTGGCCTGTAGGGGGGCCACCACCATCTTGGGATCCCCTGGCACCTGCACCAACCCCAAGCCCAGATGGTACTGATGCTTCTGTCACTAAGTTTGTCAGTAGCGGGGTTGCAGGCATGTGTGGAAGTACTGATTGACCTGTCACAATCACTGTGCAGCAGTGATGAGCAGTGTTGGGTACAGCTGCCAACATGTGCTGAGCGGTGACTTGCCAGTGACATGCAATAAAGCTTGCAGACAAGGTCAATTAGCTGTCTCTTCTGGCCTTTGTTGCTGCGGGGCTAACAAAAAGAAGTGCATTGGCGCCATGCAAGGTGCACAGTTAATGTGCATGCATCACGCGTGAACAAGTATACACGTTCAGAGGACAACAAGCCAGCACAGGGTGAAAGGCATGTTTCAACACGATTGCTCACCTCTGGTAGGTCGCATCTAAACCGAACATTGCACAGGAAGGGTGTTTCACGTTTCAAATGGTTCTGGTTCTGCTCTGTATTGAGCAGCCGTGCTTGAGAGTCTGCATACTTCTGCAGCGCACAAAGGCTCAGGCAAGGTAGAGCACATACAAAAGATAGGCCTTCAAGTGACAGATTGAAGCACCTGCGCATTTGCTTTGTCTTCTTCGACTTGCTTGCGTGCCTTCCTCTGCTCAGGAGTCTCGACTGGTCTGTGCATGCAGCAAGTTGTTTATGTTATTTGCAGTAAGTTGGCAGGAGTAGGTCCAGAGCTTTACAGCAAACATAGCGCGCTACTCAGAATCAGTCTGGACCTGCTGCTGGACGGCCTGGCTTTGTCTGCAGCCATTGATACTCGCCGCTAGGCACGTGCTGCCACCGCAGGGTCCTTCGCACATGCAAGCTTGTGATCAGACCGCAAGCACGTTTCACGAGTGGCGGCCAGGTCGACAGGAGCAAGTGATGCTGCTCGACTGCGACTGGCTTGTTCCAACGCGACAAACTTTGGCTGTTTGTGCGTATTGCTGCTCAAGGAACGATTTGTCATAGCTGCTCTTACAACTCGCTGCACTTGACCCAAGTCAAACTTGAGGCCTCAGCACAGCGGTGCCAGCCTTATTCACGTACTGTGATCACATAGGTAGATCAGATCTGCAACTTTGTAGGCGACCCTTGGTATATCTGCCTATCACCGCTCGCAGCCTGTTTGGGCTGGCTTGTATATTCACTAGCTGATCGACGTTCAGCCTATGTGATGACTTGACCTGCGACAACGTCTCTCCAGTGTGTGTTTGAGAGTTCGCAAGCATGGCACGACATGGAGTTGCTGATACAGACGTTCTGATCACTTTCGAGGACTTTTTGGCTGGCAAATGTGGTCAACAGGAAGCAGTCTTGGCACAAAAGCAGGCTGCACAGTTACCTGCTGAGCGTAAGCCTGCAGAGGCTGTCACGAGAGTCCAGATAGACGATTCTGGATATGACATGCGGGTTGGTACGCGGCTGAGTTGATCGTTAGCTTACCAACAGCAAAACTGGCACTAGCAGGTGCTGACTGTTAATGCAATGATTCCTAGGAAACAGAGCTGGCAAGCGTAAGAGAGTCATTCATGCATACGACGAACAAGAGCTCCGCAGATCTAACAGAGACAGGGTCACCAAGATCAGTGACTCTGCACCTGATGTGAGACCTGGCAGAAAACGCAAACTAGAACAGTCTGGGGGCGATGTGAAGAAGAGGAAGCCAGGACGACCACCAGGAAGAGGGCCTGGCAGGCCTGCACTTCTGCATTCTCCAGGCATCTCTTCCAAAGGCCCTCTGCCAGCTGGCTGGTCTGTTTCCTTGAAGGACTCCAAGAAAGAGGTCGGCAAGAAGTACAAGCAGTACAAGGTGTGTTTTGTGCAATAGCGAACGCCTTGCAAGAGATTGAAGTATCACACAGAGCACAGCATGGCATGGAGCAGGCATTGACCAAAAAGTGCCTGACCCAGGCTTCTGACATTGCTCATGGCTGCAAGGTTCAACGCCCTCATTGCCGTTTGCACATGCAGCTACACTCATTGCCACAATCAGAGTCCTGCTGCTTGCTAGTCCAGTGCTCTACAGAATCTTCAAGCGCATGCTAGCCTAACTTGAGCCTGACTGCCTCAAGTAGTTCTCCATCTGCAGCAAGCCCATGACATATTGCAGGCACCTGATGGGCAGACATTCTACTCCTATGCCAAGGCACAGGAGCATTGGCAAACTCTGGGCGAGACCCCGCTCAGGCAGCCCTTTTCTGACGCAAGCAAGTCTAGCAAACGGGTAGCCAGACTCCCACTTGGGTGGGAGGTCAAAGCCATCCACCGTGATGTTGGCAAAAGGCAAGGGCAGGTAAGCTTCTGTTGTGTCTTGGGTCAAGTGTGCTGCAAGACTGAGCAGCTTTTTGCATTGCCATAAACGTCAAAGTGCTACATTTTCAGTGGCTTTCAGCTGCTTGGCAATGTCAGCGGCGCAGCACCAAACAAAGCAAGCTGTTGTGTTGCATGTCATGATGGCGGTGTGAATTGTTGCTCAGGATTGGCATTGATGCTGCAGGTGGACAAGTATTACATCAGTCCAGAAGGTGAGCAGTTTGAGTCCTGGGCCCAAGTGCAGGAGCACTGCAAGAGTACAGGAATTGCTATAGAAGCAGCCCAGGATGATGATGATTCTGAGCATGAACCAGAGCCAGACTTTGACTTGTTAGACATGCTGCATTGGTTGCATGCTGCTGCTGCTGACTCCCCAGAGTGGCCAGAACCTGGTGGAGGGCCGCTCATGCAGATGGCATTTGCAAGGATACGAACTGCCTTAGCTATTGATCCTTCGTCTGGTGTTGCATCAAGACGTTCTGTCAAGCCTAGCTGACAGGATCGTCAACATTTGCTGTGTCTTTGGCACTCTTCTATGATGAGCCTATGTGCCGTATGTTATGCAAATTGCTTTGATTGACACAATCGAAATGATGGTGACTGAAGCAGCACACGCACTCCCAAGTCGTGGACCACATTTGTTTTATGACGACAAGCGTGTGACGATGGTGTGCAGCAGAGTGTTGTCTTGTGCAGGCCAAGTGACTGCATTGGCCTTTGTGAAGTTGGGCTCATAGAGGGAGGTTGTTTTCCCCTTACCACAATTCCTTCAGCAAAAGCTTGTCTTCACATGTGAATCTCGATTGCACGTCTTGCATATTAATTCCTTCAACAGTCACACTCAACAGGTCAACGTTCACATCCATCTATATCTATGTACAGCTTTGTACGCGACTGTGTGTCTCCATGACAGGCTATTTGTTGACAAGCCACATGGTCTCCAGATCTCCACAAGAGTTGGCAAGACTTGATGTCGTTTCTGCTATCAATGCTATTGTCTACCGTAGCCTCTGCACAGGTTGTTTGCAAACGAGAGGTAGCTTTGAACACTGGATGCCAAGCTCATTCATGTGGTGTTTTGCTTGATGCGCCAACATCATTTTGAACGCCCCAATCGGATTCCAGTTTTTTGCCAAGAACACCAGCTTTGCTGAGCATCTCGGTGATTGTCATTTCCTCAGCCACTGCATTGATCTGAGCCAAGATCTGGCCTACAGTCTTTGACCCAGTGTCAATACGCTCTTCCTTCTGATTGGTGTATTGGACTATCACGTAGGGGTCTCCTTGCAATCTGACCAAACACTCAACCTGCAGTCCCATGACTTATCACCATGAGTACAAGTTGCTGACCATGTCAAACGGCTGCAAAGTTCAGGGCTTCAACAGTTATCTCACTTTGCAGTCTGGGTTGCTTGCTGTTGCAGCAGGGCTCTGACAGCGTGACAGAAATTCTCGAGCACTTCGGCCGTTGGCTTGCCAGGGATTGAAGCGCACAACCACACGAGCCAACTGCTTCAACTGCATATACTGCTGTACCAGGCACTCAAGCCAGTCAGCACTGTTTGTTTCTGCTGACTGTATGATCAGTCCATCTTTTATGCTCGGCGTGAGCAGTCTATACAGCAATCCAATGGCTACAACCCTGATGGCATACGTGCATCCAAGCAGTTATTGCGCATTCTCGGTGCTGCAGTCACGCACAGCACTTGAGTTGACCTGGCTAGAGCAACTGGGGACGTTTAGGTCACTTTAGGGCTGCCGCAAACTTAGTCAAAAGTTCGCTGACCTAACAACAGCTCTTGCGGTAAAGGCTTGTACAGTACATTTTAGTCGCAAGTATTGATCGGTTGGCATTGCATCAGTCGCTTATGTCACCATCGTGCTAGACTATGTTCAAGAAGTTTACGACTGAGGAAGTCTCGACGCAGAATCAGATCAAGTCTTCTGTACAACGAGGCGTCCGTGGTATGTGTGTCAATGGGTCCTTGACAGAAATGCAGCACTTTCCATGTGACATGACACTGAGAAGTTGCACGACCGTGACTCGTGACCCTCATATATGGTGGCACTTGCCCTGCAGCCAAAGTGCTAGAGCTATACCCCTTCCTTGAAGAAACAGGTGTTATAGATGAGATCCTCCCAAAGAAAGAGCAAGCAGCCCTTGCAAAATTGTAAGGATAGCTCTGCATATTGCTACTGCTGGAACTTGTGTGTGCGTGTGATCATCAGATTTTGATTTATTGTCACTCAGTATGTCAAATGAAAACCTGTTGCAGGCCAGACCATGTCCAGGTGTTTGTCATGAAACACACACCCATTTTCTTTGCTGAGAGAGATGGTCCTTGGTATCCCACCCTGCGTCTACTTCATCAATATCCAGAAATGATGAAGAAGTTGAGGGTTGACAAGGGAGCGCTGAAATTTGTCATGTCTGGTGCCAACATCATGTGCCCAGGCTTGACATCACTTGGTGCAACAATACATGATGAGGTACATGTGAAAGTCTTTCAGACGTACGTTGTAGACACGAAGTTGCTATGGGCAGAGAATTGCAGACTTGCATCTGACACCAACAACATCTGAGACCTTGCCAACCCATTTGCACTGCTTTCATTGTGCAAGCCTGTATACAGTTGTGATGTAAGCGTTCAACTCCTCATTTGGGCAGAGGCACATCTGCAGACAGAGTTCATTTGTCACCTATCACCAAGACTCAAAATGCTACATCAATGAGCTCATCTGATTGATGTTCTGCAGGCAGAAGCAGGCGAGCCAGTTGCGATCTATGGTGAGGGCAAAGAGCATGCCATGGCAATTGGCATCACCAAAATGTCCACCAAAGAGATGAGAGAAATCAACAAAGGCCATGGAGTTGATGTTGTACACTATCTGAATGATGGCCTTTGGAAGACGCAACAGTTTGCTTGACCTGCTCACACTATACTGCTCAACGCATGACCCCATGTTGCACTTACCATGTGCTAGTTGACAGAGCCTTTCTCAATTTTACAATGTTCTTTGTTAGCTTATCTTGAGGTAGCTATATCCCCAGCGCAGACAGTCAAGTTCATGACATTGCCACCCAAGAGCAGTCAATTTGCAGAATCTTATCAGCATGTTGAATCAAGCAAAGAACAGTGATGTCTAAGTCACAGTTGTTTTTCAGCAGTGCAGCTGCAGTCACCTGTACATCTTGCTTTCTATTTATAAGGGTGCCTTGCATGTACACGTGACTGAAACCCATCTTTCTACATACAGCGCCATTGCAGCACGTGACGTGTATAGATTGAGGTGAGCCTGATGAGCCAGCTCATTTGAGGTAGAGCCGCAGCTTGCAGCACAACAGGCAGCCGTCCACCTCTTATCTGTTACGCCCATGTGTATTTACATACCTGGTCCGATGCCATGCCCATTGCAGCAGGAATTTGTGTCACCAATTTCACTTGCAATGTGGACTACAATGATTCATTTGTATGTTAGTATGTTTCCCGTATCAGTTGCCATCAACAGTGGCCGAGATAGAATTTATTTCGAAGCAGGCAAGCTGAAAGACACTAGTACTGTCAGGGCCAAGCCTGATGCAACAACTTCAGAATGTCCCACAAGGCACACTTGAAGTGTCACAGTGAACGTCTGAGCCTTGCCGCAAATGCACCGTCCATGTTGTGAAGGTGAGGCAGAGTCTGCAAATGTCCATCAGCAGTGACAAGCCTTGAAGGCACCAGGTCTGCAGGAGCTGACTCAGCTTGGTACTCAGAGTGATGAGCAAGGAACGCTGAGACCTGTTCAGCATTCTCTTCTGGTTCAATGCTGCAGGTGCTGTACACTAGAAGCCCGCCTGGTTTCACCAGGCTTGCAGCTGCATCTAGCAATCTGGCCTGCAAGCATATGCTCACTGATTGGAGAGGTCAAGACAGCAGCTGTAGGCACAACAACCATGACAAGCATCATGAAGGGAAGCCTGCTTCAAACGCTGCCCAGCAGGTGCTTGGTGTAAACAGCGTTTGAAGATGGCTGTTTTTTATAACGCTGATCATGGTTATTGGCTGGCTGTGCCTACAATTGGTGTCAACTACAGCGAAGATGGGCTGTTGACTCCACATCTGCTCCAAAGCATGGTTCAACCTAAGGGTCATCAAGAGGTAGCAGATTGACGCTATACATCCTGCTTGTACTGCATACACATAGTTCTCAACATTATGATCTGTACGTCCCTGAGGCTTGGACACACAAAGCATGGCAAGTGCAGATGGAATCAACATCAGCAGCTAAATGCATAGTTGCTGAAGGTGCTGACCTGCAAGGCTGCTAGCTCAGAGAGCTCTTCTGGTTTCCTGCGCCACCTCAGGTCCACCCTGTGCAAAACAAACCACAGTCAAGGGCAGCATGATCACAACAGACACGGGCAAGACTGCTATGTGCACCACATCTAGATGATTCCTGCATGGGCACAAAATGCGTTGAGATTCTCGCAAACATCTGTGCTGTTGCGTGGTCAGTGCAGAGCCAGATGTTTACATGTACATGGCCAGTAGTATTAGCGCTGTAGGATCAGCAGCATATTGGTACAGCTCCTGAGCTCTGAAGACAAAGACATCAAGGGATGAAGTACCATTGCAGGACCATGCTGCATGTAAGGTCCTGAGTACCTCCATGATAAGATCCTGCTGTGGCAGTGTGTGTGATGACACCAACAATTAATATTGGCTGTGCACGTATTGATGAGAGGGACAAACCATGAAGCTGAAGCGCCCAAAAGAGCTGCTGAAAGCTGTCAACTTACCATACTGCATGCACTGAGACAGTATTGCAGCAGTTGTTTTACCAAGGGCAACAGGACCAAGTCTGTCCTTGCTGGTGTTCCTGCACATATGTTGTGCCTCAAACGCTTCTAGGCTAGAGTTTGCAAGGGAATTGCTAGCAGCCTACCTTTTAGCGAGGACACCTAAAGTTTGCAAAGGGAGTTACTGAGCAGCCTACCTTTTAGCAAGGACACCTAGACCAGAGCAGGGTGCATCCACCAGCACCTTGTCATACTGGTGCTGCTGCTTGTCTGCCTCTGCCTGCTGAGCCACCCACTCTGCATACTGACTCAGGTCCCCAGTGCGAGTCTCAATCAAGTCCTTGACTCCCTGGGCGGCCGCCGCAGTCCTGAGGGCCCCCAGCCTGCGCTTGTTGATGTCCATTGCAACCAATCGACCCTGTGTCATGCACATGCCCACAGTCAGACATGTATGTTGTACCGTTGTCACATTGGCACCATTGGCACCATTGTCACCATTGCCTTGTCGCCATTGTCACCATTGCCTTGTCACCATTGCCTTGTCACCATTGTAGTGTTGGTGATGCTTTGTGAGATGAAGCTCAAACAAGGCTGGTGTGGTGCCTATCATGTCTAGCTGGCCTCACTGGAATACTGGTTCCAGGGGGGGCTGATACCCCCGGGGGGGCGGAGGGCTGAGGATGCTGATACATGACATGTATCAACAAGTGCACACCAGCTTGCATGCTGCAGCCTGCATACAGCCCTATCCACAGAAAAAGATCAAAGAAGCAAAGGAAGTTTTTCCTCCTTTGTCCTCCTTCTCAAGGAGCTTTCCACAGTCCTTGTGTGAATGAGTTGCTGCTGCAAGGGACGTTGTGGACAAAACAGACCTGGCCTTGCATTCTGGATGCAGCATACAGAGCTTTGCCACCAGGAGCAGCGCAGGCATCTAGTATGGCTTCCCCCGGGCGGGGGTCCAGCAGGGCCACCACCAGCCCAGCGGCCTCATCCTGAACCTGCACACCAACTGGACTGACTGTACCAAGGAGTCAGGACAAGCAATAGCTACATCAGCAAGGATGATGTCTACCAAGGATGATGTCTACCAAGGATGATGTCTACCAAGGATGGGGCCTACCTGCACCTATAGGAGGTAGACTACCTGTTTGTGGACAAGGATGGTCTGCAAGGGCTAGCACACTGAACTGTGCTGAGAGATTTGTACCACTTTGACAACATGAGGCAGAGCTGCAAGACTACACAGTTTCAGTAAGCCTGGTCCAGCTATGACCGAGGTGGTGCTGCTGACAGGCAGGCAAGGCAGGCAGGCAAGTAGGCAAACAGACAGACAGGCAGGCAGGCAGGCAGGCAGGCAGGCAGACGGGCAGACAGACAGACAGACGGACGGGCAGACGGACAGACAGACAGACAGACAGACAGACAGGCAGGCAGGAAGGCAGACAGGCAGGCAGGCAGACAGACAGACAGACAGACAGACAGACAGACAGACAGACAGACAGACAGACAGACAGACAGACAGACAGACAGACAGACAGACAGACAGACAGACAGACAGACAGACAGAGAGAGAGAGAGAGAGAGACAGAGAGAGAGAGACAGACAGACAGGCAGGCAGGCAGGCAGGCAGGCAGGCAGGCAAAGAGGTACCTGGCAGTCTCCCCGCTCCAGGAAGCCTTGCCTGATGAGGTGCTGCAAGCCATTCACCACCAAGAAATCATCAGGCAGCACCTGTGATGGCTCAGCCTCCAACCCAGCTTCCTGCAGTTCTGTGACAAGCTGCCCTGGGGACAGCTTCCTCCCAGGAGAAACCCTAAGAGCATATTTTGGGGCTGACCTGCAAGACATGGCAATCCTCTATCAGCTGTGTGATCGCTGCTCTTCTTCAGCAGACTGCCGAACAGGGTGCACTCCTGCTGCAAGCAACACAACTCACGCACACAGCTGTTTCAGGCTTGCTCAACATATGACTTTGTTCTGCAATCACAATTAAAATGTGTAGGGACCATTTACATCACTGCAGCACTTTGATGCCAACATGGCATTGCCTCTGACATAGCAATTGGCATTGGACAGCACAGCATGCACAGGCAGTGTGGCTATTGTTTGATTTTGTTGCTCACAACGTCATCACATCACAGTCAACTAAGCAAGCATCCAGGTGTCGTGTCTTTCCCTGAGGGTTGATCAAGACACTGCTGACACATAGCATGCACAGCAACAGGTTGAGCATTGCGTATGCCAGAAGGCAAAAGCTGACGAGACAGGTTGCATGTGCACCTATTGTTGTGATGCAAGAGGCCAAGAGTGTCTTTCTGGCCCCATCGCTGCAGCCAGCGCTGCACCATCCAGGTGGGGTGGGAGGTGGCCACCGCTACCATGTCAGCGGCCTGCTCAAGGGGGGTGTCAGCAGAGGGTAGAGGGGGCTCTGGCAGGGTGCCTGCTTCTTGCTCTCTTATCAGCCGCCGCAGAACAGCTGCACACAAATAAAAGTGTTCAGCAGCAGTCTGCTTTCAACAATCATGTTTGACCTGCCACGGTTGACTTGGTAAAGAACTGCAATGCTGCTGGTTTGGGCGTGCATATTTGATCCAAGCAATATTGTCAATAAGGTCCAGGCAAGTATGTTCAGATGAAATATTACGCCTTGTGCAGCTAAAGGAAGTGAGCTGCATAATCATGCAGATATACATGCGTGAGATGTTTTGCAGGGCAGCATGCACGCCATTAGACCACACACTTGTGGGCCATGAAAGGGCAGGTTCAGCAACAACAGCAAGTTCACAGTGCTTCAGAGTCTGATTTTGACAACATTATGGTCATCCTTGTCCAGGCTTACAAGAATGCTCACCGCTTACGAGAGGGAGTACCGCTTACAAGAGTGTTACCGCTTATGAGAAGGCTTACTGCTTACGAGACTGCTTACCGCTTACAAGAGTGCTTACCATTGACAAGGTTACCGGCAGCGGGGCGCACAAGGGCCTTGGCCAGATTCACATGCTCAGAAATGGCATGTGCTGGAAGCTTTTGGAAGACCAGCTCGTGCACAGCCAGCCGCAGAATGGCATGCGTGGTCGTCTCCAGGCGGCTGCAAGCTTTGCCTGTGAGGTGCGTGATGAGGAAGTCCAGACGCCTCTGCCAACGCACAATGTTGGAGACTGAGAATGTGACCTGGCGAGAGTCTCTGCAGAAGCAAGATGCGTGTATATAGTGATGGGGTAGGAATGATGGGCTAAGTTGTTGAGCGTACCAGGCTCTGCTGCAAGCTCGTGTGTTTGGGTAATCTGCATGAGGTGTGACACATGAAGCTGCAGGTAAAGCAACTTGGTCTTGGGCAATTTGATAAGGGGCGTAATACGTAAAGCACACATGAGGACACAGCATGTTGCTTTGCCATGCACACACCATATGAGCTTGTACAGTGTGAAAGCTAACATTGCCTGCAGCTTTACACACTGTACAAGCTCATATGGTGTGTGCATGGCAAAGCAACATGCTGTGTCCTCATGTGTGCATGGTGCGGTCTACAAACAGCATGACATGACACCAATTGGGACACCTTGAGGCCATAATGTGATGATGATGTGACGTCATTGTGAAACAAATGGATTGGCAGCGGGGCAGTAAGCTGATGTCTGGTCATTAATCTGCTTGTTTTTTGATGGCTTTGATGGGCTGCCAAGGCGCAAAGTGTACATGCAGACGCATTTGGCTGAATGTCAGCTGACCTTGAAGCAGTGTCTAAATCATCTGCTATCGGAGAACCAGCCACAAGTCCCGCATATGCTCCTTCTGTTTCAATGCGCAGCAACTGCAGAGCAAGGTGCAAGGTGCAAAAGGGGCTTTGTTCCTTGCTTTGCAAACTGCAGGTGACATTTCTGACTGCTCCGTACCTGCTGAATGACAATGCCTCTGCTGCTGCTGTTGGACTTCTTGAAAGCTTTGCTGGGCCTGAACAGTGCAGGTAGGCAGAACTGTCACTTGCCTGGTGCTTGCTGTGAGTTGCAACAATAGCTGAGCAGGGGCCTTTGCCTTTTGCGCTGTACTTTGCTCCTGGTGCTTGCATGTTCTTGTTGTGGCGCTGTCGCATTGTGTGCCGTAGAGGAACATTCAGGACAGATAGTTCGGGCTGCTGAAAGCTTCCTTCTGGAGCAGAAAGCTGCTGGCAAAGCAGGCCGCACGCACAAGCAGCCCGCAACAAGACCGATTGAAGGATTTTGCCGGATCTGGCAGCTCAATCTGATTGTGCTGTGCAGGCTGGAACGGGTGGTGGGTTTCAAGCAAGCTGTCCCTACGTCGACGGCGTGGTGTGAACTGATCATGCATGTATCGGCCCCACGCCTTGCATTCCGTTTAGAGGGCGACCGATTGGCACAGAGCAGCTTCGGCTGATTTTAGAGATATGAAACCACGATGTTGACAACTGCGACGAGGCGTGCGCAAGCATCCAGTCCGGGCCGGGCCGTAACGCTCACATGCCATCATGTCGTGATGCAAACCCTTGCTGAAGATAAGCCTTACCGTTGACATCGCCACCATTGCTCCGCGTTTTGTTTACCTTGTGCAGTTTACTTGTGGTTGCTCCCTGTTTAAAAGGGCAGCGCTCAGGAAGTAAGTTATCTGTTTGGACCACCGTTTCGACCGTCCGACCGGAACTCCAACCAGTGCATTGAAAGTACCCCTACAGTACCTGGACTGTACTTGTGTCCTCTGTCAATCATGCAAACGGCAGTCATGCAGTGCGCTTCTGCTGGCCAGCAGACTGTGCAAATCCGAGCGCAAAAGTCTTCCAACAAGCCAAGATTCACTTGCCATGGCCAAAGATCATCTGCTCCAAAGCTGTCTAGGTCAGCATTGACTGGCGGTCGATCGTTTGTGATGCACAAGCTCAGCGTCGATTTGTTACAATAAAGTAACCCTCATTTGCCCTGCAGCTCAGCTTTTATCAGCACAACAAGCTCACTTGCAACAAAGAGGACACCAAAGCACCAGCGACATTGCAGTCAGCGTGTGATGGCCTTTGAAAGGGAATGGCCTGACCCTCAATTTGTTGCTGAGGTTGAGGAAGCATTCCCAGATCAAGGAATTGCCAATGTTGAGGAAGCCAGGGTAATTAAAACCTTTAGACTTTCAGAAACAGCCATAGTCATGGCAGCCTTTTGCACTCACTGAGCTGTGTTGTCATTCCTGTTGCAAAGAATGGGCTGTTATTGCAGGCGCTCATATCCAGTCTGGGCTGGAAATATCTTGATGTACGATCGTCTCTTGAGGTTCAAGATGTTGGCAGGGTCAAAGATTCCATCAATGTGCCTATGGTAAATGCTGAAAAGAAGTGGGACCCTGAACAGCAGAAAAAGGTCGTGAAGAAGCAGGACAACCCTGACTTTCTCAAGCAGGTAATGCACAAGACAGATCTTCTTCAACTCTGATGCAAGTCATGCAAGCATCCTGTAGCATGTAATGGGACAGGAACTGCGTTCTACCAGCATTGTGCTCTGCAAGCCAAGTTGTATCATGTCAGACTTTGCACCATGCGTATGCACTGCACCTCTTGTGTAAGTGTTTGATGCATTGCCATAACAGGTCGAGAAGAAGTTCCCGGACAAGGAGACAAAGCTCCTGATAGGATGCTCCAATGGGCGTGCTTACTCCATGGATGCATTGATGGCTCTGGATGATGCTGGTTACACCAACATAGCAGGACTAAAGGGGGGTTATCATGCCTACTTTGGTGTCTTTGACCATAAGGGCAACAGGAGACGCTCAGGAGAGTATGCAGAGACTTTCACACACGATGGAGACTCTGCTGGAATTCACGGCTCTGGTGCTGGCTTCCCTAAGATGGATCCTGCTGACAAATGGGTGCCCCAAGAGTACTAGTCTACCATGTCACTTAGTGATACTTGCTTTGCAACCACATATGTGTCGACCTAGATGCCATACATTATGGCTTAACTGTCACCCTTTTGTTGAGAGTGCATCCATATATCAGGATGTGTTGCTGGTTTGAATCTATTCACTGTGCATATCCACATAAAGCTTGAGGACAAACAAACTTTGAAGTCTGTTACCAGATGAGCCATACATAGTCAGACATGCTTGGCCGAAATTTCACATGTTACCAGTATTTTATAGCTATGTAATAGCAGCGCAATGCATGCAGCAGCTGACGCATTTACATCCTGGAATTGAGATCTTCCATGGTAGCAGCTGCTTGGCTCGAGTGCCCTAGTGCTTGACCTTGTAGTCTGCTGATCAATATGTAAATGAATGCATGGATGCCAATGATGTACAGGAAGATGAACAGTCTTCCTAGAGGATACTGCTTGATGAGTCTGACGGCGGCAGCTGCGGATGTGTCAAGCGCCCTGCACCGCAACAAGCAGACTCGTATATTGCCCCTGGCAACACGGTCTCGATACATGACCAACACTGCAACCATGCACAGTGCCAAGTCGCTGGCTCAGGTTCTGATTAGCAATGTCTGGTGCAATCCTCACAGCAAGACACTGAATATGGCCATACTGAATTGCTGTGCTTGGTTGTGTGTTGGAAGATGCAACAGCGTCTGTGTCAAATCTCACATGCTGCTGCTCTGCACATGTGCAGCCTGCTGAATATGCAGCTGCAAGCACATGCACTGAGCTGCATAAGCAGATCCAAGCACACACAGGCTGCTGAACATGCGGCTCACCTAGCACCGGCCTTGACATAGCTGCCCACCCTGTTGTCATTGGCTAGCCGGTCAAAGGCTTCACCTAGAGAGTCCATAGGGACCACCACATCATCCAGATTACTGCCAAAAGATGCACTGGCTCTTTCTGTCTTCACTCGTCTGCATGTCAGTCATTTTGATGTGCATAGACTCGGCAGTGTCAAGATGGATGGCAGTCATGTGCTTGCAAATGCTTGCTGCCTGCAAGACAAGTCAACAAGGAAGGTGCACTCCTGTGCCCTATTCATGGTCTGAGTCATGATGCTTGATCAAAAAGGTGATCAAGCATCATGACTCAGAGCATGACTAGGGCACAGGCAGAGAATGCAGGCACTTCTTGCAGCAATGCCTCATTTGCTTCCCAGCCTGTTGCAATGGTGGCTATGTAGAATCATGCAAGTATAAGCACAACGTAAGGCAATACGGTGGCAGCTGCACCTTTTGACACGCTCTGCATCATCTTTGGCATGAGCCATCTGTCGCTCGTGAGCCAACTGCTGGGCTGCCTTCTCAGCTGCCATGCGTTCCAGCTGGGTCTGCTTAGTGTACAACAGTTCTGTAACCTGCAGCCACAAGCCTGTACTAAAGATAATAATTAAAACGCTTTCCAGCTCATGATGAGCCAGGATAAGCCATAAGCCTGTGACCTACTTGTATCCCAGTTGGTGCACAGGATGCCAAATTCATAGGCTGATGTGTGGTCTGCACAATTACATTTGCTATGCACGACAGAACTGTGAAAGACATGCAGAGAGTCCAGAAAGGCTTGCAGCTCTGAATGATCTCTATTACAAGCATTGGTGGACAGTACAACTGGTGGTCTGGGCCACCAAGCCTCCACCAAGCTTTCCAGCTGTCATTCACAAGCGCATCATGCACAAAGCAAAAGTCTGATTGATGACTAGCAAACCACTGATCCCTGACCTCTTTGAAGCGCTCTTGCAGTTCATCATAGCTGCTCCTGTCCTGTGCATGCCGCTGCAGGTCTCTCAGCAAGCCTTGCAGCCGCTCAACCTGCTCTTGGGCCTGATCGCAAGCCACCTGAGACTCTCTCAACGATTCTGCAGTTTGCATACTCTCCTGCCGCCATCTGTCAGTCTCTGCTTGCAGCTCCAGTTGGGCCTCAACACTGGCACTGTCTTGCCTGCACTTTGAAGTGCCACTTTTGCAAGTCTCTTGGCATTCCTTGAAGTGATGCATCGAGACACGAGCTCGCCCCAATGCACTGCAACATGAATGGGTGCCAACAGGGATTTGACAGTCATTGGGGCCAGCTAGCTCATTTGACTAAATTGCAGTCTTTCATCAGGAAACGAAACAAAACACATGCTGGAATGTACACAGGTGGAAGCATCACTGCTTGTGCATGCATACCTGACATTGTGCAAAACACAGCAGAAGAGATAGAGGCAGCACTGACCTAGATGCTGCTTGGTCTTGGAGAGTGCGCATGTGGGCAGTGAGGTGGGCGTGCTGCTGCTGCAGCTGCATGAGGGCCTGCTGGGCTGTGGAGGCTTGCTGTGTGCGCTCCTCCACCAGGCGCTGCATGCTGGCCAGTGCACTGCCTCCATCAGCCATGCTGCCTTGCAGAGACTGCAGTAGCAAGCCATTGTGGGGACTGTGGCATTGGGCCTGGGTTCTAACACAAGGGTGCAGGAAGTACTGCATGCTCATTGGATAGGCTGGGGGTTGGCTTTGCACCTGGCAATGCATGCATGCTAGTGCTGTGCCTTGATCATGCTGTTCTAAGGGAACACACAGCACTTGAATGATTCCTGTCACCCAGGTTGTTGTAGCTCGGCTCCAAGCATGCAAAGCACACGGCGTTCATGTCTGAAGCATGCACTGCCAACCTACGCAGACTGCTACATGATGAGATCTGCATGACGTCTGAAGGAGCCTGGTGAGACATTCTGTACACCAAGGCTCAATCAAGCCATGAAGTCGATTGCACTGCACAGTGGCGCCCATATTGACTCTGGTCGTGATCAGTTTGCTGAAAAGACAACACTGACCTGCTCCCGAGCTGCAGCTGTGCGCTGTGTGCTTGTGTGGGCAGCCCGCTCCTCTTCCAGTCGCACCTCTGCTGCTGTCACCTCATCTCTCAGGGCGGCAACAATGCGCCCTTCACTCACCTGATCAGGCACAAGCCAAGCACTGGTCAGAGAAGCAACGTTGTTTGTCAGCTTGCAGCACAGGTAAGAACTGAACTATGGGGAGAAAGGCCACACAGTAGAAACACAGGCTCCCTTTGTTTAAGTGGTGACTGACCAAAGCAGGTGAATGCAGTTGTGCATGTGCATGTGTGTCAGATGGGGTCGGCATGGCACAGCTTCAGCATGTCCCATACTATCAACAGCGGATGTCAGCATTGGTAACGACAACAACACAAGAGCAGGGAGCCACTTTGACTCCTAGCATGCAAAATGCAGGAGGATGCTTGTGAAAGCCTCGATTTGCTTGACCTCAGTCAGGCACCCCTTGAAGCAACAGAAATTGATGTCTGGTCTGCCAAGTATGAAGCCAGGGAGCACAGAGCAGACTTGCTGATCTTGTATGAGAAGAATGTCAGTAGCAGACAGTCATGACTGATTCTGAGGCGAAGGCAAATCTGCTGTTCTTGGACGAGAAGAACTTTGGTAGCAGACAGTTCACAACGATCAAGAGAATCTTGTCGGATCAAGAGAATCCTGTCGGATTGGTAGACCATATAGAGATGCGCAAGACAGACTGCTTTGGAAAGACAAGACTTGTCCCGCACATACCTAGCTCATCATGAGCTGGAAAGCGCTGTTATTATTATTGTTATTAAGAGAAGGCCATGTCAATTCCAAGTCCATCAAGAGGAGGCAAACCTGCTGTTCTTGGATGAGCAGGGTGTTGGTGGCCTCCAGGTCTGCCAGGCGAGCTTGGCAATGTGACAGCTCCTTGGTGGCAGCTTGCAGAGCCTGCTGTGCAGAGCGTACTTCTCCTTCCTGCATGGCACTGTTGTGCGCCAGAGCTGCCTCAGCAGAGATGCGAGCCGCCTCTGCTTGACTCACTGCGTCCTCTAGTCTTTCAACCTCTCTTACGCTGCCTGCAGTGGAGATAGAGTTGTCATGATGTGTTGTGCAAGTGATGCATTGAGACTGGCAAGACCAGTGCTGCTCTGCTTACTACAGGAGCTGTATGGCTTATGCCTGGCGTCTGTACCGCAACATCTTCTTATCCTGCGAACAAGGTCTCAGAGAGAATGAAAGGCTGTGTTTTCAATTGGGGAACTTTATAGACATGTTGATTAAGCCGCCGCACAGCTTCTTGATTGGATGGCATCAGATTGTAAACACACTTTGTGATGCAACACCCAGCTGGTGCTCACACACTCCCACACACAAGACTGCAGGCTAGCAGGGTACTTGCAACCAGCTCTTGATTGGACACAGCTGCAAGTAACATTGTGAGCAGACGCCAAACAATGCTGGATGTCACTATATAGGCTTGGCAAGTTGGTGCAGTTGCTTGCAAGCCTGATCAAGCAGACACATCAAACCACACTTTGTGAGTAGAAGATTATGGCAAAGTTGAAGGTAATGCATGCATACAGGCTTGTCTGCACAGCCTGAACTATCAGCTTCAACAAGTTTGTGCGAGCCCGTAAGTGAACGTAACTGGAACTTTGTGCTTGCCTGACGCTGTACCACAAGGGCACATGATTAGGTGCTTTCACAGGTCAGTTAGTTGCGTCAAACCATTTCTTTGATGACCTTAGTAGTTTGCACACCATTGCAAAAGCACTGCAGGCAAAACCTCACTCTCACAGCACAGATTGACACCGAGCTTGCACGTCATACCAAACTTGCAAACTGACAGACTGCTGTCTTGTCACTCATTTACTGCAATGGAACAGCCAGGCTGTCTGCTGTTGTGCTAGACATACCTGAAGCACGTGAGTCAGACTGGTGCAGCATATCTTCCAGCTGCTGGTTCTCCTCTTTGAGTGCCTGCAGCCGCCCCTTCAGCTGCTCAACCAACCTGCTCAGCAGAGCTTCCCTGCCTGCACCTCCCTCCTCACTGCCTGCATCACATGCCTGCCATTGCCTGCACTGCCTCACCTATGCAGTCACGATGCAGTCATCACTGGCTGTACTACTTCACCCATGCACTCATGCACAGTCTCCTGATACGGTTGTCACTGGCCGTGCTACTTCACCAATGCACTCATGAACAGTCTCCTGATAGATTTGTCACTGGCTGTACTACTTCACCTATGCACACATGCACAGTTTCCTGGTACAGTTGCCACTGGCTGTACTACTTCACCTATACAGACATGCACAGTTTCCTGATACAGTTGCCGTTGGCTTTAACACTTGACTTAAGCACTCATGCGAAAACCATCTCTGACATAGCTATGTTCATAATGCTCTGCTCAACAGGCTCCTGCTGCCTCGTCCAATCACCTTGCATGCAGTACTTGAACATGTCTTCTGGTGACATATGCATGCATATACTGCATTTGTCTCTTGCAATATGCGCGCATCAGACTCTTGACATTGTCTCAGCCACCTGCTGCATTCGCTTGGGTCAGCACATACTTGACCTCTCAAAGTTGATCTGTGTGGCATACCTCAGCAGCTGATCCATGTGATGAGTCATGCAGTCTACCCATACAGGCACAGCCAGGTCTGGAAAGCAATGCGCAGTCTGCCAAAGCATATACCACACTGCTTGTCAGATTCATACCATGTGGTTGAGGCTGCCCTTGCCCACTGGCCTGAGCTGCTCTCTTTATGGCCTCTGCCACAGCTGCAGCACGGGCACTGGAGTCTGCTGGCAAAGAAGCCTGGGACTGCATCTGCCCCCTCTCACTTGTTGATGTGCCTCCTGGTAACGAGGCCTGTGAGTTCATCTGCTCTCTGTCAAGTGTGAACGGCAATGCTGACACGGACGCCAAAGCCTGCTCTGGATCTGGATCACTTGTTGATGGAATTGCAGTCACAGCTGCATCCATTGCAGGCAACGAACTTGATGACTGGGGTGCTGGCTGATCTGTGAGACCCTGAGTCTGAGCCTCAATGGAATCATCAGTGGCAGTGACCGCAGCATCAAGGTCATTGACACTGGACGGTGTGGCAGTGGCCACCTTTGCTGGGCTGCTTGCTGCCTGCATGCTTGCCTCTCCTGGTTCAACTGAAGATTCACTGTGTGGCATGACAAGAGGCTGGTCTTCAACATCATCGCTGTCCACATTGTGAGTGGGTGCTGTGTCAATGGCCCGGGCATCACTGACTTCAGGACCTGTCCTGTCAAGTGATGCGTTCTCTGCTGTCATGTTACCTGCCTGAGGCAGCCTCTCAGCTGTTGCCTCTATTTCATGAGTTTCTGATGAGGAACCAGGCGGCTGTGGTGATTCTATGACTGTCATCACAGCCTGATCTGACGCCCTTGGTGGTGACCTGCCATTGTTGGCAGTGCCATCAGCTTCTGTTACTGATGCTGTTACAGAATCTGCCTCTGACTGCTGTGTGTTGTTGTTGTCATCAGTTGATACTGCAGTTGATGTGGGCTGCTCACTGGACAGAATCTGAGACGGTACTTGCTTTGGTGATGCCAGCAGCAGCTCATCATCAGCAATGTCTTGACGCCGAGCGGCGGCTGTAGCATTGGGCGGGGCCATAAATGGGATCTGTGGAACAGCCTTGGGGACAGACGACGGAGCAGCAGCTTTTTCTTGTCTGTCTGTCCTTGAAGTGCTAACTGGCGGTATTTTTGGAAAGACTGCAGGTGTAGAGAAAGGGATTTGCGCCGGACGTCCTGCTGAAGCTGGAGGTGGTGGTTTTGAAGGAGATCTGAGAGCTGCAGATGCTTGACGTTGAGCTGAGACATGCTGAGGTCTCGACGCATCCCCCTAAAATCATACGTGAGGATTTTGATCATTGCATTGCATCAATTTAGTACTGCTTATTTGCAGGAGCTGACAGGAGCTTGATGTGCATCAAAGCAGCATGCAGGAGTGATACAGGGCAAGTTTGCACAATGCAGATTTTGCTTCTGATCTGACTAGCGGCACTGTGCAGATTACATCACTACCTGCAGCTTGCCAGAGGCTGCACTTGGCAACGAGGTCTCAACCCTGGCACTCTTGCTAGCTCCATTTGATGCAAAAGGTTGCGCTGCATCGCCGTGACAACAACTTGGCCCACACTATCGTCAGGACGGACTTCAGCTGTGGATGCGTGATCTTTCCAGGTGAGGTAACTCACCAGCAGGGATGTTGGAGACAGGTGAATCTCTTGGCTTGTCCCGATCTTTGACAACAACCCTCTGTGCTGTCCGGTCAGCCTGCTCAAGAAGCGCTTCTGCGTCTTTCAGGCGCTTCTGGAGCCAGGCTGCCATATTGCCTCACCAGCCAGTCTGTTCGAAGTCAGGACGTCTATCACTTGTCTTATATGCAGCCAATAGAAATTAAGGCGGTGCTGCAACGCAACAAGGCTACCAGCTGAGAGAAGCTGTCTGCCGCAAGATGCAAGATTGATGCGGTCCTGTTTGCCAGGTGCCGAAATAGCGCAGGCCGATCGGGACACGTCAGCTTTCCACGAC
>JAABUP010002776.1_pt1 | contig 32776 bp, 39 predicted proteins | sample 5559201 | NCBI WGS metagenome assembly JAABUP01 (sample SAMN10711887, study PRJNA513373) | rock metagenome | isolation source: Antarctica rocks | place: Antarctica
GGCAGCAGGGGCACGGACCCTCCAGGTGATCGTCGGGACGTCAGCAATCCCCTGATCAAGTCGGGTCCGTGCCCCTACCCGTAGCGACACACCAGTAACATCAGCATCACCAGCCACATCAATTGCAGGGCGTTCTTAGGGCGGTCATCGCGTGATCTTCTGGGGAACCTCTCACAGCACACCAGGAGACCAACGCGATGACCGCACCCTCGAGTATCGACCCTGCCCGCTTCTTGCACGAGCAGCTGGAGCAGGCGTCACCGGATCTGCTGCGGCAGATGTTGACCACGTTCATCGACACGCTGATGTCGGCTGAGGCCGACGCGGTGTGCGGCGCCGACTACGGGGCCCGCTCCGCCGAGCGGGTCAACACCCGCAACGGGTACCGGGCCCGGGACTTCGACACCCGCGCCGGCGCGCTGGAGGTAGCGATCCCCAAGCTGCGGTCCGGGTCCTACTTCCCGACTGGTTGCTGCAGCGGCGCCGCCGCGCGGAGCGCGCCCTGACCACGGTGGTCGCCACCTGCTACCTGCTGGGCGTCTCGACCCGGCGGATGGAGAAGCTCGTGGAGTCGTTGGGCATCACCGCCCTGTCGAAGTCACAGGTCAGCAGTTGAGAGCCCGTTCGGGCTCGCCGTGGTTCGCGAAGATGGCGGCGGGCTGCGGTGTGCGTTGGGCTCTGGTCAGGAGGGGGGTCGGGTAGGACGCTGACGGGGTCCGTTCCGGTCCGACACCGGACTCCTCTGTAGTGCTTGCGAGCCTGTAGGTCAGCATGGTGGTGGAGGGCTGCCACGGGAACCGTGGAGTGTTGCTTCGAGCACGAGCGTCAGACTTCTGATCTTCCTTGCTCTCCCCGGGACGGACATCCGTCAGCTGCCAGGGAAGGAGAAGGCGTCATGGATCTTGTTCATCCGCGGTGCGCGGGGCTGGATGTGTCCAATCGCGACGCGAAGGGCTGCGTGCGGGTCGCCGGTGCCGGCCGGGCCGGCGCGACGTCGACGGTGACGACGTGGGGGGCGGTCACCAGCCAGGTCCTGGTGTTGCGCGAGCATCTGATCGCTCAGCAGGTCACGTTGGTGGTGATGGAGGCGACCGGGGACTACCGGAAGCCGTTCTACTACCTGCTGGAGGACGCCTCGTTCGAGGTGTTGCTGGTCAACGCCCGGCACGTCAAGAACCTCCCCGGTCGCAAGACCGACGTTTCCGACGCGGCGTGGCTGGCGCAGCTCGGTGCGCACGGTCTGGTCCGCGGCTCGTTCGTGCCCCCGGAGCCGATCCGGCAGCTGCGGGACCTGACCCGAACGCGCACGACGATGGTGCGGACCCGGGCCCGGGAGATCCAGCGACTGGAGAAGCTGCCCGAGGACGCCGGGATCAAGCTGTCCTCAATGACCAGCGACATCAGCGGGGTGTCCGGCCGGGCGATGCTGCAAGCCCTGATCAGCGGCCAACGCGACCCCGCCCAGCTGGCTGAGCTCGCGAAACGCCGGCTGCGGTCGAAGATCCCGGCGTTGACCGAGGCGTTGACCGGCCGGTTCACCGAGCACCACGCTTTCCTGGCCCGGCTGCACCTGGACATGATCGACCAGCACACCCGCGCCATCGACGAACTCACCGCCCGGATCAAGGTGGTGATCGAGCCCTTTCGTGGCGCCCGGGACCTGATGATCACGATCCCGGGGATCAGCGTCGGCGTCGCCGACGTGATCATCGCCGAGACCGGCGCGGACATGAGCCGGTTCCCGACCGCCGGTCACCTGGCGTCCTGGGCCAGAACCTGCCCGGGCAGCAACGAATCCGCCGGCCGGATCAAGTCGACCAAGACCAGACCCGGCAACCCCTACCTCAAAGGCGCCCTCGGTGTCGCCGCGATGTCCGCCGCGCACAGCAAGGACACCTACCTCGCGGCGAAGTACCGGCGCATCGCCTCCCGACGCGGACCGATCAAGGCCATCGTCGCGGTCGAGCACGCCATGCACATCGTCACCTGGAACATGCTCACCAACGGCATCTTCTACCAAGACCTCGGCGAAGACTTCTACAGTCGGCGCAACCCACACAAGACCAAACAGCGCCCTCGACCAACTCCGGCAGATGGGCTACGACGTCACGCTCAGCCCGCTCACGACCGCTGTAGCTGGGTGAATCTTCGGGTCAGCGACATGGCCAGGACCTCGACGACCACGTCGCGCAGTTCCGGACCCGCCCCCTGGATGCCGGGCCCTACACGTTCGTCGCCGCCGACGCCCAGGTCTTGAAGGTGCGCGAGGGCGGCCGCGTCGTCGGGATCCACGCCCTGGTGGCCACCGGGGTCAACGCCGACGGGCACCGGGAGATCCTGGGGTTGCAGACCAGCTCCGCCGAGGACGGCGCCAGGCGGCTCACCTTCTTCCGCGACCTGACCGCCCGCGGCCTGTCCGGGGTCGCCCTGGTCACCTCCGATGCCCACCGCGGGTTGGTCGCCGCGATCGGGGCCACCCCGCCCGGGGCCAGCTGGCAACGCTGCCGCACCCACTACGCGGCGAACCTGATGGCCGCACCCCGAAAGCGTCGTGGGGGTGGGTCAAGGCGCTGCTGGACTCGGTCTACGACCAGCCCGACGCCGCCGCCGTCACCCGCCCAGTACGACCGGGTCCTCGACGCCGTCACCGACAAGCTGCCCGCCGTCGCTGAACACCTCGACCAGGCCCGCCCCGACGTCTTGGCGTTCAACGCGTCCCCGAAGGAGGTGTGGCGCCAGATCTGGTCGAACAACCCCCTATCCGTTAACCGGCCCTCAGACGGCGCGTTGCGGCTTGCAGCCTGACGTCCCGGCCTACCCGACCGGGCAGGTCAAAGCTGGCAGCGACGACAGGGGTTGGTCTGGATGGTCTTGGCAGTTCACATGAGCGACAGGCAGCACCGGCTCGTCGGTGACTGGCCAGATTTGGAGGTCGCGAACGACTTCCTGGACCACCTGCGGATCCGCGGGTTCTCCCCGGCCACGCGCCGGGTCTACGCCTTCGACCTGCTCAACTTCGGGCGCTTCCTGCAGGGACACGAGCTGGCCTTGGTCGCGCTCACCGCGATGGACGTGTTCGGTTGGATCGACTGGCAGAGCCAACCAGCACCCAGCACGGGAAAGGTGGTGGCGTTACGGCCGCGGACGGTCGCGCCCTCAACGGTCAACCGCCGGGTCGCGGCAGTCCGAGGTCTGTTCGAGTTCCTCCTGATGCGCCAGGCCATCACCGCCAGTCCAGTCCCCGCACCTCGACGCAGCAGCGGCCTGCGACCGATCCCGCGGGGCCTGCTCGGCCACCTCGCCGAAGGTCGACGACGCAGCGGCGGTCGACTGGTCCGACAGGACAACCTGCTGCCCGAGTCACTGCCACCGGCCGACGTCGACGTGTTCTTGTCCGACCTGCGGACCCACCGTGACCGAACCATCGTGCTCTTGATGCTGCTCGGTGGGCTGCGTTCCGCAGAGGTCCGCGGACTGCTGCTCCGGGACGTCGACATGGGACGTCGGCGGCTCCGGGTCGTTGGCAAGGGCGGCAAGGAACGCGTAGTCCCCGTCGATGGCGTGTTCTTCGCCGAGCTCGGCGCCTACCTGCGAAGAGAGCGCCCGAGTGGCCTGGCCACCCCAGAGTGCTTCGTGGTGCTCCGTGGCCCGACAGCCGGAGGGCCGCTGTCGGAGGCCGGGTTGCGGTCGCTGTTCCGGCGGCACCGTGACAGCTCCGGGCAGCTACGGGTCCGTCCGCACCGGCTGCGCCACACCTATGCGACCAGCCTCGAACGCCGGAATGAGCCTGCAAGCCCTGATGGCGCTGCTCGGGCACGTCACCCCGCAGATGACGATCCGCTACGCCACCCTGGCCTCCCCGACGCTGCGGACCGCCTACGACCAAGCCATCGGATCGATCAAGACCCAACTCACCCTCACCCCCGTCGGGCGTCCGATCGCGCCGGACAAGGTCAGCTGGCTGGCCGCGGAGATGCTGAAGACCCGCGTCGCTCACGGCTACTGCTCCCGGCACGCCGCCGGCGACGCCTGCCCCTACGCCAACATCTGCGAGACCTGCGACAACTACACCCCCGCGGTCGAGTTCATCCCCGCCCTCACCGACCAACTCACCGACGTCCACGCCCTCCAAGCCGACGCCCAGCAGCGCGGCTGGACCAGCGAGAACGACCGCCACAGCCGGGTCGCCGCCGCCGCCCTGCAAGGGCATCTCCAGCAGCTCGAGAAGCAACCCGCCCAGCAACCGCGCTAGACACCAGCCCCGAGAGCCGGTTAAAGGAACGGCTCAACCGCGAGATCCGCCGCCGCACCGACGTCGTCGGCATCTTCCCCGACCGCGACTCCCTGCACCGCCTCGTCGGCGCCATCCTCGCCGAACAGCACGACGAGTGGATCGAAGGCCGCCGCTACCTCGGCCTCGACGCCCTGGACCGCAGCCGACTCCGACCCACCCCCACCAGCAGCGAGGAGGAGACGACCACGCCCATGCCGGCGCTCAGCGCCTGACCAACATCGCAGAACACGCGCCGACCGACACACCACGCCCCCGGACTTGACCCTCATGCGTGAGGCGACATCGACGTGCACGCGCTGCGACCGCAGGGGTGGACGGGCTCTGCGATCGCTCGCTACCTGGGCCGGGACCGGAGGAGGACGGGCCCCGGAGGACCGACCGCGTCTACCAGGGCGGTCGGGAGACCGGGGTCCGGGTCCGAAGCCGATCTCGGGGGAACCACAGTGAGGGAGTCCCCTGATCCGTGACGTGCGGTGACTGCTACAGGTGGTGACGGTAGTGCAAGAGCAGGGCGTAGTTGGTGCCAACCGCAGCCGGGGCAGTCCCGTCTTCTGCTATCCGCCGTCCGTGGCAGGGCTGGCAGCGTGGACTGAATCGGCCAACGACCCCTGTTTCGCCGGCAAGTTGGCGGTCCGGAGCCGGGGCCCTCCGCCCCTCCGCCACGCCCGCCTACTAACGCTGGCAAGGGTTGGCCACAGCCCACGAGGGGCCAACAGCACGACTGCGATCAGGACAATTCCCTCAATGACCAGACCGGCTGTGGGGAAGGCGTTGAGCTGCTGAGTCAGGCCGTAGTAGACGACGACCACACCGACTAGCGGACCCAACAGGGTGCCGAGTCCGCCGACGACCCCCATGAGGAGGACGTTGATCGTCCACGAAAACGCCAGGGCGGTCTGCGGACTGGCGGAGGTCTGCTGCAGCGCGAGAACAGCGCCCCCGGCAGAGATGAGTGCGCTCGAGAGAACGAGCGCACCCAGGCGGTGACGGAACACGGCGATGCCCACACCCTGGGCGGCGTCGGCGTCGTCACGCAGTGCCATCAGGCGCAATCCGAACCCCGACCCTCGCACCAGCACGCTCGCCGCCGCGGCAAACGCAGCGACCGCGGCGGCGTAATAGAGGAGCGTCGCACCGGTGGGCAGCGCGGCGATGTCGAGGTTGACCCCGGACCCGCCTCCAAGGGCCGGCACGTTGATGACGATGGCCTGCACGGCGAGCGCGGCGGCGAGCGTGGCCACAGTGAAGTAGTCACCGCGAACCCGCAGCAGCGGGACGGACAGCACTAGAGCGAGAATCATGCCCACCAGCATGCTGACCGCCACCAACGCCACCGGGGGAAAGCCCAGGGTCGTCGACAAGATCGCAGCGGTGTACGAGCCGGCTCCTACGAAGGCACTGGTGCCCAGGGAGACCTCCCCGGCGTACCCGGCGAGGATGTTCCATCCCTGGACCGCGGCGAGGTAGATCAAGACGGTGGTCGAGATCTCCAGGGTGTAACGATCGATCCTCGGCGCAACGATAAGCGCCACGAACAGCAGGACAGCCACTGCTGCGAGCCGCAGACCTGTGGTCCTGGCACCACCGCTGACCCTCCTGCTCACGACGTAGCTCCTACAGCGACGTCGCCGCCCGTCGGGTAGGAGCCCGCGTCGGCGCCGGACCGGTCCCGTCGCGTCAACCGGACGCGGCGGGTGAACAGGCCCTCGGGGCGCAGGGCGAGCACGGCCAGCAGAACGACGTACACCGCGAGGTCGCGCAGTCCGCCGCCGAGGCTGAACGCGGTCAGCGATTGCACCACCCCGACTAGCAGGGCTGCGGCAAACGTGCCAACAACGTTGCCGAGGCCACCGAGCACCACCACGGCGAAGCCGATGACGAGGAGGCTGGTACCGCTGGAAGGGGTGAACGACACCGAGATGCCCACCATGACCCCCCCGATCGCGGCGACGGCGGCTGCGGCGCCGAAAACTATCGCCTGCAGGCGACGCACGTTGACACCCATAAGTTCCGTAGTCACCGGGTCCGTGGCCGCGGCCCGCACCGCTGCACCTGCCCGGGTACGGCTGAGCCCGAGATGGACGAGCAGCGCGACCGCAGCGGAGATCAGCAATGCGATGAGGTAGCTCTCCTGCACACGAACGCCGAGCAGGTCGAGCCCGGTCGAGGCGAACTGACCAGGAAGCACCCTCGGGTCGTCGGTGTACGCGGCTGCGAAAAGGGCTTGGGCAACCAGAGAGAGTCCGAACGTGGCGATGAGGGGTCCTGATGGCCCGCGCCGGGCCAGGCGGTCGAGCAGGCCACGGTAAACCGCGAAACCCACTACCGCCATCACCACCATCGTCAGCGGCAGTACCTCGAAGGTGCTCCACCCGGTCGCGCCCGTCAGCGCGTACGTGAGGTAGGCGCCTCCGACAACCAACTCTCCGTGGGCGAGGTTGACCACCTTCAACGAGCCGAATATCAGCGACAGTGCCAGCGCCGCGGCGGCATAGAGACCACCGATCAACACTCCCTGGACGATCGCGGTGTACAGACCCACGGCTTAAGCCAGACCTGCGACGGGTACCTGCAGCTGAGCGCCCTGGGCGGGTGGGTCGAGATAAACGGCCTTCCCACCCGCCTGCCACTGGGTGATGATTAGCGGCGTGGTGGCCGCGTGGTTCTGGAACGTGAGCTTGCCGAGTGCGTACTCCTTGTCTGTCTTCCCGATTGCGTCGTTAATCTTCCCCGGGTCGGTGGAGCCTGCGGTGGAGATTCCGTCCAGCATCACATTTGCCACGGTGAGCGAAAATGCGGCAAAAGACAGATCTGCGATATTGTTGACCTTTGACTCGAGGGTAGACTGAATGGTCTTTGTCGAAACGGGGTCCCCGATTTCGGGGGACCAGAAGGTGTCACCGACGGTGCCGTTGGCCAGTGGCCCCAGCGCCTGCGGCCAGCCGCCCGTTGCGGCAGCTTTAGTGATGTAAGCAACCTTTGGGCTGAAGCCCAGGCCCCTCATCTGCTTCCACAGGGCGATGCCATCAGGCGGAATAATTTGGGCGATCACCAGTTCGGCACCCTTGCCCTTGGCGTCGTTGAGGAAGGCGGAGAAGTCGCTGGTGCCTGGGGGAAAGCTGTAGTCGCCAACGACCTGCTGGCCGGCGGCCTCGGCCGCCGCGATGTATAGGGGGCGCTGCGCGATACCGTCCGGTTCGGTGTCGGTGAACACCGCCACCTTCTTGTTGCTGCTTGCCGAACCGATAATTTTGGCAGCCTTGGCGGCTTGGTCGTTCTCAGAGAAGAACATGTCCCAGCTGTATTGCCACCCGGCCTGGTTGGCGTCCTTGAACGCGCCCACAGGCGCACACGAGGTGATCAATGGAACCTTCTGACTGTCGGCGACCTGAGCCACGGGGATGACCATGGGGGTGCTGCACGGTCCGAGTAGCCCCACCGCGCCGTCCTTCAGGATGAGCTCACGTGCCTGCGAGCCGGCAAGGTTAGGGTCGCTTCGGTTGTCGAGCACCTTGAGCTCCACGGTACGACTGGTGCCTCCGATCTTCAGGCCACCGGCGTCGTTGACGTCCTTGATCGCCTGTTCGTAACCTATTTGCTGCAGTGGGCCGAAGGTTCCCAGCGGCCCGGTAAGTGACAGTGACGCGCCGAGGACAACCGGTCCACTGCCGCCCCCCCCGGAGTTGGCTGCGCAGGCGCTTGTCGCCATGAGCGCCGTTACAGCCACGACCGTGAGCATTGACTTCGTGCGGTTCATCATCAGCTCCTGTGCTGGTAGGGGACGGTCATTGCTGGCCTGAGGGGCCAAAGTAGGCACGGTCGAGGACTGCGGCGTCGTCCAGCGGTGCTGGTGGTCCGTCGTAGCTGACAGTGCCGCGGTCCAGGACGTAGGCGTGGTCGGCCAGGGTCAGGCAACGCTCCACGGACTGCTCGACGAGTAGCAGCGCCATGCCGGCCGCGTGGATCCGGGCGAGGGCAACGTAGAGGTCATCGATAGCCAGTGGTGCCAGCCCCAGGCTGACCTCGTCGCAGACCAGCACGGTCGGCGACGACATCAGGGCACGGCCGATCGCAACCATCTGCTGCTGTCCGCCGGAAAGGGTGCCGGCGGCAGACGTAAGGCGGGTGCGCAGCGCCGGGAAGATCTCCAGCACTTCATCGCGCCGTTCAGTAATGGTGGCTGAGCGCACGCCGAGTCCAGCCCCCAGGTCCAAGTTCTCGCGCACGGTCAAGCCCGGGAAGAGCTTTCGTCCCTCCTGGCAGTGCGAGAGCCCTGCGCGCGTCCGCCGATGCGGAGCGGCGTGGGTAACGACGGCGCCGGTCAGGCGCACCACACCACCTCGGACTGGCACCACGCCGCTCGCGACGGCGCACAGGGTCGACTTGCCTGCACCGTTGGCTCCCAGCACCGCGACCGCCTGCCCGGCACCAACGGTGACGCTGACCTCACGCAAAGCCAACACGCTGCCGTATCCGGCGCTGACCCGTTCCAGCGAAAGGGCCGGCGTCACGGGGTTGTCCGGTACCGGGGGTGCTCCCGGTATTGGGTGGTCGGATCCGCCCGGTGCCGACGGATCAGCCTCACGGCTCACACCCGCAACGCCAGGCCGTACTGGCTCAATCAACTCCCGGGTAGCAACAGAAGCTCCCAGATACACCTCGCGCACCAGCGGATCTGCGGCCACCTCTGCCGGTGTGCCCGTAGCGATTACCCGGCCCCAGTCCAGGACCACAACCCGTTCTACGAGTGAGCGCACCACCCCCTCGACGTGCTCAACGAGGATCACTGTTCGCCCGCTGGAGTGGATGTTGCGCACCAGGTCTATTGCCTCTTGGAGCTCGCGCCCTACCAGTCCAGCGGCAATCTCGTCGAGGAGCAGCACCGAAGGGTCGGTGGCCAGAGCGCGAGCCACCTCCAGCCGCTTAAGGTCGAGCAGCCCTAGCTCGTTGACCAGGCGGTGCGCCTTGTCAGCCAGGGCGCAGGTGGCAAGGAGGTGGTCGACGTCGGGCGCCCCGTCCGAGGTGGCCACGTGCGTGCCCAGTGCCACATTGTCCCGGATACTCAGGCCGCGGAACGGGCGCGGGACCTGATTGGCCAGGGCGACCCCCGCACGGGGCACGGCGTGGGGCGCCAGGCTGTCCAGACGCACGTCCCCCAGTTCGACCGACCCCGCAGTGGGGCGGTAGGTGCCCGCAACCAGCTTCAGCGCCGTCGACTTGCCGGCGCCGTTGGGTCCGATGATGGCCAGTGCGGAACCGGGCGCCACCTCTAGATCAAGCCCGTCGAGCGCGGTGACCCCACCAAAGCGCTTCGTCAGGTTGCTTATCACCAATCGGTTGATCTCGCGTCCGGGAGCTACCGAGGGCAGGGGGTTGCGGCGCTCCGACTGCGCACCAAGCGTCACAGTCTCCTTCCCGTCCGGATCATCGGAGAGGCGAGGATGCCGACAATGGCGGATCGATCTCTGACAGAAACGTCCGCACGCGGCAAACTTTGAGAGCCGAGGTGGGACAAGAGTGCTTGATTTTCGTCAAAGCTCCCCCGCTTCATCCGGTTAATAGGCACGCTTACCGTTGTCGATATATCGTCGTCGGGCCACAGGTCGAGGTGGGACGCAAGTGCGGTCAAACTCGACGCTGAGTTCATTGCCATCCTTCGGTCGGTTGTGGGTGCGTACTTGTGGCCAGGGTGTGGATCGGTTCAGCAAGCTGTGGGGTGTTCCAGCTCCCTTTACGCTGACACGCTGTTGGGGGTGGATTCGAGCAGGGCAGCTCGGTAGGCGGCTAGGAGCCGTGGGATGTCTTGCGCGGTGTCCGCCGTCCCGTACACGGCAAAGTCTGGGCGAATCAGGACAGCCACCGCAGCGATCTCAACCATCCATGCGGTGTAGGCACCAGTCGCATCGACAACGACATCCATTCGAGCCTCGTCACCCATCGCTACAACCGGCAGCTCGGCTATAGACAGGTCATCGACCACTGGTTGTTTCTGAACGGTCTTCAGTAGCGACGGGTCAGCTAGGAGCAGGCAGCCACCGCCGCCGAGGACGTCGTCGAGCAGTGCCGGTTCTTCCGAGCCGGCGTGACGAACAAGCGCCTGAACGGACAGCGTCCCTGCCGCAGCGCTCTCGGCGTCGAGCAGGCCCATGCCGAGACGGGGTGATTTTGGTGGTGGTTCAGAATCGGTAGGGGTGGCCATCATGACCGCGTCCCGTTCTGCCGCCTTTTCGGGATCAGAGATGCAGATGACTTTCCCTATCTCCATCGACAAGTCGATGAAGTGCCGCAAGTGGGGAATTCGCTCGGACGTGTAGGTACTCAGTAGCGCTTCCGGGCTTGTTCCGCGCAATACTCTGTCCAACTTCCAGGTGAGGTTCTTGACATCGCGGAGTCCCGCGCACATCCCCTGCCCTGCGAACGGCGGCATGAGGTGGGCGGCATCTCCGGCGATGAACAGTCGACCCGCCTGCCAGTGTTCTGCCCATCGTGCCTGAAACGTATACACAGCGTGTCGCTCCAGAGTGGCGTTGTCTGGGCGGACGTCCCAGGGGGCCAACAGCTCCCAGGCTCGCCCCGTCGTGTTGAGCTCCGCGATCGTCTCTTTGGGTAGACGCATGAATTCCCACCTCCGGCGACCGGGCCCACTGGGGACCAGGGTGGTGGGCCGGGTCGGGTCGCAGAGCTGCCACGCGGGCGGAGTGAACGTGAGCTCGTTGTCGGGTAGCACGTCGACGATCAGCCAGTCGTAGAAGTACCCGAGATCGTGCAGGCGTGCGCCGATAGCCTCCCGAACAAGGCTGTTGACGCCGTCGGCTCCAATGACATAGCGGGCGGTCACCGTCCGTCGTTGCCTGGTGTTATGCAACTCGAGCTCTCCGTCGCTGATGTCGACCCTTTCGACGGTTATCTGGGTGCCGTGGTCGTCCTGCCCCACTGCGGTGGCCTGCCACCCGCGTTCTACGTGGACCGTCGGCTGCGCCTGGACTAGGGCGTCGAGCTCGCGCTCAAGCATGGGTTGGTTAAAGAAGTTGGCCGTGGGCCACCCGGTCGGTCCGACGCCGGTCCAATCGAGCTCGAGAAGCGTGTTCCGGTCGGCGTTGCGGCAGACGTACATATCGTCGTACGGCTCGATCGCTGAACTTTTATCCGCCCGAAAGCCTGCACCCTGAAAGATCCGGGCAATCTCATAGTCGAAGTGCGCTGCTCGGGGCATTCGGTAGAGCGAAGGCCACCGTTCGAACACCGTGACGCGGTGGCCGGCTCGCCCTAGCAGGAGCGCGGCCAGTTGGCCCACAGGACCATATCCGATAATGACAACGTCGGCGTCGCACTCTTCACCACGTACAGTCATGCCAAAACTCCAAGGGGCGTATAGAGGGTCACGGGGTGGAGTGGGCACCGGTCATCAAACCAGCGAGGTCCTCTGGGGCGAGAAACGATGGTGGCGGCGGCGGACCCCAGCTGTAGAGACCTTTCGCACCCTCCCACACCCCGGGCTCCCAAAGTTGGTCGTCGACGATGCAGTCGATGTCGCTGTAGTACTCGGAGAAGTTCCCCGCCGGATCCTTCAAGTACCAGAAAAAGTTCGACCCGACATAATGGCGGCCCAACCCCCAGACGTGGCGTTCGGGATCCTTCTCGAGCATGGCCGTCGCACCGCGGCCGACTTCGTCGACGTCGTCGACCTGCCAGGAGGTGTGGTGCAGGTAACTCACCGGTGCCTGTTGAACCAACACGTTGTGGTGCTCGGTGGAGCAGCGCATGAACGAGGCTAGGAACGGCACCCGGTCACTGACTTGGAACCCGAGACCCTCGGTGAAGAACCGTGTGCTGGACTCCTGGTCGGTCGACCCGACAACGACGTGTCCGAGCTTGCGAGGGTGCACCCTGGCCTCACGTCGGATTCCGTCTGCGCGCACGTCCACGCGGTCGTTTCGGCCGGGACCGTTCGTGTCGGGCCACGGCACGGCGTCCTGGGAGACACGGTCGGCGATCTCCGCGACAACCCGAACCTCGCTCGCCGGGTCGACCGCGATGACGCTGACGCCGTCGCGCTGGACATCGAGGTCTAGCCGGCGCAGGGAGCTCGCTATGCGGTCGAGATCGTCGGGGTCATCGGCACCCACACCGAGCTGGATGAGGCGACGCCGCGGGCTGTGCGCCACTAGCAGCTGCTCACCCCCGTCGGTGGTCGAAAAGCGGTACTCCGTCGCCTCAACCAGCGCCTCCACACCGTAGGCCGAGGACGCCTCACCGCTGACCGGGAGCAGCCCGAAATCGGCGTAGTAATCGGCGGTCTCACGAACGTTGGGCACCCCGAGGGTGATGGACGTCAGACGGTGCAAGGACATAGTCGCTCCGAAGTGGTCGTGGTAACCGTTATTGGGCGAGCCGGCATGCGCGCGGCCGACTGCCGCTGTAAACGGGGTGGAGTCAAGGCTGGCGCGTGATCTTCGTTGGCTGCCCGCCGATGACCCGACTCGACACGGTCGTCGAGGGTTGCGGCGCCCCTGCGACGCTTACCGCTGCCATTTCCCACCAGTGGACCGCCATGTTAGGAGCCACCGGGGGGTGTGACGAAGGTCTGCCGCATCTCGCCGATCCCTTCGATCCAGCTGACCAGTGCCTCCCCGGGCTGCAGAAAGCGCTTCGGTGTGCGCGCAACGCCCACGCCGGCGGGCGTACCTGTGAAGATGATGTCGCCTGGGTAGAGGGTGATGATCAGGGATAGCTCCGCGACCAGCTTGGCCACCGGGAATATCAAGTCGCGGGTGCGACCGTCCTGCATTGTTTCGCCGTCGATGGCAGAGCTCAGTCCGAGGTCGTCCCTGTTAGGAAGAGCGTCCGGAGTGACGAGCCAGGGGCCGACGGGGGCAAAGTTAGGGAAGGACTTACCTAGGCTGAACTGTGGCGCGGGACCGGCCAGCTGGGAGACGCGCTCGGAAATGTCTTGCCCGATACTCACCCCGGCCACGTGAGCCCAGGCGTCACCCTCCGGTACCCGAGAGGCGGAACGCCCGATGACCGCAACCAGCTCAACCTCCCAGTCGACGTTGCCGCCGGCGGGGATGACCACCTCGGCGTCAGGTCCGGTAAGGCTGGAGACGAACTTCGTGAACGTAGGAGGCAGCCGGTCAGGCGGCTCGAAGCCGGACTCGGCGGCGTGCTCCTTGTAATTGAGTCCGATCGCCACAATCTGCCGGGGCACGGGCGACGGTGAACCCAGCTGAGTCCGGGTGAACGCGGTCTCGGGGCCCTCGATGGCCCCGTCGGCCCAGGCCCGGAACCCGTCCCAAGAGTCGTAGACCGCGGCCAGGTCGGGACCGAACTCGCCGTCGGATGCCTTGGCGACGTCGATCCCGCGGTCGTCGGCGGTCAGCAGGACGGCGCGACCGTCCACATTGGCAAGCCTCATGCGTACTCCCTCGTCGGTCTAACCGGTCGTCAAGAACGACGCTCGACCACCAGCCAGAACCATGCTCAATCACCGCGCACATCACCCGTCAGTCCAACCAGCCACCCGGACATCAGCACGGCGACCCCCCGCGGTCGCGTCACCCGGCGTGCCTCGGTCGAACTACCGCGATCTGTGCCCACCAAATAATCACCATGATCAATCGTGGTGGGTCTTGATTCTGAGCGTGACGTGGGTCATAGTCAAGAGGTACGCACTAATTGATGATGGTGATCTCCGGAAGGTGGTGTCTGCGGCGGTGTCTCGTTCAGCCGATCTCCCGGCGATGACATCGCCGACCAGGCAGGGCGGCGGCCGCGCCGAGTACGCCGCACGTGCTCTGCAAGAACTCGTCGAGCAGGCCGCCCCAGGTGACCACCTCGGCACCAAGGTGGTGCTGCAATCCCGCTTCGGCGTCTCAGTCGGCACCCTCAACGAGGCCACTACCCCGGGCGATCTGGTCCTTGGTGTGGTCGAGATCAGTGGCACCTGTGGGTGGATCGCTCGTCCGGGCGACGTTGCCAGCCGGGACCGTGTTGCGGGTTGATGTCTAAGCCCAGGGATGTTGGATGGAGTTGTTCTCCCGCCCGGCCTGACTCTTCTTGGCCCCGGCGCGATCTTGTTACCTTGGATCCGATCCGCGGTCGGGTGGGAGGACGAACCTGGCACGACGCCGGTGGGAGTGACCTTGTAGGAGCCAGTTGCACCAGGCGCCCTTCCCTGGACTGTCCGACCACCGCCGCGCCGTGCCCGCCCTACCAGTGCGAGCCAGGGTACTGACATGACCACGATCGCAGAGCCACGCCCTGTCGTCACCGGTGGCGTCGACACCCATTCCGACATGCACGTGGCGGCGGTCGTCACTGCCGTTGGCGGCGTCTTGGGGACCGCCGAGTTCCCGACGACGGTCCTCGGTTACCGGCGGCTGTCGGCCTGGCTCCGCGAGTTCGGGGACCTGGACCGTATCGGTGCCGAAGGGACCGGGACCTACGGGGTGGCCCTGGCGCGTCACCTGCGCGGGGAGAAGGTCACAGTCGTCGAGGTGGTGCGCCCCAATCGGTAGGTTCGGCGGCGCCACGGCAAGAGCGACGTCATCGATGCGATCGTCACCGCGCGGGCCGTTCTGTCTGGCGAGGCGAACTCCACACCCAAGACCCAAGACCCACGACGGCCCGGTAGAGGCCTTGCGCACCCTGAAGCTGCTGCAGCGCAGTGCAACAAGGCCCGGACCCAAGCCCTGAACCAGCTGCGAGCACTGCTGGTCACAGGCCCTGACGAGCTGCGCGCGCGACTGCGTGACCTCAGCCAGCGGGAGCTGTTGGCGACGTGCGCGGCCTTCCGCGTCGCCCGGGACGACGAAAGCCTGGCCGCGATCACCCGTTTCGGGCTGCGCGAGCTCACCCAGCGCATTCAGTACCTCAGCGAGAGGTTGCGGGAGGTCACGCTGCGCCTCAAGCGCATCGCCGAACAGGTCGCTCCTGCGCTGACTGCCCTGAAAGGCGTCGGCCCGGACGTCGCGACGACCCTGCCCCTGGCCGCCGGCGACAACCCGGAGCGGTTGGCCAACGAGCGTTTGTTCGCCTCCCTGTGCGGCGTGAGTCCCGTACAGGCAAGCAGCGGCAAGACACGACGGCACCGCCTCAACCGCGGCGGCGACCGCCAGGCCAACGCCACCCTATGGCGCATCACCCTCGTCCGGCTGCACTGCGACCCGCGCACCAAGGACTACCTCGCCAAGCGCGTCCGAGACGGCAAGAGGGTCTGCTGCAGGTTCGATTGACACTCGATCTGTGGGACGTGGTCCTGCAGGGAGGGTTCCCCGAGGAGTTCAAGCGTGACGTCGTGCGGGTCGCCCGCCGCGGCGACCTGACCCACGCCGAGGTCACTGCTGATTTCGACGTCAGCGTCGAGTCCGTGCGCCGCTGAGTCCGGCAGGCCGACGTCAACGACGGCGTCGTCGACGGACAGACCAGCACCGAGCAGAACGAGCTCGTGCAGCTGCGCCGCAAGGCCCGCCGGCTCGAGCAGGAGAACGAGATCCTGCGCCGCGGCCTACTTCGCGCAGGCGTCGCTCCACAAATGACGCTTCCATGCCTGGTGTCAAGGCATGGAGGCTTGGAGCTGGCGGAAGACGGAGCGGCAGACGTAGCGCTTGAGGCAGCGGCGGATCTCCGGTTGCTGCGGCCTTCGGCGCGGCGGCGGGCGACGTAGTCGCGGGTGGTGGGGTCGTAGCTCATGCGGCTGCGGACGGCGAAGGCGCGGTTGAGCTGGCGGTCGCCTGATCGGGAGAGCCGGTGCCGGTTGGTGTTGCCCGGCGATGCCGGTAGTGGGGCGATGCCGCCGAGGGCTGCGAATGCCGCCTCGGAGCGGACGCGTCCGCGGTGGGAGTAGGCGCAGACGATGATCGCTGCGGTGACCGGCCCGAGGCCGGGGACGGCTTGCAGGCCGGGAGCGAGCTGCTCGGCGAGTGTGCCCAGTTGGCGGTGGTTGTCCTTGAGCAAGGCTGTCTGCTCCAGGACGGCGACAGCGAGGCGGCGCGCCTCGTGACGCACGATCGCGGATGCGTCGCCCGCCCCTGCGGCGCGGGTGGTCCGCCAGCCGGCGATGGTCCGGATCTGGGTGTCGGTCAGCGGGGTGCGGGCGTCGACGTCGAGCTCGATTGTGTTGCGCCTGACTTCGCGATAGAGATCGGCGTGTCGATCAGACAACATCGGGTGGTTCCTCCGTTTCAAACAGGAGGATCTGAAGATGTCCGAGAACAGTGGTGTGGCACCGCGACCGAAGGGGCGTGCGAAGCGGTTCTTGACGCTGTCGCAGAAGTACGAGATCTACCTTCAGCTGGTCGGTCAGGAGGTGATGATCGCCGAGGCCGCGTCGACCGAGCAGGTGGATCGGTCGACGATCATCGGTATCCGGACGGTGGCCAAGGAGGGCGCGTTGGCGGCGCTCGCGGCCTCAAGACCGGGTGTCGGGGTGAAGACAGGCGATGACGAGCTGGAACAGGCCACCGCCGAGGTCGCTCGGCTGTCGGAGGCGTGCAAGGAACTCTCGGTGAAGTTGACGTTGATCGAGGGAAAAGGAGGCTGGGGCTAAGTGGCCGTTCCCACGCCGTGTCGATGCGGCCACCAAGGCGGCCCTGTTGGGGTTGGTCGATGACGCGCTCGAGGCCGGGTGGACGATCCCACGTGCCTGCGGTGCGCTCGAGGTCGGCGAGGTCGGGGTCCATCGCTGGTTCGCCCGCCGAGGTCGGGGCCGGCTCGCCGACGGCGTCCCGGGTGGATCCCCGATGCACGGGCTGCTCCCCGAAGAGACCGAGCAGATCCTGGCCCTGTTCGATGAATGGGGCGAGACCGACCGCTCGTACCGCAAGCTCGCGCACCGCGGGTCCTACCTCGGCCGGTTCTGGGTCTCACCCTCCAGCGTGCGCAGGATCCTTTCCCTGGCCGACAAGCACTTTCGGCCACGCCCCCAGCCGGGTAAGTCCCGTCGGCGTCCGTTTCCCGCCTGGGTCGACTACGCCCCCAACTCGATCTGGATCTACGACACGACGCCATTCCCGCGAGCGGGAATGGCGGTGCTGATCATCGAGGACCTGGTCTCGCGCAAGTGGATCACCGAGATCGTCTGGGTCGAGGAGACCTCCACCCAGGTCGAGCTCGGCTTCACCGCAGCCCTGGCGGCCGAAGGATTGCTTGCCGGCGTCGATGCCCGTCACGACGACGGGTTGGTCGACATCAGCGTCGATGACCAGGCACGGCCGGTGCTGCTCGCGGTCTCGGACAACGGACCCCAGATGACGTCCGGGTCGACCAGGGAGTTCATGGCCCTGTGCGCGATCGCCCAGCACTTCCGCCGGCCCGGAACCCCAACCGCCCAAGCCTAGATCGAGTCCCTGAACGGACACATCAAGCTCGAATACCCGCGCCTGCTCGCGATCGCCGACCCCGCCACCCTGCGCGCCGAGATCGCCATCACCCGGGTGCACTACAACACCGTCAGGCTTCATCAGGCAGTGGGCTACGTGACACCCGACGACGAGCACGAAGGACGAGGAACCGCGATCCGCAAAGCCCGCGAAGCAGGCCTCGAACAAGCCCGACTTCACCGACTTGCCCAACACCGCCAACAACGAAAGAATTCACCCCAGCAGGGACCCGGCGATGTTGTCTAATACAATGCGGATCTCTATCGCAAACTCAGAAACACGTCACCGCTACCAGGTCATCGCCACCAACACGCCCACCGGGCAGATCCAACGCCTGGAAGCCCGCCACCGGGTCGAGGCCGGGATCCGCACCGGCAAGGACACCGGCCTGGCCCGGCTGCCCTCCCGCGACTACGCGATCAACACCGCGTGGTGCCACGCCGTGGCGATCGGCATCGACCTGCTCGCCTGGACCCGGCTGCTGGCCCTAGACGGTGACCTGGCCAAAGCCGAACCCGGCACCCTGCGCTACCGCCTCCTGCACGTCGGCACCTGAAGATCCCCACCACCTGGCCCTGGACCGACCAGCTCGTCGCCGCGTTCACCCGGATCATGGCGATCCCGGCACCCACGTAGAACACCCACCTCCCGTCCCCACGACACCACGCAGCACCGCCCGGAAGTGAACCGGCGCCACCCAGGACGACACCCGGGGCGCACTGTCACACCCACCCGGCAGAATCAGCCCCACAGCCCGCCCGAGCCGCGGTCACGACCCCCGACAAACCACCCCGTGAAAGATCGAGGTCGGTGACTGTTCGGCCGCGAACAGGCCGCCGCCAGGCCCAGGCCGAATGGTCACGAGGCTGCGCGATTGCACCAGCCGAATCGCCTCGTTGAATGTCCCGACCGAGACGCCGCACCGCTCGCGCAGCTCCGCCTTGGACCCTAAGCGGTCGCCTGGTCGGGCCGACCGCGCGATGGCCGCCAACCGCTGCGCGGCAAGCTCGGTCCGCGTCTGACGACCAGCCGGCAGCGGTGCTTCGGTCTCGAAGAGCACTTCACTCGACTCTCGTCTCGCTCAGCAGAAACAAACACAATGAATATTTCAGTTTCTCTTGACAGGTGCTGCGGTCGCGCACCAAGATAATGATAGTCATCATGCTCAATTGGGGTCAACTACCGGGGAGTTCCCGCCACATGCGCATCGGCAACCTTGCCGGTTGGCTCTCGCTCATCGTCGGTGGAGACCCGGCCGCCGCAGCGCTTCTTGCGGAGTAGGAGCGGCGAGATGACCGCCCCGGTACCCGGGTCCGGTCGTTCGGCCTACACAGGCGAAGCCTTCCGATCAAGTCGAGTCTGCGCGGCGCCGAAGGTGTCCGGAATCCCGCCCGAGCTGTTCGAGAAGGGAACCAGATGAGTCCCACCTATGAGGTCGCGATCGTCGGTTACGGCCCCGTCGGTCAGCTCCTCGCGAGCCTGCTCGGCCAGCGTGGACGAAACGTTGTGGTGATCGAGCGTTACGCCGATATCTATCCCGGGCCACGTGCGGTGCACTTCGACGACGAAGTCGGTCGAATCTTGCAGTCGGTCGGCATTCGCGCTGATTCCAACCCCCTCATTGCGGCGTACGACGACTGGTATGAGTTGAAGAACGCCGATCGTGAAGCCTTGCTGAAGGTCGACTGGCGTGGGGTCGGTCCGTCCTGGTGGCATACATCGAACTTCTTCACCCAACCCGACCTCGAGCAAGCTCTCGTCGAGCAGGCCAGTGCTTATCCGAGCGTGCACGTCGTCCGCGGACTCGCCGTAACCGACCTCGTCGAGGACGCGGGCGGTGTCACCCTGACCGTGGCGCCGTGGGCAGCGCCAGGCGACGCGCTCACGGCTGCTGATGTACTTGCGACGCAGGTCACCGCCCAGTACGTCGTCGGCTGCGACGGGGCGAACAGCGCAGTACGCAAGCTTCTCGGCATCGAGACCGAGGACCTCGGCTTCTTCTTCGACTGGCTGATCGTCGACATGATTCCTAACCAGCCGATGACTTTCGACCCGCCCTGCTGGCAGTTGTGCGACCCTAAACGGCCCACCACCATCGTGCCGGCAGGGCCCTGCCGGCGCCGGTGGGAGTTCATGGCCCTGCCCGGTGAGGATCTCGCAGATCTGAGCCAGGTCAGGACCGCCTGGGAGTTGCTCGAGCCGTGGGGCCTGACGCCGGACAACTCCGTGCTCGAACGAAGCGCCATCTACCGGTTCCAGGCGCAGTGGGCCCGACGCTGGCGAAAGGGACGGTCGCTGATTGCAGGGGACGCTGCACACTTGATGCCACCATTCGCCGGTCAAGGCATGTGCGCTGGCATGGGCGACGCCGTGAACCTCGCCTGGAAGCTCGACCTTGTTCTGCGCGGGACAAGCGGCGAAGGACTCCTCGATACGTACGGAGCCGAACGCTCGCCGCACGTGCAGCATTTCATCGAGTTCTCCATCGGACTCGGCAAGATAATCTGCGTTCTCGACGAGGCTGAAGCCGCTGAGCGAGACAAGGCGATGCTCGCCGCTGCGAAGAATCCTAAGCTGGCCCCGCCACCTCCACCGCCATTGCGGCTCGGCGCGGGGGTGGCGACGAACGATAACGAGCAAGCAGGGCTGCTGTCCATTCAGTCTATGGTGACCCACGGCGGCCAGACCGGGCTCTTCGACGATGCTGTGGGGCGTGGCTGGTTCGTGCTCACTGCTGGTGAACCGCCCGTGGTTGGGGATGCTGCTCGCTTGATACTCGACCGGCTCGGCGGGCGAATGTTGAGTGTGGGCGTCACCTCCCAAGCAGATGTGCGCGATGTCGACGGCAGGTATGTCGAGTGGTTCGAAAGGCTCGGCGCGGACGCGGTTGTCGTTCGCCCCGACTTCTACGTCCACGCCGCCGTGAGCGCCGGCGAACTCGAGGCGACTCTCGTCGAGCTCGCTGACCGGGTCGACCTGCAAGCCGAACTGGCGGGGACCAGTCCATGATCGTGCACGCCATCGCAGCAACACCCGATTGATCGACAGAGGCTCCCGCAGCACACCCCGCCCGGGTGAACTGGGCAGACAGAGGGATACCCGGCGGGCGAGATGACCACCACTCAGCCGACAGTGACACCCGACGGCGAGGAGGACCCCACCAACGCTGTGGATACCACCACGATGACGCGGGACGAGATGATCGCATGGAACCTGAAGATGGTAGAGGCCCACTCCCACAACGAGAACCCATATGGCGTCGATAAGGCGATTGCTCTGAACGAACCGAACATCATTCGGGAGGGGCCCGTTCCGGGCCAGGTTTACACCGACCCGGTCAATATTAGGCAGACCTGCAGAGAGATCTTCGAGACAATAAGTTTGAACCGCACGACGGCCCCGCGCCGTTCTGAGATGAAGCAGTTCGTCTTCGACGATCGAAGTGCCGACATGACCGTGGTCGGTGACAAGATGTTTCGAGGGCCGAAGGAGTCGGAAGCATTGAACAGGTCTTCGCCGCCGCCCCTTTGACCGCAGCACGCTGGACGCCGGTCCGGTCGCGGGCAATGGCGAGAACCCGGAGGCGCCAGCCTCCTTGGACACCGGAAGGCTTGTGATGAGTAAACCCCGACCTATGCCGGCAGAACGAACTCTCGTTGGTTTATGGGACCGAACTGTCGCTCGCTCGCCGCAGGCAATCTTCCTCATATTCACCGACGACACCGAGACGGCACAATGGACCTACGCCGAGTTCGATCTGGTCATCGACGCGATGTGCGCCACGCTCCTCGCCCATGGTGTTGGCCACGGCGATGCCGTGCACGTCGCGTTGCGTAATAGCCCAGCGTTCGTGGCTGTGTGGCTCGCTGCCGCCCGGATCGGCTCGTGGATCGTGCCCGTCGACCCGGCGTCGACGTCCCGCGACCTTCATGGTCACTTCCCGCGCATTCGGCCCGCCCTCGGGTGCTGCGCTGTATCGCGTCGCGATGTCTATCGGGGTCCGGCCGACAGCCATGGCGTTCCTGTGCTCGAGTTCTCTGAGACCGCTGCGGACGTCGGACCACCAGACCAAATCGGTGGCCTACCGCGTACAGACGTCCAGCCCGATGACCGCTTGGCGGTTATGTTCACCTCCGGCACAACCTCTCAGCCGAAAGGTGTCATCCTTACCCAGGCTTGCTACGCCACCGCCGGGCGGGTGATGGCCGACGCTGCAAATCTCAGCTGCGAGCATCGGTGGCTGGTGAGCCTCCCACTTTTCCACGCGAATGCTCAATACTACTGCTTCGCACCGGCAATCACGGTCGGCGCAAGCATCGCGCTTACAGCAACGTTCAGCGCGAGCCGCTGGATTCAGGCCGCTCACGACCTGGGAGCGACCCACGCTAGCCTGTTCGCCGCACCTATTCGTATGATCCTCGCCCGGACCCCGGTCAATGCGCCTAAGCTTGCCCTGCACCATGTGTGGTTCGCTCAGAGCGTAGGCGCACAACATCACCAGCAGTTCGGCCGGCTAGTCGGCGTGCTGCCCCGCCAGCTCTACGGGATGACCGAGACCGTGGCCATCGTGACCGCCGATGACTCTGAACCCCCGCGAAGCGACATCATCGGGCGCCCGGTCGCGAACCGCAAAGTCCGGCTCATCGACACGACCACCGGTGAGGAGGTTGTCCCCGGAACCCCTGGCATGATCACCGTTGGCGGCCGACGCGGAGTCGACCTGTTCTCGGGATATCTCGATGACCCCGCCGCCACCGACCGCGCGTTCGTCGAACGCCCTGAGGGAACCTGGTTCTCAACCGGTGATCTCGCGGTAACCGACGCCACCGGTCGAATGCGGTTCGTCGGCCGTGCCGACGACGTCATCAAAGTAGCTGGAGAGAACGTCAGCCTCACCGAAGTCGAGGCAGCCATCGCCCAGGCACCAGGGGTTCTCGAGGCGGCGGTCATCGCACGGCCTGACCCCATCCGCGACCACATCCCCATCGCTTTCGTCGTCGCCCTCGCCGGGTCCGCGCCCACAATTGCAGACCTCGCGACCTGGGCAGAACACGAATTGCCGCCATCCGCACGTCCACGCGAATGGCACTTCATCGGCGAGCTACCACGCACCAGCGTCGGAAAGATCCGGCGCCATGCCCTCCATCTGCCGCCGGCCCCACCCACTCCCCCGTAGCAATTGAGTGGTGAATCGGCTGTTATCGGGCTGTCCCAGAATGAGCGGCCAGGACCCCGGGCGGCACTACATCTGGTGGTACGAAGCGAACCGCATCCCCACTACCTGTGGTCCGCCGTTATCCGGTGCACCATTGTGGGACAGCCTGTTATGCGGGCTTTACGCAGTTGAGTCCGCTTGACCGGGGTCGAGACCGCCACCACCGAGGCGCTGCCCGACGCGGTCGCGGTAAGGGGGTGGCGAGTCACCACCGTGCTGCTGACACCGAGCCTGACAGCGGCCTCGCGCCAGGACCGCCACGCCGACACTCGCAAATTTGTGGTGTCTAGGACACGAATCGACATCGAGGAGGGCCCAGGGTTGGTTGACGGTAGTGCAGGGACGGTGATTCTCGGGCTCGACGGGTTGGTGCTGCTCGCGGTGTACGAGTGTGACGGGGAGCTCGAGCAGGCGGTGGAGACCGTGGCCACCGCAGCTCGGTGCGTGTCGTGCGGGGCGGCGTCGAACCCGCATGCTCATCGCCCCATGTGGGTGCGGGATCTTCCCGCCGGCGGGCGCCCGGTGACGTTGGTGTGAGTCAATCGGGTGTGGCGCTGCCACGCGGCGGGCTGCCGGGTGCGGACGGGGACCGAGGAGCATCCGTCGATCAGGGCCCGGTCGTCGTGGACCGAGCGGGCCCGGGTCGAGGCGTGCCGCCGGGTCGGGCACTCGGTGGCCCAGGTCGCGGCGGCGATCGGGGTGTCGTGGGCGACGGTGACGGCCGCGGTCCGCGACCACGGGGGCCCGCTGGTCGACGACCCCGCCCGGCTGGCGGGGGTGCATGCGGTCGGGGTGGATGAGACCGCGTTCCTGCGGGCCAACGCCCACCGGCACACCACGTTCGTCACCGGGATCGTCGGCATCGAGTCCCGCCGACTGCTCGACGTGACGGCCGGCCGGGCCGGACCCGTTCTGGCGCAGTGGGTCAGCAGTAAGAACCCGGACTGGCGGTCCGGGGTGGCGGTGGCCTGACTCGATCCGTTCCGCGGCTACGCCACCGCCCTGTCGACGACCCTGCCGCACGCGGTCCGGGTCCTGGACACCTTTCACGTCATCAAGCTGGGGTTCACGGCCGTCGACGACGTGCGCCGCCGAGTCCAGCAGGACACCCACGGGCACCGGGGACGGGTCGGGGACCCGCTTACGGGATCCGCCGGGTGCTGTGCCGCGGGGCCGACAACCTCACTGACCGGGCCTGGGACCGGCTGCTGGTCGGTCTGGCCGCCGGTGACCCCAACGGGCACGTCACGGCGGGGTGGATCGCCGCCCAGAGCCTGCGGCTGCTCTACCGCGCCCCCGATCGGGCTCGCGCGCAGGAGCTGCTGCACCGGCGCCTGATCCATTGCGCCAACTCCAGGGTCCCTGAGCTGACACGCCTGGCCCGCACCCTCGACGCCTGGCGACACGAGCTGCTCGCCGTGTTCGACCACCGCGGCGTCTCCAACGGCCCCACCGAGGCCATCAACTTGCTGATCAAGAAAGTGAAGCGGGTCGGGCACGGCTTCCGCAACCTCGGCAACCGGCTGCGGCTCCTGCTGCACTGCGGCGTCGACTAGCACACTGCCTACCCGACACCACTCCGAGCCCGGTCACCCCGCTTGGCTGCGTAGAGCCGCCAAAACCCGCCACCACGACCGCCACCAGCTCGGTGACGTGATCGTTGAGCTGGGCGACCGGCCGGGCTTGGGAGACGACGATCGAGGCGTACGCCCGCTCGAGGACGGGGTCGGCCCTGACTGCCGGTGCGCGCAGCAGCTGCTGAGTTCGCTCGGCCTTGTCCTCGACGTCACGGCGGCAGGCCCGGCGCAGCGCAACGGCGATGGGCGGTCGGGACAGCCGCGCCGCGCGAGCCGGGTCCGGGGCCTGCACCAGCAGCTCAAGGGCATCTGGTGCGGCCAGGTCCTCGAACGCGGCCTGCGCGGCGGGAAGAACTCCCGCTACGCCGACCGCAGCCGCTGCACGTGTCGGGTCCGATCCCAGATGAAGCCCTGGTGCGACCTGGCTACCAGCTTCAGGCCCTCCGCCGCCGGACTGTCACCGGCGACCGGCCGGTGATGATCATGGTCCAGTCGGACTATCTCGGCCAGCACGAGGGTGTCGCCACGGTCGGACTTCGCCCCCGAGCTGGAGTGCCGGTCGCGGTAGCGGGCCACTGACATGGGGTTGATCGCGCTCCGGGTGACCGCGTTCGCGACCAACAGTGCCCGCGGGCAGCTCCCCGATCTGGAGCTGCGCCACCGCCAGCGGGCGAGGGCGGGAGACCGGATCCGCTGCGCGAAGGACACCGGGCTGCGCAACTTGCCGCTGCACAGCTTCGCCCAGAACCAGCTCTGGTGCGTCATCGTCACCCTCGCCGCCGAGATCACCGCCTGGATGCAGCTCCTCGCCCTGACCAGCAGCGTCGCCCGGCGCTGGTAACCGCAACGGCTACGGCTGTGCCTGTTCACCATCGCTGCCGCGCTCACCCGCCACAGCAGGACCAAGGTGCTGACCCTGCTTCAGCAGCACCCGTGGGCAACCCTCGCCCACGCCGCGATCACCGCGCTGCGCGCGATCGCCACCCCCCGGCTGAGCACCGGGCCCTGGACCCGGTGACCACCTGAGACGACACCGGGCGAACAGTCACACCCGGGTGCCAAAATCAGCACCCAGAACGACACCGCCCCAAGCCGGAGGCCAGGCAGCCGAGCGATTAAAGATCCGGGTTGGGCGCCAACTTGCCTCAACTGACTTGACCTCTTCCGCCACGCAAAGCCCGGGCCGGGGTTCGACAGAACTGTGCCCTGTCAAAGCAAGTTAGTCAGGTCAGACATCCTCGGCCCACTGTCCGAAGTGCGGTCCGTCCGGGTAGTCGACGACCACCGCTTCTTCAGGGACGGAGTCGTTGGCCCGGGGGCCGTTGTACTGGCGCGACATCTCGTAGGCGATTTCCCGGACGATCTTCCCAGCGCGCATCTCGAAGCAGTGCACCAGCCGCATGCTGATGCGGTCACCGACGTTGAATCCGAGGTTAGGCATCTCGTCACCGACCACCGTGAGGTCGGCTACCTGGTCATCGAAGACGAAGTCTTCAGTGGCGAATCGGCGCAGAGTAGTGGCGCGGTTGAAATTGACTGTCCGGAAGATGGCCATGTAGGCACTCTTGATGTCCTCGGGATTGGTATAGACCTGGCCGCGGAAGGGCGCCTCCCACACGATTCCGGGTCCGTAGAGCGCGATCGCCTTGTCGACGTCGTCGGGGTTCTCATTGTGGAAATGGGCTTCGACCACGCGCAGATTGTGTTCGATCAGCTGCTCGCGGCTCAAAGTCGAGACGTCGATGTCGAGGTCCGGCTCGACCAGATCGGTCTCGGGCAGGTGTGTCACATTCGTCATGGCGTGTCAGTCCTTTCGGTATTTGCGGGTTCTCCGCGGTTCGAGTGAGCGATGACCTTGGTCTGGCTGGTCACACCGTGTCCCGTGCGATCGTCTAGGCGAGGACACGGCGTTCGTAGTTGGTCTGATCAGCGAAGCCACAGCCGACCCGCTTGAGGCTCTCATGGGGGTGCAGGCGTCTCGGAGCATCGTCTGACAGAGGGCGTTGGAGAGGTGCCGCTTCAGGATGCGCATGGCCTCGCGGCGGGGGTGCCCCCGCTGTCCCACGTTGTCGTGGAGTGCTCGGGCTCGTGGGCCGCAGCGGGGCTCGGATACCCGCCGTGGTGGTCCGGGTGGACCCGTCCCTGCTCGCGCACGTTCGTTTCATCGCAGGGCTCGGTTACCGAGAGCGCTCCGGTGACTAGGTCGAGCAGCTCGCCGCTGTCGGGGGCCAGGTCGCCACACCAGGCGACAACCTGGTCCGGCCGCAGAAGGACGATCTCGGCACCCAGTACCGAGCTCTGCAGCTCCGGGTCGAGTTGATGGACCTGCAGCGGGATCCCGCGGTGTTCAGCCTCCCGCTGTAGCGGTTCGACCAGATCTGGGGTGCTCGTGAGCACGGCGAAGCCGGGACCGGCCAGGTCCAGCGTCGACTCACCCGGGCCGGTACAGGCGTGGGGCACACGTACTCCGGGGACAGCCGCCCCCCGCCAGTCGCCGGCCCGCCCCGGGTGCTCGAAATCCTGGCGCGCGCTGTTCGAGATGATCGGGGAGCCCGTATACCGGTGACCCAGGACGAGGTCGAGGCTGAAGTACTCGGCTGTCTTGGTCTCACGGATGGTTACTGCGGCGGCGTTGCGCGCCTGCTCACCTTGATCTCCGCCCTCGTCGAGCCCGGCGGAATGTAGGTCGTTGGAGAGGACGGACATGTTCGCCTTCGCCTCGTCGATCACGCGCTGGTGCAGCGGCCGGCGCTCGTCCTGGTAGGAGTCCAGGAGCGCCGGCCCTCCCCACCCGTGGATGCAGGCAGCCAACTTCCAGCCGATGTCCACTGCATCCCCGATGCCGGTATTCAACCCGTGGCCTCCGAACGGCGGGTTGAGATGGGCGGCGTCACCGATGAGAAACACCCGCCCCGCCCGGCAGCGGTCGACTAGCTCCATCCTGGCGGTCCACGGGTCGGTGCTGAGTATCTCCACCGGGCCGACGTCCCCCACGGCTCCGCGCACCAAGGACTGCAGGTCGTGGTCGCCGCGGGGCTGTTCGACGCCGAAAGCGATCAGCCACCACGTGCCCAGGCGGTCCACCGGCCCCATCACGGCGGGAGTGCGGTCGTTGACCACCCAGGACTGCACGGCCGGCGGGTTGGGGAGGGCGTCGAGCAACCCCTCACTGCGGAACACCACGCCGAAGTTCGGCCGCAAGGCCTGTGTGCCCTGGTAGTGGGCGCCGATCGCCTCGCGAACGATGCCACGCGCACCGTCTGCCCCGAGCACGTACTGCGCGACGACAGTCTCACGGTCGGCAGCTGAGGTGGTCTCGATCTGGACTTCGACAGCGTCGCCGCAGTCGACGAGCAAGCTCACCCGATGACCCAGAAGCAGGGTGCAACTGGGTATCTCGGCAACAACCTCGCGCAGCATCTCCTCCAACACGTACTGGGGCAGCTGTTGTCCCAACTCTGGGGAGACACCGGTGTCGGTCAAGCCCAGAACGCCGCTGAAACGGGTGATTTCGGGACCGAGCAGGGTGGTGCAGAACGAGACGTCCTGCGACCACCACGTGGGCAAAGGAGCGAGCGCCCGCAGCCGCTCGGCCAAACCCCAGCGTCGGAGGTGCTCCAACGTCCTGGTGTTCAGGGTCTTGGCCCGCGGCCGGGACCGAGTGGGCTGAAGGCGGGGCTCGACGACGAGGCACTCCACGCCGCGCAGTCCCAACTCGACAGCCGCGGCGAGGCCCACTGGACCTGCCCCGGAGATCAGTACCTGGGTACGCCGATGCTGGTGGTTCACAGCGTCGGGAGCCGCAGCACGTGGCGTCGGATCTTCCCGACGCTGGTGCGTGGCAGATCATCGAGGAGGCCGGACGTCTCGAGATCTCCCGCATCGAGACTAGTCAACCTCTTGGCGTGGCGTCGCACTCGGAGCACTATCCATCCGAGGATGCCGAAGCCGGGCGCGACTTCGGCTGCACCCAATTCGCCACTGAAGACGATCGCGTCGTTGACCTGGTCTATGTCACTAGAAATGCAATAACTGCCGGCTAAGACCGTGGAGTCGGGGGCGTCCTCCACGTCACTCAGAAGGCAGTCTTGGCTAGTAAGTGGACTCACAGGAAATCCGTTCGACCGAGCTCACCGTCGGATGCCTTGGCGACGTCGATCCCGCGGTCGTCGGCGGTCAGCAGGACGGCGCGACCGTCCACATTGGCAAGCCTCATGCGTACTCCCTCGTCGGTCTAACCGGTCGTCAAGAACGACGCTCGACCACCAGCCAGAACCATGCTCAATCACCGCGCACATCACCCGTCAGTCCAACCAGCCACCCGGACATCAGCACGGCGACCCCCCGCGGTCGCGTCACCCGGCGTGCCTCGGTCGAACTACCGCGATCTGTGCCCACCAAATAATCACCATGATCAATCGTGGTGGGTCTTGATTCTGAGCGTGACGTGGGTCATAGTCAAGAGGTACGCACTAATTGATGATGGTGATCTCCGGAAGGTGGTGTCTGCGGCGGTGTCTCGTTCAGCCGATCTCCCGGCGATGACATCGCCGACCAGGCAGGGCGGCGGCCGCGCCGAGTACGCCGCACGTGCTCTGCAAGAACTCGTCGAGCAGGCCGCCCCAGGTGACCACCTCGGCACCAAGGTGGTGCTGCAATCCCGCTTCGGCGTCTCAGTCGGCACCCTCAACGAGGCCATTAGGCTCGCCCAAAGTCGCGGGTATGTCACATCTCGATCGGGCCCTGGTGGAGGCCTCTTCGCAGCCGAGCAATCTGCCATCGTCCGGCTCGGCAACTCCTTCCTCGCCCTGGACGGTAGTGCGACCAGCGTGGCCGATGCGGTTCGCATGCGCGACGCCCTCGACCCCTTGCTGGTCGACGATGCGCTACGTCACTCCTCTGAGGTCGCAATCGACAAGATGCGGCATCACCTGGACGACATGGCAACGGCCCGGGACACCGGTGACGCGGTTGCGTTCGTGCGTGCGAACTGGGCACTGCACCGAAGTATCGCCGAGGTCAGCCCAAGCGCCATCCTGCGGTCCACCTACATCAGCCTTCTCGAGCTGCTAGCGGACCACACCCAGAATGTTGTCGCCGCGGAGGGCAAGTCGCTTCCCGAATTCGTCGCGGCCCGGTACACCCTGCACGAACAGCTCGTCGACGCTATCGACCAGCGCGACCATGAGACCGCGCAGTACCTCATCACCGAGCACAACAACGAAACAACACAGACAAAGCCACCTGAAACCACCACCCACCCCGACCTGAGGCCAGTCAGATTCACCGAGTAGCAGGAGTACCCCCATGCCCAAGATCGTCCTTATCTCTGGCGCCTCGTCCGGGTTCGGCGCCGACGCCGCCCATGACCTCGCCGACGCAGGTCACACCGTCTACGCCGGCATGCGCGCCACCAACGGCCATAACGCAAGCGCTGTCGACGCGGCCCGCATGTACTCGCAGGACAACTCGGTCGACCTGCGTCCGGTTGAGCTCGATGTGTCCGACCAGGCCTCGGTCGATGCCTGCGTCGCAGAGGTGATCGGACAGACCGGGCGCATCGACGTGTTGGTCCACAATGCCGGGCAGATGGTGCTCGGGCCGGTGGAGGCCTTCACCCCCGAGCAGTTGGCCGAGTTGTACGACACCAACGCCATCTCCACCCAGCGCCTCAACCGCGCCGCGCTGCCCCACATGCGCACCCAGCGCGACGGCCTCCTCATCTGGGTCGGCTCCTCCTCCACCCGGGGTGGCACCCCTCCCTACCTGGCGCCGTACTTCGCGGCCAAGGCGGCCGAGGACTCCCTCGCGGTGTCCTACGCTGTCGAGCTGTCCCGGTTCGGCATCGAGACCACAATCATCGTCCCCGGCCCGTTCACCACCGGCACCAACCTCTTCGCCCATGCTGGCACCCCAGAGGACAGCGCGGTCGTGCAAGCCTACGAGGCGCAGTACTCCGGCCTGGCGGACCAGGTCAGCGGCAGGCTCGCCGAGCTAACCCCGGCCGACGCCGACCCCACCGAGGTCGGGCGCGCCATCACCCGCGTCGTTGACACCCCCAAGGGCAAGCGCCCGTTCCGGGTGCATATCGACCCGGTCAATGACGGTGCGGAGAAGGTCAACAAGGTCGGTGACCGTGCCCGCGCCGACTTCTACGACCGGATCGGCCTGGCTGACCTGCTGCACCCGGCGACCACCTGACCCCTCGCGTGCTCTCAGTAGTAACAGTCTGCCGCGACGCCGAACCTCGCCGCTACCTCCGACGCCGACGCCGACGCACCAGCCAGCACCTCCCGCACCGCTCGATAGCGGTACTCCTGACGAGCAAACAGCATCCACACGTCTCCGACCTCAACGACGAAACGGAAGCCACAGCAGGGGAAGATCCACAGCCCAAACTCGTCAATCATGTGACGACGACATCTCGTCAAGAATGTCCCGCTGCCACACACATACCGGCCCGTCGCACGATCGAGCGTCGCGCACGGTCAGCTCCTAATCGCCAACAATCGGAGGAAAACGAATGGATCACGACGGACAAGTCACGCCGCAAACTAACCAGACATCCAGGATCTCACGGCGCGCTCCCCTACGGAGCGGCGCCGTCGTCGCCGGCGCAGCGTTCGGCAGCCAGGCACTTGCCGGCACGCCCGCCAGCGCGGCGCCCATACCTGCTGCCGGCCACCCGCGCAGTGGCAGCTACCGCACGGCGATCAGACTTCTCGGTACGGCAGGCGGCCCTCCGTCGTGGCCTGACAGGCTCGGGATCTCGTCCGCGCTCGTGGTCGACGGCAGGACATACATCATCGACCTCGGCCACGGCAGTTTCGACCAGGTGGCGAAGGCTGGGCTGACCGACGACTCCATCCACAACATCTTTGTCACTCACCTCCACTCCGACCACATCGCGGACCTATACACGCTGCTGTGGCTCCGGTTCGGCGGTCTCGGAGGGTTCAGCCACCCGGTCGATGTCTATGGACCGGGAAGAGCTGGCGCTCTCCCACCGCCCGTTCCCGCCTCGCGTGCAGTGCCCACCATCCACCCGGAGGCACCTACCCCCGGGCTAACCGACTTTCTGACGACGTCGATCGCGGCCACGGCTTACGACGTCAACATCCGGATCCGCGATGAGGGCTGGAACAACGTCCTCGACATCATCCACCCCCACGACATCCGACTCCCCGACGTTGGCGCCAGCCCCACCGGTGACGTTGCACCACCGATGCAGCCCTTCCTGGTCATGGAAGACGACCGGGTACGAGTGACAGCGATTTTGGTGCGGCACCCACCGGTGTTCCCCTCCTTCGCCTTCCGTTTCGACACCGACGACGGATCGGTCGTGTTCAGTGGGGACACCACCCTCACACCCAACATCCCCGCCTTGGCCCGAGGCGCGGACATCCTGGTCCACGAGGCCATCGACCTGAAATACTTCGCTGACCTCGGACTCTCCGCTGCCCTCGAGCAGCACTTGGCCGGTGCACACACCGAGGTCACCAAGGTCGGAGCCATCGCCGAAGAGGCGGGAGTCGACACCCTCGTCCTGACACACCTCGCACCCGGTGGCACCGCGCAGGTCGCTAACCACACTTGGCTTCGTAACGCCAGCCAGGGATTCTCCGGCCGTGTCATCATCGGGACCGATCTCATGGAGATCGGTGTCGGCGCGCGGTGACGCATCCGCGGGACACATCATCAACTCAGCAGTCGCCGAGACAGGCTCGGCCGATTGACCCCCATCGAGTACGAGACGATCGTGCCCACACCAGCCACCCAGGCTGCCGGAGCCTGACCGACCTGTCACCTATTCCTGCAGCAGCCCCAACCCCGACCTTGACACCTCGAGCACCCGGTGATGACGCTCACGTGAATCTCCCCGGACCTGCTCACTGAAATTCCCCACCCGTGTGGCTCCACCAATGACGGTGGGACTCTTCTGAGGATGGCGGTCTCTGACCTCCACCACCTCAAAGGACCCCCACCTCGTCATGCTCACACGGGAGGACGACATCGACGCTCACGCGTTGCACAAGCGAGGCTGGAAGATCAGCGCGATCGCCACGCATCTCGGCCGTGACTGCAAGACCATCCGCGCCTACCTCAAGGGCGACCGCGTCCCTGGTCGGGCGGTTCGAAGCCGGACTCGGCGGCGTGCTCCGTGTAGTTGAGTCCGACTACACCCTCATCTGCGATGAGCCCACAATCTGCCGGGGCACGGGCGACGGTGAACCCAGCTGAGTCCGGGTGAACGCGGTCTCGGGGCCCTCGATGGCCCCGTCGGCCCAGGCCCGGAACCCGTCCCAAGAGT
>JAABUP010002777.1_pt1 | contig 32762 bp, 41 predicted proteins | sample 5559201 | NCBI WGS metagenome assembly JAABUP01 (sample SAMN10711887, study PRJNA513373) | rock metagenome | isolation source: Antarctica rocks | place: Antarctica
CAGCTACAAAGGTCAGCTTTTTCATGGACAACATGTTTTTTGACTCCAATGTCGTGGCCTCTTACCTTCGTGACATAAGACCCAGTGCTTCATTGTTTTCACTCATCAAGTTCAGGTTAGGTGGTCACTCATTGAGGGTCGAGACTGACAGATAGTTGAGACCCAAACCACCTAGAGAACAACGTGTTTGTCGTCACTGTTCTATGCAAGCGGTTGAAGACGAGCAACATTTCCTTTTTGACTGCCCTTTTTATAGCATCATTAGAGGTCAGCATTTCTCGTTATTTGGCCCAAACTACCAACAACGGGACCTTAGGCTCTTTTTCGAGCAGAATTCCCACCAGCTTGGTTTTGTTTCACACCACATACACCTGTGCTTTCAAGCCAGGATGTCTGATGAGTCACAACTGGCTCCACACCCCAGACTGTAAGGTGCTAAATGAAAATGAAAACTCACAGTCGATTGAGTTGGTGTATTGCAGCTTTTGTACACCTTCAGACATCAAACACGAAAGCGTGCAGCATGTCAGGCACGTCATGCTGAATTAAAGCTCTCGTACAGCGCTGCTAGCAGCCTAGGCAGTGAACACTATAGAGAGTAGGTGAGCTGCAAGCATGCATGTGCGGTCTATTTCAGGCTGAAATTTCAAAGTCACAAGCATTTACAATGGATTTACGTCTTCCAGCTCGCATTGTCGTACTAAAATGTTGTCTAGCCATGTTTGGATATTATGACAATGCGGCCTGAAGCTGGGTCTGCATTGGAAGGTCTGCCTCTCTGAGGTTCATGTCGAAGTCAGACATTAAGTCTTGGTCAAAGCGGATTCTCGCCTCAAGCGGAATCAAAATTAGCTGACGCATGCTGGATTGACTAATGCCCAGTTGACGAGAGCACTGACAGTGCCGCAATACAGAGTAGACAGCTTCAAGTCTGCTTGGGATGCGGCGATAGGGTGCAACACTGTTCATGTGAGGTGCCTGCTGCTTGGCAAGGCTCAGCAGATCTGCTGCATTCTGAAAGCGAACTATGTTTGGATCACATGCTGTAAACAACCTGCCACAGCGTTATCCTTTAGCACGTCTTACGACCTGCCGCAAATTTTACATATGGCGTAAGTGCAGAACAGCTCGCGGTACCACACTGGCAGTAGCGGGTTTGCCGTTGCAAATGAACAAGCAAGTCGAAACAGACCTTATCGAAGGAGCGGAGTTACAGAAGCGACCAGATTCCAAGCATAAGCCAATATTGTATACGCACATGCTATGCCCGTATGCTCAGCGTAGTTTACTAACGCTTTTCTATAAGGTGACCACGCTTTCCCCTTGTCTCCTTGCAAGCGACGGGCTGACACCAGAACCACTTGGTGTCACACACGGTCAAGCCATACACTTCTCTGCTGCATGGACTGTTGTCGATGCAGCGTGTCCCATTCCAAGCTGTCCAAATTGACCTCTCCAACAAGCCGAAATGGTTCACACAGCTCTGCAGAGACGAGGGCTTGCCTAGCACAGTTCCTGTAATCGACTTTGAGGGATGTGCCCAAACTGACAGCATTGCAATTTGCCGGTAGGGGCACACTCCAATTGTTCCCCTTCTCACATACCCACAACCCAGTATAATCTATCCAGAATCAAATTAAACACAGGTTTGCACATCTGTAGGTGGGTATGCAAAACCTTTGCGAACCCAGACCACCCAGACCTGAAATACAGCAATGCCAGAGATAAGCAGCAGGTGGACAAACTAATTCAGAATTGCTCAAAATTTGCAAGTGCTGGCTTGGATCTGCTTGCTGGCCGCACTGGCAGGTGAACTTATCATATCATCTGCATGCATTTGCACTGCACAACCAACATGAGCTGTTTGCAAATTGCCTAATGATCTGGCAACCTGTGAGCATTCAGTTAGACATGTGCTACCATGCGTTTCATGCATGCATGCATCACACCTTGCTTACAGTTGATGGCACAACCACAGGCACAGCACCCTGCAGAACTGGAAACTGTCATAAATAGCCATTTGTTCAGTCATTCATCCAGTCATTCATTCAGTCATTCATCCATTCTTGCAACACGAGTCTTAGCCCTAGGGTCAGGCGCATACAGTCCTGAGTAGCTCCCTCTATGAGGTCCTATTTTGGCAATCACAGTACCAACAGTGGGAACAGTATTTAACATGTTCATTCAATGCAACAGTCGTCCAGCCATCCTCCTGATCCTGGTAAGCCAATGATACTCTCACCTTGCGCCTATGGGTCTGTACAGGTCGTGGGGCATAGGCACCGGCCATTCCCCAGCACAATGGGAAGCCTTTGAACAGCAATTACAGAAATTTCAGGCAGGTGTGGACCAAAGTGGGGGACCCTTCTTGATGGGTTCGGAGGTGTCATTGGTAGGCTTCTTTACAAGAACCATGTTGTATTAAGGTCATAATCAGGCTTCATCAGTTCAACCCAAGCTCAAGTCCACACATAGACTGTGCAAGTCAAACGCACAATCGATGGTCCTGTTGTGGCATGTTCAGTCACAGCATTCAGGCACCGCAATGCAACATCCACTGCAGGCTGCCATTGTTTGCGTTGTACTACAGTGCTGCTGCTTTGTACTGTTGTTTATACACAAGACTCACTGCATTGGCCAAAACAGCAGCTATATTTGCATGGTTTGTTACCAGGTCACATGCTCTGTGCAGCTACTTCAGTGTCATTCAGAAGTCTGTGCACTGATTTGCTGTGTGCAATGCTGCGTCAACTAGCTTTGACAACTGGAGAGATTGTAAGCATTTGCATTGCGTCCTCTGAGAATGCTACTGGTCAAGCACTGCCTGCATACATGCAGTACTGCACAAGTTGCATGCAGCTCTGACACATTGTATAGAAATGCAGATGTTTGCATTACTTGATCATCTGACCAAATCATGTCCACATGCACCTCATGCACACCTTGTTCCTGTCATTGCCAAGGGACACATTTCAGCGTGTGGTCAAAATTCTGTGCAGGCTGACCTGATTTACATGCCCTTCATGGAGCGCTTTGCCATAGCCATGCCAGCCTTCACATTACATGACCCATGTGATGCATGTGATGGCCGCATCGGGGAGTGGCTGGCTGCCATGAGACAGCTTGAGTGCTGCCAAATGGCTGCACCAGACCAGAACCTGTTTCTGCAAGCCCTAAAGTGAGTTGCCGGCCGTTGCCCTCATAAGCATATGATCACTCACATTGCCAGGCCAACTCAGTGTTGTACTACCCACAATACACAACATGTTGTATCTGCACACGTTGCTTGCTTCTTTGCCTCAGAGCAGCTTTTATAGTAAAAAGCCAAGTTTGCAGCATTGACATGTCCTACTAGGATGCCTGTGTTGTCCACCGGGTCAAAGTCAGGCCTTGCTTTTTTTTCTGTACAGACCAGTTCAAAATGTGCTGAAACTGGGCACTAAAGTTTCTTTGCTAACACTGTGCAGGCAGGAGCGCAGTCTGGACTTTTTCGATTTCACCACCTACAAAGCACACCAGCTGCATCCACACCTCCAGTGATCCTGGCTGGTCCTGCATTTGTAAGATTTCCTGGACTGCTGTCTGAGCCACACACCAGCTCCATCCACCTTGGACAAGTAACCTGCAGAGGCAGTTGAACATGGCACACCTATCTGTCAAGATTGTCACAATGAAGGGCTGCAGGATAGCACATGGTGGGTAGAGCTGGCAGGCTGATTGCCTGCATGGGGCTTGCAGAGCAGTACTAGTACCTATCAGGCTGCTGACTCCACACAATCAGAGGGCACAAGGAGCCGCATAAACAGAGGACAACATTCGACTAGATTGCGAGTTGCAAGGTGCGGAAAGGTGGTCCATTACCTTTCAAGGCGTTTGTGATGAAAGCAGATGCGCTGTCTTGTCCTGACACATTCAACAGGATGTTGACCAGTCCTCAGGATGGCTTTCAAAATCAGCAGATTATTGGTCAAAATGACCTCTCACTGATGTAGGGTTGGCTGACTGCAATCAGGCTGCAGCAGTAGACTCATGTTGATTGATGCTATGCAGCTTGAGGGTTGTCTAGACATGATGAAAGAGCAAATGGAGATGCATATTCACCTGCATTGCTGGAGTTTGCAATACTATTGACAGCCATGCTTGACCCCAATAGACATGCCAAGGTAAACCTCATTTCTGATGAAGTGTTGCAACGCGTCGAGTGGGAGGCTAGGAAGCCAGCCTACCACACCATTTTGCATTTCACACCTCCAATATTTTGACCTGTTTTGGGCCCTAGTAGTGGTAGCCCTACCTAGCTTAGGGTTTACTGAGTATATGTGTGCTTCGTTTGTCTGATGAGCAGCTCAAGCAAAGGGCAAGGAAGATGCCCATGTGGTACATATACGCTGCTATATAGGCTGGTGGACATATGATAATCTTGAGCTGAATTGAAATAAGTTAATTCCTACCACCCCCCTGCATCACAACCTCAGTCCTGTTGGGATGCACCCCTTCGCTGGTCATGGGTTTATGAGCAATGGTGGCTGTGCTTTTGAAGTTTACACCTGTGCTTTCAAGCCAGGATGATCGATGAGTCACAACTGGCTCCACACCCCAGACTGTAATTAGAATCGAATGAATTCAACTAAAGACATCGAAGTCATTCAAGTAGAAACCTCGAAAGTATTTACCAATAAAACAATTGACACATGTGTTTTGCTCCAAGCACATGTTGGTCAACACTTGAATTACAACGAAACAGTATGCCGCTCACGCTGTGCCTTGATGGCCAAGTGAAGATCTGAGATTGAGGAAACGAAATGTAGGACTGGCAATTGCCCTAGCTTTGCCGTTTTGCGATGCGTGCATGCCACTCAAGGTATAAACTAATCAATGACTGCTTGGATGGTTGCACTGTGATACATGCCGACAACAATGTGCCCTACCTGTTGGATGCTACAGCTGCATTGATCTGCTCAGGTATGGTCCTGAATTTGTCAACATTCCTACAGCTACCCTTGGGCACTGTCAGCCTCGCCCCAACAGTCAGCAACAAACGCCATGATTATTGTCTCAGCAGCTTTTCAGTCAGCGACTCTACTCTCCATGACTGTGAATATAGCCTCCGAGGTGCATTGCAATGCATTGCGCAGCCCAACACAACCTTGCTTGACCGCATACTGTATCAAATGCAATACCTCCATGATCCAGGCATTTTACCAAGCTCTGCAAACTAGTGTATCCTTGGGAAAGTGTATCTGAGATCCAGTCTATCAAGGAAACGTATGTGAGCTGATCTGCACCATCCGTGCTGACTGAGGTTGGGACCAACCAAGGTGGGGAAAGTTGTCACTTCCTTTGTCAGCTCGGTTCCCCCTCTGTGCGACGGGTGGCCGTGTGTCCTATTACCCTGTACTGCTTTTATGGGGTCACTGCCTTGGGTCACTTCTCGAAACGGCATACTCACCTTTACCATCACAGACTTGCATTTGCTTGATGCACAGTGTCACACATGTTGTATGGCACAGTGTAATGCTTTACTACAGCCCATGTCAGTCACATTGGCAGCATCAATGACAGCGACAGCAACAACAGCCTCAACAGCAGTGACATCAGCAGTAATGACACAAGCAGCAGTGACGAAAGCAGCAACAGCCAACAGCGCACGTTGGCATCACATTGCAATAATGGGGGCGGTCTGGAGCCCTACTTGGGCCTGAGGTGAGGGCATCAACCAGCGACTAGCTGGTGGTGTATGCCAAAATTGATATTGAATGCCAATATTGATATTGAATGCCAATATTGATATTGAATTAATTCACATATTTGCTTGCTTTGTTTCATTTGTTTAGTTTGCACGTTTCTGTATGTTGTGTGTTGATATGCACAGTTTGCACTGCATATGCTGCCTATACATTTCATACCAGGTCCTCTGTGATGAATCATATGATGCATGCATGCTACTGCGTTCCTCTTAAGTTTGATAGTTGAGCCAGATACAAATGATATGAATGTGGGATGCAGGCTGTGTATTGCAATGCATTCATGTGCATAACTACTTGCTTTTGGGACTTGCTATTATTGCCCTAGGCGTTACGGGGTTCGCCCCATTGCAATGCGACCTTTCTGTGCTAGTCAAGTTACAGGCGGCTTCTTCACTTTTCAAACGTAGACTGGGGACTCAAGGACATACAGATAGCCAGCAAGAGCAGCTTCAGCGCGCCGGTCACGAGCCTGTCTGCCTTGTGCCTGATTCTGTGGACCAGTACCTGCCTGTGCCTGATTGCACTCTTCAACAGAGCCTCGACATACATTCTGAGGGCCTTTTACTCTGCTGATATATAACCACTTGCACAACCTCCAATCTCAGCTCTACATGCGTTGTGCTTGCGCTCGTGGCCGGCCGTCGGCACTGTCAGCCTCGCCCCAACAGTCAGCAACAAACGCCATGATTACTGTCTCAGCAGCTTTTCAGTCAGCGACTCTACTCTCCATGACTGTAAATATAGCCTCCAAGGTGCATTGCAATGCATTGCGCAGCCTAACACAACCTTGCTTGACCGCATACTGTATCAGACGCAATACCTCTATGATCCAGGCATTTTACCAAGCTCTGCAAACTAGTGTATCCTTGGGAAAGTGTATCTGAGATCCAGTCTATCAAGGATACAGCTACCCTTGGGAGCTGACCGTAGCTAGGGCATCTAAATCAGGTGCCAGCTGTACAAAACGAGTTTCAAGGCAACAAGACAAAATTGCGCAGCTGCGAGTCGGTTTGTCGGAGCATTATTGACCCTTGACGCATTGCATTGAGCCAGACAATCCCGAGCACGATGAGCAACTATCCTCCTCAGGGTACGCATAAGCAAAGTAGCTGATGACGTATATCCTGCCAACTACGATTGCCATCTAAACGCTTTGGTCTGGTGTCTCACGCCTGTACGTTTCTCGCAGGCTACCCTCAGCAAGGCTACCCGCCGCAGGGAATGCAGCAGCCAGGATATCCTCAGCAGTATCCACAGCAGGGCTATCCCCCACAGCAGGGCTATCCCCCACAGCAGGGCTATCCCCCACAGCAGTTCCAGCAGCAGCAGTACCCTCCACAGCAGGTCTACCAGCAGGGACCGCCAGCACGGCAGCAAGGTGGAGGTAACTTCTGTCTGGCATGGTAAGTCTGCTGTGACTCAGCATAGCAGAATCTTGGTGACATAGCTGAGAAGCTCTCTTCCACTTTGCTGTTTCTGACTTCTGGTGTCTTGCAGTTTGGCTGGGATATGTTTCTGCTGTGCCCTTGAGGACATCTGCTGCTGCTGCGCTCTAGATGACTTGCTGTAGGCACCTTGCAATTGACACAGAGAAGGCTACAATCAGATCTGTCCCTGTCCACTGATGGTCGGGAGCCAAAACGAAACAGCTATTTATTGACAAGACTGACAGACAGAGCAGGTCCAAGACCTGTATACTCGTGCCAAGTACTTGTCATTTAGTACCCCTATAAGGTGCTGTTTGCAGGCAGACTTTAGCGAAATGAATCAGTGAATGAGTCAGGTACAATTGCAACATGTTACGAGAAAGGATCTGTGATCAGAAGCATTGAAGGAAAATTCCTGGTATGTGATTGCACAGGTATAAATGATACTCCAATGTTGCCTGCATGGCCGTGGCAGGTGCCTCCAGCCCTTGCACAATGTTGATGTCGCAAGCCTTAGGATGCCTGTGAGTAGCAGACACCTGGACAAACTGTCCCTGCAGTGCTATATCTGGGGGTGTTGACTGCTGTCGAACCCAAGTATCCGCATGACCGAAATGTCATTTTTGCATGATTGAAAAGCAAAAGCAGATGAAACTGTATAATAACGCTAAGGCCAGTGTGACAACAAGTCCAGCTGAGAGCTGCTGTCAAATTGCTGCAGCAATTGACTTGCATTGAACGCACAGCTGCATCAATGGACCACATCAGACTTGGCCTGTATGAGTAAGCATGTTAGCTGCATCTAGAGGGTCAATTTGCTATAACCAGCTGGCAAATGAGCTTAATCAGCTTCGCGTCTGACACATACATGCTTGCACCAGCTTGCGTGAGCTTAAAGACCTGCAGAGAAAGTCTTTGATGGAAAGACAGACTGGCTTGCATGCTGTTTCAGAGAGCATCCTGGGTCATACCATGTCTGACAACACACTGGCATGGTTTGCAATTTGCTAATGAGACAACCCGTTCAATGCTGCTCTGGACCACAGACAGGTCCAAACGACATTGATGAAGTCTGTATGCACCTAACAGAGAGTGTCTAACAAGGATGATCATGTGACCCAACTCTCTGTCTGTGAGCGCATACAAAAGTTGTCAGTTGAAAAATTGTAAAATGATCATCTCTGCATGCTCTCTTGACCAATCATGCATCTTACACAATGCACAAAGCCCTGTCAACAGATACAACTCGTGCAATAGACCCTGATCTGTACTGCCAACACCAGCAGCCTTCTTGACACTGGTACTGCAATTGCCTGCAGACCCTGTTGTAACACCTGCTGTAACACCTGCTACCAACCTATAGACAGCATATTTAGGACGTCAAGCAATGATTTTCATTGATCATTGCATGCTGATTAATCTTGCCTGAGTTGCATCAAAGCATATACTGATACATCTGCGCGCTTTGATGTACAACCAGTGGCATTGTGTTCTGAGCCTAAACACCTCTGGATAACTGCATGGGAGCAGCTCCCAAAACCGCAAGATCCCACTAAAAACCTGACTGAGGCTGCGCATTGTATTGAGCACTTCAAGATGCGGCATGATTGATTCTGCAGAACGTCATGGGAGCGCCCCAGGCAGGCACTGGAAGGGGGAAGGTCTTCAGGGGCTCCTCAAGGTCAACTTCCCAGTCATATTCCCTTGCCAGCACAGCCAGCAAGATCTGCACGCACTCAAAACAGACTTGCATCCTCTCACACATCTAAGTGTAGTACTGAGCTGCATTCTCTTTGGGTCAATCATGTTACCCGCACAACAGTATCACACAGTCCATGCTCTGGTTGCATGGTTCAGACAAGGCGTGTGTGCCGGTCAAATGGTTGCCAGAAAACAGTGATCACGTGTTCAGGGGAGCACATCAGCAGATGCACCTTCATTTCATTGTAGGCAAATCCTTGCCCCGGGCACTGCCGAGGTCCAGCACTGAAGGCATGAAAGTTGCCTGGCTTGCTGGCGTCCTCACTCAGCCACCTACAAGACACACATATCTTCTGCAGATCATTTGGTCTGCAGAAGTTGTCGCAAATGCAATAATCACTGCGATCCAGGCATGTAGTTGTGGGCTGTTGACAGTTCAGCACAAAAAAACCGCACAGACAGATGATGCAGACAAACAGACAGCACACACAGACTGCGCAGCCTGGTCCTGAATGAGATGGGATTGCTTACACACATGTGTGCATGTCAAACCCAGTTCTGAAGCTGTACGCGGCGTGTTACAGTAAGCACGCAAACAGATCACACACAAGCAGCTAGATTGTTTGCATTGCCTATGAACATGCTAATCACCTGTCAGGGTTGAACCTGGTGGGGGTCAGGGGGCCTTGAGCCCCCAGCCAGCGGGGGTCTTCATGCAGGATCTTCCACAGCTCCACCTGTACCTTGAACCCCTGCACCCACATGTGTCCAAGGCGGAGCATCACTACATCGACTTGTCAGTTTGCTGCATAGACCATATACATGGGTACCGCCTGGTTGTTTGACACGATACAGGGTGCAGATTGTGAAGTGTTTACCTCTGGAATGGTATACCCGCACAGCTCAAAGGTGGTCAGCGCCCTCTTGGGAACAGTGCTGATGATCACTGCTAGGCGCAGCACCTCTTTGATAGTCGCATCAGCATATTGCATGTCTGCCAAATACTCAGGAGTGATGTTTCTGCCATGCTTGCGTTCCACCTGCAATTGTCACACATGCGTCACCTTGTTTGCGCACAGCTTGCCTTGTTCATTGCTCAGGAAAGTTGAGGCCAACAACAGCATAGTGCAGTAGTGAATGTTGGAGCAGGTGACAAAAGGCCAAGTGACATGCTGAAGACAGCTGAATTGCCAACCACGCCACGGCACGCATACAGCCAGTGAGGCCCATGCATGTGTCAAACATCTACATAGTGCATCATAAAGCTGAGCTCAGATTTCCCTGAAACCCAGAAAACAGGCTGGCAGCGTAAGAACGCATCTGCTGCATTGTCCTGTATATCACAGCAAGCTTGCGGCTTGCTCATGCACAGTGGACACCTGGCGTTGCAATACTTTTGAGACGGACGAACTCACCTGGGTTTGCTCTTGACGTAGCTTGTCCATGACCCAGGGTTCCTTCTTGAGGTAGTGGAGCAGCATGCTCAGCGCTGAAGCACTTGAGTCGTGCCCAGCAAACACCAGATGGAAGCACGTGTCCTGCAAACGTCATGCACATGGCACTGTTTGTGGAAGGAGGCGAGGCATCTTAATCACATTTCTAACATGCTTGAACAGGAGATGTAAAGCACATAAAGCTCATTGAGACTTGTACATACACTTTCTTTCTCTCAACCTGTTTGACATGGTGTGCTTGGTCTATGGTCAGATGCGTGTTAGATGTCTATAAACTTTGTTGTGGCCAAAAACAGCATTGAACGATGTGTTTCATTCATACTCAGGATTCTCAGTCATTGTCTGTTGACTCCTCAGATGAGTCCTAAAGACAGGAGATGTAAATTGATTGATTGATTGATGAATCTGACTCCTTCAATTGTGAGTGTCACTTTGACACTTGAACTGTTAACAAACACGCTACTGGCTAGCCAGCAGCAAGCCTGCACAGCTGTTGCCTATGTCACAATGCAGCTGTTTGGTAGTCAAGCACAAAGGGCTGCCAACATCCAAAATGTGATGGCGAAGCATGTGAGGGTTGCTTGTAGTACCGTCTGGGATGCATATATGGGCTCTGCCCACAGCAAAGCCCGGTATATTTCATCCTTGGACTTTCTGTCATCAATGCCAAAAGGCGTAGTGTTTTTCTTTTTGTCTTTTTGTCTTTTCATTCTATACGAGCTGTGCAGATCCATGACAGCAACCATTGTAGCCTTTTACTTCACAGCCCTGATGCCCTGTAGGCGGCGTCATGCTGATGTGGTGGAATGGGCGTGGTTCATCAACTCTTATGGGGATGATGGTGTCTACCAACAGCTGATGAATGGTGACAAGGATAGTTTCTTGCTGGCCTTTGCATTGGCCAACAAGATCACAGAGTACTATCAGGTGACCTTTCTTCAGGGCTGGGCTCATGCGTCAACATGCTGCAGCATCTCCTCTTATGCACAACAACCTTCTGATGCAACAGCTTGGCTAAGAAATTGTTTGCTCAATCTGCAAGTGACTGCATTGCTCCTGCAGATCAGAAACATACGAAAGTAGAAACACCATGTACATGACACACAGATCTCTGTATGGCAATGGAGAAACACAGATCAGTGATGCCTTGTGCTACCTGTACCTTTGCCAAGGCAATGGCATGTACCAGCATGATGCCAGACGGTCACATTGCAGCTGTTTGCCGCTTCTTTGTCCTCAGTTGCCTCTACGGTTCAATATATATGCAGGTCCCAGAGTACGTGAGGTTGTGCTTGCATGACGTCGCAGAGGTCAGGCCACTGTCGCTGAATAGTCTGCATGCCTGTGAGTACATGTTTAAATCAAGCTGCTTGACGTCTATGACATCTGCACTGACATGTATGTCCTGCAAGCCAAGCGGCAGGGATATCAGTTGGACGTGTCTTGTGCATAGCACTGGTCTGAAGCCTCCAAGAATCTGGCCATCTTGCTGTGGGGCTGCGAAGTTTGAGGCTCTGCAGCATTTGCTTGTTGCTGACCAAATTCATGCAAAAAGGTCGCAAAGGTGGGGACAGACTGGCTGTTGAAGCTGGCACTTTTCTATTGCAGGGCTCAAAGCTTGAGCATGTGGGCATTCTGCACCACAACCCCCAAGGCCAAGTGGCCTTCTTCCATCGCACATCTGGCGGCAAAGTAAACCCCCTTGCAGCGCCTGGGCAGTTATGGCAGGCACACTATACAACTGTGCCACTTCCTGCACAAGCTGCTTGGGACCTGTTTGATGGAGCGGCAGAGTCTGGAAACTACAGATATCCTAAAGACCGCATTCAGGCTGGGGCTTTGAAAGAGTGTATGTTGATAGAAAGCCGTCAACTGATGTATTGGCCGTCCTGTGCGGGTGTAGCATTGCAGGAAGAAAACAGTTTGCCTGTCTCAGTTCTGACTCAGCAAGATCTGCAAGGCACGCAACTTGGCACTGTTTATGACACGTCATACAGCAAGTTTGTAGCACTCCAGGAGATGATGCAAGTGCCTGATCAGAAGTTTCTGAAAGAGCTAGCCTGGCTACGATAGAGTACGACACTTTGTATCTCATGAGCACCGACAGCATAGGTCGTGGATGCCTATGGAAGGATGTGTTAATGGGTCATTGTAACCTATAGGGTTCAGTGTCTAACAGCCAAAGTATAGGGGTAGTCTGTAGAGTATGCTGCTTGTAGGATCACAAATCCTGATGGCGTTCTACTGCAATGTGAGTCATGTATGTTGGTATTGCATTCAATTCCAATCCGAAGGCATAACCATCAGTCGGACTGACCTGTCATGGCCCATTCCAGTGAAACCTTTGTCAGCTCTGTTTATGTTTATGCAGCTTGACATACATATGGTGCAGCAATACAAGCTGCATTGGCTGATGACACCTCTGCCTAGTAGTGCCTCCATGGCTGCTGCGACACTGCCTTACATCGATGTTGCAAAGTGTCCAAAAACGCTATTACCAAGACCAACGTTGCTGACAAATACTGCCAACAATCTTTGTTAATACCAGTCGATCTAGCCATTACAAGCTGGCCAAGCCATGCATCACAACCTGTTTTGGCCTTCAAAAGCTCTTGCTGCTGGAGATGCACATGAAGTATGCCAAGTAAGTGATAGGCCTCGTTATCTATTTAGCTAGAACCTCATCATCCAACGTCAAATATATCAAAAGTGGCCATTTGCCCTTGCCATGCTTCTTGCACCAATTGAGTTGATTGCAACATGCAAATGCATCACTTCAGGCCTTTGGCCTACCCTTGGATACTGCACAGCATGCATGTCGAGCCCAAAATTGATCAAGTCATGATTGGCCTGTTGTACATGGCACACCCTGGTGGTCGCCGGCATAAGTTTACATTCCTGCCAAGGCTAAGGCCCTACCCCATGAGGGGGCATCGGCTCTTGTATTTCCAGCCCAGAATCAATGAGGCTCAATGAAGCTAGCACTGGCCAGTTCCCAGCAGGCAAATATTGGACACCACCAGCACAAACGTGGTTGTAGCTCAGACACAGAGAGTCCAGCTGTGGCCAGTCTCCTTGACTAAGATGGCAAACAGCTGCAGCATCAAGGCTAGTGTGGGATACATCAAGGGATTCAAGATAAGGCCAGATAGCATTGACTAATTGCAGAACACTCTTTGCATCAAGTACATGCCTACTGATCCGAAGACCTTCTATGGCTGGCCAAGTGTCAGTCAAACAGCTGTCAAAGATTGGCTGGAGTAGACCTTGCCCCCAAACAACCAAAGTTGATGGCACGGGCCAGATGCCGTTCAGTAAATATGCAACACGATTTGGCCTTATCTTGTGCCGTCAGATGTGTAACCTTTTGCCTATGCTGTTCAAGCAAGCGAGAAAGAGCCCAGCCATGAGCGGCACAACCCCCTGCATTCAAGGGGTCAGAGTTTTGACACTTTGGCTGTACCAAAGAAGCTATGCTTTCTCTGTCGCTCAACATTTTCTGAGCAGCCCCAAACTCAACGCTTAGCAGCTGAGTCCACTCTGTCGAAAGGTGATCATTATAATGGTATTTGTATGACTGTGGTCCTCTGGCAAAATCAGACTCGTGCTGTGGTGCAAGTCACTGATAATGCCTTCAGGTCAACTGGCAGAATGGTCTCAGCCAGCTTTGGTGCTTGTCAAGAACAGCAGGACAGCCAGCTGAGCTGAGCTTGCTGAGCTGTTCTGCCTCTGTGTCAATTATCTTCATTCACACGTCCTACAGAGCTCTCTTAAGCGCCTTTTGAGGGTCATAAACTTTAAGGCATCTGGCACGAATGGCGAGGAGGACCCACAGCTTGCGAAGAGCTATTGAGCAAGAATGATGATCCGCTCGGAAACCACCGAAAAGCAATGTATAAGCATATTCCATTCCTTGTAACAACACTGCTAGTGTTTTGATGGCGAGCCGTGCCAACTCAACTGATCTTACCGTTGACTTACCAGGACCAGGACCTCACTCAGTCATGCACAGGCGTCAGCCTGACGCCGTCAGGAACATGTGGATGAAAAAATGTCGCACAGCAAGAACAGCCTGGCATTTCAGCCCAGCATTTGCCTTGCTTTGATCAGTCTCTTCAGAGCTGTCAACCAGGAACTGCACTCATCCCAATCACTTGTGGTCAGACTCACCTGCAGACATGCATACACTGCTTGCCAAAAAAGTGCTGATGGGTGTAATGACATAGCTTTCAGGCTGTTGCCACAGCAACATATATGATCACAGTTCACCAATTCCACTTGACACCAAGCAGCTGAGTTTCAGACAAGGCCTCATGTTGCTGAATCTAGTCACCATTCAGGTTCGGCAGCGTGCATACCTGTACACTGCTTGCCTTGTTCAAGTCCCCTTGATCTAAGGCTTGCTTCAGCTGCATCAGCTTCTGCACTACTCCCTCAGACACATCCCTATCAAACACACACAACATGATCATAAATTCTTGACGTAAAACTTCCCAACGTAAGTATACAGTAAGAGCAATCATCTAGCTTGTCTGTGCACGTGTACCAGCCCTGTCTGGCGCAGCCAGCTGCAACTGCAAGGTGATGTCGGCTTGATTGCTTTCAAGCCCTGACAACCAGATGCGTTCCTGGCTGCACAAACAGATGGATTGATGCATAATAAGGAGCTGCAATTGTGACTCTGCCCACCAATCTGCCTGGCATAGCCACAGCTGGCAATAAGCACAGTGTAAAAGCTGCAACAGCTACGACATGATGAAGGAATTGCTATGTATGCAACAGCAAGATTAGGCTACCAATGCAGTGGGTCACAGAAAACCTGCATTGCGTACCCAGCATTGAGCTTCCAGAACAGCTGACCCATCTTCTTGCTGTTGTCATCCATCTCACGCTTCTTGTTGGGCGCTTGCATCTGTGGCGCTCCAGCACATGTCTGATACAATGTACGCAAGCTGTCTAGGAGAGGCTTTACTTGTGGAGACACCTGACAATCCAGCACAGCGTCCTGATTGGTAGCAATCAACAATATCTGAGCAGGTAGCTCCTGGGGTTGATCAATGCAAGACGCAGAGATCTTACTCGACACCTAACACAGAAGAAGTTGCCACAAGAAGTAGCCATGACACTGTTTCAGCAACATGAAGGCAAGCTCAGGATGTGAGACCACCTGATTTGTCATGTTATTTCAATTGGTACCGCTTTGCAGCCATCAACAACAGCATTACTGAGTTGCAAATCTGATGGTCCAGATGCTGTCCCCTTTCAAGCTTTTGTCAGCAGCACACTCTGCTGTATGCTATGAATGATGCTAACCAACATGCTCTGCTGTGTAACATTTCTGATTGGCCGTACATATCACCTTGGATGTGTCAACATTGCTTCACATTGGCAGGGGGCCCAGTGGGGGCGGGTGGGGCCGCAGGCTTGGGGGGTGCAGCTGGGGCTTGAGACTGTTGGGGGTGACCCATCCCTGGGAAGCCCCCTGAGCCTGGGGGTTGTTGCGGCATGAACTGCTGTGGAGGGTTGAAGTCGGCGGCTGGGGCAGCCTTGGGGGAGGTCTGGGGGATGAACTGGGGGTTCTGATATGCCTTGTTGCTCTGCATGGCAGGTGGTCATCAGCATGAATGAGGAAAACTGTTACCACTACACCTGATTTTTGACCATCAATGACTGTAGGCAAGAAACAGCATATGGGTTTTTACAAGCGAGACGTAAAGTGAGAACAACAGAGGAGTTTGTTGCCTTGCCTGGTCATCATTCGTCTGTCATGCTTGCAGAAACAAAGCAGATAGGAAATTTGTTGCAGTGCAATATACTGCAAGGCAATATACTGCAAGGCAGATGGTGTGTTGCTTACATGAGAGGGAGGTGGAGGTGGACCAGCAGAAGAAGCTGCAGGAGCTTGAGGGACAAAGACCTGGGGGGGTCCATGGCTAGGGTACCCGCCGGCCGCCCCTTGGCCCTGGCTCATGCCTGCATAGGCAGGGGCTGGTGGAAACAGCCCTGCTTGATCATGCTGTTGAGGGGCATAGCCTGACTGCTGCTGGTGGGACTGTTGCGGCCAGCTGCCCTGGGAAGGGGCAGGGGGCTGCTGGCTGCCCCACTGGGGTTGAGCAGGGGGTGCCTGGGGTTGAGAATTCCACTGCTGTGTACCCTGAGCAGGCCTTCGTGCCACCTGTAACAGGGACAGGGATGTCAGCATGGAAACAACACATCAATGGAGTTTACCATGCTGAGACTTGCAACGAGATTGACGCCCTGAACTGCATGGAAGGTTGCATGCAAAGCAAAGGTGAGGCATGTTGTTCCAGCTGATTGTAATGCTATGTGTCATAACAGCCAAAGGAAGGTTGAGAGCACATATGTTCAGGGTCAAAGCCAAGAGGAAAGGTTTGAAAACGGCAGCAGCTCAAATTTTGCTGGAAACGTTAACGCAACATTGTTGTGTTGACATTTTCAGCCAAAACTGAGATGCCGCTGTTTAAGAACCTTGCTACTTGACTTTGACCCTGAAAATCAGAATGATGTACACAGGATACTAAAAAGGAATCAAAACAAGCAGACAATGAAAATTAAACAGTCTGCATTCAACAAATCCACACAGTGAAGGGACACATGCATTGTAGCCATCTTGCTTGCAGAGAAAAGGTAACGCACATTGTACCACCTGATGACTACAATGCTACATGTCACAGCGGCCAAAGCAAACTTGAGAAGCAAACACCTTCAGGGTCAAAGTCAACATGCAAGGCCATGAGTCAATGCAACCAGCTGCATGTGAACATCAGACACAGCATCTGCAAAGAGGCCAAGCTTGCGTGCACACACACACACACACACAACTGCACAGGCCGTGCCCCCTACCGGTGACCGCCCCGGAACAGGAGCAGCAGAACTTGCATAGGGGTTTGACGCAGCCATGGTACTCCCAAAGCCACCACCACCACCACCACCAAAGCCGCCGGCTTGCTGCCTGTAGGGCGATGATGGCGCTGCTGGTTGCATGGCTGCTGCACCATATGCATGCTGTGACTGTGCGTATGGGTCATAGCTGGAGGCTGCGTATGCGTTGCCTCCAACAGATCCAGGACCTCCATTGTAGCCAGTAGATGCTGCAGGGCCAGGTCAAGAGTGTAAAGTGGCCGTTGTTGAGTATCGGCACTGGTTCAAAGATGAAGTGGACATTGCGTCGGTTTTGTGCAGTCGAGGGAGTGCAGACACTGTTGAGTAGCAGCAGCAGCAGCAGCGGCACAAGAGGTACACAATTTGCCAAAGCAGACTTGGGGGAGTGCAGACACTGTTTAGCAGCAGCAGCAGCAGCAGCAGCAGCAGCAGCAGCAGAAGATGTATTAAACTTGCCAAACCAGACTTGCCCTTCTCTAACAGGGGACCTTTTTAATTTACATGTAGAGCACACCAGAGTCTGGACATACTGTTCAACTGTTTGTCTGTCTGGAAAGTTGCTCAATAATCTGCTGCCACAGGGCACTGTCACATTGCCAAATTAGATGTCCACAACCCCGTATGCACAGAGTGCCTCTATGCAAAGCTACTGGTACACATGACATAGACATGACTCTTGTCTTCATGAAAAAGCAGCCATTGTTGTTGCACAAAAGTGTTCACTCAGTTTGCACAGGCTCTCCAGTGTGATCTTCACAGCATGCAATACCTGCAGGAGCGGCTTGTGGTACCACAGTTTTCATCCATGTGTCAAAGGTTTTCTGGTTTACGAGGTTTACAAGGACAGCGTGCAGTACCTGCAGAGGGGGCTTGTGGCACCACAGACTCTTGCTGATATGGCAGCACAGGGGGCGGCGCGTCTTGTGGGATGTCCGCTGAGCCGGTGTTGTAGATGCGCTCACGCAGCTCCAGCAGGGCGACATTGCCGTTGTCAGCTACCATGTGGAGATAATCCCAGGCTAGGTGCATGCGACCCTGTGCATACACAAGTTGCCTTAGTGATAGTCATAAGAGCTGAACGGCAGGTTTAGCCAACAGGCATTAGGCGCATGCAATCCTGTGCATACATATGATGCCCGAGTCTTGATAATCATAGGACATCAAGGAATTGCTTATCTGACAGGCATCAGGTATTTGCGAAACAAGTTGGCTGCCTCCAGACAGGCTTGTTCTGAGCATCACATATGAAGTGGTTCAAGTCCAACTTGTGAACATCAGACTCTGTTAACACCTGATAGGAAGCATGCTCAATGTCACTGACTTTGCATTTGACAGTGACTGACACCATGTCGCTGCAACTGGTCAGAGCGCTGCTGACAATCTGAGGATCAGAGATACGCTTTGAAACAGCAACCAAATGATGCCAGGAGACACATGTGGCAATGTTGATGCAGAGCTGACACAGAGGGGATATCAGGATAGGAGGGAGGTTGACCTGTGAGGCTAGGATGGTGGAGTACTGGGCAACCAGGTCTCCCAGGGCAGGGCTGGCCTGGGGCTGCCCTCCTCCTTGTGTCAGAACCACGGCGCGCTCCATCAGCTCCTGCTTGCAGCACAAACTGCCTTTCAAGTCACACATACACACACACACACACACACACACACACACACACATGCATGCGCGCACACACACAGAGAGAGACAGACAGACAGACACATACACAATGTGAATGTGACTCAAGGAGTATGGGCAGCATGCAAACGCTACAAGGCATGTGAGACTGACGCTGCTGGCTCAAGCACCTTGCCTGGGAGTCAGCAAAGGAAGAGCCACTGCTCAGGTGTCAACAGCCTCAAGCTCATCTGGATTTGCCTAGAGCACAGTGTGGAAGAAAGCTTTGCCAAGAAGACAAGCTGGAGATACCACATCTGCCACGACCATCCTGGTGGACCTGATGACATGTACTAGTGAGTAAACGTCAGACAGACTCTTCTGACAATCTAGACTCTCTTCATAGACTCCAGATTCTAGACACTCGTCACAGACTTGACACTTGAAGAAGACTCTAGACTCTCCTCATACGCTCCAAACCAACAGTTTTTCGAGCGTCAATAAAGGCACAATGTCCTGCTTTAGACCATGTACCCTGTTCCACAACGCTTTCAGGCTGGAATTTGAGAGGGCAACTGGCAAATGATGAGCAGCCGCAGATTGCTGTTGTGAAACCAAAGTCACGCACCTGCAGCTCAGACACAGATGCCTGCTTGCCCAGCAGCTCCTTGGCCCAGACATGCAGAGCCTGGTCCACCTTGGCAGCGCAGATCCAGCACAGGGTGGCGGCATGAGTGAGCCCACCCCCGGACAGCCGGCGGGCCAGGGCGTCACACAGGCCCTGGAACTCATCCAGGTTGCTGTGGCTGCACAGCACTGCTAGGGTCTCCTTCCATTGGTCCAGGGGCCTCTCCTTGACCAGCCCTACAATCAATCAATCAATCAATCAATCAATCAGTTCACATTTTCTGTCTTTGGGACTTGATCAGGGGAGTCAACAGACAACAATTGGGAAGACAACATACACTAAGCACTGAATGTTCCAAGGCACTTTACAATACAGCACCAAGCTACAGCAAGGGAAGCAGGAGCCATGTGGGCATAGGCAGAAATGTTTTAAAGAGGAGAGCGCCATCATTATGCAGGATGGTGAGTGAGTTGAAACTTGTTCCTGTAACGCAATGCAATGCAATGCAATGCAATGATGGCATATGAGCATCAACAGCCATATCTTGCATGACTCAATCATGAGTCAGCTGACAGTAGATAAGAACAGAGTCCAGGCATCATTGACATATCAGGCAAAAGGCTTTGACAGGCCAATGCTTGACGCTGCCTGAGAGTATTGACTCACTGACAAAGTCATTGCCTTGGATGGCTTTGACGACCCTCATGTAAGGGCTGGGTTGCTTCTTCATGTACATCTGCTGCACCCGCATCAGCTCATCACGCCCTGCCAGGTCAGCAATCAGCAGAGCGTCTGCCATCCTGTTTGCCTGCAAGGAAACATACACACTGCCTGCTCAGCAAACTTGAGAAACAGTACAGATGGATGCTGGCACTAAGATGCAATGCTTGATTGATGAGGGCTCAATGTATGTAGTGGGTATCTATGTATGTAGTATGTGCGCGTTTTACAGCCTGTTGGGTCAGGACACACTTGTGTCCCACCAGCTAGTATGCAACCTGACGAACCCCCTGTCAAGGCAATCTCAGGCTCATGACTAAGGTCTCATGCCAGTCATGAAAAACACAATGAGGCTGAGCATCACTCTGACCTTGATGCATGCATCCACGGCAGCAGAGTAGTTGCCAATGTACAGGGCCCGCTCAATGGTGGCTTCAGATTCCCCAGCTTCCTCTTGGAGACCCCTCATGACAGCAGGGGAGGGGGGTTCAGCCTGTTCACTGCGGGGCTTCTCTGGGGTGGGGGCAGCAGAGGGCTGCAGGTTGTCAAAAAAGTCCCCGTCATCTGCATAGGCAAAGTAATCAAATTAAGTAGCATGTCATTTCATTTGCACTGTGGGAACAGCCCTCAGACCCATACCTTGAAGTCCATAATCTAGACCTGTCACTGCCCCATTGGACGCGCCAAAACTGAGAAACACTGCAGAGCAGCTTCATGAGCAAGATTTTGCTGGCAGCAGCGTGGCGCCTAGGTGTTAAAGCTGGCATGTGCCACAAGCACGCCTTAATGCATCTGCTGTGAGTTGACTCTACATGGTGTCTGTTTGTGCCAGATACAGATGCAGTTGCCAACAGGCTGGCACACAGTCAGCCAAGCAGCAACCATCCTGACTATAGTTGGACATGCAGCAGTCTTGCATCAAGACATCAGCGCCTGAACAACAGTCACCAGCCAGGCAGCAGCCATCCTGACTGCCAGCCTGCCTGACTGTTGTGCAGGCGCTGATGTCTTGATGCCAGACTGCTGCATGCCCAACTATGACTGCGTCGCCTGAGGAGGAGGAGTTACATCTTCAGCCAATCAACCAAATTGTACAGACATGCTAGGGTTATTACTATCCTGGTCGAGAACACCTGTGTTGAGTGTGTATCACTGATCAGTCTGGGTCAAACCTGTAGACAGTCATACATCTCCCTCTGGACAAAGAAGACCTGCATTGAAGTGGTTCAAGGGTTAAGAAGAGCTGTCTCCCAGTGGCCTGCTGGTGTACCTTGCTGCTCAAAGAAGTCGCCGTTGTCTTCTCCATGAGGAGACAGTCCATCACCAAAGCCATCGCCACCAGCCAAGCTGGCATTGTGCAGGTGGGCATCCTCCAGGCTCTGAGCTGCTGCATCCACAGAGCTCAGGGTGGAGGGCTCCGCCTGGGGCTCAGGGGGTAGGGCATCATGGAAGCCCAGGTTCTCCAGCAGCTGCCTGCATGTGTCATGAGCAGCTGTCAGGCCTTTCTGATGCAGAAGGACCCAAAACATCTCCACAATGTAGAAATGTGTGTTTACTGTCCCCAGACGTTTCTGAGTTTAGATTTCCAGTGTAGGGATGACGTTTTTCAATCGAAATAGACGTTTTGGGATTGAAAAGAGCGTTGCAAAAGACCTTGACTGGCCAGGTTCTCCAGCATCTGCCTGTATGGTCGTCATGAGCAGCTGTCAGGCCTTTCTGATGCAGAGGTACTGTTGCAGAAGACCCTGACTGGCACAAAGACCTCCAATGCAGCATGAAGAAGATGTTTTCTATCATGTGTTGCCTGCATGACTTCAGGTGAGAGTGAACAGCTGCCAAAGGAAGTCACGAGGTTTCCTGCAGCAGCTACTTGTGGGCACTCTATGAAAGGCATGCAAGTGTTAGATATGCTTGTGTGCAGTCACAAACTGAGGACAGCCACGCCTCAAGGTAAACTTTGCCAACTTTGCAAGGCGACATGACATGGGCTGCAGGTATGGGACATGCCTTTTGGGGTCAGCTTCAAAGAGTATCCTGAGGTACAGCCAGGTTTCTTGATCTTCCCCATCAGAGTTGGCAACCTTGTAGTCACAGAACTGTGCCAGAGCATTCTCATTCATTGCCTGCTCAAACGCCTCTGACCTGCCAATCAGCTCGCTCTCTGTAGCTACCTGCACCCATGCAGTGCATGATGATCATGCCAAGCCCACAAAGGAAAACAACTTGACATTGGAAGAAACAAGACATGATATGTGAAGCCAGCTCTGCAGCCTGCCAGCTCTGCAACCTGCTGAGTTCTGCAAGCTCTCTGTTCTGCAACAGGTGAGAAGCAAGCAACAGATGAAAAGCAAAACAAGCAACAATGCTGGGTCATCCATGCAGTGATGTGTCAGCTTGTGTCCGTGTGTGAGTGCCTGCATGCATTGTGTGTTGTATGTGCTCACGTGTGACAGGGTGACAATGCCTGCATCCATATGCTCCCCAGCCTGACCCTGCCGTGAAACATTCTTGAAGGAGACCAGGCGATTGCCAAAGCCAAAAGCTACTCCAGCTGGCCGTTTCAGCCAAGCTGGGGCTCTCTTTAAGGGTGTAGCTGGTCCTGCGTGATATCAACCACAGAAGGATGAATATCAAACAACTTTGTGGTGAGAATGTGCACCTAAAGTCTGAGGTTCAGGTACACCTCTCACAGCTATTGACTATTTGTGTCACCAGTACGGTCTCTGCTATGAATAAAAAAGACGTGATGTGCTGACTGTTTAACTGGAATCTGAGTATGCACACAACAGCCACAGCTGGTTCAGGAGCCCACATGCCTTCTGTCAGGTGAAGGTGTTTGACCTTGCGTCCATTCTCCCATAATGTGTTTGGGGTCTTAGTCACAGCCATTTTCGTATGATCCGGTCTTGGAATGTCAATGTTTTTCACAGAACTGAATATCTTGCCAAGGATGACTGTGTCCAGGACCCCAAACACACTAGGGAGACTAGACGCTAGGTGGGAGAGGCTCGTATGACATACAGGTTGTTGGAACTGGTGGTCAGGGAAGCATGATCATACACATGCTATCAGTGCAGTTGCTGAGGCAAGCTATGCTGGGTGCAGAGCAAAGCTATGCTGGCAGACCTGCGGGTGCTGAGGTCATGCTGAAGTCATCGTTGACTGTCTCAGTGGTGGGAGAGGCGCCAAAGGATGCCAGGCTGCAAACTCGAAGCTGCACACACACAGAAAAATGGCATTGAAAATTGCTTGCATCTTGAGACTGCTATGCATCAACTGGTCACCAGCTTTCTTGCGTGTGAACTCCTACGCATGAATGCACCATCAGTGGGCATGCTCCTGGGCATACACTCCTCAGATTGCTGGGGGAACTAAACCTCCTGGGGGTCTGATCGAAAGTGCGCCGTGCAACACATCTCGGCTGCTTCTCTGGAAGGCCAGCTATGCATTTTGGTGTTCAGAGCTGATGTGCTCAATCTGTACAACAGGGCCATTCAGGTCGAGCCCCTGGACTAGCTCATGGGCGAGCTCACAAGGAGGAACAGCAGAAGCCAAAACAGAACCCTGCCCAAAAGTGCCTGGAAGTCATCAGCTTGGCATCAGGCATCAGCTTGCAACAGGCACAAGGTGAAGGGGGGGGACGGGGTTGAGGATGTTTGATGAGCGCTCAAGGGAGGTACTAACCTTGCCAGAGCTGCCTTCACCTGTGCCATAGGAGCTAGTGGCAAACACTCCAGGGTTGTTGGGAGACCACAGAACATCAAAGTCCCAGCTGTCCCCAGCAGGCACCTCCCCCAGCACTTCTCCCGATGCAACATCCCACAGCACAGTGCGGTGGTCCTTGGCACTGCTGAGCAGCAGCCCTGCATCATGGCCTGACCAGGACATGGCTAGGACACCCTACATTGAATGGCAGCAAGTCTATGTAACGAATGTGAAAGGTATTCCAATATCCTGATTGAATGACCAATGTAACAGCCACTACATGACTGGCAACATGTCTGTGTAACGAATGCAAGAGATGGTCTGATATCCTTATCAGATGACCAGTGTAATGGCCACTACATGACAGTCTGGCTTGGCAGGACGATCAATGCCCATTCTGCTGTGGCAAGCAACAGCTGCTTGAGAGAGCTAGCGTACAACATCTGACATCCGCTAAATGGTGATAGCCCCTGCCACCCTGCTTGCAAATTTCTGGCTTTTCCAATGTTGAGTGCAAGTACCACTGCCTGCTCACTTGGCAATGACAAATTGTATATGTATGTACCAGCATGTCTGTGAAACTCGGTTCGTTGCTGGCCACAGAGCGTTCTATGATATCGGGCTGCACGTGTTTTACCAATGCTGCTGCATATCTAATCACCTGATACGCGCTGACATCCATCACAAAGGCAAGACAAGACAAGTCTACACTTCTCAGCAATCATAACGGGAGCCTTCTAAGGCAGCAGCCCAGAGTGCATGAACCACAAAGTGCAATGAGGTGTGCTACCAATACTGATGCCTATCTGGTTATCTGAGACGCATTCACTTGAACCACAAAATGCAATGAGGTGTCCCACCCATACTGATGCCTACCTGGTTATCTGAGGCCCATTAACATGAACCACAAAGTGCAATGAGGCTGTAGACACAGTCTACCTTGTTGTGGCCCAGCAGTTCTCTGGCTGGTGTCATGGTCATATCTGGTTACCTGGTATGCGCTACCATCAATCACAAAGGGAAGACAAGACCAGTCTACACTTTTCAGCAATCACAACAGGAGCCTCCTAAGGCAGCAGCCCAGAGCTCATGAACCACGAAGTGCAATGAGGTGGTAGACACAGTCTACCTTGTTGTGACCCAGGAGTTCTCTGGCTGGTGTCATGGCTGCAGCGCTGCGCAGGTCCCACAGCTGGATGACTGGAGACATGTCGTCCTGACAGGCAACCATCAGCAGGGTGGACAGAGTTGGATGCCACTGCATGGACGAGCATCTGCGTAAACGCCTGTATACACACACTTACAGTAAGAGTGATTGGTTTTGCTAGGTAGTACCTAATTATCTCTGCTTATTGATTCCTGGTTAAGAACGTTTATGCTTTTCAGCTTGCAATGAGCTAGGTATGTGCAGGGCAAGTCGTGGCTCCGCAAAGCAGTCTGGTCTGAGCATCTCCATGAGTTCTATTGATACGACAGTGTTGACAGACATGTAATGCAACATCACTGATTCTAGACCTAGGGCAACCAGGTGGGCAAAGCCCCTTGGCTTCACCAAATAAAAGCTTCTTAGGCAATCTATCATTAGGCATCTTGATGCCTTTTCTGAAGCAGCAGTTCACAGCAACAGCAGGGGTGCCAGTTATCAGATTGTCTGTTGCGCTAGTATGTGCACACTGCACCACAGCGGATGGTCAGGTTGCACAGTGTGCATGGCATGCAAGTATGTCAGAAGCGTGAAAGGAGATCAGGTTGCACAGTGTGCATGGCATGCAAGGATGTCAGGAGTGTGAAAGGAGAAAGGAATGAGCCATGCTTTGTGGAGATGGCTGACACAGCAGCTTGAGTGGGCACACTGAGGTGCTGCCAAGATGCAACCAAAGTGCAACCCAGCATTCCGCAGGCAAACAAACTGGTGCAGGCAGACAAGGGGGTGTCCAACAGGGGGCTGGTCTCTTGACAAGGGGGCCTGTCTGTGGGCAGGACTGCAAATTGACGCTTTATTGCAGCAAATCAGTGCACTGCAGGCCTCTGCAGTCAAGGGGCACAAACTACACTGCTCTTTCTGTACCGTCGAGCATGACTACAACTAGGGCGTTACCCTGAGCTGTCCCTGATGTTCAACACTGGCTGCTGCTTCTTCAAGTCCCACACTGTCACGCTGCCTCCAACAGTGCAGGATGCCAGGATGTGCTGCACCTTACGGTTCCATGCAATGCTGGCTATCTCTGATCCAGCTCCTTGACTAGGCCCGCGACTCTGCAGCAGTACACAGTCACTTTGCTGCACTGTCTGTGGGATAAGCTGAGTTTGTGGCACTGAAAGCCAAGAGCCCAAGACTGCTGCTTCGGCATCTGCGGCCAAGCCAGTTGCGCTGCTACAGAGATATGACCAGCGGTGGCAGAGCAGCTTTGGGCTTTACAGGCGCCTTTGATGTGCACGTAGGCCTAAACAGATTGACACAGAGAGCATTACAGGAAAGCCAAGGAACGAGCAAGCGAACTGGTGTTTACAAGCTGCTGTAGATGGCTTTCTGACTTACTTTCAGCGGAGGGAATGCTGTTGGTTTTCTGGGATTGGCAACATCCCAAATGATGATGTCTCCATCAGCACCGCCTGATGCCAAGAGGTTGGGGCTGAGCTGATTGAAAGCCAGGCCCTTGACCTGCATCAAGCCATGCAATCTGATCACAACAGCTACAAGGATTTGCAGCAACAAAAACAGTAGATGCTGGTCTTGACAAAAAGCAAATCAATGCTCAGCAAGTGCTAGGTGTGCAGAGTTGTGAGCTTACTGCTCCATGATGCTTGGTTTCTTTGGCAAGCTGGGCGCTTTCTGGTCGGCCTCGCAGTATTTGTTGTGCATCCCAAAGAGCTATAGAACCATCTGCTAGGCCACCAGCGATCAAGCCATGCTGCAAGACACACAAGACGTGAGATTGACTTGTCCAAGAGCAGCGGACACATCAATGCTTGGACTCTGTGAAAGTTCAAGACTCACAGGAAACTTTTCCTGCTCAGGTGAACCATGGGCAAAAGCATTCCAGCTGAGCCTGTGGAACCTTTCAGGAGCGTTGACAGCTTGCCCAGCTAGAGGCAGCTCATGGCTACTGGAGGAGAAGTCAAGCTTGAAGACCTGCATAAGGCAACCTCTTGTTGGGAAGCGACACCATGCGTGGATCGGTAGTCGGCACCAGGTCTTCCGGATACACAACGGGACCAGCCAGTCCTACCTCCAGAGTCGAGGTGGTTGAGAAAGACATGTCAATTGCACCAGCAACAGTTCCAGCGGCAAGATACGAAGCATTTGGACTGAATGCCAACGCTGCAGACCTATGTGCCTCTTTGAGGGACGCCATGCTTGCGCAACTGCGCCGATGCAAGGGTGACTGATCAAGAGTATGATGTGCAACAAACTGCAATGGCTTGCAAAAACACGATTCGAATCAGCGGCTCTGGAATGACAATCGTAGTACTCAGCTGTGATAACTTCCAACGACCTGCACCCCTGTGCACTTGGGCTGGGTTGCACTGCAGAAGGTCATGCAGCTCCTACCAGACAGGCTGCATTCAGATTTCCTCGATATCGATGCATGCATCGCCCTGTTCGTTGCCATGAAGCGTAGTCAGTATTCCGATTGCACCCTGCACTGTCTGCAGAACATCTTGCAGTGCGAGCGCAGACGTCGACACTGACGCTAGTGTGACAATCTTCGTTGTTTGTGCTACTGACAATCTTGATGCATGCTTGATCCTGCACGTTGAAGCCACTGTCGAGTAGGTCAACCCTGAAAACGCTGCTGGGCGGAACAAACATAGCGCTTCGGTGCCCGTCCACAAGGATATGCCATCAAAAGACAAGTATTCTGTGCTTTTGCCGACATATAACGAGAGAGACAACATAGCCATAGTTGTATGGCTACTGGTGAAGACGTTTACCAGCAGGTTGGCATACAGATGAATCAGCCATTGTAACTTGTTGCTTCATAGATGTAACACATTGCTGATGCAGTGACATTGACTATGAAATTGTGATCATAGACGACAATAGCCAGGACAACACACAAGGCGTAGTCCGACAACTGCAGCAGCTGTATGGGGATGACAGGATTGTAAGGCCTGCAGCAAGAGTGCATGCTGCTTGACTGCCATGACCCTGATGCTTGTCATTGCTGCAGATCCTCAAATGCAGACCAGGCAAGCTTGGTCTAGGTGAGCATATGGCATACAGTGTATGAATCCTTTTGTACCCTTGCTCCCAATCATTCAGTTCATGTATGTGTTAGTATGTACTTGCTGTGTGTTTCTTTCCAGGTACAGCCTATGTGCATGGCCTCAGACATGCCAGAGGCGAGTATGTCATCATCATGGATGCTGATCTGTCACATCATGTAAGATAAGCAGATTGATTGCTTGCCATATTGTTTAGAATGAATGCCCACTGTGTAAGTTTGTTGACTCTATGACTGATGCCATGCAGCCAAAGTACATCCCAGATTTCATAAGGTGCGCAGCTTGGCAAGCAAATGTTGGTATGAGTGCACAGCATCCCTTCATCAACCTCTGTCGGTGTCAGCAGCAGACCGTGGTGTAAAAGCTCAGCATGGCTGGCTGCCATTGACATGCCAAACTGTGATACAATACCCGTGCAGCTTTCATCATATGTATTTGCAGTCTAGATCATGTAAACCCTGCTGCTGACAGAGCAACATCAGTGATGCTGAAAACTGCATGTTGCAGCTTACAGCTGCCCTTGGTTTGCAGGCTTCAGCAGCAGACAGGGTGTGATATTGTGACCGGCACCAGGTACAAAGCCCAGGGAGGCGTCTGTGGGTGGAACTTCAAGCGAAAACTTGTCAGCAGAGGAGCTAACTTCTTGGCACAGACGCTGCTCAACCCTGGGGTGAGAAGCCGCTTGAGCATTTTTGCAAGCACACTTGTCAGCTTTCAAGGGTGCCGAATGCATTCAAGCCATGTCAATGGCAGTATAAGCTCATTCCTGCATCTTTGCTGATGCTGTTGAGGCATGCCACCCTGGCATATGCTGGAGCGGACATTCAAGGCGTGCAGATGTCGATGCTATGATGAGGCTAGTGGTAACAATGACCTTGTTGGGTGATGCCACACTTACATGGTACCACATGTATGGATTTTGACCTACCCTTCAGCTGTGTCAGACCAGATGCAGCCACAAGCAACTGTAAGGTGGAGCTTGTGTAACAGTGCTGGCAACCTGCTGCAGGTGTCTGACCTGACAGGCTCTTTCCGGTTGTACAAGAAGAGTGTTCTAGAGAAGGTCATCGCCAATGTCAACTCAAAAGGGTATGCATTCCAAATGGAGATCATTGTACGAGCACGAGCGCAAGGGTATTCTGTTGGCGAGGTATGCATCCAAGGTGTAACAAATGAGTCACTGCTTGCTATCCACAACTGTGCACAGACTGCGTGTGTCATCCACAACATGCTGAGAGTAGCTGAAGTGCAGTATAGTGGTCACTTGCATGTCGAGGCACACATCATACCATCACTCTTGACTGACACGCATGGCACCCAGGTACAATCGCAAGCTGAATAGGTGAGGCAACTACTGTAATTGCCTCTGAAGAACTGATCACTCTGTTTGCTACAATTCTCTTATCTTGCCAGGCTACTCTAGCAGAACCTGCTCTGACATGAGTGCCATCAAGTATGGGTGATGGGAATTCAGTAGCACACTGTGAAGGCATGCTGCCATGCTGCAAGTCATTACTATATGGGCAACCTCAGTGCTTGGGGCTTAAACCACATGCTTTTCAAGCAAGCAAGCCGCAATTCAACGTGAACTGTGTTTCTGTATGGGAACTCACGGAATAAATGGTGTTCTGCATTCACTGCAGGTGCCTATAGTTTTTGTGGACCGTCTATACGGTGTGTCCAAGCTAGGAGGTGCTGAGATAACGCAATATATCAAAGGACTTCTATGGCTGTTTTTTACAACGTGAACTCTAGTGAAAGTTGTGTCAACGCTGGCAAAGTGCATTTCAAAGTGTATCCTGATGCGACTAAGAAACGCCCTATTTTCAGTTCATTAAGTCAACTGAAGTGATGACGTTTCCAAGTCATGCGTATGTGTCTACAATCTCAGAGCAGAAATCAAGGAGCTTATGTTTTGTTGTTTTTACACCTGAGTCGCAGTATGAGTGCAACCGGCACATGCATCACATCATTTGACGACTTCAGTTGCAATAGAGACACGTCGAGGCGCCAAATTAGGGACCGTCGCTATTGTCCACCTTCAGCAACGACGACAGCACATGCAACGTCACCATGGGTGCGCCACACGCTTCATTCATAGGTGCCATTTCAGCTGCATTTTCGACGATCGTCTTTCCATTCGTTCCGCACGTGAACGTAAAAGGCTTACCTAAACTTGTACGACAGTTCCTCAAGGCCCCAAGATGAGTCAATGCCGTTTGTACTTACTAAGATGGCTGGCTCGTATCCAGATGAGCATCTTTATGGCGCAGGCCTAATGAGTTCAATATACAGTCAGGCTCGTCCGTCCCTCAATCAAACTGGGCGAAAAGTCCATAGCTCTCTCTCTCGCAACGTTAGCAATGGTACGCTGAAGCTCTGCACTGCTTAGCCTCTCGAGATTGGCTACTTGAACAGAGATAACCGGCAATTATTCAGGAAAGAAGCAGAAAAAGGCCGCACTTCAGGCGGCAGCTGTCCCCATCATGATCCATGCCTAGTGGGAAACAATTTGCGTATTCTCGTGCTGTCAAGGTCTTGTTGTAGGACTATAGCACTGTGTGACTCATGGCATACCCATCAGTTTCTGTTCTCTAGGGTCATCGTCATAAAGGTTTGGTCACTGGCCCTGTGAGTTATTCAAGCTGATGATCGTAAGATTACCCGCGATCGTAGCCTTGCAGTTGACCCGGCGGGTCTGGCCGGAGTAAGGCGCTTGCCGACCTTTGTCGCCAATAGTGTCTGCGGTATCCAGCGCAGGCGGCATTTGCGACGCTCAGTGGCAAAGCGTGTCGTCTTGCATGTCCTGGCTTGGTGACACACGAGGACTCACCGTTGACGTTCTCTTGCATTTCTCCATGGGGCAAGAGTTCAGAGCGGCATAGCGTGTTCAAACTCACATCGATGCACTTGGCACGCACGTACCGCTAGTCAAGGTGATCTCCCAACACCCGCTGGCTCCATGTCAAACCTCCCGTAACAGTAGTTTGGTCCGTCTGGCAAAGATCCTCCTTGCTCCCGTCAGAGTTCCCAGCTGCAGCATGATTGTGAAAAGAGCGACTCTGCCTGCAGACCATCTGGGCGTATGGACCAACCGTCGATTGACAACGTAGCCCCTTCGGGATCCGCTGTGTCAGCAGCTGAAGGCACACCTCAACAGCTAATCGATCAGTTGACGCAGCTTTTGAGCGTGCTTCAACGAGCGCACGGAGTCTTGCCCGGATACGACGAGATTGCGGCGCGGCAGAGCATCAATCAGCACCATGTTCAGCATTTACATAGTGGTCAGCAGCTCCAGCAAGAGCAAAGAGACAAATGGGTGGCACAAGAGCTTCTGGTGACGCAGTTGACGCAGCAGCTAGCTGCATACGCTGAAGCCCTGGACCAGCTGCACAGTATCTGCCAGCAGCAAGAACTGCGTGTTAGAGCAACTCAAACACATGCTTCAGGCCTCCAGCAACAGCTTGGTCAGAAGCACAAACGCATCCGTGAGCTAGAATCAGACAGTCTCAGCAAGGATAACAAGATCCAGGATCTGGAAGCTAGGCTTCTGAAATACAGAAGGCTATGCTCTTATGTCACAGCCAACTCCCAAGTGAGAAATCCTCCACTATACATTCCTGCCCCTGTTGGCCTTTGCATTTCTGCTTGTCAATTCCTGCTGTTGTCATATCACACTAGCTGCTGCTGCTTTGGCTGGGAGCCTGAGCTACAGTGTCACACAAAGCAATAGTGCCTCCTTTGTTGCGTTTCATTGTCATACATCATTGTTTTCAGCCAAAATGCAAACTGGCAGCCTGCTGATCACGGCTGAGAGAAAACAACTGGCCACCACAAGTTGTTCAACATGCTTTTACACTCACTGTAGTGGATGGTTCAACGCTTGCTTGACGTTCCCTACCAAATACCCCTGTCACACAATAGCTAACGCTACACCTAATCCACAATCTCTTACATCTACCCTACATTCACACCATGCATGCAGAGTGAACCTCATGTTGTTATGCTGTCCAGACCTGGGCAGCCCGGTACAATACTTGCCTTCTCTTAAATTGACGCCGAAAGGCGTAGTCTTTTCTTTTCTTTTTTCTTTTCTTATGCTGTCCAGGACATCAACAGAAGTTGAGCCATGCAGACATTTGCTGCAGGAGCTTGAGCATCAATCAGATCCAAGGCATGGCTCACCCTCCCATACCACAGCTGCCATGACAACAGCTGACACTGTGACCCAAGGTAGCTCTGGCCCTGGCAGTGGCTCACGAATGGTCATGGATGTTGATGTGGGCAGGCAGCAGAGCAGACAGGTGACTCCAGCAGCGCAAACCTGTTTCATGTCAAGTGTGATGTTTCTTCACATATTCACTCAAAGCAGATATGTCTATGTATGCCTGCTTGCTTGTCTATCTGTCTGTCTGTCTGTCTGTCTATCTGCCTGCCCGTCTGTCTGCCTGAATGCCTGTCTGTCTGTCTGTCTGCCTGCCTGTCTGTCTGTCTGTCTGTATGCGTGTGGTGATTATAAGTATCTGTAGGGGGGTTGCATGGCAATGTACGTGCTGATGCTGCTTTGCTTTGTACAGAGGCATGACTGCATGTCAGTCAAATGGCAAGGCACTGGTCGGGCTGCAAATCAGTCTG
>JAABUP010002778.1_pt1 | contig 32753 bp, 39 predicted proteins | sample 5559201 | NCBI WGS metagenome assembly JAABUP01 (sample SAMN10711887, study PRJNA513373) | rock metagenome | isolation source: Antarctica rocks | place: Antarctica
AGGTCCATGAAATTTTCCCAGTTCTTGTTTGTAAATACAGAGCTTACATGTGTGATGATGAACGATGCATGTTGAAGCGACTGTTCTAGGGCGCACATGTTCTGACTGATAGCTAGGGCCTATTAGAATGTAACAGGGTTTCCTGCCAGATGCATATGCATTGCGACTGACCAGAGAGGAACCACATTATCGCTGCGCTCTGGTTGGTGCCTTACAGGATCAAGCCAGTACCCTGCACCTACTTGCTATCAAGCCTCTCCCTATAACAACTGGTTTCAGAGCCTTTCATCAAGGTGTCAGAAGAGTTCTGGTTGACAATAGCTCCTGACATTTCAAAGAAAGGCTTCGAAACCAGTTGTTGTAGGGAGAGGCTTCACAGCAAGTAGTTACAAGGTATTGGCTTGATGCTGTAAGGCACCAAGCAGCGCACAACTATAATGCGTCTCCTCTCTGGTCAGTTGCAATGCATATGCATCTGGCAGGAACCCCTAATACGTTTTGATAGGCCCTAAATATCAGTCATAGCACGCGCCCCGCTACAGCAACTGCTGGTCTGTTTGGTAGTCTGTGACTGATATAGCCAGAAGCTCTCCCACATGTTTGAGACAGAACCAAGCGTCTCAAGAGAGAAAAGAGCATTGCATCTGCAGTTCTTTTCAAATGCTATGTTTTTCAACGCCTTGAAGACTCAGTCCATATGGTGTATGTTGCTTTCCCAACCATTGTCTGTTGACTCGACTGATGAGGCTCATCAGTCGATGAGGCTCAAAGACGGCAACCGTCAATTGATTGATGAAAGCAAGTGAGGAACAAAGCAGCAGTCTTGGTTAATGGGTCTCTAAAGCCTGATCAGGCATCTACAAGCTCCCACCATGGGACAGCACAACCTTTCTTGGGAGGATTCAAAGATGCCAGAGAGGCTGGCAGAGTGTTTTGTTCAGGCAGATCAGGAGAAGCCTTTTGGTGCTGATGGTCATTGACCTTGCTAACATGACCACCTTCATGGCAGCCGCTGGGATGTGAATACACTCAGCTGCTGGGAAGAGAATGCACTGAGCTGCTGGGAAGTGAATACACTGAGCTGCTGGGATGTGAATACACTGAGGTGCTAGGAAGCGAATACACCGAGGTGCTGGGAAGTGAATACATTTAATGCTTGCATGAGCCAGGCACAGTTGTACACAAGACGTCTTGTGTTGCAGATTCATAGGCAGTTCAGGAAGCCTCTGTTGGTGGTGGCCCCCAAGAATCTGCTGAGGCACCCTGATGCCAAATCAGGCCTGTGGGAGTTTGATGACAAGGCTGATGACAAGGGCATCCTGGGAGTGCGATTCAAGCGACTCATCATGGATGCCTCAGCAGAAGACAGGTCAGCGCACACCTTGGTCATCATGTCAATGGCTTTTGTCTGTGGCTCATGTTTGATGATGCAGAGCTTTGCCAAGAGGCTTGTATTGTTTTCTGAGTTATGCAGGCAGACTTGACAGTAAGAGTGAGATGGCAGTTGGAGTGTTGCATGTCTGTTTGCTGATGTGCAATGCTCAGCCATAAGGTTGTTTCGTTTGTTTTGTTCACATTCATGGAGACGATGTGGTCATCATTGCATCAAGCAGCAGCTCCGTCATAAGGTTGTTTCGTTTGTTTTGTTCACATTCACGCAGACAATGCGGTCCTCGTTGCATCAAGCAGCAGCTGTTCTGTGTACAAGACAACAGAAACTGTGCATAATACAACAGAGAGCTGTGCATGAGACAACAGAGAGCTGTGCATTAGTAAGGCAAGGTAGGCCAGAGTTGAAGTGAGTGGGGGCTGCAGGTCGCCCCACCCCCCCAAGGAGGAGGGCTTCAAGAGGGTGGTCATGTGCAGCGGCAAGGTGTACTACGAGCTGGCGAAGAAGCGCGCCGAGCTGAAGAAGGAGAAGGAAGTCGCCATCATCCGTCTGGAGCAGGTCCTGCTCTTCTTCTTCTTCTTCTTTGTATTCTGACTACTGACAGCTGTTTCGGCTGTTTTGTCTTCTTGTGTAGATACAAGAAGAAGAGCTTTGCCTGCATGTATCAGTTGCGACAGGTCCCTGGCCTCTTCTTCTGTCTGCTGTCCATCGTTGATGTGAAATTCGCAAAACCCTTGCGACTGCACCCTCTTCTTCCCATGCTGCAAGCCTGTTGACATGCTTTTGTTCGATTGATGCGCCTGAGCCTGTCCTGCTTAACCGCAACCAGACTTCCTGAGCAGATGATGACCAATCACCTGGGGCATTGCATGTGACAATGTTTGTACATGCACAGAGAAATGCATGTCTGTGCATGTGTGTCTGTATCTGTGTCTGATTCTCTCTGTCCGTATCTGTGTGCATTTGGTGCCCTCTCCATTTGACCTGGTACCGCGCCATTACAAAGATGTGTGTCTGTGTCTATGTCTGTGTGCAGTTGATGCTCTTCCCTTTTGACCTGGTACCTAGTGACACAACGACATATATTACAAAACAAGTGCGCGCGTGAGTGTGTGTGTGTGTGTGTGTGTGTGTGTGTCTGCAGCTGGTGCCTTTCCCCTTTGACCTGGTACAGAGCATGTACACAATGACACACATTCCAAGACAAGTGCATGTGTGTGTCTGCAGCTGGTGCCCTTCCCGTTTGACCTGGTACAGAGGGAGCTGAGGCGCTACCCCAATGCTGAGTTCCTGTGGTGCCAGGAGGAGCCCATGAACATGGGGGGGTACACCCACATCTGCCCCCGCCTGGAGACCTGCATGAGGAACGAGGACCGTGAGGTTTGTTGCTCACACACTCACTCCAAACCTACTGCATGTTGTTACTAGGCTTCAAGGCTTCAATTTGGGCCTTAAGCGTTGCTCATTGACCTTGTTTCCTGGACCTGCTGCGCGCTGTTGCTAGCTTTAGGATTGAAGAGTCAATGAACAAGGTATGTTACTTGACGCTCTTTCCAGACCTGTTGCATGTGGGTACTGTGATTGCAATCTGAGTCTTGCCAGTCAGTATAGGATCTTAAATGATCAGTCAGGGATTTTTACATGGTCAGTCAGGGATTCAACATGGTCATCATGACACAAGGTCGTATGCAGGCCTGCTGGCCTTCCCACTCCTCTTCTGCACTGTTCTCCAGGTTCAAATGCAGCGTGCCAGCCAAGCGGTTGCCTCAAAACATGCAATGCTGACACCATCTGGCTGCAACAGTCTTGTGTCGGCCTCAGTTTGATTGTCATACATTGCAGGACTACAAATCATGGATTTCAGGAGTGTTATGTTGATGCAGGTGCCTGCCCATGTACCATATGCTGGACGTCAGCCCAGCGCTTCACCAGCCACTGGCTTTTCAGATGTACACAAGCGGGAACAGGATGAGCTCTGCACAAATGCTATGGACCTCGAATACGCTTTGTAGTACAATACACACAGACCACATGTTGCCTGCTTTGTTTGAGAGTATGTTGACTCAGACTATTGTCAGCCCATAGCCCTATGAGTTTAGTCGAAAGGCGTTGTCAGTGTCACCTGTCATCTTGTCCGTGGATGAATTACAAAGTCGCATTTGAGCCTGGACAAAGCTTGGTGCAAGTGATGGCACGGCGTGCAAAACACAAACGATGATTCGTCTGTTTGAACCGTCCATCACAGTAGTTCTGATTTGGTATGTTACGAATAGCAGCCAGCTGCATGTTGTCCTCTAAGTCGGGATCATCACACCCAATAGCAGCAGCAAGTACGCCGGGCTTCCTGAGGACATCCTGTTTAGCGTCTGCAGCTTGGCGTTACCACGCAAAGATCTGGTTGTATTTATTAGAACAGCAGGAATGCAGCAGTGTCATAACCAATTAGGCACCAGGCAGTGTGTAATCTCGCTGCATGTTGCATGTATTATCAACAAACTACCATGTTCAAAACTGTCCAAAGGCAAAGGCCAACCTGAACATTGAGTGTGTGCAGAGACTTATTCATTTGCAGAGCAAGCTGCACCTAGACTCACTCAACATTGACCACCGATTGCTATCAACAGAGAGACGGTGCAGTATACGAGACTTGAACAAAAGCGCTTGACAGAATCAAAACTGAATGGGTATAAGCTAACACCTACACATACATGATCTTTTATACACAATGGTCCTCAGACATGCCCGGCATATGCCATTGTCTGAACTAAAGATCTGGACATGCAAGTGCAGAAGGCAAAAAGAATAGTCCCAAGCAAACTGGACAGGTAGAACCAAAAGCGTTTGTTTGTTTTGCCATAACATCAACAGACAACAAAACCAACACCAAAAACTTCGAGCTATAGTGTTGAAAACCGACCCCTTGCACCACACCAGCCCTTTTTTGATCTTTTTCCAATGAATTTACACCGGGCACCTGCCAATGGGAGTAGCCAGATCATACAACGCCCCTCGTTTGACAGGTTTCCCGCTCTTCTTTGCCCTTGCGGCATCCCTGGTGTCCGGATCAGTCAACCAGGTCAAAAACTTGGTCCACTTTTTGCCTTTGGCCACAGGCAAAGTGCTTTGCCCATCAAGAGACAATCTGCTGGAAGGAGTAACAGCATAGCCGCCTGGCAGATCAAGAGATGTCTTACTAGTGGGAGCAACTGCTGGCCTGTTGGCAGCAGCAACAGGCTCCCTGATTGGAGTATGGGAGGGTTTAGGGTCAGGAGATCTGGTAGTGGTTTCCACAGAGAGTCTACTAGGACTGTCTACGGATGGTTTAGATACGCTATCGATCGTAGCCACAGACTGGTTCTCTGTGTGAGTGTGTGTGTCACAAGACGCTGCAGATTCCCGCCGTGGCGTGGTGACTAAGGAGCTGCCTGATGCGCTCCAGGCAACCTGGGGATCAAAGGATCCCCAAGCGGAATCCTCGTGAGCAGGGTTTGGACCTTTGCTCAGCTTGCGCTTCCTCAGATATGCATCCTCCAGAGATGGTACCTTGCCTGTATAGAACACACTTAGCATCAGACAAAGCAGGCATAGCAGCGGCGGATTGCAGTACAGTGAGTGATTTGAAACACTGTGTGATCAAGAGCAACTCATTAGTTCACTGCGGTGAGTGAATAACAGTTCATCATCACATTCCTCACACTAACATCTTGGCTGGAATTGTTAACGATTTCACTACAGTGTGTGGCTAAGAATAAGATATACAAGATGCAATGCTATGTAGCAATTGCAATATGATGCCTGACGTGGTGACTTGCAACACAGCGTGTGGAGTGCTTCATGCTCAGGTGTGTCAGCACAGCAAGGACAACAGTGTCCAAAACATGACTGCATACTGCGTTGTCAGCACTGTATGTGTGAGAGACTGTCTGGCAGTCAACCCAAGACCATGAGAGTCAGTACAGACAAACTAGGCACAGCACTTTGCATGCAAGGCTTACATTGTTCACAGTGTTTCTATGGCAAGTTCTGTCAAATGTAGAATCGAAATTTGTAATTTACTTCTATATAAGCAGAATATTCACAAAAGGAAAATAATCAAAACTGCAGTGCTGAAGAGCTTACCCAGGTGGGCATGCATCACTTCTGCTCCAGGCTGTGTGACTGACATAGGGCTGAACTGCAGAGCCCTCTGGGCAGGCCTTTTGGCCTCTGGTGTTGAGGGAACCTGTTGGGCAGGCATTTGCCTTTCCAGCCCTTCAGGCTGTGAGTTGACAGGGGAAGGCTGATGGGAGAAGGGGAAAAGCGACCACTGCCCTTCAGGGTTGGTGTCCAGCCAGGAGTGGATAAACTCAAGGGAGTCTGTCTGCCTGGGTGCTGCGCTCTGTGAAGAGGAGGAAGGGGCAGGGGGCTGGGAGGGCAGTGCCTGGTCAGGCTGGCCACCAGAGCCCTCTGCAGGGGCATTGCCAAGAGCCCTGGAGGAGTCTGCCTCAGCCTGAGGCTCCATGAGAGTGATGACCTGTGCTGATGTAGAAGAAGGGGTCTGTGCCCCAGCAGCATCAGCAGGTGCACCTTTGTCATGATCCAACACATGTGGCTGCGGTTGGTGGTACAATACGCTTGTGGATCTGAAAAGTGCCAAAAGAGAGCTGTCAGTACTGGAAGCTGCTGTGGAAGCTGAGAAGGAGCTCTGCTGTAGTGACTGTCTTGACAGGGCAGCAGAGCTGGATTTGGTAGGGGAGCTGAATTCAGCAGCAGGGTATGGGTATGAACTAGGGCTGGAACTAGGGTCAGGGGCATTGCGCACATAATCTTGGGCGTAAGGAAAGGGCTCTTGGGTCACAGAAGAAGAGGGGCTATGCTGGCTGCCAGGGCTTGCCAGGAAGTGCCCTCCGCCCACAGGGCTGGAGGAAGGAGGTGCCATTGGCGACGCTGAAGAAGAGGTATGCTGAGACACGATTGACTCTGGAGGGGCAGCATCTGCTTTAGCCCTGAAGCTGACAGGGCTGGCAGTGGACCCTATGGATACCCTAGATTGGTCACGAGTAGGTGGAGGGGGGGCTCTTTGAGGCAGCAGGGCAGATCTGGAGGGGTTTTGGGGGAGCCCTGCATCAGCCCCAGGGTCACTTGCTGGGGTAGTGTCAAGCCGCTGTTGTTGTGAGAGCAGGGCTGGGACAGTTCCTGGCTGCGCGGCAGGGCTGTTCAGAACAGCCCTCTCAAACGCAAAGTCTATCACCGGCTCCACAGACCACAGTTGCGAGGCATCCCTGGCCACCGCTGTATTGGAGGGCGCCACAGCTGTGCCTGTGGCCTCTCCAGCTGTAACAGGTCCTGCCACAGCTGTGGAGGCCTCAAGCGCTGCCTGCCGCTGTACTTCAGCAAGCACGCCACCGTCAGAGGCAGAAGTGGACAGGATCCCCTTGGGAAGGAAGCAGCTCATCTGAGTAAGGGAAAAGGACGCCGAGGGGCTTTTTCGAAGGTACCATTGCCAGATCAGGACCAGGCAGTCTATGGCCGGCTTTGACACAGTGTCAACCCCAGATTTGGCACATATGAAACAGAGCTCCAGCGCTTCACTGCTCTTCAGCTCTTGCAAGACTGCAGCCTGCAACCACACATAAACACACGTAACTACATGTAACCACATGTAGCCACGTGTAACCACAAGCACCTCATGTTGATCCACTGAGCTTAGACTCAGCAGAGAGCAATCTGTACAAAAAGCATGAGTGCGTTTGATGTCAAGCATCAGCATGAGAAGCTAGTGCAGGCAGGTGACATTTGGATTTGGAACTTTAGGTCAAGCTTTTGGCGAGTCTTAAGTTTGAGCACAACAGCAACACAACTGGCTGAGCTACCAACTGCTGGTCTAGGCAAACAGTAGACACAGAACAATTGACTGTGTCATATGTGGCTGTTGAACGCTGCAACTGCTGTCTCACAACCAATGATCAAAACCAGCGATCAAAATGATTTGGCACATTCCAAGAAGACGCGCCAGGTAGACAATCACCATGCCATTGCAAATGTGAATGATGCATCTGCTGCTGAGTCATGCTCATGCTATAAAGCTTGCACCAACAGGCTGCCAACCCTAAGATTGCATCGACAACATTGGAAAAACCTAAGATTGTACTGTCAGCCCTGGAAACTCTAGGACTGCAGCAACAGCCTAGAGACTGGAGACGTCTGCACCATCAGCTGTAATGAAAATAAAAAAGAATTGACCTAATCATGCAACAAACCAAACCCCTGGCCCAGGTTGCTTTCAGCTTTATGCACTGACTCCATATACCAGTGTGACGCCAGTATGCTACACAATTGAATCAATACAGCAGAAATACTGTGAGGCACCAAATCGACAGTGAGACATCATGCAAAGGCCATTCCATGCGCTACTCTTGCCATGCGCTACTCTTGCCATGCGCTATTCTTGCCATGTGCTACTCTTGCAAGGCAGCAAATTTGGTTTTAAAAAGTGAAGCACACCTGGTTGTGTGGATGCTGTATCAGCTTATGGAGGCCCCTGATGAGCCTGCTCAATGCCGTCAGGCCTGCTTCATTGTGCAGATCAAAAGCCTTGGTCTGGTCCACCAACTTGGTCAAGCCTGGAGCGCAGCACAAATAACATGAAATGAATGATAGTTTTGTCAGTGCATGTGTCTTACTGTTTTGACCGACTGTTTGCCTTTTGCTTTAGACCGCAAAACATACTGCCTATCTACTTCAGCGTTCACGTACATTACGCAGGTGGTAACTGCAGCGTCAGTCGTGCAGGAACAGCAATATGAAGTGACATTGTTTGTTCATTCATGCAATTCGTAACCATAGGTTTTCCCGTGAACCACGTACAAACAAAGCTCACTGTATTTGATCCCATGCATAAAATGTCACACTGTGAGCTGCAGCACGCAACTATACCAGCTCAAAAAGGGGCTTATGGTAAACAGGATGATAATCAAAAGCTGCATGAGCTTAAGACCCAGTTGTCAATGCACATCAGTCAACTGGCTCAACAGTACAGCTCAACCACAACTAAGACAGGAGCGTATGACTTGTTGGAACATGTTTGGCACCATGTTTTGCAAGTTCTGTGTTGCGTCGCGTCATTGTCAAAACTGTCGGGTTGGTAGACCTGACAGACGGCTTTGGAGAGTCAAGACTTGTCAGCTCATGATGTCCTAGCTCATCATGAGCTGGAAAGCGAATTTATAAGCATTGTTATTGTTATCTGCAAGAAATTGGACAGAAGAGTAAACAGGCGTGCCTGAGAACGTCAGCAAGGAGTCCCACACTAATTCGGCATGCAGCTCTGCCATTTCGCCCAGACCCTCTAGGGCTTCCAAGGGTTGGTACTGCAGCTGATTCACCAACACACTGCTGCCACCTGCAGGGTTTTCAATCAGGGCGTTTGTGAATGCCCTCAACATAATCAGCTCAGCCAGCAGCATGCAGACAGACAGGTCAGACAAACAGACAGACAGGTCTGTCGTCCGACAAAGTCTACAAGCATGACTCAATGGCTCTGGAGCGGCAGAATTGTACTCTGCTCACAACAGCATCACCAAGATTTCCTGAGGCCCTCAGAAACACCTGGTGTGTCCATCTGATGCTTTCAACAGCAAACAATGGCAAGAAAACAGCAGACCCACATTTGTGCATGCAAACACACGTGGTGGTTGCAAAGTGTGTTGCATGATGCTCATCATACACGCATGCTTTGCAGCCTGCACGCACTCACCATGCACAGCTGACCGACATCAAGACTTACAGTATACAATCATGTGAAAGGACAGATAGGCAACACAGCAAATCTACAGGGCACCAAAGACATGAAACTACAGCTGCATCATCCCGGCCATGATTCCAAGACAGTCAAAGGACAGACAGGACAGAGGACCTAGAGGGCATCACAGGTACAAGACTATAGCTACATCATTTCTGCCAAAGACTCAAAGACAGTCTTGTGCAGGGCACAGTACCTGCAACTGCTACGGTGTCACAGTCAGCTTTGCTTCTGCAGGCAAGGCTTGTGATTGCCCAAGCAGCCAGTTGACTGACACTAGATCTGTTCTTGCCCAGGCTGTACGCTGCCTCTTTAGTGACAGCCTGCATCCAACACAATGTGAGACAGCAAGCGATGACAGCAACCATAAAAACAACCAACATTCCCTGGCTCATGTTGAGCTAGGTGCGTGCAAGATTGCAAGCAAAACACCTCAGAAGAAATTATACACGTCTCCAGTCGAAACTGGACACAAAACAGCATTTGAAAGTGTTGGTCCATCACAACACCTGATCCACATTGCGTGTGCATGTGTGTGAGCCAAGATAGTGTGTGAGCCAAGTCAGTATATGAGCCGAGTTAGTGTGTGAGCCAAGTTAATGTGTAAGCCAAGGTAGTGTGTGAGCCAAGTCAGTGTGTGAGCTGAGTTAGTGTGTGAGCCAACTTAGTGTATGAGGCAGCTGTGAAAGCAGTAAGATACTGTGTGGTCAGCATGTAAAGTCTCACCGCATGCAACAGTACAGCAAAGCACATGGAAGGTGTGAGCCAACCTGTAGAGCTGCTGTGTCATCAGCAAATATCTGCATGCAACAGTACAGCAAAGCGCATGCAAGGTGTGAGCCAACCTGCAGAGCTGCAGCATCATCAGCGAAGATCTGCAAAGCCACCAGGCAGATGACAGCTGCAAGCACAGCTTGCTGCCCCTCTGAGGTCAGGCAGAACCTGAGGCACCTTAACAGTGTCGACATGGCTCTGCAGGACAGCATCAGCTGCTGTGGGTGCTCTGAATGAAAGAAATGAAAAGAAACGAACACCTTTCGGCGTCAATTTGATAAGAAGCCAAGTATTACATTGGGCTGCCCAGGTGGTGCTCTCAATCTGGCATGGCATTCAGTGCATGGAGCGGAAGTGCAAGTAAATGGGCTATAGCATTTGTAGATAATGGACAATGTGCGCTGCAACCTTTACACAACTGTGGGGCGTTGTGCTTTTGATATCCTGAAACAAGGTGCCTGACTGGTACTGATGAGTTGAATGGAGTTAAGCATGTGTGAGTTGTGTGCTACCAGCATTGACATGTCAATGCATGTCAGACACCAAATGTCAGACTCGGCATATGTAGCGTGTGTAAGGCATAGCGGTGTAAGCTGGGCGTATGACATTCAGCGTACGGAATGCTTTCAGTGTAAATATATATGCCAGCAAGCTGCATGATGCACCATCAGGTGTGCAAGCATGCCTACTGCGGCGGCCCTGTCACATCTTTGAGCGTCAATTCCAATGAGCTGTATGACACTTGACAATTAATGTGCAGGGTGTACGGCGCTGTGCTGACAGTGCAGATCTTGCAGCTCAGAATTCAGACCTGCGAGAACGCTGAAGTTGGTTTCTCTGATACCCAGGTAAAAACATTTGCATCAGCTGGCTTGAAGCTGTCTTCAAGTCCTCTGCCTGTGACTCTGCACCACCACTGTTGTGTTTAGGCAGCTACAGAGTCAGGGCGGGAAATAGAGGGCTCTGGCCCCCTGGGGTTCAGATGTGTACACGAAATGCAGACGGTGCAAAGCCTGCAGCCTCCTTCAAGCTGACGCTCACCAAACATTCTTGCAGCTGCCAGAGACGCGACTGCCTGAGCATGCCAGTGGACGGAGTCGAAATCAGGCAACTGCTCTGCTCCACCAATCCGCCTGTGCACTGCTATGGTACACAGCAGTGGCCCAGACGTGAGCGCGTCTGCGCGCGCAAATTGTATGAGTCAGGGCTGTCTGACGTTTTTCTAGTACTGTTCGCACGCAGACGAGACTCTGCTCGCTGCTTGGATGTCAGCTTAGCCGCGTATATGCATACCCTTCAACTGCTTCAGCATGGGGTCAGCTGCAGAACCCATCTGCAAACTCTGCGTCGCGTCCTCAAATATGTTGCGGATTTGTTGGATCGTCGACAACGAACATAATGCCGGATCCTGGTCAAATTCTCGGACATGTGTGAGGGTCCTGTTCGCAGCTGTCATCACTGTTCACGTCTGCACAGAGAGCAACTTGCGCTTGCCAAGGTCCAACGTCCGTGCTCTTGTCGGCATATGCAACAAAAAAATCGTCGGCGCAACGGCCAGCCCACTTGATTTCCCTCGTTCATGTGCACATATTCTGCTGAACGCTAAAGGGGTTGCAATCACATGCATCTAGTGGGCCACATGGGACTCCCATGATGGGACACCTCGCTTACAAGTGCCTGTTGTCATAGTCATCTTTTTTTTGCGTGGCTCTTCGCAGTCCGTCTGTCTTCGGATTGCGTTTCGAGTGTCATCCTTCTTGTCATAGCTCCACGTATCTGTTATCAAAATCGAAGCTGAACAAACTTTTCCCGCCCCTTCAGCGCGCTATTTTTGTCATGGCAGTTGCCGGGGATGCTCCATGGTAAAGGTTTTTGCCACTTGTATGTTCGTGAATCCTGGGCATCACAGCACTGTGCAGGTTCTACACTGAGAGCAACGTGTCAGAATGTTCTTGCAGATTCTGATCAAGTTATGACTCTAGTCGTGTGGTGCATGTTGTTTAGTTGCTCGTGGCTGCAACTACAGTACCGGTATTGCGGATTGCATGAGTTTTGGCAAGATCTATATAGACGTCAATGCTGCTTGTACAGTGTCACGATGCAAATGCCCTGCGCAACTTTGCACAGTGGATCAGAGTTTGACACTGCAGTCCAGCTGGTCCTCAGCCGAGGCCAGCTATTAAGGGTTCAGGCAAGCTGTGCAAAATCTGCTGATAATGGCAATTGTTTTTTAGACCAGCCACCATGCAAAGCCTGATGCCAGCAATTCATTGGCAGAAGCTAAGCAGTGTATTGCAATGCACGATGAGGCTTATGACTGACAGTGTGCAAATGACCAGCATCAAGCAAATCACTCACAAAACTTCAGGAATGCTGCTTCTCAGCTCAAAAAGTAACAGTCCAGACTGTTCAAAGATGAGAGGTTTCAAAACCTTGCCAAACAAATCTTGCGCAGTGGGCTGGGGGAGAGCAACACTACAGGTGCCAGTTGACACCAGGTGTTGACAGGAGACAGCAGACCAAAGGAGGGGTATTCATTCACGGGTGTCACTACTGCTTGTGATGCTGCTGCTGCTGCTGCATGGGCATCGGCGGCCGCATCTGTTGCACACCCTGCATCTGCATTGCAATTGCAGAATGCATCAGAACAGGCCTTCACGCAGTCACATTACATGGTATGTAACGCATGTAGATACCGTTGTTGCAAACAAAACACACATGACAAGCTGACAGTCCACGCAAGCATAATGGTCTTTGGCAAACACTTGAACATGCGTACTGCTTGCCCAAATAGCCTGCACTGGCCTGATTAAGACTGCAAAGGAGGCTGTGCATGGAGCTGCAAGCTTTGAATCAGGTACTAACATGGCACACATGCAGGGTTCAGTATAAAATCACGCAATGTTCATCAGACAAGGCGTTGCTTTCCTCCACATCAACCTTTCACTTTGGAGATGTGTACTCACTGCTTGACTGCTACTATGAGGGGGCATCATTCCAGCAAGGCCCAGGGCTGTTGGTTGCTGGCCCATCATGTGGGGATGCATGCCCTGCTGATTCATCATAGCATTGGGTGGCATTCCCATTCCCATGCCATTCATCTGCAGGCAAGACTCAAGGAAGCTTGCATGCTATGGCTCATCAGCTGGGTAAATAAAATTAAAAATAAAAATAATAACAACAACAATGATAATAATAACGTTTTGCAGCTCATGATGAGCTAGGTACGTGCAGGACAATTTTTGTCTCTCCAGAGCTGCCTGTCTGCTGGGTGCCGCAGGTATATAGTGACAAGTAGCTATGACAAGTAGCAAAATTGGCTAAACATGCAGACTGAGTGCACATTGCCGCTATCTGGTGATGCCTCACGCAGTGAGCTTGCAACAGTTGTGACATCAAAGCAGCAGAGTTGCTGGGGTAGCTGTACTGTCAAGCGCAATGCTTAAACACAGCGCATGAGGGCAAACAGATACACAACAGTGCGCTATGTGCTGCGAAAAATAACACAATTTGCAGGCATACAAATTGGTTCTGATACAAACCTGGGGGGCTTGCATATTGCCTACGCCTGACATGACTGGTGACATGGCCCCTTGGGGCATGCCCATGTTGCCCTGACCCATGGCCATGTGGGGCCGGGGCTGCCCAGGCATGGCCCCAGAATATGCATATCCAGGAGGCCTCATGGCTTGCTGCAGGACACAAATGTGCATGCTGTGAACTCATGCATAGCACACAATTAGCCGTTGTCATTCAGACCTGTTGCAATGACTGCAAGGATTGGTGAAATGTTCAACCAAAGTTTCGATGCAGTCTTGCAGCACTGACTGCAACTCCTCAGCTGGAGCGTCTATGATACCAGCATGCAGCATGCAAGAAAAGCAGTTCTTGAGAAAGTCATTGAGTTCAGTCTTAATTCGTACAGATATGTTAACGTTTATAGATGAGCCCTGATAAGGCAAGAAGCAGCTGCCAGCATGCGTTCTCCAGTATTGATCACCCAGCTGTGCGCAACAACACTCAGACAAAGAATGCAAGGTGTTCGCCACCAAATGCTATTCAACCCGATGGTCACATCGTTTTCACTTTGGCTTGCAAAGCGGCCTCACCTGTGACGCTTGAGCTTGCGTCATGGGCTGCAACCCCTGTTGCTGCTGCTGTTGCATACCAGGCTGTTGCATGCCTGGCTGCTGCATGCCCGGCTGTTGCATGCCTGGCTGCTGCATGCCTTGCTGCTGCATCCCAGGTGGATCCATCCCAGGTTGTGGCATTCCTGGCTGTTGCATGCCCTGCTGCTGCTGCTGCTGCTGTTGCCGCTGCTGCATCTGCATCTGCTGCTGACGCTGCTGCACGTCTTGGATTGGCTGTGAGCAGCAAAGCTGTCAGCAGTCAGCAGTGATAGGCAACGACAAAGAGTACTGATGCAGCGCAGGCATGCAACTCTGACGCACTGAGCACCTGTTTGCAATGAACTATCACATGCAAGAGCTGATAGCAGCAGATGCACTTTAGGCACATAATGTGACATCTTTGCAAGCATCCAAGCAGGACAATGCACACAGTGACAAGAGCACATGCACGAAAGTACAAAAGCGTCCTGACGCCCTTCAACAATACTGGTGGCAGGCGTACAAGGACTGTGCTGGGTACACCATCAATGCCATGAAAAATTATGCAAAGTGCATTGCATTCTGCATCAAGAGGCTGCGCTGTTGTCTATAGACAAGCAAGCTTAACACAGCATGGCCAGGAAGCAGCGGAGATGGCAGGATACTGTGGAGACAGGAGACATTGTGGGGATAGGAGATACTAGAAGGATAGGTTGCGCACCATGCCAGTCCGCAGCACATTATACTGCAGCTGCAATTGCTTGTAGTGGCGGTGCACAGCTGCATGGTTGTTCGTGTAAGCCTGTCTCTGCTCGTCTGTCAGAGGCTGGCCAGCACCGTTCTTGCCTATATCATAGCAAACACTCAGTCGGCATTGCTGACATTCACAATTGTAACACAACTTGTGTTTTGTATCTGGGTTGATTGTCAAAGAAAACTTTGAAGCTATATGGTTATTGCTCCAAAACCTGCATGCCGCGATTTCATGACCCATGACACAGGCAGGTTCACACTCCACAGAAGGGCGACAACCGCTGGTCACCAGCTTTCTACGACACAGAGCACAGGCCACAAGATCAAGCCTAGTCCCAATTGGGCTCTGCTTTGCATGTTGACAACTCTGTGAGCTGCAAACAATGTAGCTTCTGGACGAAGGTGGTGGGTGGAGTTTGACACTTTGAGTATGCATGCAAACTGCTGCTGCTGCCCTTTGAATGCTGTTACAGCTGTGCAGCAGCCATGTCGCCAGACATGCTTAGCATGCACCTTTGATTGCATGACAAAGCAGTCACAAATCTAGACTGCAAAATGACAACCGTTTGACCGAGACAACATGCTGCGCAACACAGAATTTCTTTTTGCTTACTTTTATCACCAGCTTACTCAGGCAGATCTGGCCACCTCAACAGGTCTGCTTATGACAGTCAAGCAGCAGGGTTGCTGTTTACAATGTTCAAGCAGCAGGGCTGCTGTTTGCGGCGGGGTTAAAACTGAGGCAACAAGGTGCACCTGTGTTGAGCATCTGCTGCAGCTTCTGCATGTTGGCCATGCACTGCTGCATCTTGTTCAGGATGAGCTGCTGCTGCTGCTGGGAGGACTGAGGGGCAGTTCCAGGAGGTGCCCCGCCAGCAAAGGGTTGCATGGCAGGGTTCACAGCAGGGCTGCCACTGCCGGGGGGCATGCTGCCCATGGAGGGCCTGACCCCCACCCCTCCTGGGGCTGACGACATGGCAGGATCCCCGTTGGTTGTCCCGGGCAGCATGGGGGATGGGTGTGAGGGGGGTCCCATGGTCTGCCCCGGGAAGCTTTGCTGGGCTGCAGCGGCTCCAACAGCACCTGTGACCTGCAGATGAGGTCAACGCAGACTTAGCATCAACACATTGGCAACTTAAGGCTAGTGTGGTTATGGTTTAGGGTATGTAGTGGTGACACACCGCAAACAACTCAGTGGCTGGACGCTCTTGACAACAGCCTTGCAGTGAGCAACACAGATTACAGCTCCTGCACATGACCTGCTGCCATGCATATTGCAGCAAACAACATTGTACAGAGCACGCATATGGCATGAAGAATGAACACACAGTGCTGCCAGCCTGCCAACTAGCTTGCAAGCTCACTCCCAGTAAGGTATAGACAACAGCCAATTGTCGTGAGCACTAGAACCCCCAGCAGTCACAAACATACATGCTGGCACAAAAAATACAAGTCTAAACAGGCACAGCATCTCTGCTTATCAGGCACGCTGGTATGCGCGGCTTTCAGGAAAGCTGGTTGAATAAGCTCGGAAGGCATTGCTGTTGCAATGCCTGGCTTCAGTGACCAAATACCAAGCACTGTATGCCACATGATGCACAGCAAGACCGACATGCAAGGCCGACATGCAAGGGAGGCTTGCTTACTGCAGGCACAGCATTTGGCTGAGGCTGCTGCATGCTGCCACCAGGAATGCCAGCCTGCTGAGCCTGCAGGCGCTGCTGCTCCAGGGCCTGGGCCTGCTGCTGCTCCAGCTGCTGCTGTCGGATCTGCTCGCGCTTGTGACGCGTGGAGGCCCACTCGATCATTTCCATCGCGTTCAGGTGGCGGTTGGCGGTCTTGCTGTGCACAGCCTGCTGGACCACCGCTTGGGAAGGGTGAGGGGGCTGACTCTGCTGCACCTTCTCCTGTTCCCTTGCGTGCTCCTGTGCGCAACAGCAGACACGATGAAGGGAAGGGAAGGGAAGGCGAGGGAAGGATAAAGGTAAGGAAATTGAAGCATTTCAGCGATCACAACAGGAGCCTGTGCAGCATACTGTTGTGTCTCGTTTCCCTTTCATCTGGAACCATACTCAGTAAACAGAGAGTAATTACTGCGGTCACAGATGTACCAGCTGGGTTTCTGCTAAGTATGTACTGGGTGTGCCTAAGCCTAAGCCTAGTTCTGTGCGCCAACACCTACTGACTGTGTCGGGTAACAGGGAGTAGACCTTTTGTCCTCGCCAATGTGGTCAAGGGCATAGACTCATTGTCAGGAGGAAATGCTTTCAAGGATTACGGGGGGGAAATATAAAGAGTTGGGCAGCATGAGAAGAGCTGGCTGCATCCACTGAAACATGTGTCTTCCCATTGAGTCAGGTGCATATAGCCCTGAGTAGCTCCATACATGAGGCTTGGTTAGCGCGAGCAGCATGCCAAAAGTCTGAGTGTGTGGTAAAAATTTCTTGGAGAGTGACAGGTTTTGCTGCTTTGAAATACCAAAACGACTCTGACAAGGAGAAGAGAGACAAACGTAAGGCTGGTTCAGGTCCCACCTGTATGTGCATCTGCTTGTGCTTCACAGCAATGCTGACCAAGCTGGAGCAGTGCGTTTGCAGAGCAGTCTCCGGAACAGGCATGTACTTCTGCATGATCTCGCGTGCCTGCCCTTTGGTTATCTGCTGAGCCAGTGCAGTCTCCTGAGACACCTGTCCATCTGTGGGGGCCTGCATGTCACAAACATGCCTCAGACTTGCAATGGTCTGGGTGATGTGGACTTGACAAGAGCTTGTCTGTCAGAACATGGCGTTTTGGATGTTGTCTTGATGAGTGATCACAGCTAGCCACCAGCGTACATTGCAAAGGTATGCTCCATGCAGCACGCTTGCTATCTTGCAGCTGTATGCACGCCTGCAGTATATGCTACAGCCTTCACTGCGTGTATTGCCCATCAACAGAACAGCAATGATCAAACATCCTGGGCAGCCCGTTATAATACTTGGCATCTCATTGAATTTACGCCGAAAGGTGTAGTCTTTTCTTTGCTTTTCTTTTCTTTGCTTTTCTTTTCTTTTCTTTTCTTTTCTTTTCATTTCTTTTCTTTTCTTTTCTTTTCTTTTCTTTTCTTTTCTTTTCTTTTCTTTTCTTTTCTTTTCTTTTACCAATGACCAAACACAGATGCAGGATGAGCTGAGGATGCAGCTGTGGAACAGACATGCAGCCGTAGCGCCCGACGTCATGCGCATTCCAGATACAGATGTATACCGTGAGCTGCTTGAACTTCTCCCTGCATTGGCTAGCCCTCCTGAAAATGCCTTGCAGCTGACTGCAGGCCCCCAGGACATCAGCCGCAAAGGCGAAGTTGGGCCCAAACTCATGCACTACAGCGCACAGTAGCTGCTCCTCCATGCTTGACCAGGGCACAGCATTGGGAGCTGTGCCAGGATGCCGTACCTGCAAAGACATGTAAGGGGCCCTTGCACTTGAGGGGCTGGCATGGTTGACTGCAAACAAGCAGACTTGGAGCTACATTGTCTAGCAATGACAAAGAAAAACGATGACACAGGTGACCCAAGCTAGGCTTGTTGGGAGAGCATCAGCCGGCAGTAACAATCACACTGCATGACCAGAGTCTTTGCCATGCTGCAAACTTGAGGGGACTAGTGCAAAACCTTCCCACAGCAGACAGCTGCATTCAAGCAGGTGGATATGCAAGTTGCATGTGCGCTGATGGTGGCAAGTGCAGACCTGTGTGCCATCAAAGCGGGTGCCAGGCGCGCTGAGCCGTGGCGGCTTGGTAACGCGCTTGCCATTGTCATACTTGGACGTTGACTTACGCCCCATGTCCACAAACTCCCTCCTAGGCTGTTTGGAGTCCCTGCATTGCAGTATGCCGTAAGTTGCTTGTACATTTATTCATTCACTTGTCATGTCGTGCATGCCTCCCTATAGGGCTAGGTATGTGCAGTCCTGAGTAGCTCTTTGCATGGGCATGCAAACCTACATGACATGAGACACATGTAAGCAGCATGTGCTCACAAAGAGTCAAGATGCTCTGCAATGTAATAAATCGGTGACATGGTGTGGCATTGTAACATCAGAGCTGTTCCCATAAGATGGCTGGTGAGCACACAATAATGCATTTCAGGTAGTGGTGGTGTGCACCTTGTCTCGAGAGGAGGCGGCAGTCTGCGCTTGCGGTCGATTGCGCTTCTCCTAGGTAGGCCTGGCATCTCCATCTCATCATCAAAGGCAGACTCGAACTCGTCCAGGTGGTGCGGCTTCTTGACGCGCCGTGGCTTCTTATCTATAGTAGATGACAAAACAAGTGTTGGGGTGTATCCAATACGTCATCTGCTATGTCTGATCATGAATGTCATAATCATGCTGCAGTACCGTGCAGCAGGAGCAGCATATTTCAGAGGACATAACGGTCTGAAACAAGTAGCAGGAAAACATACTTGCTCCTCAGATTGGCATTGCTGCTGCAGATGCAGGCTTAGTACAGAGTCCAGCATGATCAAAGAACAAGGTAGAATAGGGAGTATGTATGTGCAGGATGTATTGTCATACTGTATTTTGTGGAAGAGTGTTCTTGATAGCTGTGATGTCTTCAACAAGGTGGAATGGAATTGGCAAAGAGTTTTGTCTGTTTTGCGCTCTGGACCCCATGAACAGCATGCATGGAGGTGCATGCCAATGTTTCTACAGTCATTGATGCTTGCTGCAAGATCAAGAAGGCCAACTACCCACAGGCTGAGCACAGCAAGCATCGTACCAAAATTGAAATCCTCCTCCTCTTCAAAGCCAGGCAGCTCTCCAAGAGGGTTCTTCTCCAGCATCTTGATGCGCCGCTCTTCTTCCTTCTCTGCCTCAATGGCCACAGCTGCAGCTGCCTTCTTGGCTGCCTCGTAGTCCAGCTCATACTCCCGTATGTCCTGCAAGAGACCATTTTAGACATGTTTTAACTTTTCTCTTTTGCTGCAAATGGCCTTCATATCAGCAGCCATTGGTGTGAGCCTGTACGGGAGTACTCACCAAAGCACAACTTTGTTTTAAGCTCAAAAAGATGTTGCAGCTCATGCTATGCTGAAACAGATGAATTGCAGCCCATAACTACTTGATACAAAGAACAGTACTTCAAAGGTTTCTGGCTTGTGATGAGCAAGGGATTGACATGACATTCCATTGAAAGACACATTGCGTGTTGATAGACAAGGTCAAAGCCTCAGAGGACCAGATGTTGGCACGTCTGAGTTGCTGGAAGGCACTTTTTGCAGCAGCTCTTAACACCAAAGGTGCAGTCAGAGGTGAAATGAAGGGCTACGCATGCTGAGCTGTGAGTTTTGCCAATGCTTGGAGTTGGGCTGACTGAAATGTTTGAGCAATCACAATGTCATGGCAGCTGTGAGAGCAATCATGCACAGAGCTGGCAAGGACAAGGTATGACTGAGGGCTGAGTGTGCGCACCAGCTCATGTGAAATAACCTCAGCCTCTGCTATCTTGTGAAGGTAGTCTGACAAGAAGTCCGTGACTTTGTCGTTGGCTGGATAGCTGAAAAGGAAGGCTTCCTCATTCAAGGGCGTACCAGGTGCCAAACTCCCTGCAGAATTAGATGCCCCTCTCACAGACTGCTGCTATGAAGCCGGCAAATACTCAGGGTCCAAAGGCACTGTTGTGTTCAGAAGCATCTGTAGCATTGCAGGAGATGCTGACTGTGGGGACTGGCAGCAACATACAGCAGTGCAGTACATGGTCTGCAGATGCCTGAGTGCAAGACTTGTCCTGCATGCACCCTACTCCTCATGAGCTGGAAAGCGTAATCATTGCTGTTATTGTTATCGTCGTTATGAGGTGCCTGAGTGCCAAGCAGGAGGGCACACCATCCGTGTCTAGATCAGCAAAAATGGAATCTTCCTCCACGCCTGGTTTGCTGTCAGCTTGGGAAGTCGAGGCTGCCTTGCCGCTGTTGATCCTAGCCTTCAACATATCAGCAACTTCTGCCTCCTGCAGGCAGGGCGTGAGCAGCATTGTGATAGCAACACTTGCGATTCCTTAGCCCTGCTGTGAAAGCTGCCCAGCCTGCTCTTGGTGGCAATCTGCTGTGCGTGGTGTATTGCTCTGAGCAGCAAAGAGTACACCTTTATGAAACAATGACCAGCCATTAGGGTTGGATAGCAAGGTAGGCTGTGCAGGCTCTCGGCAGGCATGACAAGCAGGCAAGCAAGGCACAACACCTTTTGCTGACAAGACTGAAGCTCCTCATCAATGGCAGCAGTGTGCTTCAGCATGGAACTGCGAGTAACAGCAGCAATCTCGTGCGCCACAGCACGTGCAGCTGCTCTTTTCCAATGCCGCTCCTGCATCAAGCAACACCTTATTAGATCAGACGCACAAACCATCAAGCAACACCTCATTAGATCACAAGTAAACACTCTGAATTGGCCATGCAAAACTCTCTCGCCAAAGTCATGATCACATGCAAAACAAGCATTCTACATAAGCAGCAAGCATGAGAATGACAACAATGACATCGCCATACTGCATCTTTACTGCCATGTATGCAGAAAGCACCTGAGCTTACTGTGCCAAGCTGGACCAACTGAGCCTAGCTTTGAGGGGAGTCTTGAGTGAGCAGCAAGGCAATATGTATCAGGCAAGGCAGGGTGTGTGCAGCAGCAGTGTTTGCAGCATCACAGCGCTTGCCTCTGTGAAGTCCACAGCCATCCAACGCATTTCTTTTAGGACAAAATCCCAGTGAGAAAGAGGACGAGCAGGCTCCTTGAAGGGCTCCATGGTGGCCAGCTGGAGCACTTTGCGCTTTTGCTCAATCTGTATCAAAGGTTCCACAACCTGATGACATTTTATTCAAGGCAAGGCAGTGGAGCTGAAAAACACAATCATCAGGCTAGACTGCGCACATTGCAGTAATAGACCAGTTTGACGTGAGGGCAGTTTGTGCATGGTCTCCCGTCAAACTACAACATGTGTTGAAGCGATCTGGCTTTGCATGGCACATACCTGCTCTGCATCCTTGAGCAGCTTTTGAGTGGCTTGCTCCTCATCTTTGGTTGCAACAGCCTTGCCATTTGCCTGCGGTGCCTGCAAAGACATTCGTCACAATATTTGTAAGTACCAGAATGCCAAAGTCTGAGGCTTGCATAAGGGCTGTAGCCTCATTGTGGAATCAAATGAATGCATTGCTGTACCTGACGCGCTGCTGCTGGCGTGCTCTGCTTCTGTGCAGGAGCCACAGCACCAGGAGGCATTTTGAGTTGCTATTGATGGCAATCTGTCACTATGAGATTGGATTGCTATTGATATTCTGCCAATCCATCGTTGGTGTCAATCAGCCAAGTCAGTGCCTGGCTGCAACAACTAGGCCTCTACTGAGGTACATGTGTGAGTCACCTGCGTGAAACATCCATCACACACTTCAGCCACACATTTATCTGCTGTGCGTCACCATAGCTTAAATGCATCACCATCTGTCTGCATCATCAAGCACAGATTATGCAGAAGACGGGTCATCTAGGCCTGAGCAACCTACAAATCCAATTGTGGAATGTGTATAGATCAACGACTCTAGCTTGCTGTTGACGCACAGATCTCAGCGGATTAAGTTGCTAAGAAAAAAACCATTTCAACAGGTTGGTCCTGACGCAATCGCCCCCATCCGAGCATAGCACGGGCGCTATTTCGGGTTCAAACTTTCAGTGTTAAGCAGGACAGGCAGAGTTGCGGGGTGTGCTGTGCCTCCTGGTTTGAGGAACTGGATGGACATATGCAGACAATCACAATGAACACTTTCCTGGACTCTCAAGGCTTATGGCGTGTCACAGGTTTCGCTGCAGACAATGTTAAGAGTGCGGTCTCTTACTTTTGGACGCGTTGAACAGCCTCTCATCAATCGCGCAAGCCTTTGTTTCATTGTGACGAGAGTGCGTCACTGTTGCTGCTCCAAGCGCCTCACTATTCGCGTGCCAGCAGATTGCGCAAAACTTGCCGCGACTGAGGCCTTGATAAACGATGTTAGAGGAGCAGCATTTGGGGACTCTGCCTCACAGATCGGGATTTGAACAAAGAGAGAGGGATTACAAATGCAAGTTGGTTTCGAGTCAAAGCTCAGGATCAGCGCACATAAGCGGGTACAGCAAGGTCACGTAGCATCTCCGCTATGGCTTCGACACAGCAGGTGCAGTTACCACAGACAGCTCAAGTGCGGGAGATGGAAGAGTACATCAACAATAGCGACTTTCAGCAGGTGCAAGTTGAACTAGTCCCAAGGTGTCCAGCTGCTGTTCTTGAACCCACTTCGTGTGTGCAACTCCGTGCAAATGCTGTCTGCAGTTAATGCACAGTTTGATGACCGAGGTGTTCACGAAGAAGCCTGAGAACACAATCGACTTTATGCTTCAATGGTTAGAAAAAGAGAAGGAGCGACGGGTGGATGAGAAGCTAGCCATGCAGCATTAGACAGTGCAGCCATTGTTCAAGCCAGTCAGAGTGTTTGCAGTCAACATTGGTACAATGCTCCATGCCACATTTTCAGCACTTGTCTGGTCTTTACAGCGTCAGCTAGATTGTAACTGCAGCCAATTTCACAGTAAGCTTGTGCTACCTTGAAGGTCCCTTAAGCAGCAGGAAGGCTCTGCATGCCTGAAGCTCCCAAACGATTTGTGCCAAATGCGTTTTACATTACGAGAACACAGGCACTCACATCACCAAATGCTACTGCTGCAGCTGTATGTGTGTAAAGCAGCCAGGCCTGCTGGGCTGGCCTCTTATGCCTGTGCAGACCATGTGACTCAGCTAGACGTTTTAGCTCGAGGGTGTATTTCAATTACCCTGTTAAAGTGACACAGCAGGAAAGAAGTCAAGAGGCCAAGCCGCACATTACTCCTGCCCACATCAAGCAGACATTTCAGCACTGAGTCACACAGCCAGCATGACAGGAGCAGCAGCAACAGCAGAGTCACATCGCGGCACAGTGGAGCATGAAGTACTCACTGACCGGGTAACGTGATGAAACATTTTCAGTCACAAGCAGTCGACATCACTTGCAGAGTGAGGTTATCTTGTTGTGCACTCAGCTTTGTAGCTGCTTGTTTGAGCAAGTTAGCAGCTTGGAATGACAGCACACATCTGGTTTGGGCATTGCCAATGTTGTCACTCCATTTGCGTCATCTGTCAACCAGTTCGCTGAACAGGTATGTTGTATAGGATTTACAACTGCAGCAACTGCAAATTTCTTGGTTCTCTCAAGGTCAATCTAGCTCTGAGACAAATGATCAGCAGCGAAGTGCATGCAGCATTGAGACTCAACAAATGTTTATCTGGGCTGAGCATCATTAGCAGTCTTTAACATGTTTGAATTGGTACATACACTAGGACCAGACTGTCTGACAGCAGTTGCACTAAAGCCCTGCCTTCTGGATTGCTATAAAGGTATGCTTCTCGTACCAGGCCAGTCTGCAGGTCCGTCAAGCGCAAGAGGTGGTTGCCAGCCACAACCAGACCATACCAACAGTGAGTCACGCCTGGGCAGGCTGAAGCTCAGCAGCTACAGACATGCGGCAATTGATGTGGTTGGAGCTGATAACAAACCAAGGTAGGAAACAAGGACTGAGTACCTGAATGCTTAAAATCGGGTGCTGCCAATGTCACAGCAAATTTGCTGGAGAGATTGTGTTTCCTCGATGGGTAGACTGGCTGAACTCCATGGCCTAACAGCGTCATGCATGACTATGACGTCGTAGAGGTATGTGACGTTGCCCTCTGACTTGTAGCGCGACAACTTTGGGGGCTGCATGCTGTATGCGATGGAGAATAACTCATCAGGCAGGGCAGGTGTCTATAGCTTCTCATCTCTGTTCTGGAAGCCAGCCCCATTGCCGTGGCTCATGAGTGATCACCACCACTTTGCCTTAAAAGAATGCTGCATCTGCATGTGCATCTGCACAAGACTCATAGGAGCAGAATGTTGGCTGCAAGCTTAATGGTGTTCCTCATGATCTTCTGAAAGCCTGAGAAGGTAACAAACCAGGTGGCAAAGGTGGTGGCAACAATTTGCCAATTTTAAACAAACCTGGGCTGAAGCTTCCAGGTTAAACCCCCAAACTTTGCAAATACTATTACTTAGCAAATACTATTAGGCCATAGGCTTGTGCAGCTCCTCATTCGATTCTTTGATAGCAGGCAGATAATCTCTTCCACAAAAGCTTGGGGGCAATAGGCATAGTTCTGTTGTTGTGAATTTGGTCAGACAAACACACTTCCTTCAAGAAAAGCATTTCCTGAGACAACCACCACGTGCATTTGGCTCACACGTATACGTAGCTACCGGTATGCAGTCTGGCGCTGTACAATTTTGCTATAAACCTTTTGCATGCTTGTCCCTAATGTGACAGCAAGCTAGTCAGTCACAGATGAAATGTTGTTGATCCTCTAGATCGTAGAGGTCAACAGGTAACGTTTTCACGCCGTGCGCTCCGGGTAGTGCCCGTACTACGTAGATTGTTCGTAAGCAGAGCTGGCTCTTGCTCATATCGCTACTCCAGCGAGCGACAATCATGAGATTATTGTCAGCTTGAAGTCGTTGTCGTGCAGCCTTTCGCAAGGGTCCGTTTCGTGAGGATACCTACTGGAAACGGCAGTCCCTGCCGGTGTTTGCTTGCACAGCAAGTGGTCTAAGCAAGAACCCAACTTACCGTCGTATACTCGTTCTTCTTGTCTGGTGTCTGCGTAGTCTGAGCCTCTGCTCAGCAGTTACAACACGCACAGCAAGCTATTCTGAATGGGCTGGTCTACGGAGGTTCACGATAGCAGAGTCACAACAGCAATTTTGCAAGCAAAGCGTGAAGCACGCCTACGCCGGGCTCACAAGTTGCCGGAACCTCAAGGCAATTCTGGGCCTTGGCCATTGGCAGCTGTAGCTGGCATTGTCCTGTCTGCTGTTGCCCTGCAACGAGACGGACGCTGGCAGCATGCAAAGTCCAAATTAAGCCAATTTTGCAGGCAGCTTCAGCAAAGACCCCAGCAGGTGTAGCTCACCACGAAAGCATTTTTGTCAATCTGTTTTGAACCATCAATGCTTGATGAGCCATGCAGCTTAAGGTGGCAAACCAAACCAAACCATACCTTGCATGGTAGTCCAGCTTCACAGCATGTAACGCCTGAGGCGCAATAGTTGTATTGTCCACCCTGCATGTTGTGACAGCAGCATACCCTCATGCTGACATGTAGGCTGGCTCTATGTTGCAAGTGCTTTCTGTCCTGGTTTGCATCATAGAATTGTACTCCTGAAAGTGCTCACAAGCAATGTGATGTTGCATTGACTTCAGGCATCAGCAGTGTCCTCTCCTCCCACGGGCACTGTATCTGGAGCTACAATCACAGCCAGCTATGCCTGATCTCTGCTAGTGTGGACATTCCTCAAAAGTGTTCAAACCTGCGCTCAACGGTGCAGGGCGGTTCATCAAACAGCAGACCACACTCATCGCAGTCTAGCCCAAGGGACAAGACAGCAACAGCAAGCTCAAGCGGGAGGGTGGCACTGCCTGCTGCACAGTCACAAGAGACAGGCAGCTCTCAGTCACAGAGGAAATCTAAAGCCAAAAAGAAGAAGGGCAGGCGGCGCTGACTGTGGGTATGACATGCCGCTCGCCGGCGTGCACGAGCATGTGTGGCAAGGAGTTGCGCCTGATGCGTTCTGATAAGTGTGTGCTGTTTGCAATTGTCTCATTTGTACACATAAAACAGTGTGTGAGTAGGAGGTATACTTTTACAACTGGTTTTGGCTCCATTGCATAGCTATAGAGAGCGCACACCTGAAGGGATTTTTGCAGTCCTCTGCTGATTGCGGAATGCGTCTTGTAGTAAGTGTTAACCATGTCATAAATGTATTGCATGGAGTTGTTTCTTGGCTTTATTTCGTACTTCGAATCTCTACTTATGCAGTCCTACTGTATTGCATTGTGCAAATCTGTAGTGATTTCTTTCGTAGTGGCACATGGCCATGTGTGTCTCCGTGGCCTTCAGCTGCCATAACAGATATGCCATTTATGTTTGCATTTATTTGTTGTTACAGTAGTGAGACGTGCATATGCAGACTCACCAGAATCAAGATTATCACAATCGTACAGATGTTCAATAGCTGACTGGCTGCATGAGTAAAAGGAACAGTTGGAACGCAGTACATGTGTCTCTCCTAGGCATCTGCCACTGTGCTCGTCAATGCCTTGCTTGCATGGCATACAATGTGAGGCCAAGAGGTCACAGCTCCATTTCAAGCAAACATATGCCATAGGGGCTGAAAAGGTATACAGCATTCCTGCCTGACCATAATCAAGGCCTGAATACTGTATGCACTGTTCAGCTTGACAAAAAATGGTCGTGCAGCGCCAATTATTTCACTTTCTTGTTGACTACTGCAGTCATTTGAATGCTGTAAAGCAGAGAACAAGCTGATCTTTGCTGTTGTCAGCTATGCCCCACAGTGCCTCGTCTGAAAGATCAATCTGCACTCTGCTGAATCCTACATGCAAAAAGAGATCCCACAAGGAACCCTGCAAGCAACATCGAAGGCTGTATCACTTGAGATGCAGAACAAGCTTGTTGCTTGGGTCAGACAATTCAAGCAGCATGGACACAACAGTTGCTGCAAAGCCTAAAATAAAGCACTGATCAGCCTGGCTGACTATTGTCGCCCAGATTCCTGAGTGGAAATATAGGTATAAGGCGCTCACCAATGAATGGGCCCAACGAGCTTGTTTGCCATCTGGTGTTTTGCCTGATGCCCCAGCCTGTTTAGCTCCTAGTGTCCAGCCATACAAGCTGCCGCCTTCTGATAGCAGACTGTGTGTGTTGGTTAGAAATCTGGCACACTCTGCCTTGGACAGAACATGCAATACAGCAGCGGCCCAGATGAAGGTGAATGCGCCCGCCAAACTCCCTACAATGGTATTTCATGTCACCAGGCCTTGAATGACAGCTGCATGCGGTTCATGACAAAAGACGTGCAACCATGATTGCAATGATGATACAAGCAGCAAACATTGCAGCTTTGGGGTTCTGCTGATACATTTGTCCAGGCAAGGGTGGGCATGAGCACATTCCTTTCCAGGTCAGGCTTGATATATTTGGCTTTCTTGTGCTCAAGGGGCTCAATATGCATCCACATTAGGCATTTCAGGAAACATTAGGCACATGCAGCACAGCAAGCGTTTTGTACCTATGACAGGGTCAGCTGGGTTGCTGGCAGATGCCACACAGGATGATGTCATGCTGCCTGTCAGAAAAGGTACATGCAGGGACTTCTGGTCCATGAACAAGTCCTTTCCTAGGACCCTGCAGCACAAGTCTGTGAAAAGACAGGTCCAAGTTTGCCTCTGGCCGGCACCTATTGTGCAACATTGCTGTTTGCTGAACAGGTATCATGCAGGTCTTCAGTCAAGCTTACCAGTAGTCTGAGACCAAGTCTGAGGCCATCAGTTGGTCCTGCTTCCAGCCATGCATCAGCAGTTGCCGAGTGTCTTGCCCGAAGCAGCATCCTGTGTCTAGGTGCAAAAGCTTGCTCTCGTGTTGTTGCTGCCGCTGTGCTGCTTGCACCAGCTCATAGTGAGGATGCTGACTTATTCTTGGAGTCAGGAACGTAAACTCTTGTACACATTTATACACCCACAGCTTTGTTTTGGCTTTCTTCCAAACTGTCAGAACGTGTTCTCTCAAGGTCTCAATTGGCTGGCCTGTGTATTGCGCCAAGAATTCCAAGTGGCTTGAAGTGAGGTCCGGGCAGTGATCGCTGACTCTGCACCTATACTGATAGACTGCAGCCCTCCAGTGCATGGTGGCAGCCCTTGTCTCGCTTGAACGTCATTTGTAGAAGCTTCAGCTCGATGTTGACATCAAACTTTATCACACCGCTTGACAGATGCACCGTTTGCCGCACAACAAACGTTTCCCGTTTCCTTTACAAACGTTTGTAACGCCAACTTTTGAGTCCATGAGCTTAGATTTGAGTGATTCAACTGGTGTGTGCACCGACACATCCCGTCACGACAATCAGGCATTATCGCCGGTAAAAAGGCCAGCGTACAGCAGATGCTGCCATGACCTTAGAAGGTTGCCTGCCCTATATCAACTGACTGCAGGCTGTAGGGTGTATACATGGACTGGTTGCAACTGGCTGACCTGTCAGCAATGCACAATTTCAGAGTTTGTTAGGGGTCCTTTACGGTTTACTGCCGTAAAAGTGGTAGAGCTACTACTGACCTTAAGGTTTTGACAGCAGGGCTGGTTGAAGCTGTGCTGACAAGCTGAACGGAAGAAGAGGAACAAGGGCAGATCCATGAGACATATATATGATGAGATATAACGGGATAACCCCTCTTGCACTCAGAGTTTCTGACTAGGTAACATCGGGGCCATATCCTATGACAGGCTCTGGCTCAAGGTCAATGTCATTGTTGTTCAAAAGTTTCCGTAGTTCGGTCTGAAGCCTTTCATGCATTTTATGACCATCCCGCTTGTACTCCCAAAGCCCATCCTGCCAGTCATATCTGACTGGGCCACTGACAGGGGATGACATCCAAAGCTGCTTGTTGGGGCCCTGCTTGTTGATAACATATGTGCCATGCTTGCCGAGCTCCAGAGTCAGCACACCCTGACTGTATTCAAGATCAGCCTCAGGCAAGCCTGCTTCTTCCACAACCTCCTCTAGCTTGCCAAACAGATCCCCAATGCTCAAGTCGGCATGTCTGTGAAAGTCTTTTTCTGACATGTCTGCACTAGTGCCTGAGCTGCCTTGAGTGTCCATGGGGGACCCAACCTCTCGCAGACATGTCGAGGTGGTAAAGCGAGGTGCCTGCAATGGCACAGTGCCGATCAGTCTATCGGGACCGGTGCCAAAGCCCGTCGAAGTCAGTCATGCATCAGCACACAAGAAAGCTACAGACAGTCAAGGTACTTGTCACAACCTGTGGGCTCCACTTTGAGCTCAAACATAGCAGACTTTCAGACGAGGCTGAGACGCGAAGGCTGGTGTGGAGCGTGCAAGCGCTTGGCTTTACTGCTGAACTGATTGCAGGACTGCCTGCACGTGACGTTGCTGACAGCAAAGCAAGCAACCCGCGCCTCGACGTCATTGAGATAGATACGCTGCTTGAGATTGTCAAGTCTTCACCCGTCTTAATCTACGATGGCGCAATCTCGCTCATCACCTCTTGCTTCGAGACCACAACACTGGCACAACATGTGGTTTCAGAGCAAGCCGCAAATTCCCTGATGCCTCAGCAAATGTCAGTCTAGTTCATGCCTGACGCGCAATTTTGCAGATGGTAAGGTGACATTAGATTGCAAGACCATGTATAGTGTTGTGAGGCTACCGGTTCTGAGCTGGGTACAGGTCAAGCCATGCTCGAGATATTTCATACCGGACTCAGTAGGGTCCCAACAACAAGGACCTGAGAGGTTCGCAATTGAGTTTTGTAGTTTCAATCAAGCAGTGAGCAGTAACAGTACAGGGAGAGTTCAGGATGCATCAAATAACACCTGCAGGCAAGAAGCTCCCTTTCATACTGCAAAGTTGCAGTGTTGTGAACCAGGCGCATCAGAGTCAGACTTCAGATATGCAAACCTGCATTGCAACTACCCTGATGTCACAGACGCACTTGAATCTCAGATACACATCCCCAAGAATGGAGTGATTTGCAGAGCACGGTGAAGTGCTCTGGCTGTTCCTGTTCATGCATGCTTGCCATTGAGACTACTTATTATACATCATCTGTAGACCAAGAAGTGCACACAGGCTTCCCAATGCTGCTATGACTCCAGCAGCCAGTGTGGCTGTTGCTGCTGCTTTGCTCTCCTTCTGCAGCCAGCAATAAGCTTGTCAATGCATGCTTACTCTGATGAGTCTGCATCTGCTGCCTCAGAAGTCATGTGCTCATGACTAGTCACAGACAAACAGAAAAGGCAGTATCAGTGATTCGTGTTGCGCGGCAAAAAGCCTCGATCCCAAGACCACAGGAGCAACTAAAGCAAAATAGAGGGGAACAACAGGCTTTGAAGGCAAAGCAGCCAAAGGCTCACCTGGAAGAGCTGAAGGGAGGGCTGACCAGGGGGCCAATTGCTCTCAGTCCACATGGGGTCTGGGGGCCAGCCATGCAACTGCTCCCAGCCTACCGCAGCAGTGCTTTCTTGCCACTGAAAGCTGCTGCTTGCATCACAGTCCTACATGCAGACACCAGCACATGGTTCTGACAGAGTTCATGGTTGATGTAATGCCTGAGAATAGGCCGAAATGTGATTGTTTGTGTCCAAAGTACATTCTTGCTGATGCTGCCTGAATTGCAGTGCCAGCCTGCAGCCTGACCTAAAGCCTCTGGCTTGGATTTGGTGTTTGCATTTGCGCTGCTGGCTGTTGTACTGCATTGCAATAGGTTGCAGACGTCAGCAATGACATGTTGATGCAAATGGTGTTGGCTTTCAGGACACAAACGCCTGTGCGATCATCTCCTGGCTAAACCATGCGCTTGTCCCAAGAAAATCATCATGTACTATCATCAGCTTGGTGTGCTTTCCCCCCGTACCTTGCACTCCAAATGTGTTGAATAAGACGGAACAAACTTCACAGTTGCGTTGACACAATGACCGGTTTCTTGACCTGGCACATACTCAGCACAGACTGCTCCTGCTCGACACCAATTCTTGTTGAAGTCACACGCTGAGTCCAAGCCTGCGCACACCAGCAAGAAGGGTGAACCTCAGGAGCATAGCCTGCTCATGTCAAAGCTGCTGCACAAATGTTTCTGATGCATGTGCGCATTTGCCAGGCATAGACCTCTGCTTCTTTACTGCTACCTGTTCAAAAGTTTGAAAGGTTTGAGCCCTATGACTGGGACCATTTCCAACATTCAGGAATCAGCAAAGTGACTGGCAGCATTTCTGTTTGTGCGGTTGCACAGATAAGGGAATCCCAAGGAATTTGAGACTTTAGTGAGCAGCTGTGTTTCATTGGAAATGTGTGTTCTCCAAGACACTCTGTGTCAGATTGAGTTGCATGGTTCAGTGATTGTACGAAGCTGACACAGGAAAGCTGACCAGCAACTGCACAAGGGCTGCAGGGCAGGGCACTGCCAGAAAGCAGGGCAGGATAGGACTGTGGGGCATTGAGGTGGAATGGGCTGGGCTGGGCCAAGCAATATGACAACATGCATACCATAACAGTGAGCTTCAAGGCCAAACCAGGCAGGCTGTGAAAGCATGTATGGCAGGCAGGAAGAGACTATTGAACTGAGATTGGCTCAGCCCAGCACCTCTGAATTTGATTCTCAGCAGCTCAGACCAGCAGTGCACCAACATGTGTAACACTCTAACAGCACAGAGTGTTACACGTCAAACCATGCAGGCTGTGAAAAACTGCACAGGAGTGTACCTGTGTCTGAAGCCAGACCTCTGGACAGACTCAGAGCCAGGAAATTCCAGATGAACAGCTCTACACTGCTCTTCACGCCAGGCAAGGGCTCCTGCAGACAGGGCACACATGCTGGTTGTGCCCCCCAATTCAGGTCATGGCCGCCATGCAGATACTGTTATGCATTCAAGTCAGTCACAGAGCCGGGAAGCTCGCTGTCTCAAGTTCAGGTCATAGTTCAAGCCAGTATCATGCCAACATCATTGATGATGCATTTGAAAGTCTGCAGTGGCACTGGCCGTGCACAGTGGGGGAGAGAGATTGATGACAAACCTTTGAAGGGAGACAATGAGGCTGTCATGGAGACACCACGAAAGAAACATGAGACACATTGATGCAAGAATGTGTAGTGCCTTGAAGGCTTGCATGCACAGCACAGCACAGCACAGCACAGCACAGCACAGCACAGCACAGCACAGCACAGCACAGCACAGCACAGCACAGCACAGCACAGCACAGCACAGCACAGCACAGCACAGCACAGCACAGCACAG
>JAABUP010002779.1_pt1 | contig 32753 bp, 31 predicted proteins | sample 5559201 | NCBI WGS metagenome assembly JAABUP01 (sample SAMN10711887, study PRJNA513373) | rock metagenome | isolation source: Antarctica rocks | place: Antarctica
TCTGTGTCCGAGGTGCGAAAGGAGGTGGGTGATTGTTACCAGCGAACACAAACAAGCGATGTGGTAGGCGGAGCGGAGCTAGCTTGTTTTGCGTGCGGGCTGTCCACAGTTTCCATATCCACCTGTGGCGCAGCTTTCTTCCTCTTGTACTTTTGATGATTAAACCATTCGAAGCGGGAACCAGTTTCAATCGCGGTCGTATCTCGGATTATGTTCCGTTACTAAGTCTTTCCAAACGTGACCGGAACCCTGGTCACCCCTCCCGCCTACAAGACCCGACCGCGGTCCGACACGGCTTGACTCAACTTCAACCGGACACAATGGCCACACGCGCACAGAGAAAAGCCATTGATGTCGCCATATCGCCCCTTGCCCCTCTCCAAAACGACCCCTTCCACCTCGCCGGAAGTTCTCCTCCTCCCACAACCCATGCATTGATCCATCCCTGGGGCCCCTTATCTCCGCACCCCAAAAGATATATTCTATCATGTAGAGTTACACGTAGAGTACATAAGGTAAAACCCGAGTTTCCAAATGAAATGGAATGGAATGAGAGAAGGGAAGAGGGAAGAGGAAAGCACCCGGACCTCCCTCGCCCGCGCAACGGACGGATGGCGGACGATGGTAGCGGGCCGTTTCTGATGGCGTCGTATCGTACATACCTTGAGTCGGATGAGCCTTTTGAAGATAAGAAGGAAGCAAGAGTGCGGATTGTCATTCCACTTTATTCTAGGGAGAGAAAAGGGGCTTATGAATGTCTACTTTCTCTTGCCTTACGTTTCTGCTTTGGTTCGTGTTGGTGCTGGGATTGTTCGCTTTGGAAGGTTTGGTCTATCTAATTGAGTCCACATCCACTCTCTCCGCGCAGCCCTTCCACGCCTGGATCGGCTTGGCTTGCTGTGAGGCCTTAGTTGAGGGTAGGGAGAGTATAGTCTTGTAAGGAGCTGGCAACGGCACTACTACCGTACCATCCCCTCAAGCGGTCTATTCAGGACAACTCCGGAGAGTACGTATCATACAGAAAGATCACCGTCACAGACCTCCAGAGTACTCGGGGTGGCAGCGAGTGAGATGCGAACAAATCTCCGCACCGCTTGCTGCTCGGTGGATGAGGAGTTGAGTATGGCGCCAGGTATGATGGAAGCTTACCTAGCTCCAGAGAGAGGAGATGAGTGTGATTGGATGGTCTGTGGGTGGGTGGGTTTTGCGATCGGAGGGGCTGTTTGATCCGATGGAAAGTCGGCTTGTTAAGTAAGGGCTAAGGGTACGGACCCTGCACACAAGTAATATACAATATGATATCTGTATATCAAGATCGTGCTTTTTCTTTTTCTTGTTGGGTTTTGGATCTTTTTTGTTGTTGGGGTGTGGTTTTGTAAGTGTTGGGTTATTTGTGTGTGGATTCGAATAGGGGAGGACTTTGGTCAGGTGTGGTGTGGTGTGGTGTGATGTGATGTGGTCTGTTTCTTTCAAACTTGATGTGGATGTAGGTATGTATGTATTCGTACCTGGACCGTCCCCGGCGACAACGGCCATGACGATGACGATGGCGATGACTGGCGCGGATATTAGCGACGACGAAATGTAGGGCTAATGCTCGTGTCACTTGTCTAGTCGCGTAAGCACTCACTTATGAGAGGTCAGGTCGCGCTCCCAGTCTCAGTCACCGGGCTGAGGTTTTCATCATCTGTAGTAGCTCTGGAGGATTGGGAGGTAGAAGTCGGAGAGAGGAAGGCTAGAGTTCGACGAAGAGGAGGAGATTGGAGAAGAGAAAGACGGAGTTTAGGGTTGGAGGTGATTTTGGCGGGGAGTTAACCATTCTTTCACAAGGGAGGATGTGCTGGTGTAGGATTGAGATGGCTGTTCGACCGGATTGGGCTGGGTGGGATAGGATAGGTACGAGGTGGTCAACTAGGGTGAGATGAGATACGGGTCTGCATGCAGTCGGGGTTAGGATCAACGTCAAGAGCCAAAATCGGTTATCGTAAGATCCTGAGAGAGGCTAAGTGAACTTCGTGTAAGAGTGGGAGCGTGAGAATTGCGGCGCTCTTTAATGTTGTTAGGCGTGTAGTATGTTGAGGTTGAAAAGTGTGTTGTAGCAGATGTTGTATGAACAAATTGCATGGATTTGTAGAAACGGCAGGTGCATCTAAGGGCATGGGTGACTTTTGCTGAGGCAGACTTGTGGTTTGATAGGCAGACTAATTCAACATTGGAGAGGAACGAGAGAAAAATGAATTAGAATGCATCCCTTGAGGACTCCTGAGATCGGTTTTGATTTGACAGGCTCGGCTGTGAAAGGGGCCCCATCAGTGGTAGGTCAGACACCGAAGAGTTGCTGTGATAAGACTATTCCTGATTTGACTGCAATGTAAAGTACAACAGGGAACATGACGCCAAGAGCAAATAGTATGATACGTAACATCGTCAGGTCTGGATGATGGCATTGTGATTCGAGTCCCTGTTATAGGGTGACCAGCCGTGACGGACGCACCGAGATTGTGGATGCCTTTCTGGATCGAGTTATGACACCACGATCACATACTCAGATATGCGCACCGCCAAGCCTTCCTCTCGTGGTACTGCTTGAACGCTCTAGACATATTGTGACACCCATCGGAAGCCCTCACCATACCCTAGATTACGCATTAGCCCGGACCACTCTCCCACTATCAACGTAGGAACAGTCCTCACCCTGTCTCATAACCACACTACACATAAACACCTCAATAGGTCTAATTCCCTCCAGCTGCACCTTCCCCTTCCCCGTCGTCTGATATAGTCCCAACTGATGCCTCAACTCATCCTCACTCACGGCATCCGGGTGATCAATTTTATTGCCGAGAATCAGGAAGGGTACTTTGGACAGGTCCTCCATCGACAGAAGCGCGTCGAGCTCGGCTTTGGCTTCGGGGAGGCGTTCGTGGTCTTTGGCGTCGACAAGGAATACGATACCGGAAACTTCGGGGAAGTAGTCTTTCCAGAGGCGGCGGGCTGAAGATCGTGTGGTTTTGTTAGTGGGTGTTAATGAAGTCTGGGCATGCTGCAGGAGGAGGCTTACCTTGTTGATGGCCGCCAAGGTCGAATGTTGTAAACCTGCAATTGCCGATGGCGAGCTCTTCAGATGCTGCAATACAGTGTCAGCAACTTATCCTGCTTGAACGCCTCCAGTCACGGTGATCAGTTGTATCTTTGGTGGAGCTTACTTGGGTGAAGCGTTGGCTGCAAGATTGCGACTCGGTCGTTCTACGCCATATAAACTTATCAGCCAGGCCATCTCACCCAGCATGCAATAGCCCATCTTCATGGTATATGTAGCTCTGTCGAGAACCTCCAAATCTCCATCCGAAGCTGATGCGCCCACCTTCAACATGTGTAACAGCGTCGTCTTGCCCGCATTATCAAGCCCAAGGAACAGAAGTTTTGCGTGCTTGTTCAGTAAACCTAGAGAGGCAAGGACATCCCAGACTATTCAAGCGCGCAAAGATGTCAGAAAGTTGAGCTGTGAGAGATATGGGGACCGGCGCGCGGCGAGAGGGAGATGACAGCTTACACCAGTTGACGATCCACATAGCTTCTTCCCTTATGTTGTATCAGAGAGTGATCGGCGCGGAGAGAAGCTGTACTGTTAATCTCAAGGGTTTCTGAAGCTGGCTGTGATTTGAGATTCTTGAATGATTTCAGTCAAGAAACTTGATGAGTGGCTTCTGCACTTCTGGCGTACTTTGTCGGTGACCAGGGATCTTCACTTGCATTTGACAGGATGGCAAATAGTTCTAGCTTGTGAAAGATTGCATGCTACAATGACCTCTCATTGATTCAGCGATTCATGACATAATACTATAATCTCTGGTCATTGTGGAGTTCTTCTGATCCTTTTCCTCTTTGTAAATGTGCTTTCATTCTCGATCAAAATGTTGGGTGAGCATGTCGTATCAATCTATGGACACTTGAGACAACAACAATGGTCAAATACTGAGTGTGATATATGTCCAAGTCCAATTGTAAATATATCTATTTACAAGAAATCTCTGAATGGTACTGTAACCCATACTCCATAAAATGTTGCCAGGCGTGATCGTAATTCATCAGCTCCCTGCTATGCAATGAAAGAGACCCCTCATGGTGGGAATGAAAAGGAAGTAGGAAGAAGACCGCGTAATAGAATATGAAGATTATGTCATGCTCAATGTAAGACAGAGCAGGTGCGAATATTTACGAGAATGGTAAACAGAAGGGTCCCGTTCGATCAACATGTGATAGCCCACTTGGAATCGCTCTCCACAGGAAGTGCAATGCAGTTGTGGAGGAGAAAACATAGCTGGCGGCAAGCGCTTGTTAGATGCTCAGGACAAGATCACCCTGCTTCACCAATCCATACCCCTTGCCTTTGCCAGCCATTTCCAAGCCCAGTTCTCTCATCCTCTCGGCACCTTTGCCAGGCAGCGGCTTACGATCTCTATCCTTGCCGGCTTGACGACAATGCTGCCGCCAAAACTTCTCTTTACGCCGTTGCCTCTTCTTTTCCAGTCCCGTGACAATGTCAATGGGCCCGCGATAGTAAGGTTCTCTGCTTGGTGGACCGCTCGTCTTGAGCGAGCTACCAGCAGAGGGCTCCGCGCTTCGGCCAACGTCAATGCGACCGTGCCAAAACGGATTGGGACTTCGTGGTAAAGATTTGGTTTCAGTGAGATGAGGACGTTGGGCTAGGTGGGTAACTTTCATCTCATGGACTTGACGCTTTGGTGAGATAGCAAGTGACGTGCGCCGAGTAGAAGGAGGAGAATTCATGTTGCGAGCTGGGGCCGGAGACCGCATGCGCTTGGGTGAATGTCCAAAGAGGCGACGAGGTGGAGGAGAGCGGTGGACGAGGCCACGTTTCGGTGGCGGTGGTGAGTGAAGACGTTTTGGCGAATGAATGGGAGACGTCCTACTCCCAGTCGCACTCTTCTTGCGCCCACGCAAGGTAGCGTCGTCGTAGTCGTCCAGCTGTCCCTTTATCCAGAGTTGTTCATCGCTACCCTCGGTGACGGCCTCGACCTCGTCTTCGTCCTCGAAGTCGGATGTTGGGAAGCTTGGATCGATATCCTGAGGGATAGTCATGTGTTTGGAACGCTTTCGTTCCTTAAGACATGACATATAGGCTGCTTCAAGAGGACGGTCCTCGTCGAGCGTGCCACAAACGAAGTCTGTACTATCAGGGAGATCTGGTGTGCCGGGCCGAACCTTGAGAGCCAACTTCGAAGGGCGACGAGGCTTCCTTGATCTGTTCGCAGAGTCGCCATTATCGTGAAAGGTTTGGCCACTCTGGATGATAGACTCGATCGACGATTCGGACGTACTCCTTCGGGTGCTTGGCCGAATGTGCTCCACATGATCGGTAGAGGTTGCAGCCGTCGTCGACCCCGGAGTCCAGAACTGATAATCAGATCCAGCGTCGCTCTCATCATCGGATTGGGCAAAACCCTCCTCATCATCCGTCTCATTGCCTCCATCAGAAGAGTCTATCTCATCGCCGTCTTGGTCGTCATCATCTTCGCCTATCTCGTTATCCAAGAGTTCTTCGTCTTCTTCCTGCAGCGCCTCCTCCTCAGCTTCTTCACCTAGCTGTCTAATAGCGTTTTCTTTCTTCAAGGTATCATTGACAGTGATTCTATGCCTGTGAACGGTTTGCTCATGAACCCATTCATCCTCTTCATCCACAGAGCTGGCAAATTCATGGAACCTGGTTGCTTCTGACCGCTCAAGCTCCGGTTGATCAAATACTGGAGGTTTTCGTGAGCGGGTGACGACCGGGCTGTTCAAGACGCTTCTTGGCGTGGCACTTATGGTACTCTCTGAATCGCGATGTGGTCGGACTTTTGGTGTTGCCGGAGAAAGCTTCTCTGCCGGTGGTGGAGGACTTTGAAAACGAGCGGTACGTTTGTTCTTAGTGAGAGGTGCATCTTGCTGAGCTGGCTTGGTTGGACAAGCAAATCGAAGCATACACGGTCGCTTCGGTGGTTCTGCGGGTTTGGCTCTCTCTTCCGAGGACGTTGGTTTGGGGCCGATTTCCTTTGCGTCACCATTCTGCGGTGATGACTTCGGTCCGCAAGCAAATGTAATACACCTTCTTCGACCCAGTCCCGCCTCAACTGTACTCTCTTGGGGATTGGTAGATGCTGAAGCCTGGTGAAGCGCTGATTGACCTTTGCCCTCTTGCCCGATGACTAAGTTTAGGTGCACGTCTGGTTTGGCGTGAAACCCATCGAGACCAGTGTGCGCCGCCGGGGGTATCGGAGGGCTTGGCGTAGTTGTTCTCGCCGGACTAGTGAGTCCACCGTCGCTGGTAAGGTCGGCCGTTGAGGCAGCGCTAGCGTTACTATGGGTAGACGCAGTCGACATCCCTCGAGTTAAGTTCGAAACAGGGTCTAAATTGGCCTCTCCGACAGGCACCAACTCTGGGCTTGTCAGTAGAGCTTGAGTCAAGAGAGAGGCTTTGCATTCATATCGAGGTGGCAACGCTTTGAAATAATCGATTTCGGATGCGTAATATTGGCTATGAGGTGTTGGTAACTTTTTGAACTGTATCTGGCCGTCTGGAGGCTCGTCGACTTCTGCCGCAAGTTCCTCTTCTGCTGTCGAAGGAGTATTGGCAGTGGTAGGTAGATTCTGCATGGTAAGAAGGGTTTGGGTGCTGTGCACTCGATCGTGGTTCCGTTCCTGGTGGTGCGCCATGTGTGCTGAATATGATTGATACTAAGTTATCAGGATTGCAGAAATGGTTGTGAGAAGTGTCGAAATTCGAACGAATGCTCGACAGCGATGTCTGCTCGGATGACCGTTGAAGATCCTTCGAAGTAAGCTCCTAAAATGCGATATTTGGAACGCAGGAAGAGGGTCTGTGGGAACCTCCAAGCTAAGAGGACTTGAGATCGTGCAAGTATGGACAATGAATGCTATATTATCGCGATTGCGCGATTGAAAGGGTCCTCAAAGCAGGAGAGAAGAGTGGGGTGTTTGGTGTCCCTAAGGACAGTAATGCTATAATAACGAGTTCACCATGGTGAAGGTAGAGTCAAGAACCCTGCGAGCGACTTCCTTCCTTGGCAGATGATGAGGTATATGCGATGAGACACGCCTGCGCAGCAATCTGACCAAGCTGATCAGATGCTGTATGGCGTGTAGTGACTGTGCGAAGATTTTTCGGAAGAGTTGTCTCAAGGATACTCAGCAGAGACCTCTACCGAACAATTCGATGTTTGATAATCGAAGGGGTTCCCCTGGTGTAGATGTATGGGTTGTACTTGTACATCAGTGCTTGGAAGGAAGATTGAGTACAGTATGGGATGGGGCAAAGTGCATGGTGGGTTGGAGACCGGGCGGCCCGCGCGCTTCTTGTCGAAATTCGCTCATTCTTGTGACTTCACGTGGGGCAATTCCGGATGACAAAGACAAGTACAACATACGAGTACTACCTTACTTACGTTGCTTTTGTACTTCAAACAAAGAAAAGCCATTTCCGCCCGGTTCTGTCCTCGTACATCATTACTCTGTGGCCTCCGGTCACACGGGGACTGCCATACCAGGCCTGTCTACAAGAATAATGCACGGCCAGGTCCACTTCCCTCTGCATATTCCCAGCGCCAGCAATAGCACAGGCTCGCTGCTCGTTCTTGCTGAGAGTATTGAAGTATACAACCGACGCGACGAGTCACATTACTGGATTGCGGAGAAATGGAAGCCATCATGTCAGAAGTGCATCGAAGCATCTCTCGATGCTATGTGGATCAAATCGAGTTTTACTTGGAAACAGTACATTAAGGTACGGATCGATATCATCAGACAACCTAAATGTGTACTCTGTTCGGCGGGACGGGTTGATTCTGACAGAGGCCTTTCATCCAGCACCTGATCAACTTCCAAAGTTGTTGTCTAGGGCTAAGTCAATATTAATGCCAACGATGTCTTGATTACCATTCCACATCAATTGCTCCCGTCTTAGCCGGTTGGCGCGATAGAGCTTCTCTCATAGGAAACATCTGAAGTGGGCCACTCCATCCTGATGGCATGGTAGGTCTGCATGTCGACATGAAAGGATAGAAAGCACTTTAGGGGTGTTGTGCTCTCCCACCTCGGCATATCATCTTACCGCTGCTTTCCCACCTGCCAGATGCATGTAAATATCAACCTACGGAGTACTCTAACTTGCTTCACTAGCACGTGCGTAAGTGAGCTTACAATGTATATGATAGCGGCAGTGACCTCTTGTTGCGGGGAAGCTCCATGTGCAGAAATGCTCTGAAGACGGATGCAGGGTGGGTGACCCAGTATAGGTATTGAAGACAATGCCCTTCGATTCATTTGATCAACAAGGGGAGGTGAAAGTATTGCGTTGAATCCCGACAACCGACACAGCAAAGGGAAGAGCATATGATACGCTGTGGGATTCCTGTATGTTACTTGTGCAGGACATTGCTGTGTTTAAAGCCTGGGCATACCCACTGCAATTGAGGGATTTATGTACACCCAACCAGATCCGCGATAGTCAATTATGTATTCCGCAAAACTTGTAACGGGATGTGCACTTCGCTGGTCATCATACAGATGGCGAGGTACTTAATACTGAAGACTGGGTATCAAACATTGTAGATGGAAGTACTTCACATACGACGTCACCACCGATATGCTTGAGTAGGTATGAAAGATTAAACTACTTCTATTTCACGTGATGATAAAGCACGTGATTTCGCTTGGCGAAGCTTTGAACCGACCTCACCCAGTTGTGATGCGCTAGTACCTGATATGATTGAAGTTCCCTCGATTGAACCATCGCTGCTCACTGGAACGTCATGAACTCTTTTCGTGTAGCTCGGACAGCTCTCCGAGCGTGCTCTGCAGCTGTTCGCACACCTCTGCAGCGGAGAGGCTACGCAGACGCCGTGTCTGACAAGATCAAGCTCACGTTGGCCCTGCCGCATCAGGTACGCCCCTACCTTTGCCAGTCCCTCCACCTGCACTTGGATGGAAATCGGGCAAGACTTGGATCGACGCAGTGTTATACACGGACCGGCAGTATGACCAACATGCTGACTTCGAGTGTTTTCTTTAGTCAATCTACAAGTCCACCGATGTGTACGTCCAAAGCATTAGCTTCCCACACGGCTACGGATAGGGAAATTCTGGTAGACTTTCAACAGGTGCTAATTGTTAAGGACATTAGCGTGCAGGTCAACATTCCCGCAGAGTCTGGAGAGATGGGTGTCCTCGCCAACCACGTCCCATCAATCGAGCAGCTGAAACCGGGCCTTGTCGAGATCATTGAAGAAAGCGGTGGCAGCAAACAATTTTTCCGTACGTTGGAAGTTTCCGATACCCATGGCAGCCCGAATGCTATTTTAGAACGGCCCTTACCATACCTCGATGCGTTGTTCAAATTGCAGAATCAGCGCTGGAGGATACCTGGATCAACAAGCTGATCAAATTCAACACCATGTAGTATCGGGAGGCTTTGCTATTGTCCAGCCAGGATCACAACTGAGCATCAACGCGGTGGAGGGTTTTCCACTTGAAGATTTCAGCGCAGAGGTATGACAAGAGAACTTCCGCAATGAGAAGGGAGAATCCAATGCTAATCACCTGGATCTTCATAGGCTGTTCGCTCGCAAATAACGGAGGCTCAGAAGATAGCTAGTGGCGGTGGAAGCGAGCAAGATATTGCTGAGGCCAATATTGAGCTTGAGGTAGGCCTTTTCCACGGAAGCAGTCTTAGGGTCGCGTCATGATGCTAATGTGGTTCTCTAGGTACTGGAGAGTTTGCAAGCTTCGTTGAAGTAGGAAGCGACAATTGTGGAAAACCTGTCACGGGTGCAACGTAGTTATATCAACCGCCTGTACAGAAGCCTTCTTAATTCAGCAAGTACTCTGCTACGTTCACCGGATGGAACGAGACGTGTTAGTAACGCTAACTCTCTACTTGACTCAAGTTCTGGTTGCGCTTTCTATATTCAGCTCACAGAGTTAGCTCAAACTTACCTATGGGCTTGTAGCCTTTTGTTGTGCCCCACTCAAGCAGCGCGGCACTGGTCTGTTATGTCTCTGCCCCTATTCCTAGGACCTTTCTTCCTCCACCTACACAGGCATTACTTACCTACGTATCCCAAAAACCCGGATATACGTACATTAGAAGCAGATAGCCAGCACCATGACCCAGGAATGGCGTGCATCAGACCCAAGCACACCCAAAACATCCACCAGGGACTACACTTCCTTCTCCGACGTCGCAGGCGCGACGCGTAAACAAGGTACCGTCACCGCTCGCATTCAAGCCCTCAACAACGCCGCCACCGCCAATGCCCCGTCCCAGCAAGTCCTCAACTTGCGACTGTCGACCCAGCAATGGCGTCCTTCAAACCCCAGTACATCCAACACATTCACCAGGGACCACTCTCCCTTCTCCGACGTCGCCGGTGCAACGCGTAAGCAAGGTACCGTCGCCGCCCGCATTCAAGCGCTGAACAACGCCTTCACCGCTAATACCCCGTCGCAACAATCTCTCAAACTGCGACCGTCTATAGCCAGACTCGGCAGCGCAGCCAGCAGCGCCAGCCGCGAAGAGCACACCCGCTCGGGCTTCGGACGGCGCAACACGGCGAGTTTCGCGGCGCCTGCTGAACGGGCGTCACGCAATGAGAAACAGTTGCATAAGGCCATGGCGGATGCGGTGGCGAGGACGCCAAATCCGCACGCGCAGGTACCAATGCTTCTTGCTGGTGTTGGTGGTGGGCTGAGATTTGAGAGGGGTATGCAGGGGCTTGTGCCGGTGGGCGCGAAGAGCAGGGTGCAGGTTGATGCGGCGAGTCCTTGGGCTTATCTGGTGAACAAGGAGTCGAAACCTGCGACGACGAATGTGGGTGAGATGATGAAGCCAGATCAGAACGTCGTGGCCAGGATTACTGCGCTCAAAAAACCTGCTGAACCGGTTGCGGAACAGAAGCAGCGGACGAAGAGCATTGAAGAAGAACTTGATGAGATCACTGAGATGATTGACCAAGCGCTTAAGGATCATAGGCGTTCTGTGGATGCTGGCGACTTTGAGGTTGGTTTTTCTGAATCCGACCTCGGCTCCAGGGGAAACAACGATAAGGTACGAGTGGAGGAGAAAAAATGGACGGATTGGTCCGAAGCAAAAGCGGTACGGGCATTGAACCGCTCCGATTGCGAGACTCCAGCCCACCATATCGGCAGCAGTGAGCAATCTTCGCCTAGCCAGATTCACAGAAAGCCACCAAAGCACAGGTATAGGAGCAGACAGAAACAGCGTCATTGTAGCCTGACAGGGGACACAATCCTGCCCAGGAGTAGTTCCGACACGGAGCTTTGCTACGACAGATGCGCATCTTCACGCAGCAGGTCGAGTTCATCGAGCCGTAGCCACCACAGCAAAGCTGCAACGGCCGCGAATAATAGTGGAGGGGCGCACAAATCGCCGAAACCACATAGAGATGGTTCCCAGATGAGGACTCAGCCAGTAAAACTCGAGTCGTCGTACGAGTTACCGGATCTCGATGTCGATCAGTCCCCGGCAGTTGCATACAAGGCTAGACACCATTACCATTACTATCACCATTCGCATGGGCGTATTGGAGTCCACAAGCATGAGCACAAACATTTACAGAAGGCATCGAAGCATGCGTCACTGGAGGACAACCAAAAGCATGAGCCAACGGAACGATCGAGCTCTCGATCTTCCAACATAAAGTCAGAGTCGCAGGCGGCGATCGACCCTGCGACCCTAATCGACCGCACAATGTCCAGCCCCGTGGCGCAGACTCCCAAAAAGTGGAGATGGTGGAGACTTGCACTTGTGGACAAGCAATCTCCTGGTGGAGCCATCACACAGCAAGCCGAACAAAAATCGTCCCAGCACACACTCACAAACTGCGGGTACGATGGTGATGAAATACCCACGAAAGGCACCGATGAGACGGCAGTAATCTCGGCACCTACCCTCCCACCGTCCGCTGAAGATGTCTCTGCCTTTTCCAAGCATTCTGCTGGACGCTGTGCCAGCTCCTCACCCTTATCCTCGACCTCACCCTCACCCTTGACCTCACCCTCGACCTTACCCTCACCATCCTCTTCCTCGGGTCACAGTCGTTATCCGGCCCAGTCGAAAGGTGCAGCTGACATTGTGGATGAGGGTGATTTGACACGACGTGCTCCCGCTTCAGACACCTCTTCCGAACAAGGGGAGGTTCATCTTAGAGGTTTGAAAATCGTGGTCAGGTTCGATGGCGAGGACAACTTGATGGTTACGGCGCAGTTTAGCCCGAAGAGGAAGACCCTACATTTGTGATCCTAACTCGCTGAATGCGCTGCTGTGGTATTCGGCTTCGGCCTTGAGTACCATTGCCCTCAGCTAGCAGTTTGATCGATGGGTAATGGACTTGGATAAAGTTGGAAATTGTTTTTGGAAGATTGTTTGGTTCGGTGCTCCTCTAGATTCGGCTTCGGCCTTGAGTACTTTTGTTTTCAGCTAGCACTTGGGTAAAGTTGGAAATGGGTTTTGGACATTGTTTGGTTCGGTGCTCCTCTAGTATTCAGCTTCGGCCTTGAGTACTTTTGTTTTCGGCCAGCAGTTTGATCCATGGGTAATGGACTTGGATAAAGTTGGAAATCGTTTTTGAAGATTGTTTGATTTGATGCTCCTCTAGCATTCAGTTTCGGCCTTGAGTACTTTTGTTTTCGGCCAGCAGTTTGATCGCTGGACAGTGGACTTGGATAAAGTTGGAAATTGTTTTTTGAAGATTGTTTGATTTGATGCTCCTCTAGCATTCACTTTCAACGTTGAGTACTTTTGTTTTCAGCTAGCAGTTTGATCCATGGGTAATGGACTTGGGTAAAAATGGAAATGGGTTTTGGACATTGTTTGGTTCGGCGCACCGCTGCAAAACAGGTTACCTGAGACTTCTCTATTCTAGTAACCGTCTACTTCTATTGACAAGTGCTGTTCTATTTCATGATCTCGTGAAGTCGTCAGGGTGGTCTGCTTCCACCGTCATCAGAATACATCCTCCGGACCAACCCTGTGGTTCTCCCCGTTCTCTCGGATGTATCTCAAGTCCTTGTCCCGGTCCAATGGTTTCCGCATATCAAACGCATCCTCCGTATCCTTCACTCCTGTCATGTTGTCGCTGTAGTAGTCTACCACCCGCCGGAACACGGTGTACCTACGACAACGCCCCACCGTCAGCCCTCTTCCTCGCCAAGCGCAAGAGCATCTTGTTTTGCTACAAAGTGTCAACCTACCCCATGCCTCGATAAAGCCCCCCAGCTACCTTGTTACTCTCCCGGACATACAGATCCACAAACCACGCATTCTGCTCGTTACTCGCCCGCTCCAGAGACTCTGTCAAGAGCTTCGCCAGCCCTAACCGGCGATACTGCGGTGCAACCGTCAGAGCGGTGATGTGGCCGTGCCATGGTGTGTATTCCGGTGTATGGCGTAAGTAGGAGGGTTGTTCTTCTACTTTGCCCATTACTGGCCACGAGCGGGGGTAAAGTCAGTATTAGGGGTTGGGGAAGTCGTGTCTGGGCATGGGAAGGCATACTGTAGGCATTAATCTCGCCTCTTTGGCCTTCGATTAGGTTGAAGAGGAAGGGCCATTTTGCAAGGTATTCGAGGTAGAGGCGGAGTTCGTAGTTTTCGGTCAGGGTGTCGAGGTTGGTGAGGTTGGTTTTGAAGAGGTCCATTGGTTGGAAAGGTCGTAAGGCTGTCATGATGGCATTGTGCGTCGCGCTATGTGAGCCTGAAGCTTGATAATAACAATCAAGTCCTTCAGGTTCTTGAGGTCATGTACTCTACGTACCTGCTTTGGGTTGCCATTGAGCATTCGAAATTCTGGATGCAGTTCGGCAAATCCCGCAGGATTGGCACGGCACTCAACCCTACCGTCTCCTGAAAATACCCTTTCATTCATGATGATCGCTGGGGTTGAAAGACGCTTTGTTGGCTGGCTTCTCCGGAAAACTGTCACTCTGTGTCATAACTCTCCGACTTACGGAATTACATCCGTGTCTCTATAAGTGCTTTAGTACGCGTTCCTTCCAGTCCGTGCTCTTGCATATAACCCAATGTAATAGTGCAACCCTGCTTTGATCGTCTGAAGGGAAGGAGAGCTGGATTAAAGACTCTCAGATAGCCAAGTGCGCTGCAGCACACGTCCTGACCGTGCATCCACGCCGGTCATAATTCAGTAGTCCTGGCTTATCATTGGCCTCTAGACCTCCTCGAGATCGCAAGCAGCTTTTTGAGAAGTAGCATGCCTTCTTCGCCGCGCACACCGACTCGGAGGCAACGTCCGTCTAGCATTGACTTGTCTTTCTCGTCACCAAATGGGTCCAGTAATGGGCGCAGTCACGTAAGACCATCGCACAGTCGCAAATCTTCCTTGTACTCACCTTCAACACCTCGACCGAAATCTTCGCATGGAACGAATGGCTTTCCAACCATTTCAAGCGACTTTGCGGGTACGGGAGGCGGAGGGAGCGGCCTTGGTAGTCTTGCAGATGAGCTAGCAGAGGCGTGGGATGAGGATGGGGAGGGCGAGGAGGAGGTCTCAGGACTGCAGACTGATGGGCATGAAGGTGGTTGTAGAGGAGGTCATGGGGTGCCGGGAGAGCACGAAACTCAAACAATACATGATAGGGGATTCGGCGTTGCATCATCACCGGCACCAGGACAAACAACGAATGGCCCCTCAAGTCCAGCAAGGTTCACACAGCGGTCAAAGAATGAGCGAAACCGATCTCGGTACGATGGCTCAGATTATGGTGATAGCCCGGATCTTGAGGAAATTTCTAGCGTACCACCAGCGCTAGAAGCTCGCATGGCCACAATTGAAGCGCTGGCACGACAAGGGACGGAAGAGAATGGGGGAGAAGCAGATGGAGTGATTGGGAGGGTAGTCAATGGGTTGAAAGATCTCGGTGGACAATCTGGCGTTGAAAACGGTGCTACGAGGTTGGCTCTACTGATCCTGAGCATCATGAACGCATGAAGGCTGTTTTCTAACAGGTATCCAGACTTATCACCGCTCACACGGCCCTTTCGACACACCTTGCTCATCAGACCCGTATGCTGCAGACACTCACGTACCCGCTCCTTTCTCCCTTGTCCTTGCCACCCGATCCCGATATCATTGACGAACTGTTACCGCTCTTCATCGAAGCTTCCTCCATGATTCCGCAACCTACCACCTCCGCTTTGTCGTCACTACTGCATCTCTCTACGCAGACGATGGATCTGATACAGACCCTTAACTACCTCTCGGATACTCTGCACATGTCTCGGCAAACCACGACCTTGGCTACGCGCCGCTTACGGAGCGCAAGGGAGCTAGTCGCCGAGATCCAAATGGAGACAGATGCACGTGAAGAAGGTGTAAGATGGATAGAAAAGGGCGATTGGCAAGTTCGTTTGGCTCAGAGAGAGTGTGCAGGCGTTTGCAAAGATGTTGTTGGGGGCTTCGAGGAAGTATGCCAGGTATGGAGGGAGCGTCTGTTAGCATCGGCAGAAGTTGGCGCAGCATGATACCCACGGGACGGCGTTACGGTTTAGTCATATCTAGCCTTATTCAGACCAATGAGGTATCTTGTATGTTGCTCTCTTTCGCACCCGAATATTCTTCAGGGGGCTTCCTTTTAGCGGAGTCGACGAGAGTAATACCCTGCTGGGCTTATTAATGATGCCGTACCTACTGGGAGGCACGGCCTGTATTTCATCCATACGTTCGAACCTGATAAAGACCTGAACCTTCATGACGTGGAGGATTTTCTCGCAATGGCCTTTGAATCACCTCTACAGCAACGGACTCCCAACCTCAGCCTCCTTCAACGACTCACACAGCACCCCGGAAGAGTTGGAACATGTTCTTCCACGTCCTTCCATGTTGTAAGTTAATGGAAAGAAACCTACATCGCTAATGGAAAGAAAGAAACTATACCACTGCGGTTGACAGCCCTCGAAGTCAACAGGTCTTCAACTCCAATCACCAGCAAATGCCCACATTATAGTCCAGCTAATCCTGACAGTAGAGCTGGATAGTCACTGAGACTTTCTTAGCACCGAGTGATCACTCTGAGCTAATACTCAATCACCCCGGCACCATCTCGGATGAAATGGAGTGCCCCATCAACCCGAAACCCGAGAACCGTGGAAGTGGTTGAAAACCGCTCACCCAGCAAACGTCTCTTCCAATCTCCGGAGCTACAGTCATCGACTCGGAATCAACTTTCACTCCGCTCCAACGCTATCTCAGTCACGATCCTCCTTCTTGACTCCTGCATGGTCCACGGGCACCACGTCTGCGCAGCAAACGATGACTGATGGGGATGGCGCAATCAAATCGAGGGTTTAGGATTTTGCCATCCTCGATGCAGGGAGCCAGGAATGTTCGTGCGGCCATTGTTCGGTGACTTGGACCCCTGGATTTGCGGTACCGATCAACCCGACCCGGGATATGCAGTATTTCCATAATCCGGAGGTTCGGCCATGGCGACATCGAATCAGTACATGTCCCTGCTGAAGGCGGCACCGTCCAGATCTCCGTGCCAGGTAGCGCTCGCGGACATGACAGACGAGCCAACGACTGCTCCCACCGAACCCACCTGGTGAAGAAAAGCAACACCCCTCCTTTTGCGTCTGCAGCTGGCCCTCTTTGCGGTATGATTTTCCCTTCAACGCCCTTGGACGCGGTCAGCTTAAAACTCTAGGCCCGATGAGTCCTTGAAGGCGGTCTTCACGGGAAGGATTCGAAGTCTCTATCAAGACACTGTGAGAAAGATCAAGAGGGTGACGGAGCGAAGACCTACGCTCTTTGTCAGTCGGTGTGCGTAAATCAGTGACGGCCGATGATCGTCCCGAACAAGCCGCAGAGGATGAGATCAACGGTGAAAGATGGTCATCGTTCCTGAGATTGTTTGGAGGAATGAAGGATTGAGCGATGACGACTGAGAAAACCGGCGTTTCTGTTTCAAAGGGCGAGATGAAAACAGACATATGTAGCACTGGCTCAGCTTCACAAAAAAAAAAAAGTAAGATCAAGGAAGGTCGACCTGACTGCATTCTGTTTTGTCAGTTTCCTGGACAGGCAACGCCTCAGGAGTATAAACGGTAGCTCTGCTGGACACCATCTGGAGACGGACAGAACAAAAAGGAATCCCGACTTCTGTTCAGAAGTCACGATGGATTTTGAACGTGCTCTGTAACGTCTTGAAACACTCTTCATTTAGAGCAGAACATCGGTTCGTAAGGGCATAGACCATTGTCAGGATAGAGGAAAAAAATCGATATAGAGTTGTGATGGGAAAGAGTTTGAATGTTGAAGGATTGAAGGGGTTGAGGAGTGATGAATGGAATAAGAGGAGTGAATGTGCTGTTGCTCTACGCGAAACGTGAGAACACTACCACCGATGTTGATGACACTATCACTCCTCAAGTTCCTGGCCGAGGTGGTCCAGGACTGCCGATCTACCGCGCACGGAAATGGGCGGCAGGGGTCTGGTATGGGGGCGGTGGACAGGTCGATGGGGTTACGGGGCTGGGCGGTTCTGGCGAAGGGGTTTCTCATGGTGTCAAGCTGCGTGGAGAGAGTGGAGAGCAACGGGTGGATGATAGGAAGGCCTGGAAGTTGCACTGCAGCATGGCGTTGTCTTAAAAATACCAGATTGATTCATCCGTAAACAGTAAACGGCCATGATCAGTTTCCAGCTACATGACTCCATCATCGATAGCATACATTCACAGCCCCCCCAAAAACGAACGCCGCCTAAGCCTCATCTCCCGATTCCTTCCCTCACCAGTCAACTAACTCCTCACATCTCCATCTCCTCCCTGTCCTTCTTCGGCACCTTCCCCAGATTCTTCAACAAATAACTCCTCTTGAAATACGTGTTCGGATGCACAATCGTCTCCAGTTCACTCGCCCCCCACGTCCCCTCCTCCTTCACCTTCTTAATCTCCCCCTTATGCGCCCACTCAAACACACGATTACAAGCGATGTGAAAGCGCTTCTTCTCCACGTCTTCTTTCACGCCCCGCAACACGTCCCGGTCGTTGACCCCCGTGGCTTGTAACAGCGACGTTAGATTGTCGATGCTGAAATGCCGGTACGGACACCCGTGGCTTTCGCCGGCGCCCGGAGGGTGTTCGGTCAGGATCTTCTGGCACGAGTACGGCGAGTAGCCTCTCCCGCGGCGGTTGGAGTCGCCGCCGACGTCGCCGTACGCGTGGCGGACGTTGTAGCGGTATTCTTTGTTGAAGGTGTCGTCGGTGATGAGTTTGAAGGATTGGCGCCAGAAGATGAGACAGTCTTCGAGGGAGAGGCCGATGCCTTTGAGAAAGAGGGTGTATTGGAGGCGGCCGAAGTGTTTGAGGTGCGAGTTTTTGCGGAGGGCGGTGTGGAGGTTCTTCATGCAGAGGGGGAAGTGTTGGGATAGGTGGTCGATGGATGCGGCGTTGATAGGGGCGCCGGGGAGAGCGGCGTCGGAGTCGGAAAAGGAGGAGTCGGGGGTTGCGAAGTTTTTGGAGAGGTGGTTGAGGATCGGGGTTAGGCGGTCGTCTTCGTCGAGGCGGGGAAGAGCGCGGCTGGTAAGCTTTAGCGCATTGTGTCAGTCTCTTCGTCTTCATCATTGAGTATCTAGACTGTCGGTTTCGTACCTCAAGTCCCTTGTCTAGCCGTGTGGTGAACTCGGCCATGATCATGCTCAGCTGCTCCCGTATTGGAACGTACGCCTTTCCTCTCCGAAGAAGCACTCTCCTTGCCTCGACCAACTCTGGTACTCTCTCAAAGTCAACCTTGAACCACGACTCCTCCTCTATCCTCCGAATCCCGGGTGTAGCAGCCAATAGGTCAGCTCCGAACTCTCTCCTCTCCTCCTCCGATACAATATCCCAGTCGAATTGTAGACTCTTCACGAAGGTCTGCCGCTCACTCGTATCATCATTCTGGAAGCGTAGCTTGAAGAGCGCCGTCTCGACGCGCGCAAAGCGGCGGCGCAGGTCTTCGGTGGAGGAGAAGGCAAGACGTAGAATAAAGTGCGAGTAGTGGTCTTTCTGTCGCTCGAGTATGAGACGTTCATCGGTCCAACCGAGTGATGATGAGGTATTGGAGGATAGGGGAAGGTGGTACTTTTGAAGAAGAGGTGTGATGTGCGCAGCTGTTTCGGCGGGGGTTTTGTTGCGGAAGGAGCACGCTTCAAGTTCCGCGAGAACTACAAGATCTGCGTCAGCGTTCGAGACTTTTGAAGATAGAAATGGTGTTTCTACTTTTCAACCGGTCAATGGCCCATTGCTCGAATTGTTCCAACGTGATCTCTGCTGTGGGTGGGACTTCGTAGAAGTTTAGGCGATGCGGGTACTCCTGCTGTTTGAATGTCGGTGTTGCGAATTGCTTCTTCTTATAGTCGATAGTATTCCGTCTCTTTGGTTCTATGCGATTGAGATCTTGTCGTATCATTTTGACTGTCTTGTACCAGTCTATCTTTCCTCTAATACTGCTTGCTGAGGTTCACGGAAGACGCGACATGAAAGCGTAGAACGCGTACCCCTGCTTGCCGAGAGCCACTTAAAGTGGACGACACGTCTGAGGCGAATCCCAGGGAATAATGATCGAACACATGCGTGGCAATCTCCCGCCCGCGAAGCAAGTGCTGCTGGTCACAGGGAAAGTGCCACATTGGCTGAGAGAGGATGCATTAGGGCTTTGGGATATTTTCGATTGTTTTTGACTGCGGTAGGTCTAAGGACGCTATTTACTCTTATACCCATAGGCTGGCCGCACGGGTTGGGTTGACCCGGTTGGGTTAGGTTCGGGTTCAGAGGTTCAATCCGGTGGGTTGACAACCCGTCAAGACAATTCTATGCACATATATCTGCATTATTCACCTTAATGTGCAATGCATAGAGAGTTATGCAACTATATAAGCTGTCAATACAGCTAGTTATGCAGGTGCCACTGTGACTAAATGTCTAACTGGGTTACGCCACAGAAACCAATCCAAACCGGTGGGTTGAACCGCAATTGAAAAACCCACCCCAAACTGAAAACCCATATGGTCTGGTTTATATGTGCCTCACCCCGATCCAAACCGACCCGGCGGCCACCCTATATACCCATTCCGTCACTACATCAATGAAGTCTGAATAAGGAAAGGAAGGCACGAGTGAAGAACAAGTTATGATGAAGACAGGGTCTCGTTCAGATGAGGTACTATTGACTAGAATTTGCACATTTCACCGCCCTCCAAGCTGGTTTCTCCACCGGCATCAATCCCTTGTTAAACGGGTCCAGCTTCTTCTGCGAGGCATCTTGTACTACGCCTTCACCTTCTCCCAAATCCGTGGGTGATGGGGAAAGCGTCCCCCCTCTCCCGACATTTCTCAGCCTTACTGTGCGTGCGCGCCACTCGATCGTTCCCAATCCATTTCTTCCCACGTTCACCGTTAAGCCAGATGGGATTGTCCAAGTATGCATAGTATGCAGGGTGTAGAGCGCAACTACCGATGGCCGGAGCATGAGTGAAAATATCTTGTCAAGGATCTTTTGCGTCTCTATTCGGCCCTTAGTTACTCCACAGTTGATCTGCTAAATTTCTAGGTGAATCTTGGCAGTAGTCAAAGCAAAGACCGTATGGACTTTCAAAGCTCTCGAAAACGTGGGACGCTAATTCGGGCGATTGGTGAAGGACCGCGTTATATTGTATAGGATCACATGCCAAGATGTTCCTGACTCTGGTAGAATGGCCCATCACCAATTTCGAAGCCAGCATTCAGTCTTCTTGATTGTGACGGCGGTATCAAGGTGGACTGATGTCCGTTACGCTTCTCCGCCCTGAGGGATGCTCGAGTTCTCTTGTGTGCTGATTCGCCATCTGTGATCTCAAAGAGGTTAGCAAAGCAAGCCTCAAGCCGACTAGCTCTCATTGCCGCAGCCCAACCAACTTGGCTGTATAGATGATGGATGAAATGGTTCTCCGCCGTATTGATCGCTCCCAGCATCACGTCTCTCTGTCGTGTGTGTCGAGGTCGGGCTGATCCATTTCCTCATCTTGGAAGTTGAGCAGTGGTGGCACACTCTGAAGGGAGCGAGAAAGAGGCGAGAAAGTAGTAATGTGCACGAACATGTATATCGGGTCATGTGCCATTTTGGAACATGTATATGCAAGTTTGAAAGGGTGATAGCGACATGGCACAATTAATCTGCATTACGGATGTGATAACATCGCCTTACTGATGTCGTCTTGGGGAACGCAAACGCTTAAAGGCTGTGATGAAGCAGAATTACGAGAGACCGTAGTGAAAGTCGACGTCCAAAGATGTCCCAGACCCTGGCTCAAACGCCTGCCCCAAATGGTGGCGACCTCACAAGGAACCCAACGAAGTCCAGAAGAATCATTTCCGCTCCTTAGCGCCATCCGCGGCACCGTTGTCTAATCCAGTAGACCCGCCAAGCTTTGAATCAAGCATTGGTATACAATCAAAGCTGGAGCTTCTCTGAGGCTCATTACCATCAAGGACTTCGTCAATGGCCCCAGCAGCTGCTGAGCTCAGCGGCTGCGGCGTCGCAGCTCCATCCTCAGCCCTTGGTGTAAGGAGAGGACTTGTGCCTAGATCTGGACTGCTCTGCCATTTCGCAACGTCCTTGCGCAGCTGTTCTAGCTCATTCTGGAATCTCTTGCCAAAGACGTCGATGTAATACGTTGCACCGTTGTGAATGCTCCAAACAAAGACGGAAAGTAAGAATGCCGCGCTCGCCCATCTGTACCAAAACCAAAGCGGGCACGGTACCATCGTCCCAAGTGCGTAGGTGTATTGGACGAGCATAAAGGCAGGCTCCTGCAAAGGTTCTGGAAGCGAAAGCACTAGTCTTCCAATCCATGCCTTCGAGTACGACTTGCGAAGCCAAGTGAAGCTGGTGGGACGACCCGCGGCGATTTTCTCCCGCCGACGCACGGTGATCAGGAAGTGATATGACAACTGCCAGACTGCGTAGGGGACAGTGGCCCATATCATCATTGCCCAGAGCGAGTAGTGGTCCTTGCTTTCTGGTGGACTATGTTTGATCGCATAAATAGCCGGGAACCGTTCCTGTAGGAATGTCGGAGATGTAAGATGCACTAGGCAGTGCAGCGTTACGGGTGGCATGATATGAATGAAGAGGCTTAACCTACGTTAGCAAAGCGTGCTTGCAGACCAAGGAACTTCAAGCATACCTCGTCATTTTATCCAGTGAGTGGAACACCATTGAATTCCTCCACATCGCGATTGCGACGGCGTTGTTACCATAAGCTAAGCAATAGGTACTAATGAAAAGCCTTTTGGACTTAGGAGCAACCCATATGCTTAGCATTAGCAGGAGGTTGACGAAGTAACACAAATCCGCAAGGAAGTAGTGGTATCCCATTCTTTGGTATGTGTAGTAGCGGATGGGCATAAAATAGCACAGCTGCGCGGTAAACCAGTAGTAGAACGACTCCGGATGGGCCCCAATAAGGTAGCCGCTGATGAAGATATTCAATACTCCTGCTATGAACGAGATCTTCTCTCGCACCGTCCCAACTTTGGCATCATTCCAACGTCGACCGAGTCGATCAACAGACTCCTTCATGCGCTTCCTGTATCTGTCGAGCTGCTCGTCTGGTGGTGGTACTCGTCTTCGCCATTCCTCAACCACTCTGTCCTTTGCGTTGACACCAGATGATTTTAGCTTCTCACGTTGACGCCGGACCTTCTCCGTCTGTGCAGACAGGGTGTTTTGAAATCTCTCAAGGCGTTGTGGTAATGCCAGGTTGTCGAGGACGTCGAAGACGGTGAGGCGATCCAAGGGCGGGAAAGCATCCCAGTCTTCTTGGTATGAGCCACTGGTAGAAAACGATATATTCCGTAACAGCCGTGGGCTCGGAGGCGTTGAAGACTGAGCAGGCGTCTTAATGCCGGACGGTGGAGTAGTTCCGCTTGTTGAGGAGGTCGCCGAGCCATTGGTTGTAGTACGGAAGATTCCAGGAGACAGATTATCGTTGGTGAGGATAGGTTCAGATCTAGTCTTTGGTATGGGTAGAGGCTCAGACATTCCGAGGATCTGTTGCTGGAAGGCGTGAAGTTCTGGTGTGCCTCCTCGAAATGAATTCGAGCGACTCCCGAACCGCTGAAGCGCAAGGACTACCATAGGGCATAACTGTCAGCGGACTTGTGATGCGAGGACGTTGGAGCTGTATGCAAGACGAGCCACTTCCAAATGAACAGCACAATGGCGCAAAGGGCTCACCTTTATCTGATAAGCATATGATCCTTGCAATACCCCACAATATGAGCGCGAGGATCAGATGGCCGAAAGAAATGCACAATAAGTTGTGGTATGGGAAAGGACGTGTCCAAGCACGGAAACTTGGTTGGCTAACTTCTCGGAAATCCTTTGTTGGTCCGTGCAGCTACCTGGAGCCGAAGCGCTAGACCCGGATCGGTGCTTCTGCCTCGAAAGACGCAGACGCGACGGGATTGCACTTCAAAGGTTTTGGCGACGAATTGAAGACTCCGACGCTCAGGTCCTGGGCACAAGTCGCATTGACTCACGAAAGCTACTCTGCTACTCTGCGTCTGCACTCCCTACGCATTGGCGCATGTGATTCAGCAGCAAAAGGCGGACTGCAAAGCGCCCAACGCGATATACTGCACCTTCACAGCGATCCCAGCCCAAGATGGGGAAGCTTATTCGTCTTGAACTCTACAGTAAGTCTCTAGCTGTCATCACCCTTGTGCCTGCGGACATTGACGATGTTACAGACTTTAAATCGTACAAAGGCCATCACACACTCCTGTTCGGCGACTCCTACTTCACCTCTATCATCGGACCAAATGGCTCGGGAAAATCCAATTCGTAAGTCAGGTTGTACAACTACACAATAGACGGCGCTGATAGGTCGACAGAATGGACGCCATCTCCTTTGTCCTCGGGATCAAGTCATCGCACCTCCGATCCTCCCACCTGCGCGATCTAGTTTATAGAGGTCGGGTGCTACGCACATCTAAAATCAACGGGGATGGCTCCGCAACGAAGACCGTCCAAGACGACCATGCCGATGGCGACGCTGGCTCCGATGAGGATGAATCTCGAAATGGGACACAAGAGCGGCGTGATCCCAAGAGCGCATGGGTTATGGCTGTCTATGAGGACGACGCTGGCGACAACCAATTGTGGAAGCGCGCGATCACCAACCAAGGCAGTAGCGAATACCGTATTAATAATCGAGTAGTGACTGCTCAACAGTATAATGAAGCGCTTGAGGCGGAGAATATTTTGATCAAAGCGCGTAACTTCCTAGTCTTCCAGGGTGACGTCGAAGCTATTGCATCACAATCACCGAGAGATCTCACAAGGCTGGTTGAGCAGATATCGGGGAGTTTGGAGTACAAAGCTGATTACGAGAGGCTGAAGGAAGCCCAGGAGCAGGCACTTGAGAACCAGAATTACACTCTCAACCGTCGTAGAGGCATTAATTCCGAGGTCAAACAGTATCAGGAGCAAAGGCGGGAAGCGGAGAACTATGCGCGAAAGGCCGATGAGAGGGATCAAGCCATCGTGACACACATCCTTTGGAAGCTGTATCACTTCCAGCGCGTGATAGAAGAGTCGGGCGCGGAGATCAAGAAACACCAAGAAGAACTAAAAGAGTATCGTCGTGGAGTCGAGAAATACGAGAAGGGACTGGAAGAAGCGAGGAAGGAACAGGCGCGAGTTGGAAGAGATGTGAGCAAAGTAGAGAGGGAAATAAAGAGAAAGGAAAAAGATATCGAGGATAAGGAGAACAGCCTTGTGCCGATTGAGGAAAAGATCCATATCTCGAACAAAAATATCAAGAACTTCAACACACGCATTGCAGAGATTGGCAAAGAGCGAGATAACCAATCCAGCAAAGTCAAGCAGCTGAGTAAGGACCTGAAGGTTGTCGAAAGGGCTCAAGCGCAATGGGAAGGCGAATGGAAGAAGTTGGCAGAACAGGACGGTCGAGAACTTAGCGAAGCAGATCTCCACCAATACAACAAGCTCAAAGAAGAAGTTAATAAGCGGACTTCGGCGAATCAAATCAAAGTCGACCATCTCACTCGACAGCACAAGACTGACGAGGAGACCGTGAACAGCTTGAAGAGTAAGGTTGAGAGCACGGAGTGGCAGGTGCAGAAGCTCGAAGACAAGTTGCACGATATCAACGAGCGGAAAGATCTCGTTAATGGTCAAATCGAGCAAACTTCTAAAGAGATCGAGGGCAAGAAGAAGGAATTCAATCACCTCACATCTGAACGTCTTCGTGTCGCCCAAATGCGCACAGAGCTTGACGAAAAGCTTCAGGAGGTCCTTAACAAGCTCATCGAAGCTGACGATGGCAGGAAGCAGAACGAGAAGGAGCTGCGTATAAGAGAGACCATCGCTACCCTCAAGCGTACCTATCCAGGCGTAAGGGGTCGCGTAAGCGAACTGTGCAAGCCCAAGCAGAAAAAGTACGGTGACGCTGTGAGCACGGTGCTTGGTCGTCACTTCGATGCTGTGGTGGTGGACAATGAGAAGACGGCAAAGGAATGTATAGAGCATCTGCGCGATCAGCGTACCGGCCAAGCTACTTTTATTCCATTGGACACAATTCAAGTCAAGGCTGTGAACTCGAACCTGAAGGGCATGCATCGCGGAATGCGAATGGCGATAGATACGATTGAATACGACGATGCCGTGGAGCGTGCCATGCTGTATGCTTGCGGAAACGCCATTGTCTGTGATGATCTGGCCACTGCGAAGTACATCTGCTATGAGAAGGGCGTCGAGGCCAAGGCTGTCACCCTTGATGGCACCGTCATCCACAAAGGCGGTCTCATGACAGGCGGTAGAGGGCCAGGCCAGCAGAGTGCGAGGAGATGGGAAGATACCGAGGTGGAGAACTTGCGAAAGCTAAAGGATAAGCTGCTTGCTGATATCGACGCGTTGCCGAAGGGCCACCGAAGGGGCATCGAAGAAGAAACGCTGCAGGGCGAACTTACTGGCCTCGAGCAGCGGCTCGCGTATGCTCGGGAGGAAATGAGGGGGCTGGAAAGAAATCTCGAGAGCAAGAAAAAAGAGCTCGACTTTGCACGGCGACAACTGAATGAAGCAAAACCCATGTACGAGGAGAAGGCACAGGAACTCCAGACAATCAAAGAGAATCTCAAGGGCTTTCAAAGTGCTGTTTCCGAGGTTGAAGACGAGATCTTTGCGAACTTCTGCCAAAGGTTGGATTATGACAACATACGAACGTATGAAGCTCAACAGGGCTCGCTACAGCAGGAGGGGGCCCAGAAAATGCTCGAATTTCGAACGCAGAAGAGCAAGCTAGAGTACCAGATCAAGTTCGAGCAAGATCGGTTGCAGGACACCAAGAATCGCATTACAGTATTGGAGAATCGAGCCCAGCGAGATCAGACGCATATCGCGGAATTAGAGGCACAGAAGGAATCGATGCAGAGCGAGCTGGACACCTTGAATACTGAGCTTGACCAATTGAAAGAGCAGCTAGAGCAACAGAAAGCCAAATATGCGAAGAAAGCCGAGAAGGTTGCGGAGCAACGGCGCGAGGTTCAGAAAAGGAGCAAGAACGTTGATGGTACCTTGAAAGCTGTGGCTGGTCTGGAGGCCGAAAGTCAACGCAACGCCGCTGATAAATACGCATTGTTACGACGCTGCAAGCTTGAGGACATTGATATACCGTTGACAGAGAATTCGGCAGGCCTAGAGCAATTGCCCATAGACGACCTTCTCCAGGCCGATCGAGACGCAATGGACGTTGACGAAGACCCAGACCCAAGCAATATCCAGCTTCCTGTGGTGCAGGACTACGGCATAGAGTTAGATTTTGACACTCTAGATGATGATCTGAAAGAGGTGTGTATTCCGAAGATTGAAAATAGTAGTCACACCGCTAACAGGCCCGTGTAGAATTCCGACGATAAGCTCGATGATGAACTTCAAGAGAAGATCAACACATTAAACGGCGAGCTCGACAAGATGGCACCAAATATGCGGGCCATAGAACGACTTCAGGATGTTGAGGGTAAGCTGAAGAGCACAGAGAAAGCCTTTGCAGATGCTCAGAAGCGAGCGAAGAAGGCGAAGGATGACTTCCAAGAAGTCAAGCAGCAGCGTTTCGAGCTCTTCAACAAGGCCTTCTCACACATCTCTGACCAGATCGGTCAAATCTACAAGGATTTGACAAGGAGCATGAGCATGCCGATGGGCGGCCAGGCGTACGTTATCGTCGCATTCACTCAAGTGTAAAGCTAGCTGACGTCGCATCGTAGGTACCTGGACATAGAAGATTCCGACGAGCCATACCTTGAGGGCATCAAGTATCACGCAATGCCGCCAGCCAAGCGCTTTCGCGACATGGAACATCTCTCGGGAGGTGAGAAAACCATGGCGGCTTTAGCCCTCCTCTTCGCCGTACATAGCTATCAGCCATCACCATTCTTTGTGCTTGACGAGGTCGACGCAGCCTTGGACAATGCCAACGTAGCGAAGATCGCCAACTACATCCGCGAGCATGCGAAACCAGGGATGCAGTTCATCGTCATTAGCTTGAAGACCAGCCTCTTCCAAGGAAGCGAGGCGTTGGTTGGAATCTACAGAGATCAGACTGCGAATAGCAGTAAAGCGTTGACGCTTGACGTAAGTGCCATGTGGGTAATGTTCGTCAAGACGAATGATGCTGATCCTGTTACAGTTACGGAAGTATCAGTAGTCTGCTTGCACGCATGCATCGATGTTCTGTAGGATAACTCGTCTGTAGAGGTCATCACATCATTGTCTGACTACTTTAAAACCATGGGTGTGTCTCGCTCTTGCGTTGTCTGTACTTTTGTACAAGTAAATTGGCACGCTCAAGAGTCTTACTACACCAGACGAAGGTTTGAGGCTGGGCTTAAACTTTCGGTATTTGTACCAACTTCAGGAGAGCGCTAGCTCCCGCTACCCGAGATCTGCAGCTCAGAAGTAGTCTAGTCTTCGCACTAGCAGTGCGCCATCAACGACCGTGAAAGCCGTTACCTACATGTACCATTATTGAGTCTTCTTCGCATGTGCTATTTCGTCACTTTGATGAGTTCATAGAAGACTTCTTTTGAACTGATCCAGACAGCTACTTCTAGGTCGCTTTCTGTCTAGAAGACTAAATATTCTTTACTTTCACCATTGGGAGAGCTATGTTAGTTGTCGCAAGCTTTACTTTAGTCTTGGCCTCTCAAATCACCAATACCTCTGGAGGTGTGACTCTCAATGGCCCACACAGTTATTGTGACGTCAGGAAATCAACGATAGGGATCTCGCACGCAGCATAAAACTTGTGGCATGAGTGTTGAGTCCCCTTTGTAGTATCAGTCCAATCTGAGCTGACAGAAACATTTGGAGCTTGACGGTAATTTCTACTCAATCTTAAACGTGTTCACAATTTTGCTGCAACGCATAATTGACAGTACAGTTGATTTCTTTACGCAAAATGTGACTACTCTTTCCGACACTAGCACCGAACAAGCTCTGCTCCTTACCTACGGTAGAGGGAACGCCATGCTCCTACAGCTCTCAGAGTGTCGTTTACATCACTGACCAAGTCCAAGTACCAATCTCGTTGTCTGAGGCGAAGGTTAACTTCTGATTGTCTCGTCTTCGTTCAATCAGACGGCGTATTTCAAACCGAGCCGGGATACTATACCCCTTTGACACCATGTTCTTAGCGTCATTTTCAGCCTCTACGCTTCCAAACGCCAGACCAGAGCGGCCTTGAGCCCATGGCTCCTAAATCCTAACTGGGTCCCGGCATGGCTAGCCATGACGCTCTATGTATGGAGGATCGGTCTTAGTCTTATGTCAAGTGTATTCGTTTCGAACTTGCCCTCTTCTGGTCTTTTGTTTGGCATCTCGCTATCTCTAAAGAACACATGAGCGGCCGCCAAAATCTCCCTGACTTTTTCTTTCTGTCATAATAAGCAGCTCTCTTCACATCTCAAAAGTGGCCTTGTTAAGCATACGACTTTAGCACGCACAAGTCTGTTCCACTTCGTTCTACTTAGCAAGCATAGCATACAATAGCGTCATGGCTATCTTCCCCAGCTCTTCCGATTATTTCTCCAAAGATAATGATTCCCGGAGTTCTTCCACCGTAACTACACCATGGACCTGGACAGTTCCTCGGACCATGCCTTCGGCGGAGGACCTACTCCGCATGGACAAGATACCCACTGATGCACCTACCACACACAACTACACCCATCTGTCTTCCAAAGGGAGGGAGCGACTACAGAGCGAGAGCAGCAACGATGACTCCTCCGTAGCTCGGAGAGAGCCAGGGGGACCCTCTGGCGATCTCGAATGGAGACACTATGCACAAGCTGAGCGAGAATCCTCGAATACTCCTGGCAAAAATACCACCGGCAAGCAGTCCCGATTCAGCCATCTCTTCAATCAATCCACCCCGGACTCCAGCAACAACAAAAAGAGTACTCCCATGAGCGAGCAAGAACAGCAGTTCCAATTCCCTGCACTTAGGCAGGCCTCCGCTACTACTGAGTTGGATGTCTGGTGGACGGCCCAACTACAATCGGGGATCGAACCGGTCACCTCACTTAGATTATCCGCTGCAAACAACGGCAGCAAGGTTGATTCAGATGCTCCTGGATTCCTTCCACAAAAGCGCCTGGCCACGCCAGGGGCTCGCGCCAACCCCTCATTGATTCCAGCTTCGGTAACGCCGACTTCTCTCTCAAACTCTACCAGTAGCTTCAGCAAACGCCCAAACTTCACAGCTTTGGTCCCATTCCTCGAGCAATCTGTCTGGCGACCCGGGCCTGAAGAAATAGCCAGCCATCCACGACCTGCAACAAAACAGCAGCGGAAGAACCCCAACGACGTCCCATCAGCCTTCGCTTCCTCAACGCTAGCAGGCAAGTTTAATGGAAAGCAACAGCCACCCATCGGAACTCCCCTCCCGCCAAAGTCATCAGCATCGACAAGCACCACAGAAAGGCGACGAAGCCAGTCCCCACTGCACAAGATCCTAACAGAAGAAGAAATCCAACAAATCCTAAGCCACAACTGGGAAGCCCCAGAACCCAACAACCTAACCTCCACCGAAATCACCTGGCTGATGCGCCTCCACACCGAAAGCCAAGGACCCACCAGCACCACCGGCAACGAGCTCGCAGCAACCAACCCAACGCCTTTCCACCGCCGCAACGTCTCCAACGACTCCACTCTCGCCTCTCTCTCGTCATCCTTGTCCTCCAGCCTCCAAACCTCCGCCTCCTCGCCACCGTCGTCGGCCGCGGCAACGGCGTCGACGACAAAACAAAGCATCCAGTTCACAAACACAGAAGCCCAGGCCCAACAACAGCGCGAGATGGACATCGCTTACAAGAAAGAACTGCGCGCCCGCGAAACCGCTAACCGCCCAGCTCAATCTCACGCGCCGCATATGCCGCCTGCAGCTCCGGTGTCAGCATCAGCATCAGCATCAGCCTCAGCATCAGCGTCGTCGTCATTGTCTTTGCACGTGTCGAAACTGCCAGCTTCAACAGCCACCGCGCCCCCATTCGTGCCGGCCCGTGACACCACCTCCGTAGCCATGGCCCAGTCGACGGAAGATGTCGTCAGCGTGATCGGAGCTCAGATCCGGGATTTGCAGCTCGCGCTGAGTAATTTGCGTGGTGCGGTGGATGGTCAGGATGGGTTTTGATTCGAGGGCGTGCGCTTGTGTTTGTGTTTGGGTTTGTCGATACGTCAGTGTGTCGACGGCTTGCGATCACGGTGAATGGTAATGTGGGGCTAAGGGGATGGGATGAGGATGGGGGTGTGATAGGTCGGGATTATCTTTCTATTTCTGTTTTCTCGTTTTGTTGTGGGGGGGGATGGGCAATGGTGTTCGATCACGACGAGAGGGATACGGGATAGACGCGATACATGAAGGGTCGGACGGAGTTTGAGACTTTTCTTCTCATCTGGGTTTTCTCTCCCATTCACTTTCCCTTTCCGTCTTGTCACTTTTATAATAAAGGTTTATAGACCTCCCTTTTCCAAACTCCATCGATTAATTACTAGACCTAGACTTAGACAAAATAATAATCTTATCATTATCAACCATCCATGCAATCGGGACTTGCGATACAACTGACAATTGTTGTTGCTTGCTATAGCCATTGCCAGTGCCAGTGCCAGTGCCTAGATGTGGAGGAATCTGGAGATCCTTCTGTCTTGATCGCTGCCGAGCCATGTTCGCAAACTCGTGGATGATGAAACTAGCTCCCCAACACAACCCCATCTCATCCGACAACAATGCCTCACACAACACCACGCCCATCTCGACACGCCAAAGTCCGACACCGACACCCACAAACAGTCCGAGCCATGCAAGACAGCGCGAAGCAAGAACACAAGCAAGCGCTGCGTAATGCCTCGGCGGAAAGAAGATAAATCCGAGGCCTAGGAAGCTTGACACCACATAAGAAAGGTTCGTAGACATAATCGGGTTGTTGGAAGCTACAGGCGAGAGACTCGGGAGAGTTTCCCCTTGGCTTCTAGAGGCATCAGTGGAGGCCAAGTAAGGATGATGGGATGCGTTGGTCGATACGATGGTCAGTCGCATCGTCCGTAATTCGTCGAAATGCTAGGCGATACGCCGAGCTGCGCTCTGCCCAAGTCCGCTTCCTAATGAGCCTGTCGTTGCTCAACGTCGTGGTATTCGGTCTGCGGCTTATCCTTCCAGATCCCGCGAACCTGCCGCGCCATTGCGGCCATCACTTCAGTCATCTCCTCGACAAATGTGAAGGAACTCTTCCAGTCTTCCGCCTGCACGTCCAGTACCTGTGTGAGGAACGCAAGAGCAATCGAATCCACTGCCAATCTCCTCAGCCCGCATCCAGCTGTTGTGAAGGCGAAAATCGTGTTTGCTTCACTGGGTGTAAATGTGCATTTCCAGAGATTTGCTGCGTGTAGCTGGTCTATAGCTTTGTTCTTGAAGTCAGTCGTGCCGAGCCGGTCACCGAGGATGTAGGCGTGTATGAGATCGTAAGACGATAAGGCATTGAAGGTGGAAGTGTAGAGCCACTGGACGAAGAGGGCGAAGATCGTGCTTTCGTCTTCGGCGAGGATGACTTTGTTTTCGGAGGATCCTTTGAAGTGGCCATCTAATGCCAACTTGAAGAAAGGGGAGCGATTTATGAGCAGGGCTTTGTGCAGGTGCCAGGACGTTGCTTCTGTGCCTACGACGACCTCGATGATGGAATCAGATCCTGCTAGACTATGAACGCGCGAATGAGTATGGAAGAAACGTCTGCGACGCAATGATGACTCACATGGCCAGAGGATTCCAAGCTTTCAAGAATGCGCCTCGATCGACTTTGATACTATATGCGATCCTAGTTAGCCGAGAGAAGGACACACTCTAGAGCAAGACTGACACTATTTGTCGCCTCTCGAGCTCAAGCTCTTCATAACTCTTGCCACTGTGTGCTGGCTCTGAGGCTGGGAACGAATATGGCCCAGGAGAGAGAACTTCGGTCAGTCTTATCGTCCAGTCCGGCTCAGCGTATCTCCTCTCAACAACTTGTGGCATCGTGTGTGTAAAGGGGTTGAGGCTTAACTTCACAGCGCTTCCGCTTCGATTGGAACCGATGTCGTGTCAGGTAGTCAAGCGACCACTTATAAAGT
>JAABUP010002554.1_pt1 | contig 32726 bp, 30 predicted proteins | sample 5559201 | NCBI WGS metagenome assembly JAABUP01 (sample SAMN10711887, study PRJNA513373) | rock metagenome | isolation source: Antarctica rocks | place: Antarctica
TCGCTGATCAGGGAGCGCCAGCGCGAGGGCATTGCGCTGGCCCGCCAGCGCGGCGCCTACCGCGGCCGGGCCCGCGCCTTAGACGCCGAGCAGGTCGTGCAGCTGCGCCAGCGGGTCGCTGACGGCACTTCCAAGGCGAAGCTGGCCCGTGAGTTCGGTGTGGCCGCGAGACCATCTACCAGTACCTCCGGGCCGGCCCGGGAGCCGAGCAGGCGGGCTGACGCCGGGGTCGCCTGAGCCAAGCTCGCCCGGGCGGAGGCGAGGGGTTACTCAGCGCGGAGCAACTCCCGCTACTGCAAGTGCAGCAGGTTTCGCGCTGACCGCGGAGCGGATTTGTCGAACTGTTGTCTTCTCACGGTCAGTCCACGCTGGCGGTCAGCGCCGTCAGGGTTGCGAGCCGGATGAGTTCCGTGCGTCGCGAGCTGCGCTGCGGTCGTGCTCTGCTTGCTCGCGGTCGACGCCGGCTTGGTCGCGGTCCTGGTGTGCGGACTTGCGGTCGCTTTGGGACTGGGCGCGGTCTAGGGCCGCTGCCAGTCGGTTGTCGGTGGCGGGTGGGTGCCGCTGGCCGTTGCCGTCGGGTAGCAGCTGGTAGCGGTGCACAGCGGCCAGGTCCCGGTCCCGGCCGCTGTGCACCCTGTCCAGCGCTGCCTGCCGCCGGTCGTGGATGGCGCGAACGTCGATGCGGCCGGTCAAGGTGTCGCGGCGGTTGGCGCGGGCGTCTCGGTTCTCACCGGCCCGGTCCCGCTTCTCCGCTGCCTGGTCGGCCAGGTCCGCCTCGGCGAGCAGCACGGCGAATCGCTGTTTGCGCTCGGCGACCCGAGCCTGCTCACTGCCAGTGAGCTGGTCCCGGACCTGGTCTCGTCCGTCCGTTGCGTCGTCCCGGTCGTTGGCTGCGTCGTCGCGCTGGTCGGCTGCGTGGTCGCGGACCTGGGCGATGTCGTCGCGCTCAGCAGCGATTCGGTCCCGCTCGTCGGCGGTGAGTTCCCGCTGCGTCAAGGTCATGTTGTTCCCAACGTTCCGGCACAAGAGCGCCGGCGTTGATGTCCAATTCAATCGGACTGATGTCTGGCCGCGGCCACCCCCGTCGATTGTGGAAGAGCGTGTGGGTCAGTGTGGCACCTGCAAGCGGGCGGTGGCGATTGGCACCGTTCCGGTGCCTGCCACATATCGCTGCCAGAACCGTGCCAGCTACCGCTCTCGTCGGTGGACCGCCGATCACTTTCCCGCTGTTGGTGGTGGGTGCCAACAGGTGCCGTAGGCTGCCGTCGATAGGCCCGACCGACGCCGGGCCACGAGGGCCATGTCGCCGAGCCGGCGGTCAGTGTGACCCGTCATGATGAGATCCTGAACGCAGCCCGATCGCCTCGGGTCGCCACACGAAGTTCCACGGAACTCGGGACATCCTGGACCAGGCAGAGGCCATCACGAACGCAGCGCGGCTGCAGTAGCTGCCAACCCGGTAATCGGCGAGCCGGGGCAGGTCGTCGCGCCGACTGTGACCGGACTGTGCAGTTCCGGGTCGGCGGGGTGCGGCAGGCGGAAGCAGCGGAAGAGCTGCTGGAAGCCCACGATCCTCATCATGAAAGTAGAATTGAACGCCGCAGCCGCAGCCGGTGGGCTCGGAGGCGGCGACCGCTTGGTACGGGTGGTCTTTGGTGGCGTGCGGCCGTGTCACCGGAACGGATCGCCGGGGGTCGTTGACTGCGGCGACGTCAGGTAGCCGCCAAGTTCGTGACCGCCTGGCAGCTGTCCCGGCTACGTCCGCTTGTTGTTAGATGGGTCGAGGGCGCGCGCGGCAGTCTCGAGTTTGCCCAGGAGCTCAGTAACCTGCCCTTCCAGGGAAGTCAGTCGTCGTAGGACGGACTGCTGATCCCCGAACAGCTCCTGGCTGTCGGTGGGGGCAGTCTTGCCCTGCACCGCGGCGGCCACGGTGGCCTTTTTGCGGCCGGGAGAGGACGGGGGCTTCTTCGACGGCGATGCCGTCGAAGGCTTCGTGGTTGCTCGGGGTTTCGCCGCCGCCTGCGTGGTGTTGGCCGCTTGATAAGCATCAAGCAGTGACGCCGGCAGCCGGCCGCGGTCGCTCACCTTCAATCCTGTCTTTTTCGCCCAAGTCCGTACCGTGCTGGTTGTCTCGGATGCCATGGCGTCAGTCTGTCAGGCAGTTGGATCGCCGATGAGGGACCGGCCCGCGTTGTGCAGCCAGCGCCGCCCGCTTGTCCAGTAACTCGGTCCACAACTGCGTGTCGCGGTCCTGGTTTCGGCTTGGTTCTCCTACCGTCAGCGTGTGGAGTTGGGGTATGCGCGGGTGTCGACCGCCGAGCGGGACCTGCAGCGGCAGATCGAGGCGCTAACCCCGCGGTTGCAGTAGTCGGCTGCTCTTGCTCGTCCGACACGGCCCGGACAGCGCGAAAGTGCCGGTCGTTGCTGGGATTCTTGTCTTGCTGATGGACAAGGATTCCGCGACGGAGAGGCACTTCGCAGGTGCTACTTACAACGAGGACACCGCCGGTCGTCACCTGTGACGGCAGGGGGGTCGTATCGCACGCTGGGACGGTGCTGCTGTCCGAGCTGGCGGACAGGATCGGGCTGACAGCCCTGCTGGGCGAGGCCACCGATGGGCTGCGGGAACGTCGCGGCGGGCACGACCCGGGCCGGGTGTTGGTTGATGTGGCGGTCGCGATCGCCGACGGGGCCGTCACCATCACCGACGTCCAGGCCTTGGCTGATCAGGAAGGTCTGCACGGCCCGGCAGGGTCGGTCGCGTCGACGTCCACGATCTGGCGGGTGCTGGCCGGCATCGACACCGCGATGCTGGGCCGGATCCGGCAGGCCAGGGCCGAAGCGCGGGACCGTGCCTGGACCGCCCGCGGAGAACTCACCGGCACCGAGCTGCCGGGCTCGCGGGCTGGCGGCAAGACGATCAGCGGGGTCGTGATCGACCTGGACGCCACGCTGGTCACGGCGCACTCAGACAAGGAGGACGCCCGTGGGAACTTCAAGGGCGGGTTTGGTCATCACCCTCTGGGGGCGTGGCTGGACAACTCCAACGAAGCCCTGGCGATGGTGCTGCGGCCCGGCAACGCCGGCAGCAACACCGCCGCCGATCACCTGACCGTGCTCGACCAGGCACTCACGCAGATCCCGGACCGGTGGCGCAGCAGGAAGGTCCTGATCCGGGCTGATGGCGCGGGCTACTCCCACGCCCTGATCACCGCGCTATCCGAGCAGCAGCTGGAGTTCTCGGTCGGCTACCCCGTCACCGAAGCGGTCCGCGACGCGATCCGGCTGGTCCCGAAGTGGGCCTGGCAGGCCGCGAACAACGCTGACGGCAGGCTGCGGGAACACGCCGACGTCATCGAGGTCACGCAGCTGCTGGAGCTTTCCCGCTGGACCAAGAGCTGCCCCGGGATGCGGGTGATCGTCCGCCGCGAGCTGCCGCACCCCGGCGCGACCCTGGACGCCTTCGAGATCCGCGACGGCTACCGCTACCAGGCCTTCACCACCAACACGCCCCGCGGCCAGCTCGCCTTCCTCGAAGCCCGCCATCGTGCGCACGCCCGGGTCGAGGACCGCATCCGGACCGGGAAGGACATCGGCCTCGGGCACCTGCCGTCCCGGCACAACCACATCAACCAGGTCTGGCTCGAGCTCGCCCTGATCGCAGCGGATCTGCTCGCCCTCACGCAGTCGATGCTGCTCACCAGCGAGCCCGAGCTGCACCGGGCCGAACCCAAGACGCTGCGCTACCGGCTCCTACACATCGCCGCCCGGATCACCCGCGGCCAACGCAAGGTGTTCCTGCGCCTGGCCGAGCACTGGCCCTGGGCTCTTGCCCTGGCCAAAGCATTCACCCGCCTGCGGCTCATCCCGCTCCCGGCCTGACGCCCGCCCCACCGCCCCGCAGCCCCACGATGATCATGGAGACCCCGGACCCCGCGCCGGCGCACTCGGCTGCGCACTCCCAGGACCGCCAAAGTCCAAGATCACCAAGACCGTCTCAAGCGCCTATTGAAACGTCGGGGCTAACGGCCGCTGGGGTCGGGATGGACCAGATCTTTTCAGACACCTTGGTGGGGGTGTCGGTGGACCGGCCGGGCTGGCGGGCGGTCCGGGAGCTTGCCGGCCCGGGTGATGTGGTCGTGGTGCACACCTTGGACCGGTTAGCTCGCACGACCCGCGACACCCTGGGTCTGGTCCAGGAGCTGACTGGGCGGGGGGTGGGTTTGCGCAGCCTGGCGGACCCGGTGACCGTCGATTCGGCGGACCCGGCAGATCCGATGGGGCAGCTGATGGTGGCGGTGTTGGTGTTGCTGGCCCAGATGGAGCGCACCTACACCGCGGAGCGGGCGGCGCACGCCCGGGCGGTGGCCAGCCGGTTGGGCCGGCAGGTCGGCCGCCCGTCGTTGCTGGACCCGGCGGCGTTGGCGGTTGCGGTGCAGCTGCGCGACCGGGGGCACACGATGGCCCAGATCGTGGCCAGGACCGGGATGACCCGGTCGAGTCTGTACCGGTACCTGCCACCGCGCCCCCCGGCGCCGCTGACCGCCGCCGAGCAGGCCGTGCACACCGGGACCACAGCGGCTGCTACGGCCGCGATCGGTTCTGGGGGGGTTGTGGTGGGTGTGGCATGAGCGAAGGGGGAGCGGTGATGCAGCACCGGGCGGGTGTGGGGGAGCGGTTGGTGACGGTGTTGCTGACGTTGGCGGTGCCGCAGACGGCGGACCCGGAGGACGCGGCCGCCTTGGTCGCCGACGCCGCGGAAGGCACCGCGTTGCAGGTCCGGCACGCGGTGGGGGTGGAGGGGCATCTGCCGACCCCGGGAGCGACGGTGGTCCGTGCTGGGCGGCGGATGCCGTGGCAGGTCGTGTCGGTCGGGGTAGACACGGTGCGGTTACGGGACCTGGTGGGTGATGTGGTGGAGGTGTTCCGGCGTGGTGTGCTGCCCGACCCGCTGGAACAACCGGCCGGGCTGGCGGTGTGAGCGATGCACGGCCCGGGTTCGCAGTCGGTGCGGTGGTGAGCGGCCAGCGGCGGACGGTGCCGGGACAGCTGTCGCTCTTGCCGGGTTGTCTGGATGCTCAGGACCGGGCGGTCTTGACGTTCGCCCGTGACCATCATCTACAGGGCCGGGTCGGTGCCGGTGTCCAGGGGCAGCTGGGGATGACCCAGACCCGGTACTACCAGCTGCTGCTGCGTCTGCTGGAGCGGGTGGAGGCCGTCGAGGCCGAACCGGAGCTCGTCGCTGGGCTGGTCGCGTTGCGCAACGGTCGCCGCCGACGGCTGGCCCGGCCGGCTGGGCGTGCCGGGTCGCGCTGAGCAGGGCTGAGGCGGTCCTGTCGCCCCCCCGGCCAGCAGCATCACGCCAACGCAACAGGCGTTCGACGGGGGCGCTGGCGGTGGGATAGTGGGGGATGACTGAGGACCGCCTGGTCGGCGGGTGGCGGGTGCTGACCGTCACCGAGGACCTGGTCGGCGCCGGGGTCGGTCGGCTGCGCCAGCGGCTGCTGGACTCCTCGGCTGGGCACCGCTATCTGGTGCTGGACCTGACCGCGGTCGACCTGATCGACTCCACTGGCCTGGGCGTGTTGGTCGGCGCTCTGAAACGGCTGCGGGCCGGCAACGGCCAATTTCGCCTGGCCGCCGCACACGGCGACGTCGCTCGGCTGTTGTACGCCACCGGCCTGGACAAGGTGCTGCCGCTGTACTCCGGCGTCGCCAGCGCGCTGGAGCTGTAACACCGCGCCGGCCGCAGGAGATCCGCTGAGCTCGACGGCACCCGAGGGCCAAGCCCTGGATCGCCCTCGGCCAGTTCGAGAACCCGTCCGTCTGCCAGCAGCCCCAGGGCGGGTGTGGACAGCCGGAGCACGCCCTGCGCAGGGACCGGGAAGCCAGCCGGGCAACCCATTAGACCGGCACGACAACCCGTACAGCACGGCCCCTGCGGGCCTGGCGTGGACGGCCTGTGGCCGCTCAGCTTCTGCAGGCTGCCCCCCGGATGGTGCGGGGCCGCTCCTCACCCGACAAGGGCCGCCCGAGATCCTTCCCCACCCGGGCTGCGCCAGGAAGCTTCTTGGTCTTCCCCCCTTGTCCGGTGAGCCGCTGCGGCCCCTGCGGGCGGCTTTGCGGCGGAGGGGTGAACCCACCGCCCTCAAGGCCGGGGGACACCGGCCCACCCGCACCCGCAAGTCGGGACGGGACAGGGAGGCACCGATGAGCACCAGCACCCACACCAGCACCCACCCCAGCAGCACAGCCAGCGCGAAGACTGGCGGGCAGGACAAGCTCGCCGCGTTGCACGAGCAGATCAGCGACGGTGTCGCCGCACTGGTGGAGTCCCGGGCGTGGCGGGCGATGCTGGACACCGCCGCGAAGTTCCACAGCTACAGAGGTGGGCAACCTGCTGCTGATCGCGATGCAGGCCCCGCAGGCCACCCGGGTCGCGGGGTTCCGCAGCTGGCAGGGCCTGGGCCGGCAGGTACGCAAGGGGGAGCGGGGCATCGCGATCCTGGCGCCGTGCACCTACCGCCCCACGGCGGCCGACCGAACGGAGCCGGCCGCGCCGGCCGGGTCGGAGCCGGCCACCAGCTGCAGCGGGGGAGCGGTGCCCGACGCCGGCGGCAGGCAGGTCCGGGGCTTTCGGGTGGTGCATGTGTTCGCGCTGCACCAGACCGAGGGGGCGCCGTTGCCCGAGGTCGCGCCGGCTCTGCTGACCGGGCAGGCACCGGCCGGGCTGTGGAACGACCTTGCCGGCCAGGTGACCGGATATGGCTACGCCCTGGAGCGCGGCGACTGCTGCGGCGCCAACGGCTACACCGACCCGACCCGCCGGGTGGTGCGGGTCCGGGGTGACATCGACGAGGCTCAGGCCGTGAAGGTCCTTGCCCATGAGCTCGGGCACCTCGAGTGCGGGCACGTCACGGACTTGCCGACCTACGCCACCTGCCGCGGGCGGTGCGAGGTCGAGGCCGAGAGCGTGGCGTACGTGGTGGCGGCCGCGCACGGCCTGTACGCCAGCGGCTACACCTTCGCCTACGTCGCCGGCTGGGCCGGGGGAGACCTCACCGGTGTCCGGCAGGCCGCCGAGACCGTCACCAAGGCCGCCCGCACCATCCTTGGCGGCTGCAGCGCCGACGCCGCGACCGGTTCCGACGATCTGGCCGACACCGCCTGAGCCCGGCGCCCGGGCCCGGCGTCGAGCCGGGCCCAGGTGCCCTCCGGCTGACCTGCAACCAGCAGAGGCCGCTATGACCGCAGCGGGCAGTCGACGCCGACCGAACGCGGCAACGCGCCGACACCCAGACCCAGGACCTGCGGGTCCGTCTCTGCTAGCACCGCGAGCGCATCGCCGGGCGCTGAGCCCGCGTTGACGAACTCACCTCCGCCGGAGTGTGGCACGTTGCCGCAGACACCGTCGGGGGGGCGGCACGGTCGGCAGCGCGAAGCACCCGGACAGGTGGGAGGAGGTGCCTGCTGGCCGCTGGCTCCCAGGGCGGCTATCGGATCACGATGACCTGGACGCCGAACTCAGCTGACCACGACTCCCAGAGCCGATCGGCGGTGTAGGCCGGGCTGGCCAGGCTGCGGGCAAGGCCCAGGCAGACCCGGTCGGCGAGGCTGAGGCCCGATCGGTGCCGGTAGAGCGATGCTGCTAAGCGAGCGTCGAGCCGACCGAACGGGCTCACGGTGACACCCAGCTCGTCGAGCTGAGCGTCGATCGTCTCGGCCGGGACCCCGACGCGGCCAGCCTTCTGCAGCACCTCGGCGTAGTTGACGGCGCTGATCGTGCTGTCGTCGTCGACGAGCGCACCGGTCAGGCGCTGCCAGCCGGGCTCTTGGTTGAACAGGGCAAGCAGCGCGGAAGCGTCGAGGACGATCACAGCGAGGGAGTGCGGCTGTCCTCTGCTCGGGCTTCGGCCCGGCGCTCCTCGATCAGCTCGTCACCGAGGGTGGCGGCATGGCCGTCGACCGCAGCGAAGCTCGCCCACAGCCGCTCGAGCGCCTGCCGACGTCGAGGGTCCCAGCCAGCCAAGGGGTCGGCGTCGGGCTTGGCTTCGCTCATGCCCGCAGGCTAGTTCGGTCTAGGTGCCTTGAGCCAGCATCGGCCAGACCGGGCCGCTAGGAGTCGTGGTCGCCTTTGCGTCGCAGGTGAGCAGCCAGAATGTAGGTCGGGTGCCGGTCGAGGTTGTGGCGGCTGCGGTCGTAGTGCCAGGTCGTGCGGGGATCCCGGTGGCCAGCTGCGTCTTGCACGTCCTGCAGAGGCACGCCGGCGGCCAGCGCTTCGGTCAAGAAGGTGTGGCGCAGCGAGTGGGGCGTGATCTGGGCGGCGGCCGGGATGCCCGCCTTGGCCGTCAGGCGCTGAATCTGGCCGAGCGTCTTGGTGTAGACCAAGCGCCGCGTGTTAGTGCGGTCCAGGAACAGCGGCCCGGACAGCGGGTGTGGTGGCTCGAGGTAGGCGTCCAGGACCCGGACCGTAGGGGGAGCCAGGGGCTCTGTGGAGCTGCGGCCGCCCTTGCGGGTGATGCGCAGGACTCGGTGGCCCCGCTGGTAGGTGTAGCCGGCGACGTCGGCGCGGAGCGCTTCGTCGATGCGCACCCCGTTGCAGGCCAGCAGCGACACCAGCGCGCCCCAGCGGGGGGAGTGGGCCTCGGCGGCGTCGAGGAGCGCCACCAGCTCATCGACCGAAAGCCCGACGGTCGTGGAGTCGTCGGACACCTTGGGACGGCGCACGTTGGCCCCCGGGGAGAAGGCCAGCACATCCAAGCGCCGATGCCGTAGTCGTAGAAGGCCGACACCGCCGACAGCCGCCGAGCGATCGAGCTCGAGGCCATCGGCCGGCCAGCGCGGGGGAGTGGCTCGGTAGGTGCACGCCGGCGTCCGCCCACCACACCCCCAGGCCTTGAGGTCCCACAGATAGGCCCGGGCGCAGTGACGTGGGTGGCCGACCAGGAACGCCACGGCCAGGCGCTCGTAGGGGTCCTGGTCCGCCGAGCCGGGGAGGCGCTCGACGGCACCGGCACGGTCGACCGGAGCGACGGCCTCGGTCGACCAGACGTGTGGGCTGGCGACGACGGCGAGCTCGGTGGTCATGATCGTTAGTCTGGTCGTTGGGTGCGACAAGACGGCGTCACGGCGTCGCCCCACCGGTGCACATAGTGTCGAAGCGGTTGCCGACGAGGTTGGAGCGCTTGGCCACATCGGCCAGCGTCACGCTCGCCCGGTCCTCGAGCTCGGCGAAGTAGGCAAGGGTGTCAGCAAGGGCACCGGCAGCGGTGCGGTCCACGAAGGCATCGTCATTGGTCGCCAGGTTGGCGAGGTGCCCGGCAGCCGCAGCGGCGTGAGGTAGCCAGTGCACCGGGCCGAGCACGCAGGCGGAGCGGTGTTCAGGCAAGGTCACGGGCCTCACCGCGACTCCACCGGTTGGTCTACTGGGAGGCGCGCCGACCAGTAGACACCTCCTTCATCTGCTGATGGTTCGGGGCGCCGACCGTTAGGTCTTGCGGAGCAGTCCGGTCACGCCGGCGAGAAGGAGCGCCGTGAGGAGCCAGCCGAAGGTCTTGAGTCCGGTGAGGGTGTAGCCGATCCAGTCCTTTGTGGGGCGCCAGGCGGTGCTCTGCCCGGTGGTGATCGTGGGAGGCAGTACGACGTCCAGACTGTACAGCAAGGGCCGTAGGCATGGGTAGTTGCCACGGAGCTGGCCGCACGGGGTCGCGCCGGTGACTGATGAGGCGGCTGGTGTTGCGGGGAGCGATGCAGCCCTGCCTGGCTGATTGGTATTGCTGGCGGCGCTAGACGCTGCCAGCGCCGATTGGAGGGCGGCGGGGTTGCCGGGCAGGAAGCTGCTCGTCTGGGTGCTGGTTATCAGGCATGCACATAGGAGCGCGGCCAGCAGCCAGGCACCGGCCAGCAGCGGGAGGTAGCCGTAGCCGACGAGCAGGCCGTACGCCCAGCGCGGCGGCTTGGACCACCATGCCGCGTGCGTGGTGGTCTTCTGGGCTGCACTCAGCCGCAGGAATCGGGCGTCAGCCGGTTGGCCGTTGCGGTCGTAGACCTGGGCCAGCTCATGCCACGGTTGCGCTACGAAGCGTGGCGCGGAGGCTAGCCACCGGGCGGCGGCCTTGCGGTCCGTTCGAAGGCCGCCATGCAGGTCCTCTACCCGCCAACCGGGCGCGACGAGAGGGCTCGGCGGCCGGTTGCCGGTGACAAGATCCCCAATCTGGGCTCGAGCCAGGTTCAAAGCTCCCTTGACAACGAGGACGTCGTCGAAGATCAACAGACGGACCTGCGAACGCTCGAGGGTGAGGGCGTTCCCGTCCGGGTTGGTCAGGGTGGCGCCCTGCAGGTTGAGCTGGCCGGTGATGTGCGCACAGGAGGCCTGCACCTCTCCGGAGGCGGTCAGCTCGTCGAGGAACGCGTCGCCGTCGACGAGGGCGCCGTCGAGGGTGAGGGCGTTCCCGTCCGGGTTGGTCAGGGTGGCGCCCTGCAGGCCGAGCTGGCCTGTGATGTGCGCGCTGGGCGCCCGCACCTGGCCGGTGGCGGTCAGCTGGTGGAGGAACGCGTCGCCGTCGACCCGGGCGCGGTCCAGGCTGAGGGCGTCCCCGCCCGGGTTGGTGAGGGTGGCGCCCTGCAGGCCGAGTTGGCCGCTGATGTGCGCGCCGGGCGCCCGCACCTGGCCGGTGGCGGTCAGCTGGTCGAGGAACGCGTCGCCGTCGATGCGGGCGCCGTCGAGGGTGAGGGCGTTCCCGTTCGGGTTGGTAAGGGTGGCGCCCTGCAGGCCGAGCTGGCCGGTGATGTGCGCGCGGACCGCCCGCACTTGCCCGGTAGCGGTCAGCCACCCCCAGAACGCGCCGCCGTGGATGCGGACGCCATTAAGGGTGAGGGCGTTCCCGTTCGGGTTGGTAAGGGTGGCGCCCTGCAGGTCGAGCTGGCCGGTGATGCTCGCGCTGGGCGCCCGCACCTCGCCATAAGCGGTCAGGTGCTCAAGGATTACGTCGCCGTCGACGCGGGCGCCGTCGAGGATGAGGGCGTCCCCGTCCGGGTTGGTCAGGGTGGCGCCCCGTAGGTCGAGCTGGCCGGTGATGTGCGCGCCGGAGGCCCGAACTACTCCGGTGGCCGTCAGCTGGTGGAGGAACGTGCTGCCGATGCGGGCGCCGTCGAGGATGAGGGCGTTCCCGTTCGGGTTGGTCAGGGTGGCGCCATGCAGGCCGAGCTGGCCGGTGATGCTCGCGCTGACCGCCCGCACCTCTCCGAAGGCGGTCAGCTGGTCGAGGAACGCGCCGCCGTCGACGAGGGCGCCGTCGAGGGTGAGGGCGTTCCCGTCCGGGTTGGTCAGGGTGGCGCCCCGTAGGTCGAGCTGGCCGGTGATGCGCGCGCCGGACGCCCGCACCTCCCCGTTGACGGTCAGGTGCTCGCAGAACGCGCCACCGTCGATGCGCACGCCATCGAGCAGCAGGCCCGGCAGATGGCATCCTTGCAGGCTCAGCGCCAGAACGGTCGCGTTTGCCAGGTTCGGCGGTTGCTCCAGGTAGCACAGCCGGAAAGTCAACGGGCAGGGCAGGTCAGCGGCCTGCAGGTCGAGCACTCCGGTGAGGGCTACGCCGCGAAGCATGAGGCCGCGAGGGTCTGAGTGGAGGTCCGGGTCAAGCAAGACCTGGCGCACAAGCTCAGCTGGCAGGCGGCGCGGCGCCGGCCAGGTGCCCCCCTGCGCGGCGTCGAGCTGGGTGTCCGGAACGCTCACAGCCAGGTTCAGCAGATGGCCAGTGCGGCAGGCCCGCCGCAGGCCTTCGACGAGGTCGAGGGCGGCGGCGAGCTCGAGGCGGTCGTCGGGCACGCCGCAAAGGGTCGCGCATCGACCGTCCGGCTGGCGACGTCCCGGTGAGGTGGTGGACAGACCTCTTCGAAGTGGCCACTGGGACGAGCCCACGGCGTGCGGGATACGCAGGAAACCCCAGTCACACTGGTCCAGTCCCTCAAACAACCGTATGCGAGACAGGTCCGCCGGGCAGAACGAGGCGCTTACGGATGGCGGCGCGGCACACACCCGTGGGCACAGTAACTGCGGCCGCAGCGCCCGGGGCGCGTGCCGTTGCATCCGCCTCGTCGCCGGGTCATTTGGCGTCGTCGTCTTGCCGCACCGACATGGCGCGTAGCCGCCAGGCACGTTCCAGGTAGGGCTCGATGCCGCGGTCCACCGACGTGTCATCCATGCGCATCACCATCCAGCACGCCTCGGCAACAGTGCCGTCGACTTGCTCAGTCCACCGGACCGCCTCGGCGGCGAGCAACAGAACCACGGTCGCCAGTGTGCTGGTCCGACCCGTGAAGGGCGCCGTCTCCGATGTGGGATCGTCCCGCAGCGCGACGAGAACGGACCGAGCACCCCGGGATGTCAGCGCGACGATCGAAGTGAGCGAACTCGCCCAAGGCCCGATTGAGCAAAAGGGCTATCCATCTGAGCGCCCCCAGCCCAGGAGGCTTCGCTGGGTGCACGTGGACGAGAGCCCGGAAGTAGGGCCGTGAGGCCGGTCTGGGTGCCCGGTGGTGGTGTAGGCGAGTGTTTCTGGCCGCCTGGCCCACAGCGAACCAGCCACAACGCGCCCTCGTCACGCGTAGATCCCAGAGATCTGGTGCACCCAGATGGATAGCCTGTTTGAGCAATGATAGTCGTCGCCAGCCGGCGGTCTCGAGCCGGTCGCGGGGTGTTGTGCGTGCCTTGGCTTCGAGGGCTGCAGCCCGTGTCGGCTTGGCACGCCAGACACGCGATCGCGCGATCTGCTCGACTACGACGCGCAGGCATGCCATGGCGCGGTCGTCATCCTCCAGCCACAACCAGGTCGCCAAGCGCAGAGCACTAGCCGCAACAACGAGGGCGTCGGCGGCTTGCGTCGGGCGGAGTGTGTCAAGCAGCCACCGGCTCGCCACGGCGGCCAACTCGCCCGCGAGGACTGCCTCGATCATCAGGAAGCCGATGCCGTCGAGGTCGAACGAGTCACCTAGGGTCTCGCGCGGCCGATCTGCAGCGAGGGGCAGAGCGCGCACCGCCCCTCGGGGGGTTGTCCCGGCTCGGCTAGGGTCTCCGGCAGGGGTTGCTGTCTCGGCCTACGTAAAGTGCAGGTGAGGCCCGCGTGACCATTCCTCGCACGCTGCAGCGCGTCATCCTGCCGCTGACCCCGGCGCCGGACGTGATGCCGCTCTACGTCACATCCCCCGACGACGAGGCGACCCGCGAGAGGGACGGGGTGTGGGAGCCCGATGCCGTCCTCGGGCGGCGCCGGCTGCGGGTGGCACCAGGTCGGACCGCCTCGTTCGGGACGTACTTCAACGCGTTCCCGGCAAGCTACTGGCGCCGGTGGACCGGACTCGACGAGGTCGAGCTCCAGGTGAGCGCCGCTGGCCCGGGCACGGTCCGGCTCTACTGCTCGACCAGCGACGGCCAGGCGAGGCTGTCGGACCGGCGCGAGCTCGGCGACACACCACTGCGCTTCCCGGTGCCGCTGAGCCAGTTCGACGACGGTGGCTGGTGCTGGTTCGAGATGACCGCCGGCGCGCAGCCCGTCGTGCTGGAGAGCGCGGAGTGGATCGGTGGCGACGGCGCCGCCCCCGCGCCCGCGAGTGTGGCGGTGGCCATTACGACCCTCAACCGCCCCGGCTACGTCATCGACCTGCTGCGAGCGCTGGGCAGCGAGAGCCTCGTTCGCGCTGCGATCAGCACGGTCGTCGTCGTGGACCAGGGCGACCAGCGGGTGCGGCAGCACGAAGGCTTCGCCGCGGCGGCCGAAGGCCTGGGTGACCGGCTCCGCCTGGTCGAGCAGGACAACCTGGGCGGGTCGGGCGGCTTCGCGCGCGGGATGCGGGAGGCGATGTCCGTGGCCGGCACCCGCAACGTCCTGCTCCTTGACGACGACGTCGCGCTCGAACCCGAGAGCCTGCTGCGGGCGCAGGTCTTCGCCACCCTGTGCCGGCACCCCACGATCGTCGGTGGTCACATGCTCAACCTCCTCGACCGGTCGCGGCTGCACACCTTCGGCGAGGTGGTCGGGCTCCGTCCATACGACTGGGGACCGGCGGCCGGCGTCCAGGAGGACCACGACTTCGCCGCCCAGTCGCTTGCCGCGACGGCCTGGATGCACCGGCGGATCGACGTCGACTACACCGGCTGGTGGATGTGCCTGATCCCCACCGAGGTGCTCCGCGACGTGGGGCTGGCAGCGCCTTACTTCATCGCGTGGGACGACGCGGAGTTCGGCCTGCGCGCCGGCGGCCGTGGCTACCCGACCGTCACGCTGCCGGGCATGGCCGTCTGGCACCTGCCGTTCACCGGCAAGAGCGAGCTGAGCGACTGGAAGGTCTACTTCAACCATCGCAACCGGCTGATCACCGCCCTGCTGCACCACCCGCAGGTCACCGCGACCCGGGCTTTCCGGGACAGCTTCGTCGAGCAGCTCCGCAACGCGGCCACGATGAACTACGCCGCGGCCCACCTGCGCCTCGCGGCGGTCGAGGATGTCCTCGCCGGCCCCGGCGAGCTCTTCCCCGGGCTGGCCAGGAAGCTGGAACAGGCCCGAGCCATCCGCGACGGCTATCCCGACGCGGCCATCCGCCCGGCCGCGGAAGCATCAGACCCGCGCACGCAGCCCCCAGTCTCCGGGCAGCCACACGGAGCGCCGTCGGGGGGCGCGCTAGCCAAGGGGCTCAGCGCCGGAGCGGGCCTCGCGCGGCAGCTGCGCCGCGTGCCGCACCCGTCACGCCAGGGCCCGGCGGCCCTCGTCGCCGACGCCCGCGCCAGCTGGCGGCTGCTCATGCGGTCGGACAGCGCGCAGGTATGGACCTCGGACCGGTTGGGCGTCCGCTCCTACCAGCGGGACCGCGCGGTCTTCCTGCAGCTGCAGCGGCGCCACGCCCTTGCGCACCTGCGGCTCCTGGTCCGCTGGCCGGCGCTGCGCCGGCAGTACCGGGACAGCTGGCCGGAGCTGACATCGGACACGGCGTGGGCTGCTGCGCTGGGTGCCGGTCAGCGTCCCGGCTTGAGTGGCCGCCCCTCGGTGAAGTAGGGGGTCAGCACGTTGTCGACGACGGTGAGCGCCGCCGCGATGGCCATGTGCATGTCGAGGTACTGGTACGTGCCGAGGCGACCGCCGAACAGCACCCCCGGCTCGGCGTCCGCTCGGGCGCGGTAGCGGCTCAGCCGATCCCGGTCGGTGGCCGCGTTGATCGGGTAGTACGGCTCGTCGTCGCGCTTCGCGAACCGTGAGTACTCCCGGACGATGACCGTCTTGTCCCTCGGGTAGTCGCGCTCGGGGTGAAAGTGCCGGAACTCGTGGATCCGCGTCCACGGCACATCGCTGTCGGCGTAGTTCATGACCGGGGTGCCCTGGAAGTCAGGGACCGGCAACACCTCCTGCTCGAAGTCCAGCGTCCGCCATCCGAGCCCCCCTCCGCGTCGTCGAAGTAGCGGTCCACCGGGCCGGTGTAGACGATGGGGACGCCAACCGGGAGCTGGTCCCGTACGGCGAAGAAGTCGGTGTCGAGACGGACGTCGATGCGCTCGTGGGCCGCCATCCGCTCCAGCCAGGGCGTGTAGCCGTGGACGGGGAGGCCCTCGTAGTCGTCGCTGAAGTACCGGTTGTCGAAGGTGTAGCGCACGGGCAGCCGTGAGATCACGCTGGCATCGAGCTCACTGGGGTCTGTCTGCCACTGCTTCTCGGTGTAGCCGCGGATGAAGGCTTCGTAGAGCGGTCGTCCGATCAGCGAGATCGCCTTGTCCTCCAAGTTGTTGATCGCGGCCGGGTCGACTTCGCCGGCCTGGGTGCGAATCAGCTCGCGCGCCTGCGCGGGGGTCAGATGCTGCCCGACGTACGCGCAGATCGTCGCGAGGTTGATCGGCAGCGGGTAGACCCGCGCGTTGTGCACCGTGTAGACGCGGTGCTGATAGCTCGTGAAGTCCGTGAAGCCGTTGACGTAATCCCAAACACGAGAGTTGGACGTGTGGAAGAGGTGGGCGCCGTACCGGTGGACCTCGATACCGGTCTCCGGCTCGATCTCGGAGTAGGCGTTGCCGCCCAGGTGCGGTCTGAGCTCCAGCACCAGGACGCGACGCCCCAACTCGCTCGCGACCCGCTCGGCAACGGTGAGCCCGTAGAAGCCGGAACCGACGACGACCAGGTCGTAAAATCCGTGGTCGACCCCCGCACTGCCTCCCATGTCGTCCTGGCCCGGCTCAGGCGGCGTCGACATGAAACAGCGGCGGCGTCCACGCCGCTGGCTGGTCACCGTCGGACAGCGAGATAACCCGATGGCTACACGCGCGAACGACCGGCTGGTTCCGGGTGAGGTACTCGCGGACGCTCCAGTAATTGATGTGGTGCCCGAAGATCGTGTAGTCGACGACATACTCCAGGCGTCCGTGCTGCGCGCCAGCGCGGCGGGATCGATGCCATAGATGGCACGCAGCAGGTCCGCTCGGGCGTCCTCGCCGGTCTCTGGGTGAGGAAAGTGCCACATGAGCGAGTTCCCGGCGGTCCGCTCGGCGAGGTCCCGGCCAGTGCCGCTCGAGACACCAGCGTGTGGTGAAGTCGTTAATGGTGAGGTTCGGGACGAGAAACTGGCCCGCACCGACGTTCCACCGGTCCTGCTCAGAGCAGAGGATGACGTCCTCGTCCAGCTTGAGGATCGTCTCGTCCGGCCAACGCATGCACAGTGTCATCACGGACTTATGCACCCAAGTCACCGTGTTCGTGCCGTCGAGCGGCAGCCCTCTCGGCCGGAACGACTCGACCCCGAACCGGTGCGAGACATTGCTGACGGCCAGCGAGCGCCGGAGGGTGTTACCAAGGTTGACGACCACCGTGTCCGAGGGGCGACCCAGCGTCGAAGGGCCGTCAGGGAGTCCTCCAGATACACCGGGTCCAGACAGCCAATCACGACAGCTTTCACGCAAGCGACTCCTCGGGTCCAGACGCCAACACACTAGTCTCGGTGCAGTGAAATGGTGTCCCCATGCCGACCGGCTCGTGGAGCTGCACATCACCCTGCGTCTGACCCCCCTGTGCAGCCGGTGTGCGCAGGGCCTGCCGAGGCTGAGGTCGCACGGACGGTTGTGCGCGCGGGCAGCGGCGGACTGAGGCTGCAGCCCGACTCGGTCGCGGCGGTCAGCAGCCCGCCGCGACCGGGTCGAGCAGAGACGCCATCCGGCGGGTGTGAAGACCTCAGGCGGAGCCGGGCAGAGCAGCGGCCACCACCACGTCCCGCCGCACCCTAGATACGGCCACCGGCCGAGTGATGGAGGCACGCACCGGCGAGATGGAACGCAACGCAGCCGGGAGTCGGGTCCCGGGCACCGGTCTCACGCAGGTCGAGCCGTCCCGGTAACGACCGTATGTGAGACAGTCCGGCGGGCAGAATGAGCGCTTCTGGGCGCGTCCGGATTCACCCGGCAGGAACCCGATGCCGACACCTGCCAGCACGAGCACAGACGGCGCCGGCGCTCTGATCCGCTCGGGGAAAGTGATCACCCTAGGTAGGTAAACATACGTCGCCCGGATTCTCGAGCCTCGGGCGCAACCGCGGTCTTCGGGGAACGGTGATCGTCTGGTGGCGTTTGGCCTATCAGGCGCGGTCGTGGAGAGTGACCTGGTAGCCGTCGGGGTCGGCGAAGGTGAATGTCCGACCGAAGGGGCCGTCGATCGGTGCGGAGACGATGGTGTGACCGGCGGCGACGAGAGCATCGTGAATGGCCTGGACGTCTGTGGCGTGGAGCCAGATCGCGGCACCGATGCCGGGCTGAGCAACGGATGCGAGATCGGTGCCGGGAATGACGTCGCGGAGTGCGAACGCGATCGGCTTCGTCTCGAAGACGACGGCGTGCGGAGGGCCGGCCTGCGAGCGGACGAGGCCGAGGTACTGCTCGTAGAACGCCTGCGAAGCGTCGAGGTCGCGCGTTTGGAGCGAGATGAAGTCGGGGCCGGTGGCGGGCATGATGATGCTCTCCTTCTTTTCGTGTCAGCTTTCTGACACGGGTCAATCTATGTCAGAATCCTGACATGAGTCAAGACGGTGTCGGCGTCGACCTGGAGACGTCACTGGGCTACCTGCTGAAAGAGGCGTCGAGCGCCCTCCGCGCAGCCATGGAGGAGGTGCTGCGGCCGCTCGGGATGAGCGTGACGCACTACTCCTGCCTGGAGCTGCTGGCTCAACGACCGGGCTTGTCGAACTCCGAACTCGCGCGGGGCGCGTTCGTGACACGGCAGTCGATGAACGTGCTGCTCCAGGCCCTGGAACGAGAGGGCTACGTGACCAGGCCCGCGGAGGCACCCGTCGGGAAGGTTCTTCCCACACGGCTCACGGCTCGCGGCCGACGGAGCCTCGAGAAGGCGACCGTAGCGGTCCGGTCCGTCGAGGTCAGGATGCTGGCCGGCATGACCAAGACCGAGCAGTCAGGCGCGTTCCGGATCCTGCAGAGGATGATCCATTCCCTGCGCGATGGCAACGACGGTGCATAGCTCGTTCCCCGGCGCACGTCTCGTCGCGCCCGGATAGGAGTGCAGCCGAGCGTGAAAATCCGTCCAGGCGACCTCGAAAACCGACAGGCCCCGATTACACCCTCTTCTGCGATGAGCCGCGAAAGTGGCGACCAGGACGGCGAAGACACCAGGACGAGGACCAGCTGCACATCTCGCACGAAAGGTCCCCAGGCCCGGGTTCGGGGTCGCCGAAGCGACCGCCGACCAGGCTTCCCGGCACCCCGCTACCCGGGCCGGGAGCGCTCGCCGGCAGCATCTGGTCGGGACGAGCCTGGGTGAGTTCGGGCGGCCGGGCAGTCCGAGCAGCCGCGGTCCCGGCTGCGCCAGGTGAGCGCGGCCTGCGCCGAGCAAGCGACCAGGGCGAGGACCGAGCCGGCGTCGCGCTAGACCACCACGGTCAGCAGCCCCACAGCCACCAGCGCCACGACGACGGCGAGGGCCTGCCAGCTCGGGCGCCGTAGGGGCAGGGAGCCGGTGTAGATCCATGCCAGCCGGCAGCGCGGACAGCTCTCCTTCGCTCCCGCGGCGTTCCTGTTCATCCGATGCCTTCCCGCCGCCGCCTCCGCACAGGACGTGAGAGGCGCCCTGAAGGGTCGGGCCGCCGGTCGGCCTCGTCGTGAGGAAGTCGTGAGTACGGCGTGAGGATCCCGTGAGGAAGCGTCCCGGACGCCCTGCGCACCGCCAATGCGGGGGTTGACTTCGATCCGCACCGGTGATCGCGCCGGTACCGCGAGGCCTTCCGGTCTCCTGCGCTCGAGGTGGAGAACACGTGTACGACGTTGCTTTCGTGGTGCTGATCCTGGCGATCTTTGCGGTTCTCGGGGTCGTCGGGAAGGGCGCGGAGAAGCTGTGAACGCGGAGAACCTGGTGGGTCTGGTCCTGGCGGTCGGGCTGACGCTGTTCCTGGTGGTCGCGCTGCTGTTCCCGGAGCGGTTCTAGGTGGGTACCAACATTGCCGGTCTGATCTTCGTCGGCACGTTGACCGTTGCCCTGATCGCCACCTACCGGCCCTTGGGCGACTACATGGCCAAGGTGTTCACGAGCACCAGGCACAGCCGCGCTGAGCTCGCCGTCTACCGGGTCTCAGGTATCGACCCGGACGCCGACCAGACGTGGGGCACCTACCTGCGGTCGGTGCTGGCGTTCGCCGCCGTCGGGGTGCTGCTGCTCTACGGCTTCCTGCGCATCCAGCACCTGGGGTTGTTCGGCCACAACTACGCGGGCGGCACCAACCCGCCGCAGATGTCGTCGAGCCAGTCGTTCAACACCGCGGTCAGCTTTGTCACCAACACCAACTGGCAGAGCTACTCCGGGGAGAGCGCGCTGGGCTACATCGTGCAGATGGCCGGCCTAGCGGTGCAGAACTTCGTGTCCGCGGCGATGGGCATCGCCGTCGCGATCGCCCTGGTCCGCGGTTTCGCACGGTCGCGCACTGACCGGTTGGGGAACTTCTGGGTCGACCTGACCCGGACCTGCCTGCGCATCCTGCTGCCGATCTCGGCGCTGTTCGCTCTCGTACTGATCGGCGCCGGGGCGGTGCAGACCTTCCACCCGTACCACACGGTCACCACTCTCACCGGCGGCTCGCAGACCCTGACCGGCGGTCCGTACGCCAGCCAGGAAGCCATCAAGATCTTCGGCACCAACGGCGGCGGGACCTACAACGTCAACTCCGCGCACCCGCTGTCCAACCCGACGGCCTGGACGAACTGGCTGCAGGTCTACCTGCTCCTGGCAATCGGGATCTCCCTTCCGCGCACCTTTGGTCGCATGGTCGGCGACAAGCGGCAGGGCCTGGCGATCGTGGCGGTGATGAGTCTGCTGCTGCTGGGCAGCGGCGTGATGGCCGAGGCCGCGCAGGCCGCGCACCACGGCACCGTCCCGACCGCCGTCGGCAGCTCGCGGGAAGGCACCGAGACCCGCTTCGGTGTCCCGGACTCGGCCGCGTTCGCGGTGGCGACGACGACCACGAGCACCGGTGCGGTCGACAGCTTCCACGACAGTTACACCAGCCTGGGTGGCGCGGTCCTGCTGCTGGACATGATGTACGGCGAGATCGCGCCGGGTGGCACCGGCTCAGGCCTGTACGGGATCTTGATCCTGGCGGTGCTGAGCGTGTTCATCGCCGGCCTCATGGTCGGGCGCACCCCGGAGTACCTAGGCAAGAAGATCAGTAGCCGCGAGGTGAAATTCGCCTCGCTCTACATCCTGACCACGCCAGCCGTGGTGCTGGTGGGCACGGCGATCGCGATGGCGCTGCCCGGGGAGCGCGCCTCGATGCTCAACAGCGGCGCGCACGGGCTCTCCGAGGTGCTGTACGCGTTCACCTCCGCGGCCAACAACAACGGCTCGGCCTTCGCCGGGATCAGCGTCAACACGACCTGGTACAACACCGCGCTCGGGGTGGCCATGGCCCTGGGCCGGTTCCTGCCGATGGTCTTCGTCCTGGGCCTGGCGGGATCCCTGGCCCGGCAGGCACCGGTGCCGGCCTCGGGCGGCACTCTGCCGACCCACCGGCTGCAGTTCGTCGGCTTCCTCACCGCGGTGAGCGTCATCGTCGTCGCGCTCACCTACTTCCCCGCCCTCGCCCTTGGTCCGCTCGCGGAAGGTCTGCACTGATGTCCACCGTCACAGTCACTCCCCCCGGGCCTCCGCCGGCCACGCCGGTGGGCGACGGCGCGCCCCGCCGTGTCCAAGGCGGCCTGCTGGACCCGGCCCAGCTGCTCCGCTCGCTGCCCGACGCGGTCACCAAGCTCAACCCGGCCACGCTCTACAAAAACCCTGTCATGCTCATCGTCGAGATCGGCTCGGTGTTCACTACCGTGCTCGCCGTCCGCGACCACACGGTCTTCGCCATCCTGATCGCGATCTGGCTCTGGCTCACGGTGGTGTTCGCCAACCTCGCGGAGGCCGTCGCCGAAGGCCGCGGCAAGGCCCAGGCCGAGGCCCTGCGCCGCGCCAAGACCGACACCCTGGCCCGGCGCCTGGTCGACCAGGCGGCGCTGTCCGGCACCGAGGAGCAGGTCCCGGCGCCCCAACTGCAGCAGGGCGACCGGGTGGTGTGCGAGGCCGGCGACACGATTCCCGGCGACGGCGACGTCATCGACGGTGTCGCCAGCGTCGATGAGTCCGCGATCACCGGCGAGTCCGCCCCGGTCATCCGGGAAAGCGGCGGTGACCGCAGCTCGGTCACCGGCGGCACCAAGGTGCTGTCCGACCGGGTCGTCGTGCAGATCACCCAGAAGCCCGGCGAGAGCTTCATCGACCGGATGATCGCACTGGTCGAAGGGGCGAGCCGGCAGAAGACTCCGAACGAGATCGCCCTGAACATCCTGCTCGCCTCGCTGACGATCGTCTTCCTGCTCGCCACCGCGACCCTGCAGCCGCTGGCGATCTTCTCCAAGGCGCAGCAGCCCGGTATCCCGGACAGCGCCGCCATCACCAGCAACGGGGTGACCGGCATCGTGCTGATCTCCCTGCTGGTCTGTCTGATCCCGACGACGATCGGCGCGCTGCTGTCGGCGATCGGGATCGCCGGGATGGACCGGCTGGTGCAGCGCAACGTGCTCGCCATGAGCGGCCGGGCCGTCGAAGCCGCCGGCGACGTCGACACCCTGCTGCTGGACAAGACCGGCACCATCACGCTCGGCAACCGGCAGGCAAGCGAGTTCATCGCGGTCGGCGGTGTCAGCGACAGCGACCTCGCCGACGCCGCGCAGCTGTCGAGCCTGTCCGACGAGACGCCCGAGGGACGCTCGGTCGTCGTTCTCGCCAACCAGCAGTTCGCGCTGCGGGAACGCACCGAGGGCGAGCTCGTCGGTGCGACGTTCGTGCCGTTCAGCGCGCAGACCAGGATGAGCGGCGTCGACGAGACCGGCGGCCGCCAGGTCCGCAAGGGCGCCGCCGGCGCGGTCGTCGCCTGGGTCCAAGACCACGGCGGGACCGTTCCCCCCGACACCGGGCAGGTCGTCGACCGGATCTCCGGCAGCGGGGGCACCCCGCTCGTCGTCGCGGACAACAGCGGTGGCTCCGCGCGGGTGCTCGGCGTCATCCACCTCAAGGACGTCGTCAAGGACGGTATGCGCGAACGGTTCGACGAGCTGCGCCGGATGGGCATCCGCACCGTCATGATCACCGGGGACAACCCGCTGACCGCCAAAGCCATCGCGGACGAGGCCGGCGTCGACGACTTCCTCGCCGAGGCCAAGCCCGAGGACAAGATGGCGCTGATCAAGCGTGAGCAGTCCGGCGGGAAGCTCGTCGCGATGACCGGCGACGGCACCAACGACGCCCCAGCGCTGGCTCAGGCCGACGTCGGCGTGGCGATGAACTCCGGGACGTCAGCCGCCAAGGAGGCCGGCAACATGGTCGACCTAGACAGCAACCCGACCAAGCTCATCGAGATCGTGGAAATCGGCAAGCAGCTGCTCATCACCCGCGGCTCACTGACGACCTTCTCGATCGCCAACGACGTCGCCAAGTACTTCGCGATCATCCCGGCGATCTTTGCAGTGATCTACCCCGGCCTGGACAAGCTCAACATCATGCGGCTGCACTCCCCACAGTCCGCGATCCTGTCCGCCGTGATCTTCAACGCGCTCATCATCATCGCGCTGATCCCGCTGGCCCTTCGGGGTGTGCGGTACACGCCCAGCAGTGCCAGCCAGATGCTGCAGCGCAACATCCTCGTCTACGGAGTCGGAGGGCTAATAGCCCCCTTCGTCGGCATCAAGATCATCGACCTGATCGTCCAGTTCCTGCCCGGGATCGGCTGACAGCCATGCGCACACTCGCGTCAACCCTGCGGCAGTACGCCGCCGCCCTGCGGCTCCTGCTGGTCATCACTGTCCTGCTCGGCCTGGCCTACCCGCTCGCGATCACGGCGATCGCGCAGGTACCCGGGCTCAAGACCCGCGCCGACGGGTCCCTGATCAAGGGCGCGAACGGCCACGTCGTCGGCTCCAAGCTCATCGGCCAGCTGTTCGTCGACAAGGACGGCAACGCCGTCCCGGCGGATTTCCAGAGCCGGCCATCCGCCGCCGGCGACGGCTACGACCCGACGGCGACCTCGGCCAGCAACCTGGGCCCCGAGTCGATCGTCGACACGCTCCCCGACCCGGCGACCAAGGACCACACCGGCGCCCAGAGCCTGCTCACGCAGGTCTGCGCCCGCAGCCTCGCCGTCGGTGAGTTGGAGAAGGTGGAAGGGTCGCGGCCGTTCTGCACCCCGAGCGGCGCAGGCGCGGTGCTCGCGGTCTTCTACACCGGCCCCGGCTACACCGGCCCAATCCGCAAGGTCGTGAGTGTCAACGAGACCTGCGCCCACGGGGCCAAGCCGTTCCTGGCCAGCTACCTGGGCGTGCCGGTGACCTGCGGGAAATTCGGGGACGACAACAGCAGCGCCAGGACCGTGCCGATCCGCGGCGCCGCACCAGCCACGCCGGCAGTACCGGCAGACGCCGTCACCGCATCCGCCTCCGGCCTGGACCCCGAGATCAGCCCCGCCTACGCCGCCCTGCAGGTCGCCCGGGTCGCCGCCGCCCGCCACGTCACACCCGCCCAGGTACAGAGCCTGGTCGCTGCGCACACCGTCGGGCGTGACCTCGGGTTCCTCGGCGAACCGCGGGTGAACGTCCTCGAGCTCAACCTCGACCTCGACCGGCGCTACCCGGCGGCCTGACCGTGCACACTGTCACCGCAACTGGCGCGCCCGGCAACGCCGCAGCCCGGCGCTGTCCGGCAAGCTGAAGTACATGGCGACACGCGGACGGCTCAGGGTCTACCTCGGCGCGGCGCCCGGCGTCGGCAAGACCTTCGCGATGCTCGACGAGGGACGCCGCCGGGCCGGCCGGGGCACCGACGTGGTCGTCGGCTACGTCGAGACGCACCGGCGACCGAAGACCACCGCGATGCTGGAAGGGCTGACGGTGCTGCCGCGACGCCAGGTGGACTACCGCGGGACGCAGTTCGGGGAGATGGACCTCGACGCCGTGCTGGCCCGGGCCCCCGAGGTCGCGCTCGTCGACGAACTCGCGCACACCAACATCCCCGGTTCACGGCACGACAAGCGCTGGCAGGACATCGAGGAGCTGCTCGAGGCCGGCATCGACGTCATCAGCACCGTCAACGTGCAGCACCTGGAGTCGCTCAACGACGTCGTCCAGACCATCACCGGCGTGCCGCAGCGCGAGACCGTCCCGGACTCGGTCGTACGGGCCGCCGACCAGGTGGAGCTGGTCGACATGAGCCCGGAGGCGTTGCGTCGGCGGATGGCGCACGGGAACATCTACGCGCCGGAGAAGGTCGACGCGGCGCTGGGGAACTACTTCCGGGTCGGCAACCTCACCGCCCTGCGCGAGTTGGCGCTGCTGTGGCTCGCTGACTCAGTCGACGAGGGGCTGCAGCGCTACCGCGAGCAGCACGGCATCGCCGCCACCTGGGAAACCCGTGAGCGGGTCGTGGTCGCGCTCACCGGCGGCCCGGAGGGTGAGACCCTCGTGCGCCGCGCGGCGCGGATTGCCGCCCGCACCACCGGCGGCGAGTTCCTGGCCGTGCACATCGCCCGCAGCGACGGCCTCGCCGGCGCCAGCCTCGCCGCCCTCGCCAGCCAGCGAGTGCTGGTCGAGTCCCTGGGCGGGAGCTACCACTCGGTCGTCGGCGACACCGTACCGACCGCCCTGCTGGACTTCGCCCGCGCCCACAACGCCACCCAGGTCGTCATCGGCGCCAGCCGCCGGGGGGCCCTGGCCGCCGTGCTGACCGGGCCCGGGACCGGTTCCACGATCACCCGGCTGTCCGGCCCGATCGACGTCCACATGGTCAGCCACGACTACATCGGCAAGGGGCGCGCGCTACCTCAGCTGACCAGCGGCCTCACGCCCCGACGCAGACTGGGGGGACTAGCGGCGACCGCCGTGCTCCTGGCGCTGCTCACCGTCGTCTGCACTTCGCTACGGTCCCAGCTCGGGCTGGGCAGCGACCTGCTGCTCTACCTGCTCGCCGTCGTGATTGTCAGCCTGATCGGCGGCATCTACCCCGCCCTCGCGGCGGCGGCCGCAGCCAGCTTGCTCCTCAACTTCTATTTCGTTCCACCGGTCCACCGCCTCGCGATCGCGTCGGGCGAGGACGTCCTGGCGCTGGTGGTCTTCCTGATCGTGGCCGCGCTGGTCAGCAGCGTCGTCGACCTCGCTGCCCGCCGCACCGCGCAGGCCGCCCGCGCCAGCGCCGAGGCCGAGACGCTCGGAACCCTGGCCGGGAGCCTGCTGCGCGGCGAACAGGCGCTGCCGGCACTGCTCGAGCGGGTCCTGGAGACGTTCGCGATGACCAGCGTGAGCCTGCTACGCCGCGACAGCGAGGCGCCCGACAGTGCCGGTGCGGCCGCCGGGGGCGGGCGCGGGCTGCGCGGCGCCTGGCACTGCGTCCAGAGCACCGGGCCCGAACCGTGCCTGCGCCCGGAGGACGGTGACACCGAGGTCAGCGTAGGTGACGACCTGGTCCTGAGCCTGCGCGGTCGGGCGCTACCGGCTGCCGACCAGCGGGTCCTCGCCGCTTTCGCCGCCCAAGTGGCCGTCGCCTACCGCCAGAAGCAGCTGACTGAGGCCGCGGACGCGGCACGGCCCTTGGCCGAGGCCGACCGGGTAGGCACCGCGTTGCTCAACTCGGTCAGCCACGACCTGCGCACGCCGCTGGCGACCGCGAAGGTCGCCGTCAGCAGCCTGCGGATCCGCGACATCGCCCTGAGCGCCCAGAACCGCGACGAGCTGCTCGCCGACGCCGACACCGCCCTGGACCGGCTGACCGCGCTGGTCACCAACCTGCTCGACCTGTCGCGCCTGCAGGCCGGGGTACTCTCGGTATTCCCCCGCCCCGTCGGTCTTGACGACGTCGTCGCCCTCGCGCTGGACCACGTCGCCCACGACCGCCAGCTCCAGCTCGACATCCCGGACTCCCTGCCGGAAGTCCTCGCCGACCCGGGTCTGCTCGAGCGCGTCATCGCCAACCTCGCGCAGAACGCCCTGCGCTACGCCCCGCCCGAGCACCCCGTCCGCATCTCCGCCAGCGCCCTCGGCAGCCGGGTCGAGCTGCGCATCATCGACCGGGGCCCCGGCATCCCCCAGGCCGACCGGGAGGCGGTGTTCGCGCCCTTCCAGCGCCGGCACGACCACCCCACCAGCGACGGCCCCGGCGTCGGCCTAGGCCTGGCCATCGCCCGCGGGCTGCTCGAAGCCATGGGTGGAGAGTTGACCGTCGACGACACCCCCGGCGGCGGACTGACCATGCTCGCGGCCCTATCCGCCGCGCCCGGCGAGCCCGCAGTCCCGCCCGTCGAGGACCACCCGCTAGGACTCTCGACGTGACCCGAGTCCTCGTCGTCGATGACGAGCCACAGATCCGGCGCGTCCTCACCGTGAACTTGTCGACCCGGGGGTATGACGTCACGGCGGCGCAGGACGGCACCCAAGCGCTACTCGAGGCGGCGCGGCACCCCCCCGACGTCGTCCTGCTCGACCTGGGGCTGCCCGACATCGACGGCCTCCAGGTCATCCGCGAGCTCCGCACCTGGACGACGACCCCCATCGTCGTGCTGTCGGCCCGCACCGGCAGCGAGGACAAGGTCCGCGCCCTGGACCTCGGCGCGGACGACTACGTGCAAAAGCCGTTCGACATGGCTGAGCTCCTCGCGCGGCTGCGCGCCGCGACACGCCGCGTGCCGCCCGCGCCCGTGAGCGGGCAGATCCGCCTGGGACCCTCGACAGTCGACGTGGTGGCCAAGACCGTTGAGCGGGACGACGCCGCAGGCAGGCGCACCATCCACCTCACCCCCACCGAATGGCACCTGCTCGAGATCCTGCTCCGCCGCCCCGGCGCCCTCGTCACCCAGCGGCAACTGCTCACCGAGCTGCGCGGCAGCCCCGACCACACCGACCACAGCTACCTGCGCATCTATATGGCCCAATTGCGCCGCAAGCTCGAGGACACACCCAGCCGACCGCGCCACCTGCTCACCGAACCCAGCCTGGGCTACCGCTTCGCACCCTGACGCGACCAGGTCCGCAAGCCCCCCGCACACACCAGAACAAACCGAGGTCCCGTGCACGACAACGACGCCGGGCGGGCAGAGGACGGACCGCCCCGCGAGCTCGCCCTGGGCGCGCCTATCGTTCTGCTCCGTGCTCACGTCGACATCCAACTCAAGCCTACCGGGGAACACCGTTCCTGGCGGTGCGAAGTCGCATCGTCCGAGCCAGTCCTTTCTACTGCCGGCGCGACACCGGCCCACGCTGTCGGGACTCGGTGCATACTCGGCTCAAGCGCATCCACGCCCTGTACTGGGGGCTGGCCTACGGGTTCGGGGACCTGGACCAGGACGCGGTCGTCCGGTTCGAGCCGGATCGGAGGCGGCGCGGCCCTCGGGTCGACGTCGCCCCGCGGCTACTCGGCCACCACTACTGGGTCGCCGACGCGGAGGGCATCTTCAGCTCCGTCGCGATGCTGGTCGGCGACCAGGAGGCGGGGCGCACACAGCTGGCAGACCACTGCTGACACGCTCTGTCCGTCCTCGTCAGGTTGGCGCTGCCCCCGGGTGGTCACGGCGACCGCGAGGACCCCGTCCGTAGGAGCCTGCGCGTGTCCGGAACCACCCACCTGGTCAAGCGCGCATTCATTGGGCGTGCGCTCGCCAGCAACCGCATGGGCGAGACGCTGCCGCCCAAGAAGATCGCTCTACCGGTGTTCTGCTCCGACCCGATCTCCTGGGTCGCGTACGCCACCGAGCAGATCGTGCTGGTGCTGGGAGCCGCTGGTGCCCGCCTCCTTCCTCGGGCTGGCCGCGCCGACCGCGATCGCGGTGGCGCTGCTGCTGGCGATCGTGGTGGCGTCCTACCGGCAGACCTGCTTCGCCTACCCCAGCGGCGGCGGCGCCTACATCGTCAGCAAAGACAACCTCGGGGACCGGGCGGCACTCACCGCCGCCGCGGCGCTGCTCGTGGACTACGTCATGACCGTCGCGGTCTCAGTCGAGTGTCGTCGCGATCACCGCCGCCGCCACCGGCCTGGCGCCCTACGCCGTCGAGTTGTCCGTCGGGTTCGTCGTCCTGCTGGCGGTGGTCAACCTCCGTGGCACAAAGGAGGCGGGCACCGCGTTCGCGTTCCCCACCTACACCTTCGTCGGGCTGACCTTCCTGCTTCTGGCCAGCGGGCTCTACCGCGCCCTGACCGGTGGCATCCCCGACGCCCAGAGCGCCCACCTGCCCCTCGAGCAGACCGCGCACATCGGCGGGATCTTCACCGTGCTGCTGTGCCTACGGGCGTTCGCCTCCGGCTGCACCGCGCTGACCGGCGTCGAAGCGATCAGCAATGGCGTCCCGGCGTTCACACCACCTAAGAGCAAGAACGCCGCCGCGACCCTGCTGATCATGGGGGCGCTCGCGATCTCCCTATTCTCCGGCATCACCGCGCTCGCGTTGTCCACACACGCCTGCGCCTACCCGGGACGGCAACCCGTCCGTGATCAGCCAGGTCGCCGAAAGCGTCTGGGTTCACACGTTCCTGTACTACGCCTTCCAGGGCGCCACCGCCGCCATCCTCATCCTGGCTGCCAACACCGCAATTAACGGGTTCCCGACGCTGGCGTCGATCCTGGCCCGGGACCGCTTCCTGCCCCGCCAGCTACACAACCGCGGCGACCGGCTCGCCTACAGCAACGGCATCGTGCTGCTCGCCCTGATCTCCGCTGCACTGATCATCGGATTCAACGCCAACATCGAAAAGCTCATCCAGCTCTACATCGTCGGGGTGTTCACCTCCTTCACGCTGTCCCAGTTCGGCATGGTCCGGCACTGGCGCAGCGAGCTGGCAGCCACTACCGACCGCACTCGCCGGCGGGCAATCCGGCGCTCCCAGGCCATCAACGGCACCGGCGCCGTCGTGACCGGCCTGGTCCTGATCATTGTCGTGCGGTACAAGTTCCTCGCCGGCGCCTACCTTGCCATCGCCGCGATGTTCGCCATCTTCTTCCTCATGCGGGCCATCCGGCGGCACTACGACAGCGTCGCCACCGAGCTCGCCCCGGAACCGGGCCAGAACATGCTCCCCAGCCGCAACCACGCCGTCGTCCTGGTCTCCAAGATCCACGCGCCCACCCTGCGGGCGCTCGCCTACGCCAAAGCCACCCGCCCGCACGACCTCACCGCACTCACCGTCGCCGTCAGCGAGGAAGAAAGCCGCGAGCTGCTACAGGAGTGGGACCTGCAAAACCTGCCTATCCCTTTCACGATCATCGCCTCGTACCGCGAGATCACCCGCCCCGTCCTGGACTACTATGCCGGGATCCGCCGCCAGAGCCCACGCGACGTCGTGACCGTGTACATCCCCGAATACGTCGTCGGGCACTGGTGGGAGCAGCTGCTCCACAACCAGAGGGCGCTACGCCTGAAAGGCCGACTGCTCTACCAACCCGGTGTCATGGTCACCTCGGTGCCCTACCAGCTCCGTTCCTCTGAAAAGACCCAGACACCGGAGCAGATGACGCCCTCGGAAAGCAACCACGTCGAGACTCACAGCATGCTTGACAAGCAGACCTGACCCGCCCACTGGCGAAGCCACAGTTCGCTCGAGCGTCTGCCGGCTGCTGGGTCTCGAAATCGACCGTATTCGAGACAGGTCCGCCGGGCAGAACGGCAGGGATTCGGGTCTGCTACCGACCGAGGCAGAGCGCGGTGAGGTCTCGACGCCGGCAGCACCGAAACTGCAGGCGCCGCGGGCCCAGGGCCCGCCGGCGCCAGCGCGCGTCGCCTTTGCTCCCGGCGCTAGCGTGCGCGTATGCGGCTGGCCGAGGTTGAGTCGTGGGCCCTCCGGATCATCGACGGCGTACGGAGCGGCGTTCGCCAGGAAGACACGCGGGTGGAGCTGAAGGGCGAGTGGATCGCGGACCGGCAGAAGGTTGCGCGCCAGCTAGCCGGGTCGTGCAACGCAGCCCGCGGTAGCGAGGTTCTCTGGCTCTTTGGTGTCGACGAGGTGAGAGGCGTGCTGGGATGCGCCCCTGAGGACTTCGCCAGTTGGTGGCAGGGAGTGACGGCAGAGTTCGCCGGTGTTGCGCCGACACCGACGGAAGTCGCCGTGCACGACGGTGGGCTCACGTTCATGGCCGTCTTGTTCAGCACCGGCCACTCACCCTTCCTGATCAAGAACCCTCAGCACGGCACGCGGGGTGGCGGACCGATACAGCGCAAGGTCCCGTGGCGCGAGGGGACGTCGACGCGAACCGCGACCCGAGAGGATCTCCTTCGGCTTTTGGACCCGTCCATGCCGACGCCCCATGTGGAGGTCGTCCGCGGCCGGATGACGGTCAGGGCAAACAACCGGCCTGACGCGGCCGGTGAGAGACAGGGGTATCACTGGTTCCTGGACCTCACGTCCTACGTTACGTCCCCGGTTGGGGTCGCCGTCGTGCTGCCAGAGCATCGGTGCCAGGGCCAGATCACGTTCGAAGGCTTCGACCTCACGATGGACACCACGCCAAAACTGTCACCAACGGGGCGCTCCGACGGCCGGCTCATCGGCTCCGGGAAGTCGGAGCCGGTCGAAGCGAGCCTCATTCAACGCGGCGACGCGCAGGTCGTTGTCATGGGTCCCGGGTTCCTATCTCTTACGGCTCACATCTACCAGAGCTTCCTTGGCCCACCGACAGACCTTGCTTTGCTCGATAGCGCCAACGTACGTATGGCGTTACGGCCGGCCGGCAGCGGAGGATGTCCCGGGTCTCGTAGAACTTGAGGTGGCGGTCCCCCGCTCAGCTCCTGCCTCGCGGTAGGTGTTGGGCGTCCGCCAAGACACTCAACGAGAGAAGGGGACCGCCGTGAACAAGAACTACCAGAAGAAGATGCCCGTTGCACCGGACGCGCACGGGCTGGCCGTGCCGGAGCACGTCACTGTGGCGATGGCTGAGATCGTCGGGGACATGCGCGAGGGACTGCTGGCTCTCGCGGTCGGCGCTGGGTTGCAGGTGATGACCGCGATGATGGACGCCGACGTGGCCACGTTGGCTGGTGTGAAGGGCAAGCACGACAGCGACCGGGTCGCGGTCCGGCACGGCCACGAGCGCGGATCGGTGACCCTGGGCGGTCGCCGCGTTCCGGTGGAGCGGCCGCGGGTCCGCGCCTCCGACGGCAGCGGCGAGTTGCCGGTGCCGGCCTATGAGTTGTTCAGCAGCACCGAGATCCTGGGCCGGATGGCGATGGACCGGATGCTCGCTGGGCTGTCGACCCGCCGCTACCCGGTCGGCCTGGAGCCGGTCGGGCAGCAAGTCAGTGAGGTCGCGACGAGCACGAGCCGGTCGGCGGTGTCGCGGAAGTTCGTGACGCAGACCGAGACCGCTCTGGCTGGGCTGCTCAGCGCCGACCTGAGCACTCTGGACCTGGTCGCGATGATGATCGACGGGGTGCACTTCGCCGAGTCGTGCTGCGTCGTGGCGCTCGGCATCGACCTGCAGGGCACTAAACATCCGCTGGCGCTGGTGGAGGGCTCGACCGAGAACGCCACCCTGACGACGGATCTGCTCGTCGGACTGCGCGACCGCGGCCTGGACATGACCAGGCCGATCCTGGTCGTGCTCGATGGCAGCAGCGCCCTGCGTAAGGCCGTCGTGGACGTCTTTGACCACCCGATCATCGCCCGGTGCCAACTGCACAAGATCAGGAACGTGCAGGACAAGCTCCCGCAGCACCTGCGCGAGCCGGTTGGCACCAAGATGCGCGCGGCCTACCACGCCGACAGTGCTCTGCTCGCCGAAGCCAAGCTCCAGGCCCTGGCCCGCGAGTTGGACAAGACCCACCCGCGGGTCGCCGCCAGCCTGCGCGAAGGCCTGGCCGAGACCCTCACCGTGCTGCGGCTCGGGGTGCCACCCACGTTGGCGCGCACGCTGAGATCGACAAACGCCATCGAGTCCATGATCGGGGTCTGCCGGCAGCGGTCAGCAAACGTGAAGCGCTGGCGCGACGGGGACATGGCGATGCGCTGGTGCGCAGCTGGGATGGTCGAGGCCGGCAAGCAGTTCCGTCGCGTCAACGGCCACCTACACCTGGCGAGCCTGCGCGCCGCCCTCGAACGCGAGGCCGCCGAAACTGTCGGAGCCACCTGCCATGATGACCTAGTCAGCGTGGCCTAACGATCAACGGACCGCCACCGAAGTTCCACGGAACTCGGGACATCCTC
>JAABUP010002780.1_pt1 | contig 32714 bp, 51 predicted proteins | sample 5559201 | NCBI WGS metagenome assembly JAABUP01 (sample SAMN10711887, study PRJNA513373) | rock metagenome | isolation source: Antarctica rocks | place: Antarctica
ACACACACGCTAGACAAGCTAGACAAGCTAGACAAGTACTGGTCCAAGCTGAAACCCTTCACTGCAATCACAACCATGTGCTGTACTTTCCAGCAGATCAGTCTGTCTTGACTTGCATGCTGCAACATGACCTGCCTGCTGCTGTTTTCAGGAGCATCTGGTCTCTGTACGGGGATTCTGCTCCAAGCTGACCAGTACACGCCTGCAGCAGCTGCTGCCTGGGCAAGTGCTGCGGCTGCCGGAGTTTCTGGCCTGCCAGGAGACCAAGCATGACCAGTCGGTTGTGGACTTGTCCGCGTTTAGTGACATGGTAGTTGGGGCTGTCACTGCAGCCTGTCATGCAGCTCTGGAACACCTAGAGACCCAGCTGGCTCAGGCATGTTCACGCACTCAAGCTGCTCTCCATTCTCAGTGTAGAAGCAGAACTGGTTTCCTGACGTATACAGGCTATCATGCTACGCTGTGGCGGTGGCCAAGACCTGCCCATGGATCTGCTCATGACATGAGTGGCATGCAATATGCAATCCTCAATCACATGCAACACATCTGCGGCAGTCGATCCCCAAATCTTGTCTGCGGTGCAGGCACAACAGCTCATGGCAGCATTTGTTGCATCTGGTCATGAACAATACACAAACAAGTCATGTTGTCACTGCCAGCATTGCTGTGTGAATTGTCCAGTCTTGCTCAGAAGGTGGTGTGCTGCAGCAGGACAGTCAAGTGCAGCATAATGAGCTGCAGCATACAGCTGGGCATAGCAAACATGCTTTGGCTCAGCAGCAGCTGATACTGCAGCATCCAGACAGTGCTCAAGAGTTCAAGTACACACTTGGGGCAGCCAGACGTACTGAGCTGAGGCGTCTCAGGAGCTTTGTCAAGATGGCTGATTACATGATGTGTGACACGCTGCAGCAGGTATGTAGCGACAGCATCAGATTGCTTCATTGAGCGCTGTCCCCAGTTTCACATTTGTATCACAGCATCATGAGAGAAGCCTATCAAAGAGGCGTGCAAACCAAAAGTATGTTTAATCTGTTGCATACCCAACTTGCTAAGGGCTGCCAAAGCAGTCACTCATTTCACATGAAGACTCGTTTGCTGCACTTCCAGCTCAGCTTCCTATATGGGTCAAATCCATCTTCAAGCATGCTTGTGCATGAGACTGAACTTCATTAAGATTCATTTGTTGGCCAGCTTGCACAAGCTGCCACTGCATGCTTGCAGGTGCTGTCTGCCTCTGTCCTTGACATGCTTCAAGCTGGCATCCACGAAAAGCAGGAAGCAGCTGCAGCTGCACCTGTGTCAAGCGTAGCTGGCGAAGCTGCCGCCGTCAGCAATGAGGTAGCAAACCAGGCCAGCCATGACTCAGATGCTGCTGCAGCCAGCAGCCCTGAGAGCACAGCTGACGAAGCTGCAAGCCAGTCAGCTAGGTCATGCATCTTTGAGGTGGAGGTGGTCCTGACCATCACTGGCACCAAGATCACCCCATCCATCTCCCAGTTTCTGGTGAGGCTTCCTTCATAGCGCGGCAGCATCATGTATTTGCTGCGCACTTCAGCCCTTCTCGCTGTGAGTTTTACAGCAAATGTGAGTCTCATTAAGCAACTGATGCACAGCTTGGCATCCAGGCTGTTGCAGGCTCCACACAGGCTATTTCTGTGGTTCTCAGCATTGTATGATAAGAATGCCGAGGCCAGCATTTGCTATGAACGCGCTGTCAAGTGGTCTATCAAAGTAAGTGGGCCTGCCTCACTTGGGCCAAAGTGTTGAAAGAAAGCATGGTTGCATGCAGAGGGCTCTGGAGGCATTGCTGTCTGACTGGATGGGTGTGCTGTCTGGTCTGAGGCGGCTGTGGGAGGCAGATGAGGTGACCAGCCTCATCACCAGCCCCGGCGAAGAGAACCCCCCTCATACCCCACTGGCAGCCCTCATTGATGCCGGAGACCTCCGAGGCCTGGTAGCTCAGCTGACACAGTCGTGGCAAGCTGCTTTTGCTCAAGTTGAGGACTTCAGGCAGGTGAGAAGGCCAAGGGAGCTGATGATACTCAACTTTGATGACATCAGCAAAACATTAGGTCATGGTCATCCAGCCTGTTGAGTACGTTTTGGGATTGTCCTCTGTCTGCTATTCTGCAACTCGATAATCTCTTTGGAGGGCTGCTTGCTTGTATTGAGCAACTGTGTGCTGTGCTGTGATGATATACCTCAGCGCAATGAGCCTTGTAACATTCTGCAGAGTCCGCATTTTGGACGTCTACCAACTGTTGGACTTGCCCAGCCAGCTTGCATTTCATCATGCCAACATACCTGACTGTTGCTGCAGTCATACACGCCATTTGAGGACATGCTGCGCCGCAACGATTCAGTGAACGTGCCAGCCATGGCAGCTGCCTATGTGGAAAGCTTCTCGGGTCAGCTGCTGCCTGCCAGCCAGGCTGTGACTGGATCAGCCCCCACTGCTCGGGATGACAGTCAGCAGAGCAGTACACCTGCTGTTGCTGCCACTGGGCCACAGCAGGCTGGGCCAACAATCAGCCTGAAGACCTTCAAGGAGATCATGGATGATCTGAGGCGCCAGCTCAAAGACATCCATGACCTGAGTGACAAGGTACAGCCTTCTGGTCACCTATTGACTGCTGAACGGCAAACCAGAAGCAGCAGCAGCAGCAGCAGCAGCAGCTGCTGAAGCAGGTTCTTGCATTACAGCATGCCTGAATTGCGCATGCAGGGTTTGTTCCCGCCATGCCTTTTCTGCTTGTGCCGGTGCCACTGCCAGCCCATGCAAGGCATGTGATGCATGTGATACACCTATCTAGCTTCATTCAACCAATGTGTCAGTCCATGTCTGAAACCAGTCCTTGCAGTCACTGCCCAAGACTTGTGTCATGCAGAATGATGTGGGGATGTTCAGAGTGGATGCACACCAGCTGAAGACCGCACTGCTGCCTTCTCCCACAGCTTTGCTGGCACAGCTGGGTCAGTGCCTGCCTAGGGCTGCTGCTCAGCTGTATGCTGTCTTTGTTGATCAGGTTCACAGCGCCACATCCATTCTGAAGGCCAGCATAAGCAGCGTAGAGGATTACGTGCACCAACTGGCTTTCCTGGAGACTCTCAAGGTCAGAATTTTGCGCACCCGTGTCTCTCTGCTGCTGTTGTCAGCCATGACAATTTGATTGCAAGCTGCAGGACAATGCTTGTTTTGTTGGCGCGGGGATTTCTACAGTGCACATCATGTTCTGTTGTGAGACTTTGGCGCTGTTGCTCACTGTGGCTGAGCATCAGGAACAGCTTGCCGTCCATGCAAATCAGCAGCCAAACAGCCCCAGTAACGTGTTATGCTGTCATCTTGTGACCCTTTTTGTGGTGGCAGGCAAACCAGAGCAAGGTGGATGAGCACTACAACCAGGTGCAGGCCGCGTTTGAGCTGGTGCTGGAGTATGGCATGACTGTGCCTGCCATGGACATGGCAGCCTACCATACTCTTACTGCTGATATGAACGCTCTGCAACAGGCAGGCGAAGATGTAGAGGCTCACCAGGAAGAACAGACTGAGGCCTTTGGCCGGGAGCTGGGAAATGGTGAGTCTAGACATCCATCACCTTGACGAGCATGTCCACAGATGTTACCGAGTGAACACCCCGGGCATTTGCATCCAAGCATACGTACCCACAGCAGACCAGAAATCCCACTATGCACCGGACCTTGGTCAACAGAATTTCAGGGTAGCATGATGTGTGTGCCTCTGTCATGTGTGATGTTTGTCACGTTGCTGGAGAACACATCTGAATTAAAGCCTGGCAGCTTTTAATGCGGTTTAACCCTGGCTACAGTGGTGGCTATGTATCATCAGCAACAGCCCATTTAGAAGCCCATCAATTACGTATGTCATGTCTCCATCACAGGTGCTCAGAGCGTCATCAAGCAGGTGGCAGAGATGCGGACAGCTGCACAAGCTGAGATGGTGCTGGATGAGAACAGCGAGGCTGAGGTGGTCATCAGCTACCTGTCAGACCTGACGCAGCAGGCTCAGGCACAGCAGACTGAGCAAGAGCGCATTCTGTACCATCAGGGCGTCCTCGACTTACCTAAAATGGTCAATGATGACTTGGCTCTGGCTCAAGAGGAGGTCAGCTGCCACTGCTGTCTGTTCATTCACACTCCCTGGCTGCGTAGTCCGGATAGCCAGTCACCAAAGCTACCTTCTGTGCATACTCCCGTCAACTGTCACTCGTTGACTGCCTAGCCTGTGCAACCCATACCATTGCTGTTTGACTTGGCAGACATGTACAGCATTGCACAATGGGTATGGGCGTGCCAAGTTATGAAGACAAATTTGTTGTATGTTGTTGAGGCAGAGTCAACAAGCAGCATTGATCATATTCTCTGTGGGACAATGTTGTGCTCATTTCAGCTGTGTGATAGCCACCCGCGTGGGGATCGCACACCTTGTTGGCAATGCATAAGGTCAACGTCCCTTTTGTCAATCAAGCAGTTTTGCCCTGTGCTGTAGATTGAGCTGCGGCTGCTTGTGTGGACCAGCAGCACTGGATGGGCAGAAGCTTCCCAGATGTGGGCAGAGACAGCCTTCAGCCAGCTGGACATGCCAGCCTTGGAGGAGAGCATTGCTGCCTTTGCCAAGAAGCTGCTGCGTATGGAGCGGGGCTTGCCCAGCAACCAGGTCTGGAATCTGTGCACCTTGCTCACCCCCTGTGTCTCACGCATGTCAAATAAAAGGGACTCAATGGTGCCAAGATCTTGCTTACTCCCCTCAGAATTATCTCAATTTAAGGAAATGCTGTTAGTTGAACGGCCGCCGCACACATTGTGAGGCTTGACGCCAATTGCTGCTGTGCACATCACATGATTTGTACTTTCCTCATTCATGACGCACTTTGTGTTGCTTCCAGCTCCCATCTGACTTGCATGTACGCTCACTGCAGATGAGCCTAAACATAGCAGGGGGTAGGAAATGCAGACAGTCTGCAGAACTCAATTTGTGTTGTAACAGTTGCCTGGTGTCTACTGATGCTTGTGACTGGGCCTTCAGGTGGTGAAGGCGCTGGGCGAGTGTGTCAAGGTCATGCAGGGCAACCTGCCAACTCTGCAGGCCTTACGCAATCCAGCTCTGAGAGAGCGGCACTGGACAAAGCTAGCAGCCATCATGGCAACACCCCTAGTCACTGACCCACCCCTTACTCTTGCCCAGCTCTTGGACCTCAAGGTCAGCTATGCCTTCACCATCTTCACTATTCATCATATGTAACAGACGCATCTGCACACGTCAGACATGTGTGTGACAAGCAGCTGCTGCACAGACGGCATGCCCTGTTGTGTTGGAATGCTTTTGCTGCCGTCAGTCAGCTGTCTGTGCGATACAGAAGCTTTGTGCAAAGCAGCTTCACAGTGGTTTGGGACTCAAATTCCCCCAATTGCTTGCAGGTAGTTAGTCAACAAGAAGCTGTGGTGACCTTGAGTGTGGAAGCCAGTCAAGAAGCTGCCCTGGAGGATCTGCTGGATCACATCAGCTCCAAGTGGAACAGCGTTGACTTCAGCCTCATTCCATTCAAGGATGTGAAGGATGCCTACATCCTTGGCAGTGTGGAGGATGTGACCGCTGCATTGGAGGACAGCATGGTCACCATGTCTACCATTCTGGCATCCAGGTGATTGCCAAACATAATACATTGATGCAAAGCTGACATGCACCTGGTCTGGGTGTTGTGGCCTGCCAACACAGGTTTGTCAGCAGTTGAGGCCATCTGCCGCGCATTGACTACATCAGTACAACACAGACAATATGGATTTGTTCGGGGGCTCAACATTGGTAGGGTACCTGTGCAGTACACCTGATGCCATCGCAAAAATGGTTGTTCAATGTCTGGAGATACAGTAACGTCAGTGTAAACTCAAACTAAACAACGCCTGGGGACACTTGAAATGCGTTTCTGCTACGGGCACATATCTTGGGATCTGACAAGTAATAAGCAAAAATCTTTGTGTGCTCATGGAAAGCAGAGACACTTGCCTGGTGAAAAGGTGCAGCTGTGCTTAGCATTTTGAAAACAGAGTTGCACTTAATGAGGCAGCAGGGCGGTCTGTCTGTGCATCCACACTCTGTTTCTATGCTGCTTCAGGTTCATGGTGGGCATCAGAAATGAGGTGGAGAGGGTAGACCGGCAGCTGCACCTCTTCAGTGACACCCTGGATGAGTGGCTGGCCTGCCAGAAGGACTGGATGTACCTCAAGACCATTTTCACTGCTCCTGACATCCAGCGTCAGCTACCACATGAGGCCAAGGCCTTTGCCTCTGTGGACAAGCAGTTCAAGGAAGTCATGAGGCACACCCGGGAGCGTACTAATGCCATGCAGGCAGCTACCACCCCAGGTATGCCACAGGATTGTGTATGGAGTGCATGGTGCCCCTATCCGCTGCAGTTCACTTGCAGCCCTGAACTGCCATGGTAGACACCAAGCTGAGGCTTAGTCACATACATTTGCCCTGGCTCATGCTACCATGCTTTAGGCTGAGTTTGTTGCAAATCTGGTGCCTGTTTGCAGCACAATTTCTGGTCAAGACCCTGTGCTCTGGAGTCCTCAAGCATGCGAGTGATGTAGTGCTAGCTGGGAGCATATGCATCTCAAACAGGACTTACACGATTGTATGATGTGGTGGTGTGCAGGTTTGCTCGAGGCGTTTCAGAAGAGCAACGAAGTTCTAGAGACCATCAGCAAGAGCTTGGAAGACTACCTGGAGACCAAGCGCATGGCCTTTCCGCGCTTCTACTTCCTGTCCAATGATGAGCTGCTAGACATTTTAGCACAGGCATGAATCTTGCTTCTGTTCATCATCCTTGCCTGCACATGTGACATCACCCAGTTGCATCATCCCTGCAAGAGCAACAATCTGGATGTACACAACAAAGTATTGCTGTGTGCTACTTTGCAATCCTTGCTTGTCACGCAAGCCTAGCAGAAAATGACTGTGTCAGACGTCGGGTGCAGAGCAAGAGTCCACAGGCAGTGCAGCCTCACCTGGGTAAATGCTTTGACGGCATTCGGCGCCTGGAGTTTGGAGGGGACGACCCCAAGAGCCCTGACATCCTTGCCATGGTGTCTGCTGAGGGCGAGAAGGTTCCTCTGGGCAAGAACCTCAAGGTGCGCTATCCTTGCTTGACTTTGCTGGGTGGCATTCACCTAACTTTACCACCTGCAAGTCACACCACATGTGCCAACTGCTGGTGCTCAGCCTAGCTGAAAGGCTCACACCTGCAGGGCCAAGTACAGTTAGTGTTGCTGTGTGTCACAGCAGCTATACTGCATTGCAGACATAGCTGGTGTTGTTGAGTGTGTGTGAGTTGGTTATGGCTGTGTTGTGTCAGGCAAGGGGCAATGTGGAGGCATGGCTGAGCCAGGTGGAGCAGAGCATGGCAGTGTGCCTGCGCAAGCTGGCCCGGGCTGGCCACCAGAGCTACCCCAGCCAGGCCCGCACCCAGTGGGTCACCCAGCACCCCAGCCAGCTTGTGCTGCTCATCAGCCAGGTACATGCTCTGTCACCAACAGTGTGTAAGCCGTAGTGACCTGTTTTGATCTCGGCTGTATACAGCAGCATCAGGCACTGAGGGTACACATGCTTGACCATCACACTTCGTCCTGCTGAGTCAGTCTCAGGCATGTCTGAACATCAGCCTCACCACATGCCGGCTTTCTTCTGCATCGCCTTTCTGTTGCATCCTGGACCTGGCATGCTGCAACTTGAGACCCTGTGATGTTTGGAATGCTTGTTTGTGCCACTTGTCAGCAGCACTGCAAGCATGTTCCAGGTTTATTGGTGCTCTGGAGTGGAGCAGTGCTTGGCAGCCCCAAGCCCCTCTGCTGCCCTGGCCCAGTACCTGCTGACCTGTACTGCCCAGCTGGGAGCTCTCACCCGCCTGGTCAGAGGGTCTCTGCCAGACCTGCACCGCCGCACCCTGGCTGCCCTCATCACTATCGATGTCCATGCCCGAGACATTGTTGACAATCTCATCAGGTCAGATGTTTGCATTGCTATGTTGGTATACCAGTCAATCGTGTGTGGGTTACATTGCATACGGCTTGAAGTGTTGACCACTGGTGCTGAACCATGTGCAGCACTGTTAGTGTATAGTCACAAAACAATAGAGCCAGAAAAGACTGAAGATTGCTGCACCTTTAAGCGTCTAGGAAATATAGCCAGGATAACTGCCTGAGACAGCAAACACAGTGCATGAGTCATGCCTTCAGGCATTGCAAAAGTGTGTGCTGTTGAACTTGCTTTACACTGCAGAGAGGGAGTCCAAGATGCAAATGAGTTTGCTTGGCAGATGCAGCTGCGTTACAGCTGGAATGATGCAGTTGATGACGTTGTGATGCGCCAAGTCAACGCCAGGTACACTCCGCTTGCCTAGCTTGCACACAATGGCTTATCCTGCTCTGTGCCTGCCTCATGTTATGCCACCCCTGCTTGCTATCAAATTTGTTGCACATCTGTCCTATTGTATTGCCAAGCGTGCAGCTGTGCTGCATGCACTGGTCCTGTTGCTACATCATGCTGCTGGAAGGCATCTCATGGCTGCAATGCCTCAGTTGCAAGAGAACAGATGCTTCCAAACAAGGTTGCCGTTTCCTGACTGGCTCGCCCACATGACATCCACGCCTGCTTTGACAGAAAGCTTCCCATCCAGACCATGCCTGCTGTGTCAGGTTTATCTATGGGTACGAGTATGTGGGCGCTCAGGGGCGCCTGGTGGTCACCCCTATGACTGATCGCTGCTACATCACCCTCACTGCTGCCCTACACCACAAGTTGGGAGCCTCCCCTGCTGGTCCAGCTGGCACTGGAAAAACCGAAACCACTAAGGTACCATGTGGTTTCTGTCTTCACTGTCCCATCATCTGTCTTCTCTCTCTTTCATCACCATGCCTACGCCTTCCTCACATGTTGGGAACACAAGTACCCAAGCTGCATGCTGCACACCAGGCCCTGCTTGGCTGCTCACTTACCCATGGGCTGCACCCATTGATGCTCCAGATACAGCAAGTTGTTTTGCACAAGTATAGCTTGGAAAGTCAGTGTCAAAGCAGGCAAATCATGTGAGACAGCCAGGCTGTGTGGTGTGATTGCAGGACCTGGGCAAAGCTCTGGGCGTGAACTGTGTGGTGTTCAACTGTGGAGAGAGGCTGGACTACCGCTTCATGGGCAAGTTCTTTGCTGGCCTGGCCCAGTCTGGCGCCTGGGCCTGCTTTGATGAGTTCAACAGGATCGACATTGAGGTGCTGAGTGTGGTGGCTCAGCAGCTCCTCACTATCCAAAATGCTCTCAGGGTAGGCTTGCAGTACCAGAGCACTGCTTTGCAGCCTGAAAAGTAATATTGCAGATGCAGCAGCCATGTTGCTCGTCATCTCCACTGATTGGCACCTTTGCACCGCAATGCTGCGCAGCTGCAGCTGCCAGTCGCAGGTCCTTAGACATGAGCTCATGCTAGACAAGTTTCTGCCAATATTGTTTGTTGTGACCTGATCACGTGCAGCTGGACAGCTTGCTCATGCTTGTGGAAATCTGACAATCAACGAAAATGGCCGGCCAAGAGTGGCCAGGCCAGATGGGTTGTACAGCTGCAGAAAGGCATGGAACGCCATGAGCACTGCAGAATACTCTGCAATCAGGAAGAGTTCACTGCGCCTGGCATCAAAGCATTGCTGTATGATGTTGCACCTGTAGGCAGAACTGCCCAAGTTCAATTTTGAGGGACGTACCATTGGCCTCATTCCCACCTGTGGTGTCTTCATCACCATGAACCCTGGCTATGCTGGCCGGTCAGACCTGCCTGACAACCTCAAGGCGCTCTTCAGGCCTGTGGCCATGATGATCCCAGACTACGCTCTTGTTGCTGAAGTCATGCTGCTGTCAGAAGGTATGTTGGGTCCAAGTCATACCTGAGTGCATGCAGCGCACTCACATTCCAGGCAGCATGCTTGTAGCATAACAAACAGGTACACTCTAAAGCGACACTCAGCTTCAGACTTTTCGACACAGAGGCAGGCGGCGATGGTCAATGCAAATGGTGCTTGGCCACTGCTGCCGCCAAGCAGCTAGAGGTTTGTGCAGGTGGACCTTGGCTACCTCAGGCCTGGGCCTTGACCTGCTGATAGACCAATGGTCATGAGAGTCAGTTGTGGCTGTGTCTGGCAGGTTTTGAGGACAGCAGGACGCTGGCGCGCAAGATGGTGAAGCTGTACAAGCTGGCCAGTGAGCAGCTGAGCCAGCAGGACCACTATGACTTCGGCATGCGTGCTGTCAAGTCGGTGCTGGTCATGGCTGGCAGTCTGAGGCGGTCTCAGCCCAACCTGGCTGAGGATGTGATGCTGATCCGGGCCATGAGGGACAGCAACCTGCCCAAGTTCCTGTCTGCTGACATTGAGCTGTTCCAGAACATCATCTCTGACCTGTTCCCTGGGGTTGAGGTGCCCTTCCAGGTGTGTTGCACACGCTTTGCCCATTGCTTTGGGGTGATGACTGATGCCGTCATGCAAAATGGATTGCATGGAAATGCCTGGCTGTCATGATGCCTTGCCTTCCACACATCGCATGCTTCAGGCACAGCTGTAGCTACAAATGCTCATCGCAATGTGCTGTTGTCATGCACCGTGGGCATCAGTCAACCTTACACTGCTGTGTTCTGTAATAACAAGGCTTGCTTTGCTCAAGAGAACTTGTAGGTTGAGCCTACCACCTCATGCAGGTATTGGCCATTGCATATTGCATGCTGAACTTTGGCACTGCTTGGCCTGACGTTGAGCTAGAAACAAAAAGGAAAGACTACACCTTTCGGCGTCAGTTTATTGGGAAGCCAAGTATCATACCGGGCTGCCCAGGGTCCCTTGAGCTATGATAGGCTCTTTGCAATCCCAAAACGTCTATTTTAATTCAGAAACGTCATCCCTACATTGGAATCTATACTCAGAAACGCCTGGGGACAATAAAATTGCGTTTCTACATTGTGGAGGTGTTTTAGCTCTTCAGGTTGCTGCAAAGTTGGGAATGGGTGTAGGCACATGGGGAGCTGGAGGCAGCAACATGCGCAGTGCTGGAGAAGCAAGGCCTGCAGAAGCCAGCAGCCTTTGTGCACAAAATCTTGCAGCTGCACGAGACCCTGGGGGTGCGTTTTGGGGCCATGCTTGTGGGCCAAGCCGGCACTGGCAAATCTACCCTGCTGCGCACTCTGCAGGTCAGCCTGCTGCCTTGCACACTTGCCTCAGCGTCCTGAAGGTCACCGTAGACATACTAACTCTTTAGGCCATCAAGAGTCGCTCCGGCAACTTGTTTGTTGTCAGTTCCAGAACAGCAATTGAGCCATCATTGCATTCCTCTGTTTTTGAAGCCGCCAGGTGACTGCTCTGCAGAACAGACAGTACCGGCATAGCCAGCTGTACCTGGCGCTTGCGACAATCAAGATATTCTGAGTGTGCCACTCCCTTTGCATGACAGCCACCTTTGCTTGGCATGCCACGCTGCAGGGTGCAATGGAGTATCTGCATGAGCAAAATGGGGACAGTGAGGCGTTCCTGCCTGTGCTGAGTTACACCTTGAACCCCAAGTGTGTCTCCATGGGTGAGCTGTACGGGGAGTACAATGCGCTGACCAGTGAATGGAAGGATGGCCTGGCCTCTACCCTCATCAGATCTGCTGTCACCGACGCTACGCCTGTGCGCAAATGGGTCGTGTTTGATGGCCCGGTTGATGCCATGTGGATTGAGAACATGAATACGGTAAAGATGCACCTCAGCAACAGGTCACAACATACAAGCTCCTTGCACAAGATCACACCTGCTGCTGACCATCAAGCATACCCTACACAGCTGTCTGTCAAGAATGCACAAACAAAGCATGGTGAACGCCTGTTGTCAGCTGAGGTCACTGTTCTTGATTATCAACCCAAGCCCACGACAGCTTTCTTTGCTGGTGGAAGGCCAGCATAGATAACAGTCCAGTCTCACTATCCAGCATCATGAATTCGTGCAATGCGTGCAAAGTGCGTCCACAGGTGCTAGATGACAACTGCACCTTGTGTCTGCCCAATGGTGAGCGCCTGAAGCTGAACCCAGTGACCATGAGGATGCTGTTTGAGGTGGCAGATCTGTCGGTGGCATCACCTGCCACCGTCTCCAGATGTGGCATGGTGTACGTGCCCCCGGACCACCTGGGCTGGAGGTACTTCCTTGCTGCTCATACTTATGCCTTCACAGATGGGACCACCCCCTGTGTATCATGGCATGCCGGCAGACGCTCAGCTTGTGTCAACTCTAAGCTTCTCTGTTCTGGACGCAGCAAGCACTTGTGTGACAAAGGAAGGGGTCAGTATGTCCAGGACCTGCTGTTTTGGTGTGCTTGCCTAGAACTGCACCAGTTATCTCATCAATACTGCTTCGGCCAGTCAGCTCTGAGCAGCATCATAGGTACTGCTCGAAGACTTGTTTTGTAACTGCCTTGTGAAAAGATGCGTCGCCAGGATCTGCAATTGTGGTGGTTTAGCTAAAAAGCCGAATTAGCTTTTGCATGTGTACTGCAGGCCTTTTGTGCAGACCTGGGCCCAGCAGGGGCTGCCTGGGGGTGTGAGTGAGGCCAGCCGCACCCATCTGTTGGCACTGTTTGAGCAGCATGTGGACCCTGGCCTGGCTTGGCTACGGGCTGAGGGCAGCGAGTACCTGCCCTCTGTTGACATTGCCCTGGTCACCAGCTTGGCCACTCTGCTGCAAGTCTGTGCCCTGCTGCTGCTCATTCACCAAACCCATTTTGACTTGCATGTGGTCCTGCAGTCTTTGCTTTGCTTGTGCTGTTTACGCTGCTGCAACTTGCCGCGGCCTTGTACTTGCCAAGCCCATTTTGTCTGCATGTGTTCCAGTAGTAATTGCTTTGCTTGAGCTGCTGCAACTTGCTGCTGCCTTTGTGAATCCCAAGACACTGCTGATTGTGCGTGCACTGCCAACACCTCCACCACCATCATCAACTCTCTTGCCACTGCTGCCTCTGCTGCATTGTCATTATTCAGCAGCACAGCCTGCTTGCCTCTGTGCAAGCTCCACTTCAAATGCACATGTGACCCGCTGTCACACCCCAGAAAGAAAAGAAAAGAAAAAGTTTACGCTTTCCAGCAATCATAACTTGGGCCTCCTAAGGCGGCAGCCCGGAGCTGTTACTCCACTGTCCTGATGTCTGTCCTGACATGGTCTGCAGTCCCTGCTAGCTCCAGACCATGGGGTGGACCTTGCACAGCCACAAGACCAGCTGGAGCCAGTCCTGTCTCACCTCTTTGCCTTCGCCTACATCTGGGGTCTGGGAGGCAGCCTCACCCACGAGTCCCACCACCCCTTCTCCACCTTTGTGCACACCCAACTAGCCACCCTTGTGCAGCTGCCATCCACTGGGTCTGTCTTTGACTTCTTTGTGGACGTGAAGAAAGGCCCTCAGGGCGTGGCGGCAGACATGCAGCAGTGGGGGTCTGTGCTGCCTGCCTTTGCATATGACAAACGCATGCCTTACTTCCAGATGCTGGTGCCCACTGTGGACACTGTGCGCTACTCCTTCTTGCTCAAGGTCAGCTTCCTGTGCTTGTGAAAGCTTGTTGTCATGCTGACTCAGTGTTGTGTTTCTGCTGCATGAGAACATGTGCTCTTCAAGCAATGTGCTTCTGAGCCAGCAATTGCAGCATCCGCAACGAGGTGGATATTTACAATCATGCATACATGAACATCATAAAATTGCAGCGACAGAGCTTCAAAGTGATAGCTGAGCTTGTGGCTGTTTGCAAGAACAATGGACAAGACACCTGTGCGGTGCAGGCATGCTTGGAAGTGCAGAAGGCTGTGCTGTTCACCGGGACCACGGGAGTGGGCAAGAGCGTCATTGTTTCTGGGGCCCTTGAGAGACTGAGGGGCACCAAGACTGTGGTGCCATACACTGTGAACTTCAGTGCTCAGACCCAGGCCATGGACACACAGGTTGGCTCACAGCCATTCTTGTTCAGCTGCCATATGCATGCTTGAACACGCTTGCTGATGACAATCCAGGCATACAGATTGGCGAAGTGTGCTCTGCTCCTGTCACAATCTGTCTGCTGTATGCAATTCGTATACCTGATTGATCTGTTCAGCAATGAGAGCTTGGTGGCTCTGCACACGCAATCAGGGTTGCACATCATGCATGTGGTCAGCATTGAGCTGCTGTCAAGGATGTGCTTGTGCCATCTGCAGTTGTTCATGGAAAGCAAGCTGGAGAAGAAGCGTAAGACCAGGTATGGTGCACCTGTGGGCCAGAAGCTGGTGTTCTTTGTGGATGACGTGAACATGCCTGCCAGGGAGGCTTTTGGCTCCCAACCTCCCGTGGAGCTGCTGCGTCAGTTCCTGGACTACAAGGTCAGTACCCAGTTTGCAACTGTGAGCTTGATGGAGGCAGACGCCCCTCCTGCAGCTCATATACAGGAGCCTGTCAGCCGTGATGCCTGTTCAATTGAGCCTGCAAGGAGCTTGGTACAGCTCAGGCACTTGCAGATACATGCTACATCTGTGCAGATCAAGGACAGTCCTGGACTTTTCTAAGTCTTGTAGAGTCAGCATTATTTGGGTTATGGTGCAAGCTTTGATGAGAAAATCCCTGGTGCAGGCTTTGAGCCTGGTTTTGCCTTTGCTGACAAAGCACCCGCTGCTAATATCCATCGCTTGTGGATCTGCCAGCCTGCTGTGAACATCCTGTGGCAGAGTGCTTACGCTGTTCTGGCTGTCATACAAAGTTGCAACAGCAGTGCCTCCAATGACTTGCCTCCTGCTGATCAAAGGACGCATGTGGCCCATCACACATCACCTTGACACCTGTTGCTGACTGGATGGGTGCAGGGTTTTTACGACCGCAGCAAGCTGTTCTGGAAGGACATTGATGACACCACCCTAGTGGCTGCCTGTGCGCCTCCAGGTACTTGCCTCCTCACCACCTGTTGCTGCCTTGTTTGCTCACAAGCATGAACTTGCCCTTGTTGAGACTCGGCCACGAAGAAGCACCACGCCATACTTTCATTGAGCTGACTGCATCATCAGTGCTGTTGGCTGCCTATAGCCAAGTCAGCAATGCCTCAACGCAAGCATGCCACAAAGAATATATTTATCAGGGCACACAGCAAGTGGTGCGTCAGCAAAGTGAGCAGTGCCGGTGATGTGTGTCACACAGGGGGAGGCAGGCAGCCGTTGAGCTCCCGCTTTGTGCGCCATTTCAGCCAGCTCTGCATCCCACCCCCCTCTGATGCAGCCATCAAAACCATCCTCACCACCATCCTGGGAGGTTTCCTGGCAGACTGGCCAGCCGACCTGCGAGCCCTGTGTACTCCCATTGTGGCCTCTGCAGTTGAGGCGTACAACCGAGTCAGTGCTGAACTGCTGCCCACCCCTACTAAGAGCCACTATACATTCAACCTGCGAGACCTCTCTAAGGTCGCCCAGGTATGTCCTCATGCATTCCAACAGCATTGGCAGCACTGTGCTCAAGAGTCCAGTGCTGTAGTTGTGATGTGTGTGACACCCAGTTTGTTTGGATGTGCATGCAAATGACAGCAGTGTGAGGATCGCCACCTGCATTTGAGCTGTTGACTTGCATCATGGGTAGAGGAGCCACTGCTGTGCATCATGACATCTCTTTTGAACAAGCTGATGGTGAAATTTGTGAAGGGATTTTGACTACATGAGACCATTGATGCAGGGCATGCTAATGGTGAGCCAAAAGCAATGCAACAGCAAGCAGGCGTTAGTGCGCCTGTGGCTGCATGAGAGCATGCGTGTCTTCCACGACCGCCTCATTGATGACCAGGACAAGGGGCATTTCAGGAACATCCTGCGGGAGCTGGTGGGCAAACACCTGGGCAGTGCTGTGGGCAGCCCTCAGGACCTGTTCCCAGAAGGCAGCAGTATCATCTTTGGCGGCTTCCTCAAGCCAGGCTTGGATCCGCAAGACAGACCTTATGAAGAGGTTAGTACTGCCCCAAACATGCCCCACGGAAGTCTGCATGCTGGCTGTGCAGCTGTTTCAGTTCACTGAAGCTGTAAGAAACAGGAAACCCGGCAGCATCTTCTGCTGCGCTCATTGAAACTCCCTGACTCTTTTTGTGTACTGCCATGCTGGTGGAGCAGGCTGGGGCATTTTCTGCTGTGCTCATTATGAATCCCTGACTCTTTTCGTGTGCTGCCATGCTGTTAGACCAGGCGGGAGCATCTTCTGCGGTGCTTTTTATGGATCCCCTTTTTTTGTGTGCTGCCATGCTGTTGGACTAGGCTTCATCTGCAGGCTGACCTTGCCGTTGTCTCTGCCCTTCAGATTGTGGACCAGTCCAAGCTGATACAAACCCTGGAGCGTTTTCTGGAAGACTACAACAGCAGCAGCAGCAAGCCCATGGGCCTGGTCTTCTTCCAAGATGCGGTAGACCACATCGCCAGCATTGCTCGGGTGCTGCGCCAGCCTAGGGGCAATGCATTGCTTGTGGGAGTGAGTGGCAGCGGAAAGCAGAGCCTCACACGCTTTGCTGCTGCTCTGGGTGGCTGTGCTTGTCAGCAGCTGGAGCTTACCAAGGCCTACGGCCTCACAGAGTTCAGGGAAGATCTGAAGGTAGGCTCTGGGGGTTGCACCACCAGCTGCATGAAGCTTGTATGTGTGTGTTATCTGCTGTGCCATGTTGATGCCAGAGTACAGTCAGTCCTGCAAAGTTCTTGTGGGCAAAATTGATCAGGTGTGCAGGCAGGTCTGCCTGAGAGGCATGCTGTTTTGTCTGGCATCCAGCGTCTGCAATATGTGTGCTGCAGCACCAAGCTGCTGTTGGCAGCTGTGGTGTCACAGCTCTTGCATTTCGGGCTGCATTCAGCTCCACAAACCATGCTTACAATGTCATCTACTACTGCCAAGATGTTTCTGGATTTAAGCTCAAGCATAAGCAGAGCGCTTGAAAGTAATCACTTTGAAGTGCTCTGCAGCTGAATGCGGCTTTTGCAATACACTTCCTCAATATGGCACTCTCTACGCTATTTGGGATGCCAGTCTCAGCTGTGGGGTGCTTGTTATGATGCAGAAATTGTACCACGTCGCTGGAGTAGAGGGCAAGCCTGTAGTGTTCCTCTTGACTGACACCCAGATCAGCAAGGAGAGCTTCCTGGAGGATGTGAACAACCTGCTGAACAGTGGTGAGGTGCCAGGCATGTATGCACCTGAGGACAAGGAGGGCATCATTGGCAGCATCCGAGAATGGCTACTCACCCAGGGTGCACCCACAACCAAGGTGTGCCTCAAGCCCCTCCTGCTGATGCACCTGTACCTTAATCTGTTGTTGTGCTGCATATTGTGCTGCAGAATGACATCTTATAGCAACATTCGGTGTGCTGCATGCTTGCTGAAACATGCCTCTCCTAATCTTCACCTTAAGCATCAACACAGCATTTGAGGTTGCAGTTTGCTTGAATTTGCGCTGAGATGCACAAGGTCAAGCCGCAGCATACTTGAGATGACACAAACTGCAAGCAAATCTGGCCTGGGATCCCAGGCTGAATAGTACACCAAACTGGTTGCAGGAAGCATGCTGGTCAGCCTTCATCAACCGGGTGCGGGACAACCTGCACTGTGTGCTGGCCATGAGCCCAGTCGGGGGTGCCTTCAGAGCCCGCTGCCGCATGTTCCCCTCCCTCATCAACTGCTGCACCATTGACTGGTTCCGCCCCTGGCCAGACCAGGCCTTGCTGTCTGTCAGCACCCAGATTCTGGCGCCCTGTGACCTGGCTCAGTCCCACATCAAGCCTGCCCTGGCCAGCATGTGTGTGCACATTCACACCAGTGTGGCAGTGGCATCAGACAAGATGTATGCACAGCTCAGACGCAGGTATGCAAGCATGGGCGGCCCCAGACGTGATACAGCAGAAGCAACATAGCGGCATGGAGTCTCTCAGCCGTGCATCTGCAGTCATCAGAACATCAGATCATCAGTGACTGACCTGTAAATAGCTCTGCATCTTGCAAGTCTGTCGGACAGCCTGATATGTATCAGCCTTCCCCACATTTGCTGATTTGACTCTTGCTCAGGTCACAGAGCTTCGCTTGCTGCAGTAGCCTGGTGCCCTGTGTGTATTGCATGATTGACATGTGAGGTAAAGCTGTGGCCTGTGCAGGTACTACACAAGCCCCAAGAGCTACATGGACCTGATCAGCCTGTACACCAGCTTGCTGGCGGAGAAGACTGGTGAGTATGGGGAGGTCAGGGACCGCCTCTTAAACGGTCTCAACAAGCTGCAAGACACCAATGCTGTGGTGGACAGCATGCAGGCCCAGCTCAACCAGCTTCAGCCTGTCCTAGAAGAAAAGGCACAGGTACACTCTTGTTCTTTGTCCTGCTGCTAGCGCCAGACCTCACTGCTGCCGCTGCTAGAAGACATGCCCCACACAGGCTGTGTCTGTGCTGTGCCAAGCTTGTGAGCAATAGCCTGTCAGGAGCTGACTTCACTGCAGGCTGTCTTTCTTGAGGGTGCCCAGAGCCTGACCCTGCTGAACTTAGCTATGCTGGCAGCAATTTCAGCGTCTGTGTGACTGTCTGCTGCAGGCCACAGCAACCCTGCTAGAGCAAGTGACAGTGGATCAGAAGGAGGCGGAGTTAGTAAGGGCCACGGTGAGCAAGGAGGAGAGCGAAGTGAAGGCCAAAGCAGCAGAGACGCAGGCTCTGGCTGATGAGGCCAAAGCTGACCTAGACCAGGCCTTGCCGGCCCTCAATGCTGCTTTAGACAGCCTGAATGCTCTGAACAAGGGAGACATTGTGGAGATCAAGAGCATGCTCAAGCCCCCACCACTTGTTCAGATGACCATGGAGGTTGGCATCTGCATCTTGCTACATGCCTGTATGCCCTTTTGCTGCGTTTGAAAGTGGATTTTCTTGTTGCTTGCATGCATCTTCTGTATGCAAAGTTGCACAAATGAGTGCTTATTGGAGCTCAAAAATTGGCACACTGTCATGTTGTCCTTGTGGTAAATCAGCACAGATGTTATGCTTCAAGTCTCAACATCATCAGCATGCAGATAAGAGACATGCACATATCCTTACAAGCACCCAACAGCTGATCTAGCCCCAGTTGCCTACTCGTTTGTCTCCTTCACCTCAAAACGAAACCGCTTGCATCCCTTGCAAGTGTGATTGTTTGGCTTTGGCGCTGCATGCTGACTAGCTTAGGCATTGACATGAGTGCTGTCTGGTGTAGGCAGTGTGTACCTTGAAGCAGGAGAAGGCAGACTGGGACACTGCCAAAAGGGTGCTGGGAGACTCAGGCTTCATGCGCAGCCTGCTGGAGTTTGACAAGGACCACATCCCAGATGCTGTCATGAAGAAGCTGCGCAAATACACAGACAGCCCTGATTTCACTCCTGAGGCAGTTGCCAAGCAGAGCAAGGCTGCCCAATCGCTGTGCATGTGGTGCCGAGCCATGGAAGTGTATGACCGCATTGCCAAGGTAACTGGAATAGCAGCTGTCAGACCTTGGGTCCACAATATTAATTGGGAAACGTTTATAGGGAAAGATAGTAATATGTCGTGCAACAAGACAGCCTTCCTTGCTCAATTGAACCACATGCTGCACTGATCTATGCTCCTGCTTGACCACGCGCCTTTCAGGAAAAGGCTAAGGGTCAGCTGACTTCTCATGTTGCAAGGAATTGTTTTGGCCCATGCAACATTGTGTATGGCTTGACGAATGCTGTCTGTTGTTGGAGGTGGTTGAGCCAAAGAGGGTAGCGCTGAGAGGGGCAGAAGCGCTGCTGATTGCAGCCAATGCCCAGCTTCAGGAGAAGCAGGCAGCCCTGCAGGCTGTGGAGCAAAAGGTAGCAGCTCTGGAGGCTGCCCTGGCAGCAGCCGAAGCTGAGCAGGCCAGTCTGAAGGAGCAGGCCAGCGTGACTGCCACTCGCCTGCAGCGTGCAGCAAAGCTGACGAGCGGCCTGCAAGAGGAAGGAGTGCGATGGGGAAACAGTGCACAGCAGATCAAGGTACAGGGAGGATGCACATTGTGTCAGAGCGGTGCATGATGTGGCAGGGCTGCATGCACGTGATGCGTTTGCTTGGTGTCTGTGCTCTTTGAGTGATGCCAGCTGTGTATAGACTCATCGAAGAGCATGTGTAACATGGCATTCACACATGCAGTAACAGCATCAGTCTGCATTGCATGCATGCACTCCTCCATCTGTCATACAATCTATGCCTCTTGCGTGCAACACAGCTCAGTACATGCAGACGGAATTTAATCACTATGGTGCAGGCTACCATGCAGCTGCTGGTTGGAGATGTGCTGCTGAGTGCTGCCTGCATTGCCTACTACGGAGCCTTCCCTGGGGACTACAGGCAGGAGCTAGTGAGCGGGTGGGTGGAGAAGTGCAGGGACTTTGGCATCCCTGTCTCGCCTGACTGCACCCTCAGAGGGGTTCTGGCCAGCCCTATACAGGTACTCACCACAACCCCTGCTGCTCCAGTCTGCTGAGGTATCAGGTCAAATGGTATGCAAGACCATGCAAACGTCTATTCCATGAATGTTGTGTTTCAGCATGCAAGAAGGGAAGCTGCCACCTTGCCTTGCAGGTGCATGTACGATGTTTAGTGTGTCAGCGCACAACAGCGCCGAGAGATCAGCAATCCAAAGCCTGACTGCTTGTCCAGGTGCGAGACTGGAGACTGTGGGGCTTGCCGGCAGATGATGTGTCAGTGGACAATGGCATTCTGGTGAGCAAGGGCAAGCGGTGGCCGCTGATGATAGACCCACAGGGCCAGGCCAATGCCTGGGTTCGCAACATGGAGGGGCGGGCCGGGCTGAAGCTGGTCAAGCTGAGCCAGCCCAACTTCTTGCGTCTCATTGAGGGGGCCGTGCGTCTGGGCCAGCCAGTGCTGATTGAGGACGTGGGGGAGACTATTGACCCAGCACTGGAGCCGCTGCTGCTCAAGCAGGTATGCACTCCTTTCTTTGACGTGCTGAGGTTGAAACAATGTGATACATGTTGCCAGCTGGGCTGCGTTGTGTGTGTTGCTCTCAGTTTCACACTTCTCACCTATCTGCATGTGCTATGCTGCAAGTGCAACCAATTCACCCGTGAATTTGATAGAGCACACTCTGTCACTCAGCTAATACTGCAGCCCTGCATGGCAAGCCCTGCTTTGTTTGTGGGGACTGGTATTGCTGCTGTTTTCAAGCACCATCCTGTGCAACAATGTCACAGGTGTTCAAGCAAGGCGGCCAGTCCCTAATCCACCTGGGGGACTCAGATGTGGAATACCACCCTGGCTTCCAGCTGTACATGACCACCCCCCTGGCCAACCCCCACTACCTGCCTGAGGTGTGCATCAAGGTCACCCTGGTCAACTTCACAGTGACTGGGCCCGGCCTGGAGGAGCAGCTTCTGGCTGAGCTGGTGCGTAAGGAGAGGCCCGACCTGCAGGCCAGCAAAGACCGCCTCCTGCTGTCCATCAGCAACGATAAGCGCCAGCTCAAGGTGTGCACCTCCGCCCCTTCACTCTACCCCATCCACTTTCAGCATCATGTTCTGTGCATTGCAGGCCACATTTCTGCTGGGTGGCAGTATTGCATTGTGTGTGTGAATCAGCAGCATGCATTACCAATGTGCCTGATGTGGCCATGCCTTGCTGTGAGCATGGCTGTTGGGATGTTGACCGTGGGTGCTGGGTGTGGTGCTGATGATGATGGTGGTGGTGAGTGAGTGTGGTGCTGATGATGGTGGTGGTGGTGAGTCAGTGTGGTGCTGATGATGATGGTGGTGGTGAGTGTGGTGCAGGAGCTGGAGGACAAGATCCTGAAGCTGCTGAAGGAGGCCAAGGGCAACATCCTGGATGATGAGGTCCTCATCAACACCCTCAACAACTCCAAGCTCACTGCAGGCATGATTCAGAACCGGCTGCGAGAGGCTGAGGAGACAGAGGACAGCATCAACCAGGTACACCAGCCGCCCCTTCCTCTGGCCTTGCTGCATGCTACATGGGTGTCAGGATAGCCCTTGCTGGCTTCTTACCGCTGCAAACTTGCTCCTGCTTGCCTTGTAAAAATCTTGTCTCATTTGAAGCAATTGCAGCAATGGTCTGCCTTGCAACAGCTGCCTCTGCAAGTGTGCCAGTTCCTGTCGAGACTTTCAAATTGTCATCAGGCCAACACCAATGCAACAATGTGACATGTGTGACATGTGCTGAAACAGCTGAGTGCTGGTTGCTACCACAGCATGCAAAGCATAACTGGTTGAGGTTTGAATGCAGGCCAGAGAACAGTATCGGTCTGCAGCAGCAGGTGCATCCACCTTCTATTTTGTGGTGGCAGACCTAGCCCTCATCTCCCCCATGTACCAGACCTCCCTCTCCTACTTCATCACCATGTTCAACCACTGCATTCATGCCAGTGACAAGGCTCCGGATGTGTCAGCCCGCCTGCGCCTCCTCACCACCTTTGCCACCCGCTTCATCTTTGACAAGGTGCAGCGGGGCCTGTTTGAGCAGCACAAGCTGCTGTTCTCATTCATGCTGGCCACCGCTACTGCCAGAGCAGCAGGCCAGGTCACCCAGGTATGCCCCTGCTTTGCATGCTCTGGTCTTCAGCAATGTCAAGGAGTGATCCAATGGACCTGCAGCATTCACTGCACGCTGCAGATCATTCCAGTTCCTGTTATGATACTGCTGTACTCATGTACTAATGAGTTTCCCTCCACCAGTCGTCTAATGCAGTCCTAAGATGCCAACATGGTCAAGAACATGAATATAACAGGCCATTGAGTGTGACACTACAACAAGGTACGAGCAGATGAGTAGTGCTTCATACAAGTGCTCACTGGCAATTCATGCCATGCGCCCATTCCCAAGGCTTGTGCAGCATCAATTGCAGCTGGGTGAGGCATGTCAGCTGGTGAATGCAGGCTGAGTGGAACTTCTTCTTGCGTGGTGGGCCGGGCCTAGATACTGCAGCCGGTGACAGGGCATCACCATCATGGCTGCCATCCTCCCAGTGGGGCCAGATCGTGCAGCTAGCTGGGGCTGTTGGCCCGCTGGAGGGCATTGCTGACAGCATGTGCCTGCCTGAAGAGAGCATAGACTGGCAGGAGTGGGCTGCGTCCAGTCAGCCTCACCTGCAGTCTCTGCCCCCTGTCTGGGAGCATGCATGCACCAGCTTCCATAGACTGCTCCTGCTGAAGGTGTGTGCATGCTGTAGGTCAGCAAGACCTGCTTCGCTTGCTGTTGTGTGCATGAGTGCAAGCAAGGATGGATATGCAATGGTGAGCTGCACCGCAAGGCCTTTGGAAGCCAGTGTGTGATCTGTGTCTTGTGCTCACAGGCGCAGCAAATACTTGAACAAGACAATCTTGGTTCCAATCAGTCATACACAAAAGCAGGCATGCTGTGAAATAAGACATGATCTAGGTTCGCGGTCAGCTGTCTTTGGCCAATTGAGTGTGCACCAATTCAGCTGTGTGTGAATACGCATGAATAATGCAGGTGATGAGGGAGGACAAGCTGCTGTTGGGATGCCAAAGATACATTGGAGATACCCTAGGGGCAGCCTTTACCCAGGGGCAGCCCTGGACCTTGGATGGCATGCTGCCTGACACCACAGCGCTCACCCCCATCATCTTCATCCTCACCTCTGGCGCAGACCCCACTGCCATGCTACAGGTACACCTAAGAATATATAAATACATGCAATGTGTAGCAACATTTCTGTGTAGGGACTGGGAAGACCAAAGAGCTTTGGTCTTCGCTATACAGATAAGCACATCAAGGTCATGCATGCAGCTCCTATTGCTCACTGGGCATGTGCATGCACAGAGCATGCAATTGTTATGTTGATATGACACTGTGCCAAGAGATCTGCACCAGTCAGCCTGTGTCATGAGTTTGACAGAGGACCTTGCATGGGTTGTGAGCCTTCCAACTGAGTAGCTTGTGTGCAGAGATTTGGAGAGAAGCAAGGCATGAAGCCTGGGGAGCGTTTGCACATGGTCAGTCTGGGACAGGGGCAAGGGCCTGTTGCAGAGACCCTTGTGGCCCTGGCAACTGCGGAGGGTGATTGGGTTTGCCTGCAGAATTGCCATCTTGCCAAATCCTGGATGCCCAGGTGACAATCTCCCTGTCGCACAGATTGCCTGCCAGGCATCAGTGATTGCAAGGCGTATAGGAATGTCATGTGGGTTGTCAGTTGTCTCCTTTCTCCATGCAACTTTTGCAAGGGAGTCATAATGCATGCAGGTTGGCCAGCATTGTAGAAGAGCTGGCCAAGAGCAAGGTGCGGCAGGAAGAGGGAGACGGCGGGGTGCACCCTGACTTCCGCCTCTGGCTCAGTTCCATGCCCAGCCCAAACTTCCCCGCCTCAGTATTGCGGAGCGGCATCAAGCTGACGAGCGAACCGCCCAAGGGCGTGAAGGCCAACGTCACCAGGACGTATGCTGACATGACCGCCGAGCCATTCCAGTCATCCTGCCCTTCCAAGCCCACAGCCTGGAAGAAACTGCTCTTCTCCCTCACGTTCTTTCATGCTGTGATTCAAGAGAGGCGCAAGTTCGGCAGCATTGGATGGAACATACCCTACAGCTTCAACCAGTCTGACTTGGAGTGCAGCATGATGGGGCTGGCCAGCTTCCTGAATGAAGCAGAGGAGCAGGTGCCTTGGCCAGCTATGGAGTATGTGCTGGGCCAAATCAACTATGGTGGGCATGTGACTGATGACATGGACCGACGCTGCCTCATGTCCACCCTCAGGCGCTTCATCACGCCCAGAGTGATGGATAAAGACTACTGCTTCACACCAGTGTCTGGCACATACTATCCACCTCCTGCAGGAACTCTGGAGCAATGCAGGCAAGTGCTCTGGACTATTGAAAGTAGCCTCAAGCACTTGCGTTGGTGTATCAGAGTCACACAGTGCATCCCCAATGGTCTGTTCACATAGACTCTCACTACGCAATGTTGGCATGAATCGACAATGCATATTGCTGACAGCTGTTCAAACCTGCAGTGTGTTCAGACTTTGCAAGAGCCTAGCACATCAATGGAGCGTCGTCTGCAATGCTGCAGGGAGTTCATCAAGGCACTGCCGGCCACAGAGACCCCAGAGGTCTTTGGCATGCATGAGAACGCCAACATAGCATTTGAGGTTCAGGAGACACACCGGGTCCTAGACACTATACTAGCCATGCAGCCACGTCTAGCCACCCTGCCAGGCAGCACCACCCCTGACCAGCAGGTAGCTGCAATAGCAGCTTCTATCCTAGACAAACTCCCTCCCATACTCAGCATGGCTGAGGCAGGGCCTGGGGTGTTTGAACGTACACCAGCAGGTCAGCTGAACTCTTTAGCAGTGGTGCTGGGGCAGGAGATGGAGCGCTTCAACAGGCTGAGCCAGGTGATGAGCTGCAGCCTGGAGGAACTGCAGAAGGCGCTGCAAGGCCTGGTGGTCATGTCTGGCGAGCTGGAGCTCATGTCCATCTCCCTGCTCAATAGTCAGGTGACCACAGTCACTGCTGTTGTGCACGATCTGCACAGGCATGCGAGGTGCTTGCAAATGAGCCATCTGTCTTGAGCCCACTCTGTTTGCTTGCTGAGCGTTGCTGTGAGCTTGCAAAGCAGATTGACTTAGTCACACTTGTTCTGAAGAGCAAGCAGGTAGTCATCACAATGTGCCAGCAGCTTGTGCATACAAATGGAATAAGCTGGAGCTGTTTGCAAAATCTGCTGCTGCTGCTGCTGCTGCTGCGTCGCATTTCCCCAAGCTGACTGCGGTAGAACACCATACCAGGTTACTGCGTGGCTGCCCTGCTGATAAGCTGAGGCATGGACCTCATATCACAGGTACCTGAGTTGTGGAAGAGGGTAGCCTACCCCTCCCTGAAGTCGCTGGGCAGCTGGGTAGCTGACTACCACCAGCGGATAGCCTTCATGCGCTCTTGGCTCAGGCAAGGCCTGCCAAAGAGCTTCTGGCTGCCAGGCTTCTTTTTCCCTCAGGGCCTGATGACAGGCGTGCTACAGACACATGCACGCAAATACGGCATTGCCATTGATAGTCTCAGCTTTGCTTTCCAAGTCAGCCAGCTGAAAGAACCAGCAGAGATTGTAGATGCACCAGAAGATGGCATCCTCATAAATGGGCTGTGGCTAGAAGGGGCTCAATGGCAGAATGGCTGCTTGACAGAGTCTAGTCCAGATGTGATGTATTCCCCCTTGCCTGTGATCCATTTCACTCCAGTCCAGGATTATGTGGCCCCTGACACTGAGTATGATTGTCCACTGTATAAAACTTCAGCTCGTGCTGGAGCTCTGTCTACTACAGGGCAAAGCACCAACTTTGTCCTCTGTGTCAGCTTGCCAATCAGGGAAGGTACTGACAGAGACCATTGGATCTTGCAGGGTGTAGCGCTGCTTTGTATGCTAAACAATTGAAATTTCAATGGCAAGCTAGCTAGGTCCTGGACCACAAGTCTGGACTGTACTGACATTTCTATCAGCAGTACCTAATGACAGCTGCATATAAGTCCGTCAAAAGCTTTACAGTAAAAAGGCAAGGATATGTCGTAAAACTTTATTGAGCGTAAAACTTTGTTGAGGAGATAAGCTCTGGAGCTGCCCAAACAGCCAGTACAATACATTGATCTGCCCAGACACAATTAGTCACCGCATGCGTGCTGCGAAAATCTGGTGCTGCGAAAATCTGGTGCTGCGGAAAATCAGAAGCTTGACCTAACACAACGCAACGAGGCAACACGCTGACTCTTTCTGCAATTTCTTCTGTGTACCAAGAGAGTCACGGCTCGAAATCGAGTCGCAGGTTCGTCACTGCTTGTTGTCTGCTGTATAAAACCACGCTCTCCAGATCTGAGGGACTTCTCGACTTGTCGACGTGACGCATTTGCGGTCGCTTGCAGGGGTAAAACACACCGATAATGCAGCCTTGACTTGTATGGCTTGAGGATGTATTGCAAGGCTCGGTGAGGCAAGCTTACAGTATCCACTGGCACGACTGCAATAGAGCAGACCTTTCAAAACTGCAGGGTGAGATTTTTACCGATTTGAACCCAACACAGGTAGCCGATTGGTGTACATCATGCCTGGTCCGTTGCTTGTGGAGTGTTGAACCTTTCCTTTTCAGTGAGCTTGCTAAGTGAGCTTGCTGAGTGAACTCGCTACAGGAAATCTTCAAAAATGGTCATTGTGCATGCAGTGGTAGTTGGCTGCTTGACGAAACATGAAGTTCACATGGCCTCTTGTGGCTGTTTGCAGGAGCATTGAAGACATGGCAGATGACTGTGGCTCGCCATATAGCTGTAGTGCTCCGAACAGGCCTGTCAAGCGGCAGAGAAGCACAATGTGGGGCAAAAATCCGCTGGGAATCATTGTGGTCAAGTCTGGCGCAACACCTCCTCATGCCAAGTGTAACATCTGCTCAAGAACAGTGATTCCAGGGCAGCGGATCATCGTGGATGAGCAGTATGGCTACCCCGAGATGTGGTGGAATCACCTTGAGTGTGTTGACCTCAGCATGTTCTCTCAGGATGATGAAGACGTCTGCACGTACCCCTCAACCTCAGCGGTGACCAAAGCTTGTGCATGGTGCACCAAGCCACTCCTTGCTGGGGTGCATCAGATGCAAGGGCACTGGATGGGGTGGACACATGCCACCTGTGATGTTGGCAAGATCTCAGACTTTGTCGATGTACTACGCTGCTTACAAAAGAAGTACCCTGTCAAGCAGATGCCGGTGTTCTGTCATGGGTGGCACACACTGGACGAGCTGAAGCGTTGGGCGGACATGCAGTCTCCTGCAGTATTGCTGCCAACCAGTGGGGCCTGCAGATTTTCTGACGCACAAGTCAAGTCTGACCCTGACAGAGCATCAGTCATCAGTGGTGTGTCCAGTACAAGTGTTGTCATCAAGCCTGACCCTGATGCTGATGCAACGGTGAAAGCTGACCCAGAGGCTGCAATAGACAGCAGTAGCCAAAAAACACAGGTTTATGGCAGCAGTGCAATGCAAAATACGCTTGGCAGCACCGGTCAAGCCACACAGGTCTATGCAATGAGTCCAGCAACACCACCTCAACCTGTTCGTGCTTCATCAGCTGCAGGCTTGTGAAGCCATATCCAGTAAGCATGTTGCTTAAACTGTGAACTTCCAGTTCAAGTACTCTATAAGTAGTAGTGGGTAAGTTCGGATCAGGTGTAAAACAGTGCAATGTGTATTTAAGTGCTCAAGTGTGTTTCCAAGCTTTAGTTTTGTTTGAGGGCGCAAGTTGATGCTGACACTGAGGCTCTTTTTGATCAGCTGTGCTGTGTGAGTTCAGCTTCCTGCCTGTCAATTCAATATTAGAGCAAGTAAGTGTGCTGCCACATGAGCTGCATCCTACACGTACTGTGAAGGCAGTGTTTTCATAGTTCAGCACAAAAGTATGTGAGAATAGCGTGGCCGTATTAGATCATGGTTCTGTCTGGGTATTTCCACAGCAGTTGTGAACCTCAGCAGATAGTACTTGTATGTTGTGACTTGTTTGTTGATGAGTAGTTGGCAAAAGCCTGCTGGTATGCGATACAGATATGCATGTGATGCCCTCTGGGCAGTAATCATGTGCATGTATTATTAAATAAACATTTTTCTGACTTCGTCAGTCTGACTGATGTCTGTTCAGACATCAAATGACAAGCACAAGGAATGCTGAGCATAAAGGAGCAGGCCGCAACATATCCCATTTCCCTCAACGCAAGCCAGCATAAGAAGTGACCTGTGTGACTCATATTGCTCCTCAGTGCAGTGCAGTGCAGGAGCCGTATCTGTATTATAATAATTAGCTGCTGCTCTGCTGTGTGGCACTGACTGTAGTTACACAGTCCAAAGCTGATCGCTTCCGGACTTTTGCCTGCTGTCAGCATGTCGAGCTCTGCGACCAGTCCTTGTCCATTGAAAGCTTCCTTGTGTCATGACAGTGTTGTGAGTCAACTCTGCATCCATACCCGACTTGGATTAAAAATAAACTCTGAAGCGCGATCGCGAGGGATCGTGTGTGAGCAGGAGCTCGGGGACCACGCCTGAGTATGCAATGCATTGTTGTTTCGGTGCAAAGAAATTTACAGGTCGCGTCTGGCTGAGCTGTAGCTGAAAGCTGAAAAATTTCGCTAGCTGATAGGTCTGCCGGCCACGAGCATCAAGCAGCAGGCAACAGAGTCCAAAGGAGAGCCGAAGTTCGTTATACCTATATCAGCAGAGTAAAAAGCCCTCAAGAGTGTGTGTCGAGGCTGTGTTGAAGAGTGCAATCAGGCACATGCAGGTGTCCACAGCACCAGGCACAAGGCAGACAGGCTCGTGACCGGCGCGCTGCAGCTGCTCTTTCTGGCTATCTGTATGTGCTTGAGTCCTCAGTCTGGGCGTGTGAAGAAGCCGCCTGTAAACTGATTAGCACAGAGAGGTCGTATTGCAAAGGGCCAAGCCCTGACATGCCTAGGGTAACAGCAGCAAGCTCCACAATGTACACAGGTGCATTGCAGTATGCATACTGCATGCCACAATTCAGATTATTTGTGCATGGTTCATTCATCGAGCTGAAAAGGCATCATTTAATTGGCACCATACAGGTGTGAAATGCACATACAGGTGCACATGCAGCGCAAGATGTGCATACCAGCACATGCCATACAAACACTTGCAAGACAAATGAAACAAAGCAAGCAGAGAAGTGAATTGGCATATAGAACCAAGCAATTGCCATTTGCTGCCGTCACCTCAGGCCCAAATAGGGCTCCAGATTGCCCTCACCACGCCAAGATTTGCTGTTGGCTGTTGCTGCTGCTGTTGCTACTGCTTATGTCACTGCTCTTGAGGTTGCTGTTGCTGTCACTGACGCTGCTGGTGTGATAGAGATAATCTGGAATCTGCTGTCAGCTGATCTGGTGTTGTGAACATCAATATAGATGTGTGAGTGAAGGATACATGTCAGCCTAGGCATAAAGCCGTACAGGAAAGCAATCGGTCGACTACGCACACGGCGTAGCCTCCCTGCCTGACAAGGAATAACAAGAATCGTCCCCACCTGTGACTGTCCCACAGATTACACCGTAGTGTAGTCAGGCTTTGTAGGTTAAAATAAACTCTGAAGCGCGATCGCGAGGGATCGTGTGTGAGCAGGAGCTCAGGGACCACGCCTGAGTATGCAATGCATTGTTGTTTCGGTGCAAAGAAATTTTCCATACCCGACTTGGATGGGGATAGGGGTCAGAGCCAGGGTCAGAGCAGAGTATGGACGCGTGTGACCTAACGCGGACAGAGCTGTAAATTGCAGAACTGTGCTGCATACTCCAAACCGAAGCTGGATGTGGTGCGGATATTTCTGAGGCATGTTCCTGACTGCTTGCTTCAGTCGCGTTTCTCCCTGCGCCTGCGTGGTGTCGTCAATTAACCTGAGTTTCGACAGCACTTGGCTCGACACCCTAACAGCTTGCAAAATGCTCGCAGGACTGATTTGGTGTTGCGAAAGCCCTTGCCTGCTATCGCCAGGGGGTCTGCACGTCTTCCGACCTGCGCGTCCAAGATCCTCAGTTTTGGGCAGCGTGACTGGCTTTCTCAGGTAGTGAACCGTTGATCATCATTTTTTCCAACGGTGTAGTGGTCTCGACTCTAGATCTGCATGGGCACTCAAGTCTCAGCTATTACGTAGCTTTTTGTCGTCTAGATTGGTCTTGCGCAGACTATAGAGGCTTTGCTACAGACCAACTTCAAATTTTGGTGCACCTTGTGCTTAGCAGCAGGATGACAAATTGCAGCTGTTGCTTGCTTGCTTGCTTGCTTGCTTGTGCATTCACCGCCTCAAATCACACCTACGGTTTACATTCTTACCTCTAATTTGGGACACCACATGATGTGCGTTCTATACAGCATTCATGTCCTGTATATGCTGATATGGCCGGTGCAGCATCCGCTGATGTGTTAGTGGACTCACACAGAAAAGAAAAAGAAAAGAAAAGACTACGCCTTTCGGCGTCAATTTAATGAGAAGCCATACCGGGCTGCCCAGAGGACTCACACATGCTTCTGTGAGGCGCAGGGTCTCTTGTAGGCCAAGAATGTGACCCAGGCCTCCGCAATACAGCGTGGCAGCTATCAGTCAGCCCAGAATAGTAGCATCAGCAGCCGTGAAATTTGTTTAGCTCATGACTTCACAGATAAATATGAGGGAGCCAAGTGCAACATCTGCAACCGCACTGTGAGCGCAAGACAGCGCATCATCTGTGATGAGCAACTGCATGGAAGGAGGAAATGGTGGAATCACCTTGAGTGTGCCCCACCTCACCTGTTCAGCAGGCTGGACAATCCCAGCAGCACACGTTCAGCAATTGCCAATGATGACAAGCGCTGTGCATGGTGCACAGAGCTCATCATAAGTGGCAGCAGCCAATTGAGCAAATCTTGGTTTGGGTGGAATCATGCACATTGTACAGTGGGCGCAATGTCTGAACTTCTCGGCATACTGCATCATCTGCAAACGAAGTATCCTGGCAAAAAGATGCCAATGCACTGTCACTGGTGGAAGACCTTGGATGAGCTCAAGGAGATGGCAGGCATACAGAGCTTGCCAAGTACCATTTCACCTAGCTCAGAAGGCTTGCAAAGCGAGTCAGCCAGTATTTCACCTAGCTCAGAAGGCTTGCAAAGCGAGTCAGCCAGCTTGACAGAGTCAGATAGTGAGGCAGACATTGGAGAGTCCAGTCAGAGAGCGCCACAGTTACCAAAAGCTGCTACGCATCGTGGACTAGCCGGTCTCAGGAGTTGGTCAGATGAAGAAGAGCCTGAACCTGAGATTGAAATTGAGGTCGGGGTACAGGTTCAGGTTAGGGCCCAAGGCAGGCGCAAAGTTAGGCCTAGGGCCAGGCCAAGCACGGTCAGGCGTCCACATAGGCAAAGGCGTGGCGTCAAGCGCCAATCACATGCCCAAGCTGCTACGTCACCAAGTGGGAGTGAGGACACATCATCTTCATCAGACGATGGCATTGACCATGATGGGGGGTCTGACACTGACTGTTCTTACCATCCTCCTACTGCCTGTAATGTTGAAAGAAGCAATGATGACCCACCTGTTGCCAGCACTGAAGATGAGGCCTCTGCCGTCAATTTGGAAGATCATGCCTCAGAATCTGACGGTATCATCGACCTCATTGATACCATTGATGCGAACGAAGACACACAGATGCATGAGCCTGTTTTGGATCTAACAACACCACCTCAAACTGTGCCTGGACCAGGTGTAGCACGCTACAAGAGGCTCTGTAAAGCAGACAAGCGTTGAAACAGCTAGTGCATGGCATGGGAAATAGAATAGCATTCAAGTTCGTGATTGAATTTGTTCTCAAACTTATTTTCTTGTACAAATCTATTGAGTAAGTGTAACCTCGAAGTTGTAGAGTGTGTCCATCGCGTAGACTGACCATTGAGCCGAGACTGCTGTACTGTGCACGCTTGTGTTCCAGCTTGGTTGCTTACATTGACATCCAGTCCTGCATTTACATTTGTATTGGTATATATAATGCAGTGCCCCAAGACACTGGGCTAATGAACAAGACCAGTGGTGCACTCCAAAGCGGAATGTCCATTTCCTGATTGTTGCAAATGAAGCTGGACTGCAGCACTTTGTG
>JAABUP010002781.1_pt1 | contig 32712 bp, 41 predicted proteins | sample 5559201 | NCBI WGS metagenome assembly JAABUP01 (sample SAMN10711887, study PRJNA513373) | rock metagenome | isolation source: Antarctica rocks | place: Antarctica
ATACGACAGTTTTGACAATCACGTAATGCAACATCATTGAAACTAGACCTAGGGCGGCCAGGTGGGCGAAGCCCCTTGACTTCACCAAACAAAAGCTTCTTAGGCAATCTATCGTTAGGCATCCTGTCATTATGTCATTATGCTCATGACACATGTGCAAATCAACACTTGCAAGCTTGTCATTTCCTGAACGCCACACGTCCCTACTGTGCCATCCAGAACAAACCAGCCTGGCATGACAGGACTTGTGCCCCACACACCTAGCACTTGCTGGAATGTGTTACTACTACTGTTACTGAATATGTTTGGCATTTTCCAGCTGTACAACACCCAGCGCAAGCCAGCACAGCCTGCCATGCTGTGCTGATGATCTGCTATTGTTGCGCAGGTCCTATGTTCATTTTTGTGCATGTGGCAAACAGCTGGACAGCCGCTTTGAGTCTCTGGGTGCAAAGCGCTTTGCAGACAGAGTCGATGTACACAAAGAGGATCTGCCAGCCATTGACAAGTGGCTAAGTGGGGTAACCACAGCACTACAGGCCTTGCAGCTGCAAACCTTCCAGGACACCGGAGGTGTGCATGAGCCTCTGCTTGGTGCTGTTCAACTAGTTATATTGCCAGCGCAAAAGCCAGGAAAACTCATCAAAGCATTTTCTATGTTTTTGTCACAGCATGTCCCTGTGAGGCTGCTGACATGGCGTTCCTGCCTATTTACCAGTCCTACATTGTGTCTTCACAGTCTTTTCATTGCATATTGACCATGCAAGCCATTGCCCAAGCAGTCAAATGCAGATTCGCAGCCTGTCAAAACAAGCTGTGCATGTCACCTTCACATACATTCTTATGTCAAACAGCCATTTACAGCATGCCAAAGACGCCATGTTTTGTGGGGTGAATTTACATGGTCAACTCTTTCTTTGTGCTTTAGGTGTCGTGGGTGATGCCGCTGAGCCAGCAGCTGCTAAACCTAAGAGATGGGGTAAGAGCCGCCCCTTCTATGGCCAAGTTATGGCTGTGGAGGGCCTGTGCAACCTTGCATCAGGAGACGGCAAGGACACCATCAGGGTGGAGGTCAACCTTGGGGAGTCTGGCCTGCAGTACACCCCTGGAGATGCATTGGGGGTGTACCCCCTTAACTGCAATCAGGTATGCAGCTCACCTTGCATCAATATACTAAGCATCAGTTTTGTGTCAGATGGTCTGTAAACTGATTTCATCCGCTTGCTATTGTGTCATCAGGCACAAGTGTCAAAGTCACAGATTCCAGTGTATGCATACATGATCTGGGTGAAACGGCAGAAGTTGGGGGCGCCCACAGCCCAGGAGGCACATGTACAAGGGAAGCTAGCAAGTGGCTGCCACATATAGCATTGCAATGATAGAAGGGGTACTCTATGTATGCTGATCAACTAACTTGTTGCATAGGCAGTGGAGGAGCTTCTCCAAGTGCTGGGGCAGGAGGGGCAGCAGCAAGTGCCCTGTCCTTCCTGGCACTATCAGGACCATGATGACCAGGCGCAACCTTCAGACATTCCCCGTCAGCTGCCCTTACAGGAGGCCCTTGTCAAGTGCTATGATCTCAGGTCACTGTCTGCATTCTGTGCACCTGACGCTGGTGGCAGTCAGCAGAAATGGCTTGATAGACTGCTGCATTTGAATCATTGTCAGCAACACTCGTCTGTGAACCCAGGCATGTCTGCAGCCACACCTTGACACAGAGTCAGGCAAGAGCACAAAACCTGCAGTTGACTTTCAATACACAGCATCAAAAGATTGAGCGTGCGTTCTGTTTATACAGCAGCAGCTTTAGCATTGTTGTCATTGTTGTCACACAATGGGGCATGTGGATTGCGCTGATGTAAGATGGAAGTCCCCTTGCCTGTGTCTCATGATATGTTGATATGCATAGGAGCCCCAAGTCAGAGTTGTTGCAGTTGCTCTTTGAATACATGCCTGCTCCAGCCCAGGAAGCATCAAAGCATGCTAGCAGCAACGGCTACAGGTCACAAGACAGCAGCACCCTCAGCAATGGCAATGGGCACCATGCTGATGGCAACAGTACCAGCATGAATGGGAGCAGCCAAATCAGTAATGGGTACAGCAAACCTGCTAATGGACACAGCCGCGCTGCAGAAAGCAATGGTCACAGCAGCAATGGCAATGGCAATGACAATCACAGCAGTCAGAATGACAACAGCAGTGAGAAGCCTCTGATACATGTTGATGGTCATGCTGATGGCATCAGCCAAGTTGAGGCCCATCAGCAGGCCAGAGAGCTGCAGGACATTCTACAGGATGAAGTAGAGGCCTACTTAGACAAGCGCCACATCATCGACATCTTGCATGACTTCTCAGGCTCCCACCCCCCTCTCGCCACCCTGCTCAGCTGCTTGCGCCCCCTGCAGCCCCGTTTGTACAGTATATCCAGTAGCCAGCTGGAGCATCCTACACATGTACAGATCACAGTTGCTGTTGTGAAGTACATGGCGCTTGGCAGAAACAGGATTGGAGTGACTTCCACCTTCCTCAAAGAGAGGATGCAAGTATGCTGCATCCCCTGTGCCTCAGGGCCTTTGCTAGTCCTTGTGCACATGCCTGTTGCATGCCCCAAGTGATGCCACATGCAGTGTATGAGCTAATGGCACAACCTGCTGCTGCTGTTCGGCATCTCGGCATGCCTAGGCTACTCAAGCTGTTGACAACCACCCTATGTCATTTGAGGCACAGCACTGCTTGTGCTGCATCCTTGTGTGCTCTCAGCTGTTCCTGCCAGTTACAATGCAATGCTGTGTAGGTGTCTAGGTCTTGCATGCATTTGGATCACCAGCTGCCATGGTTGACAGCGTCTGCTGTACATAAATTATGACGCTGTTGGTGGCAGTGCAGGTGGGTGATCATGTGCCAGTGTATGTAGCCAAGAATCCAGACTTCAGACTTCCTAAGGACCAGGATACTCCCATCATCATGGTGGGCCCTGGCACAGGCCTTGCCCCCTTCAGGTCCCCAATTCCTTCCACCCTGCCTTTGCAACACCGGTTGTGATGACAGACACGTTTGGACATAGTTATGTCATCTGGCCATTGCTGCAGCTCTCTTTGCTCAAAAATCACACCTGATTAGCAACATAATCTTTGGATACAACTCGCTTGCAAAATAGACTGACTGGCGCCCCACCTGCAATGCAGGTCCTTCATGCAGGAGCGGATACACAGCCAGCAGAGCTCAGGCTTGCAGCTTGGGCAGAGTGTGCTGTACTTTGGTTGCCGCCGCTCTGACCAGGACTACCTGTATGGCCCACAGCTGCAGCAGTGGGCTGATCAGGGTCGCCTCACCCTGTTTACTGCTTTCTCCAGGCAGAAGGTCAGTGCCAGCAGTGCATGCAGACGCATATAATTCTGACTTTGAGGGGAGTTGCAAGTTGGAAAAGAACAAAAAGCCAGTTGCAAGTTGAACAGTTACTCCAAAAGTGGCCATGCTGTTGTCATTGTGAGTTTTCCAATCAACCTTTCTCTGGCTGGCCTCCTAGCATTGGCTGGTGTTGTATCAGCGCCTAGAAGTGAAAGTGCAGAAAGGCAGGCAAGCAAATGTACTTGCAATTCACAGATATTGACAACTCTGGGAGTCAGTATCCATGCACACTTACAATATGTTGTATGTTACCACATGCTCTGGTCACATAGTTGGTATCCTGCTATGCCACTGCAGGCCCAGAAGGTGTACGTTCAAGACAGGTTGAGAGAGAGTGGTAAGCTTGTGTGGCAGCTGCTGCAAGAGGGGGCGCATTTCTATGTCTGCGGTGATGCAGCCCACATGGCTGGCTCTGTGGAACAGGCCCTGCTGCACATCATTCAGCACCACCAGGTTTAGCCTGCTTTTGTATGCACTCCACCTTTTTTTGTTGTATGCAATAGCAGAAGAGAGCATAAAGGCTATGATGATACGTACTTTGCTAGCTACATCCATTCTGCTTACAGCATCCGGTGTGCATTGCTATCAACACACATTACCATATATTGCATGCACAGAATGCAACATTCTGCTGAAGATTTAACGGACTGACTGGGAGCACAGTGCATTGTGTGGTGTCAAGTCTTCAGCAGCATACCATATTGTGCCAGATAATGGTAATACACGTCCCTTGCTGTGTGCTCAGGACAATGGGGATAAACAGAGTGCAGAGCAGTACCTGGAGGCTTTACGACAACAGGAGCGCTACCAAAGAGATGTCTGGTTCTGAGAAACACTATCATGCGACACATTTTGTGAGAGATCTTGTGAGAGATGCATTGTTTAGCCTAAGACTAGTAGTTGACAAGGTGACAGGGTTAGATGCCTCAACAATCTGTTGCAATATCTGACAGAAAGTGCTAGGTGACAAACGAATGACGACATCTCCATTTTGTTGGACTGAAGACTCTAGCTTGAGCTGTGCAGCAGCTGTTCATCTTCAGGATGATGAGCTGGCCTGTGCTAGGCAGACATGTGTATGCAATGGTGTTGACCAGGTGGCCACAAGGGACACCAGGCACAATTGACCATTCACCATTCTGATGTATATCAGAACGTCACAGCATGACATTGACACGTGTGTGTGTGTGTGCGATACCTGCCTGGTAAGCTGCGACCTTTGCATGACTAAGACGTCGTTGAGGGAATATTGCCATAAGCACATCATCATACTGTTCCAAATGATTCTTCCCACCTGTTGCATCAGACTTGCCCCAACTCGACGGTGCAGCCTCGGGACAGCAACTCATCGTGGTTCACCTGCAGCTTCGCATTGCTTTGTGGTGACACCCAACTCTTTGCCTTCCGATCTCTCGCCGTCTCATTTACACCAGGTGAGATCCGTGTGTCCTGTGTGAAGCTCGCACGTCAGTGCAGGTAGCTCGCAGATCACTGCGCTTGCAAAACAGCCATGAGCCATGTAGTTCAGCAACACTTGATTTCTTTGCATGGTGAAATACAGTGTAGCTGGCAGTGCTGAACGTCTGCTTTGACCCTGTTTAGCCCGGTACCCTGTACAGTACCCTGTACATGTGCTGATCTACTCGCTGTCAGTACTACTTCTTGTTGACTGCAGCTTCCACCATGAACAAAATGAGTATGGCAGCCATCGCTGTTCTTCTTGTGTCTGTGATGTTCATTGGCGCGCAAAGTCGCAAGACCCTGGGAACTGTCGACGTCGCCACTATCGAGGCGATGGAGCACCAGAGGATTCTGGCCGAGTCGGAGGAGGTCCACCAGCTACGGGAACGAATGTTGCAGCAAGGTAAGGTTGTGGATGCCTTTGTGCTAATCACCTGCGCGGATTCTCTTTCAACGTCTGGAGAGCTCAGGCGTTGCTGTGATGCGGGTGTTCAGGCAACCCGCGAAGCTGATACATGCACGCCCTTGCGCTCAGTACAATTGCTGTGTGCCTTGTTGTCAAACACTTAGGGGCTGTGCCATCCACGCAAACAGCATAACGCTGCATGCCTCCCTGGGCAGCCCGGTACAATACTTGGCTTCTCATTAAATTGATGCCGAAAGGTGTAGTCTTTTCTTTTCTAACGCTGCATGCCCCAACCTTCAAGTATACACTAATACACCTAAAGCTGTTGTCAAAGTAAGTGCATTCCTTATCAGAACAAAAGCATAGCTTACGGGACACATGGAAGCCTGACATCTTTCACCCTCTGGCTTTCTTTAAATCAGTGCAGAAAAACATAGTCTTTTCTTTTCTTTCACAGCATGCATGCACAATGTAGGACCTATCTGCTCAGCTGTGCACCATCATCACAGCCGCTCACTTGCTTTAATTTGACACTCAAAAGTGTTGCTTGTAGCTGCGACATACACATCCAGTGGCCATGGCGGTCCTGCTCCTGCCCCTGCACCCCCAGCCACCCCCGAAGGCACAGCTACCCCTGGGCTGCCAGAGCAAGAAGCATCTCCATAGATTGCTTCACCTTCTTTGCCTTAACTGTCCCGGAGTGTGATTGTGGCACGCGCGTCCCAATTTGAGATCTTCAGGATCTTCTTTGGCACAAACGTTTGCTTAGCAGATGCAGTCACAACTAAAGTATCATAGTTAGAATGCCACAGTGGCCAAAATCTTACTTGAATGTCATGACCACCAGCACCAATGATTTTGGCATATCTGTACAGCTGTCTTGAATGACTGATGACCAACAGCATTGATGATTCTAGACCTGATGCACCCTTGCGCACTTGATCCTGAACTTAGTGAGTTGTCAAAATTCTATCAAATTGGTCAATACCTCGAGCTGTAAATGCGCTACACGTCTTGCAGCAGATGTGCTGTCTGCAGACAGCTGCTTGCCTCTGCACTTGTTGCATTTGCGAGAGTACAGTGTATCGAAGTGAACATGTGGTATCTGGGTCGGCGGAAATCTATTGGACTTTGGCAAACTGATTGTGTTTGGAATACGTATTGTTGTGAATGGCTCTGCGCAATGAACCCGGACGGAATGCCGTTTTGGTAACCAATGGAGTATTTACACACTGCACTATGTCATATGTCCACGTGCATGCACATGGGTACAGATACATGTGCAGATCTGAGGAGCATTTTGAGGGGTTTGTCAAGACGAGCATGCATATGTGTCTGCAGCCTGATGTTTGATGCAAGACTTGCGCCTGCTCACCATGTCTGATTCACACATGTACATAGCAGTCTCTAACTCAAAGGTGAATTAATTCACAGATGAGCACGATTGCTTTCTAAGTTAGCCATGCCGGGTGATCAGGGGACAATCACTACTCCTTTGCTGCCGAGAATATAGCGCCATCTGTTCTGTCAGTCTTGCACGTCTGGTCCAACAACTTGTTTTGGAACATCATTGTCTTACAAGTAAGTACTAATAGGGCAAGGGCCCTTCCCCCAGGGGGATCCTCCTTACATTCGGCTTGTTGGACGGCACATGGTTCCTGAACGGCTATCGTGCAACGCACCATCGAGGCAGTGGACTGCTTGCAAGCGATGTCTCGAGACACCTAGCTCTTGTTGACTGAGGCAGCAGCCATTTCGAATGCCTTGCACCCAGGCATGTTCAGCATTGGAGCTCTTGTCGCGTCAGTATCACTGTCACTGTAGTTGCTACGAATCTCTGTGCGCAGCAAAGTGAACGTCTATGTGTCATCCATCCGTTCGCGATGTATTGCCAGCATGGCCTATGTGCTTTGCATGCCGTGGATGTGTGCCACAAAATCAATTGTGGCTCGGCCACGAAGGAAAGCTGCTCTCGTGACTGATTAATAAACGCCACGTGTACGTCCACATTACGATCTTATTATGGTTGTGAGTGGCGTTTATGCCATAGGCGCATATATAAGCTGTTCAGTGCAATCGCACTGCATCTCGTGGCTCGTTGTTCGGGCTTTGCTTGTCATCTGCATCTTATTCGACACTGCTGACTGACTGTGTCGTTCGGTCGTGCTCGCATTGATTTCGAACTTGCAGTGCCTAGGCCTCGACCCGGCTTATGTCGACGGATCAATAGCGTGTTGTATAAGATACCACATTTTTTTTGCATATAAAGAAGTTCAGACCTGGTGTAACGGTGAAGCTGCGCACTAAGTCTTGGTGAAGCGGCTATAGCCATATAGGATGTCGAGGTCGAGCATCCCTCTGTCCTTAGCAACATTGCTTGTGTTGCTCGTGGCAACATCTGCTCAAGTCGTCATCGACAGCGTGGTGGCACCTTCCGAGGAGCCAGCACCATCAGCGGTATGACAACATTTACACGACCCTGCGTATATCTATACGTACCGTTGCATCTTGTCAACTTTGCGACATTTCGACGCTGTATATTAATCCGTATGTTACACGTTTGTTGGGTATTACTCCGTTCAATTTTGGAGGCGGAAATCTCAAGCTGCAAGGGTGCTTGCAGAATGCACAAAATGTCAGTTACAAGTATGGTTTTGCTGCACAAGAGTGGATCCAGTACCCAGGAGGACTCTACAAAGCATCCAGCACTGCCAACTTCCCAGCTTCCGACAAAATGTCTGGGGCACTGTTTAAATTGAACCCTGGAGGCTTGCGTGAGATGCATTGGCACAACCCCAATGAGTGGGGATTTGTGCTCAATGGTACATGCAGAGCCACACTGGTCAATCAAGGGTCAACACATATGGTTGAGTCATGTAAGCTTCTGTCAACATAGGCAGTGGCTGTATGGAGTGTCTGTCAACAACCTCACTGGATCTGGTGCAATGCCTGCAGCTGCAATTGGTAATGTGAAAGTTCCCTGTGAGGGTGCTACCGGTCATGCCTGCGGTTATGTCACATGTGCACAGCAACATCATCGGTAGAGTGTCAAGCACCGACAGCGCGCTGTGTAACAAACATAAATTTCTGCATCAGTCAAGTTGATGAAGTGCTGACGAAGATGAACTGACCTGCAGGGGATTTTGACATTGGTGACATCTGGTTCTTCCCTGGCAACTTTGGGCATGTCATCCTGGGTGTGGATCCAGAGTTTGGCTGCACATACATGACCTCATACGATCAGGGTGACTTTGACGAGCGTCTTGATGCCCAGGGCCTGTCAGGCTGGTATACACAAGCACCTGCTGCTATCGCTGCACAGGTGACTCTCTGCACCATACAGCATTCAATGCAGTTTGCGGCTGTTGCATCATCACACACACCAATTCGATACCTGCTTTTGATTACACCATGGCGACCACTTCTGCAAGTGAGGCTTTTGCTGCACGTTTCCCCATTTGAACGGTCGGAACTTGCTCATTGAATGCTCTTGGGTCATGTATAAGCCAGCATATTGCATGTCAGCTTGTGCTATTTCTCAAGTTGCACATGAGCACCAAGAGATGGTTGACAGTGGTGACAGTAGTGTGCATGCGTCTGGTAACGGTTTCCGTAGTGACAGCCTGTTCAGCCATGCATCAAACATTCAGAGGCTGATGTGCCGTTGCGTGCAGGCTTTTGGTCTCCCCAACACATCCATGATCACCGCAAATCTGGTCAATGGAACCGACAATTTCTTGCCTCAAGGCAATCTGACCGAGCTAATTGCTGGGGACAGCACACCGTCCCCAGTGCTAGCTGCCACATCAGCACCCCTCACTTCTCAAGTCAACTCCATGACTCACCGATACGCGTTTGGAACAGCAGGCTACCTGGAGGTATGGCGCTACAGATTGCCATTCATTGCACCTTGCCTATGCCAACAAATGCAAAACCTGATTGGACGTGCGTTTGCTCATTAATTCGTGTTGTTCCATAACATGCATTTTGCATCTCGAGAAATAGTTGCGCATCAAGCTCAACAGAATTGAGTCATGCTGTTGGGTCTGGACATGTTGGTATTTGGGCATGCAATGCAATTTTAAATTGCGGTTGTTCAGTATGGTCAATTCAGCATTTAGCAATGCTGCAAGCCACCTGATGTTTTTGCAGGTGAGCACTGATGGCGGCACTGTTCGCACTGCTGATTCACAGTACTTCCCGGCCTCCACAGCTATGTCAGGATCACTGGTGCACTTTAAGCCTGGGGCCCTGCGTCAGATGCACTGGCATGTGAATGAGGATGAGTGGCAGTTCGTCATCAATGGGACAGTAGAGGTAATCAGGGACTGCGAGCTTAAGTTTGTTGCTGCGTCAGTGCATGCTGGTATACTACAAGTTGCACATGGTGACTCCTGTGTGGCACATGCTGCTTGTCATGTGGTGTCATGGTATGTCTTGAACTTGCTGTTCCTTTTTGATGCATGTAGTTGCTGTACAACAAAGTGGAAACTGCTCTTGTGCATTCACACGCAAACGTCACAATTCTGAAAGCACATTTGTGTGTCCCAGCCAGCAACAGAGAGTCTCATCTTCAGCTTCTTATCAGCCTTGGTGTTCCCGGTAAGTACCTACATTTTAGGAACTGTATTTTGAATTCATGCGTTCTGCATACAAGGCAAGGGACATGTTAAGGCGAGCCACCAGGCAAGCAGCTGCAGCATTGTACAGACTGGCTGCTGTTCTGTCTGCAGATTCAGCTGTACAATGGCCTGGGTGCATTATCAGGAGTCAACACTCTAGGGCCCAATGACTTAGGCGTTGCCCCTGCCGGAATTGGACACTTCATTAAAAATGCAGGTCCGGCCCTTGTGTCTGCCAGTGCTGCAATCCATACTTGTATGCAGTTCCTATCTGTACTGAGCAACACTCACTGACCGCAGTCTCCTCAACTCTGTTCATTTCAGCTCGTGAGACAATAAGCCCAGCACATGCTGTACTGCATGTCAAGGATGCTTCACCAGACATTCTGTGTAAGGCAGCTGCCTACAAGCCAAGCAGCTTTTGTCTGACAGCATTACCAACCGAGTTGTAGGTGTACAACATGTTGGCAACTGTGCTATCATGGCTTCACAAATAAGCATGCAGATGTTGTGATGCAGACCCTGAAAATGATGCATGGATGATACTGGTGTTCAATAATGGATCCTTTACCAACTTGGAGATCGAAGACTGGATTGGCAACTTCCCTCTCTCGGTATGTACTGTCCAGAGACTTGTCATACACTTCCTCCAGTGGCATATTGTGTGTTGTATCATGCTGGTCTCAATGCATGTTGCGTTGCGTTTGGCATACAGCCCTTTGTGCATCTGACAAATCACAGAGAAAACCCTATGGTCAGTAGTCAGTTAGGCAAATATATATATATATATATATATATATATATATATATATATATGTCTGAAGCTGGTCAATGGCCAGACCACAATCCCCAGCATGACTGTGTGGACATTGACTTTGCGTCTGGACATGCTGGGACAGTTTTAGGACTGACCGATCTGTTTGGTGCAGTACACGGCATTGAGCCTGAATACCAGCCTGGACTTTGTGCAGCAGTTCAACTTCTCCAGGTCTGGCCTGGTGGCACAAGGACCGGCCGCCAAGCCTGACACTATTTACACCATCTAGGCGCACTGTGTCCTCTGCACACAATGGGCATGGCCACTCCTGAAGTCTGATTGCAAAAAGAATTCAATTCATGTGTTTGTCTGAAAGTTCACTTGTGATCATCATTCTGCGGCAATATTTGTGAAGCAATACAAGTTGCATCATTTGTTGTTGTACGGATTCCATGTGCAAGCACGGTCCTTGCAAGTATTCTGTGTGATCTGTTCCCCACCATCAGGGGTGCTGTTCACACAGCATACATACAAGAGTTTGCAGAACCATTACAGGATGTTTCTGAGCGGGATGTAATGACTGGCATAGGGCTTAGTGGCATGTTACAAACTGCCATGCACGTGTAAGTTCAAGCTGTGTCGTCTGCTTCCATTTGGTGACTTCTTGCATGCACAGTACTTGATGGCCAGACTGTCTTGGTACGGTTTGTCAATTTTGTCTCCATGTCTTGCCCGTGACAGGAGTGTTTTTAGAAAAGCAAGTCTCATGGCGTAGTGCATGTACACCACTAGACTAGTGTACTGCTCAATAACAAACATTTCTACTTCAAAAAGTTTGTGGCTTGCTGAACCCGACTGATGCCATTGTGATCATAAGAGACTAAATACTTGCTGGCCGTCGCCAACTGACATCTGCTTCATCTACCTGAGTGTACCAGGTTGATCTTTACTGCATGCGTGATGACCATCACACCACTATAAGGACACATGGAAATCGATAGCTGCCTGATCAGGTCCACTGTGTTTTGATCTAAGACTTGACTTGCTGCCACAAATTCAATGAGCGGCAAACTGGATGGGCTGCCAACCTCTATAATACAGACAATCTCAATGCAAATCAGTACTATCTGAGCATGAAGACACAAGCAGGCATGGTGTGCTTGGTGTGAAAGGCTGAGCCTGCACAACTCAGCCTTCTTTTACATGCTGCTTAGACTTGTAATACTTCTGTTCACTTGCAACCTTCTTTGCATTACGATCCTCATAAGCTTTTCTGTTGGCAAATATGCGGTTGATGATGGTTGCTGTGGTCATGTCTGACGGGCTCTCTAGCTGCCTGCATACAACACATGGCACTCAGCTCTCCCTCACTGGTAAGCAGAGCTCGCCAAACAGTGCTGAAGATTAAGTTTACACAGAGTCATAACAATCAATTGGGCATTTCTCCATGGCACGCCTTTGATTTGCCAACCAGATGTAATGAGCACTACACATGGCATGCACACCAGATATTGTGTAGAGGCGGAGGCTTGCCTGAACATGTTGCTTGCTTTGGGTGCTGAGTAGCGCTGCTGTGAGGAGCTCTCGGCCTTCCTGTCCAGGCTGGTCTCACTGATGGTGCCTCTCACCACCAAGCTGATGTTGAAGGTGGTCATCAGGTCTTCACTCATCTCCAAGGGGGCACCTGTCACCCATGCCATGCAGATTTGCAGCCGGTGGCCAGGACACAAGAAGCAAAGTTGACCTAAAACCTAGCACAGGAGGCCAATGCCCCACACATCAAGACTGTGTATGGCCTGTTGCTGACAAGGCAGTGTATTAGCTGTACATGCCTGCCTGCCTGTTATGCTGCTGATGTCAATACTGCGACTTGCTTTTGCCGCAGCAGCAGACACAGCAGCTTGAGGTGGGTGATGATGTAGCAAAATGTACAGTCAACAGTGAGTTCAGATGCAGATTGGGCAGGCAGGCAGGCTTGCTGTGCACACCAGCAGAGACAAACTGCCTTGTCAATGGCTTATGCTGCATGTTGTGCTGCAACACAGACGAGGAGGCGCACCTATGATGACTTCATCGACATACTTGCAGGCCAGCACTGAGAGGCAGCGCTCATGCAGGTCCATGATGGGCAGGTGGGGCCCCCGCCGCTCTGACACATCCTCATCTGTGTGCAGCCCAACCAGCAAGAAGTCCCCCTGCTCCTTGGCTTTCTGCATCACATGAGTCATCTCAGCAAGAAGCCTTGTGTATAGATTGTACTTTGTCTGCTGTCACACAGTGAGTATGGTCTCAGCTCTGTGCCAATCGTACAAGATTGACATTCCCTGCTCCCTGGCTTCCTGCAACAAACGTGCATGTATGATGTACGACAGTAAGGTGGGGGCAAGGGGGGTGGAGGGGTGAGGAAGAGTTTTGGCCTGATGCAAACTGGTCTGCGTGCAGGCGCACTGTGCATTGTGCCTGCCTTACAACAATTTTTGATAGTGGGTAGTCCCAACAGAGACAAAGAAGCCATGTAGATTATTGGACTACACATATTTGCTCTCAGCAAGGCATGCATACACTGTCAATCAAATACCTGCATGTACATGCATCATCAGCAATATAAGAGAGGACATTCATGAAAATGAAGAGTAACCTTGATGAAGCAATACAACTCAGCTGTGCACAGCATGACACACTGGTGCAGCGTCTGTGAAAGAGCAGAGCCAACTCTGATCGTGAAGAGATGCAGCCAAGATGGTTTAGTGCAACAAAAGCTTCAGATGCAAGGGCCACATGTAATCAGACTGCTATGCTGTGATGCGGCAACTTGACTGTCGAGCTGGTACAAAGCTAGAGGGCAAAAGGGCAAGGCATGTTGACCTTCAAGATTTCAATGTGGCCAACATGGAACAGATCAAAGGCGCCGTCAATATACACAATCTTGGCATGGGGATCTGCCACATTGCCATCTGAAAACTGGACCAGCCGCCGTGAGGTGGGCATGAATCTACTCAGAACAGTGTCCCGCTTCAACGACGAGGAGGCTTCCTCTGGCTTGTCCTCAGAATAGTCAAAGTCCTGATGAGTCCGGCTGAACTGCTTTGCCAAAGCCCGCTTGTCTTGTATCGCAATTTTCTGCACAGCAACAAAGGGCTCAATGTCAGCAATATCAACGAGTATATTAGAACTCAGCCAATGACAGATGCACACACAACATTGAACCAGTGCTTGCTACTTGGCACTTGTCCTGCTCATCTGTATCGTTCCTTGTAAACTTGACATGTAGTTTGACTGCTTACAATCAAAATAACAGTCCAACATGGTCATGGTGATGCGTCTCTGCTGAGCAAACAGTCCAGCATTGTTGACTTCATTGTTGAGTTGACAAAAGTGCATGCCATTGTGTGTAGCATACCTCTGAGAACCTGTTGTTGTCCCGAACAAGCATGAGCATACGTCCAACAATGTCTGTACTACTGACACCCTCTGTGCGCTTCACCTGAACAACAGTCATTGTATTGCTACACAACTGCAGGTCAATGTCAATTTGGAAATACTGCATCATTTTAACTGGTGACACAAACGTGACTGTGTTACTGTGATGTTGAGAGCCTGTGAAATGAGAAATGAGAGAAAACGGCAACAGAGATGCATCATGAACAACTTTGACTTTGGGTATAAGCTTGTCTATGATAGACATGTTTGAACTATGTCCAGCCAAGTGAAGTGAATGTGCTCATGCATGTGAATGATAAGCAGGCAAGGGTGATCGGAGCATCAGAACAGCATTGAGCAGACACGGCAAAATCATGTACATTGCTGGAGACTCACCATCTTGAAGCGTCCCATCTGCTTTGCATGAGCATATGCATCTGTGCCATCTGGAAGCAAGCAAGGGTCATCGCCATGCACAATGTAGTCAATGCGATGCTTGGTAAATAGGTCTTCCAAAAACTCTGGTGTGAGCTCATATGGCACATCTGCAGAAAGCACCTGACAGTGAAGGTCCAATACCAGAACAGCAGCATGCTAACCCATGCGCTAATGCCGCACACGTAATGAGCTGCTTTGCCAAGCGTGCGTTGCATGCCAACATCTGGGCCACAAAGTTACAAAAGTACAGATACAGTAGCACATGATAAGCAAGCACCGGCGACTCGTGCCTGCCTCTGCATGAGTCATCAGGGCAGCCTGCATCAATTGGGCTGTCTCAGCACATGATCTTCTTGTCTTGATATTACACATCAGTTTGAGCCTGGGCAAAGATGATGCAGCCTATTGACCTGTAATGACTTCCCCAACCCATTTCACAGCTTCCACCATGATCTTGCGTTCCTCCTCGTTCTGAACAGGAGGCCCTTTGCAGCGCAAAATCTCTTTGTCCGGAACAAGACCAACAACCAACTCATCACCAACCGCTCGAGCCTGCATAAGGTCACTGTTCCCTCAATTCAGAGCTGTTGAAAAAATAGTGATGTGCTGGGGCAGAAAGAGCAATGCCTGTGAAACATATGCTACTGCTGTGCGCACCTGCAACTTCTGATAAGATACAGACATGCTGCTTGTAGCATAGGCAACATTGGCAGATGTCTGGAAGCATATGCATCAACAAACAAGTGTTGCTCAGATGCGAAACACATACTGCACCAGCTGATCCGAAAGCCATTGACAAAGACATGCAAGCCTCAGGCAAGGTTGGAAAGCCACCTGCCGAAGTGCATTTGCATGTCCATAGTGCATCATATCAAAGCAGCCATCCATATACACTCTGACTGGTTTGCGCCCTGCACAGTGCATTGATGGTCAAGAGCTTTGCGCAAACAGCTAGCCTGATGCTGCAGACAATCCAGAAGTAGCCTTACTGCGGCGTCTGTCAGCATGTCCTGCCAGTACCCGTGCAATGTAGCCAGAAATGGAGCCTGGTCTGTATTGATACTGTAAAGCACAAAGCCTGTTGCTGACCAGATGCCGCTGGCAATTCATTCTTTGCAACGAGAGGCGTGAGCTGCTTCATAGGTGTGGGCTTGTGAGCCAGACTTACTCTGTATGGAGCTAGGTTGTTGTAGCCCTTTTCCGAGAGCCACCACAGAAACGCTCCTGCTGCAGGCAGTGTGACGGCTGCCACTGTCCATACGATCACTTGCCGCTGATTGTCCTTGGCCGTCAAGTAGTCCCAGTGTTGAGACATCGTCTACGCTGGGAGAGGGCCCCAGCCCTACAAAGGGGTCGCCACCTGGTGTTGAAGCGCTGACACACGGGTGGGCTAAGCTAGTATTGTACACGCTGCTTTCAGCTGCTCGCGTATGGATCGCCCCTCAGCAGCGATCCTGCCAAATCAGGCCGTCAGCTAGAAGTGATCCGGAAACTACTCGCTGTAGCAGCTGAGGCAACAACGCTGCGCAACACGTTCTGATGCTTGCACGATTTCAACGAGTCCCCTGTAGATCAATCTCGCGATCGTTGTGCTTCCGACTTTCTGCTTCGAGCAGGCTGCATGTGCTTGCATAATGCGAAGGAGAAGAACAGATATGTATAGTAGGGCCCCTGACGCAGCCCCCAACGACTGTAAAATCCACTGGCAGGGTCAGGCTAGATGCATCATTAGATGACCGGACTGCCGCAGTAACAGTAAATGCGGACCCTCAGCAGCTGAAGATCAAGGGCTACTACCAGCCACAATAACCTTTGCCTGCCTAACCAATTGGTTGCAACTGACATAGAGACTGTTTTAACGCCCATCTTCTCTGGGCAGCACGCCTTGACAAGTGAGACGCTGACATCAAACATTTCGCAATCAAGCCTGACTTGAGCATAAAGAAGACTGCAGGTGTAAAGGTAAGCTGTCATTACAAGGGCAATGCTAGCAGCAAGGCTAATTTGTATAGCATTTACGATGTCATTTGTTAGCCACAAAGCCTTCCCTTGCAGCGCAGCACCAAGGAAGCTTTCAAACAAGTTTGCAACAATTGCTGCTGCTGCAACTACGCCTGCCCCTTGCATGGTGACCTGCAGTGTCCCAACAAGGTTAGACAGGGGCATAATTGAGCCAAAATCCATAAAATGCACTCTGATCACAAACAGCCTTGTCTCAGAAGCCCAACGCTTTATGTGATGTGCACCAATGGCAAGACATGCCAATAACAATATTGGCACACTGTTGGCTTGTGTACATACATCACACACTGGACGCATGCTTGGCATTGTACGTACCAGTTTCAGCAGAAATGCAATTCCAGCAAAGAGCGCTGCAGCAGCAACACCAGCTGCAGTCCCTTCAAGGCTGACAGCACCCTCTGTGCCCCTAGGAACAACCTTCAACGTGGTGATCAGGTATGCTGTTTTGCCATAAGCCTGTATTGCAACACCATGGCTTGCATCCTGATTGCAAGCTTGTCAGTATGGATTGCTTGGTTACTGTGAGTGCGCCATCTGGTCTGCAGCTTGGCTCCACACCAGGACAGTCACAAAAGCATCAAGCATAAAACATGCAGCCTTCCACATATGTGTACACCTAGGCTACAAACGGCCCTGTCCATGTTGCAGTGCCTTCAAGTGTACTTCTCAGGGCAAGAAAGCCAGAACTCACCTTGCCGATCTCGCTGGAGACTGTATCAGAGAACTTGCTGACAAAACTTGCCACGAAGCCGACCTGAGAGCGCACTATACATCAGGATAAGATGAAGACAAACTATTTGTCGGAAGGTTTCTTCTGTTGGGCACTTGATACTGAAAGCCTTCCCAACACTGCTTTGTCAAAAGAATATGCACCACATGTAGCTGTCATAGATACAATTTTGCTTCAGCTCATGACAAAGTTGCGCCGTGTTTTGCAATGATACAACAGCAGCACTCTGCTGAACTGCCTTATACATGGGAGTGGCAACTGGTTGGTATTCAGCTGACTGTGAGCATAGCACATCAGCAACTATGTCACCTGCCAAAATGTGGCATTGCCCATTGCCAGTGCAGCCACAGCACACAGAGTGCCAGCAGAGCCTGATCCCCACACACTGCCCTGTGCATACAAAACAATGTGCTAAATGCCTGACAGCAATGCCAGATCATGACACAGTGGTAGGTTGTCAGGCTTCTGCTTTGCAGTGTCCTTGCAAACCATCCGTTGGTGATAGAGTCTGCGTTCACAAGTGTCACACAAATCCTACAACAAGCTAGTTGCTAGTTGCAGTGTTCACATTCTGTGGTATTCTGCAGCTGGATATGGTCAGAGAAGGTAGCAGCCCTTGGGCTAGATTGCAGGGCATTGTGAACACGCTGCTGAAAGAAATACAAGCTCACCGGAGACCGCCTGCCAGACCTAGCCTCTGCAATGCCTTCCTGTTGCTTTTGCTTCAGTTTCACCTTTGTCACCTGTAAAACCCAAAAAACACCATGTTGCAGGGCCGAAGTCATGGCTGTGCTGATTTCTTCTTGGGACTACATACATGCCTACTGGCTGGGCTATGAATCAAAAGAGGCCTGTGCGCAGCTCAAGTGACAGTATTGTGATAATCATGAACATGTGCTACCAATCCAAACCCTTGCCAGGATGCAGCTGTGCAGCATGCCAAGCCAATTAATGTAGATCAACCAATGCAATCATGAGGACCAAAAAGTTCCTTGTTCCCTCATAAGGCACTGCCTGCATGTGCCAGTGCAGATTGCATATGCATATTTTCAACCTGGCCATATGGTGTTGTTATGCAGCATGTGAGCTTCATTCACTGAAAGTACAAAGCAATCATGCTTGGTCTGACCGCTGAGCCTAGCAAGAAATACAAGCACACTAATAGATATCCTCCTGGTCCAAATGCTGAGTATATGGCAGTTCCAAGAACCCAGCTGTGAGCAACTCCTGCTGGTGTTAGGCCTACAAACGAGCACAGTGTTGCAAATAGGCCATGTAAATGGTCACGCAACCCGAGAGAAACTCCACGTTGTAGCCACAGCAGAGCTGCGCTTACCTACCTCTCAAGAGGATCTGCAGGCCTAAGAGATACACTGTGGAGTTCACGAAGGCACCAGTACCTAGACCAGGGTGCGCTTGAGACCCGGCTCTGACCACATTCTGCAAAAACGGCTCGAAGTTACAAGCGTGGTGCTGCGGGGCTGGACACTGTCAGAATACTGACCTGCAGAGTGGTGGATAGGCTGGCGTGATAGCAGTACTTGCGAGTTTGGCGAGAGCGTATGCCGTACCGGCTGGTAAAGCAGGCACAGCGACTTGCTGATGTGTGCCAAGACAGCTTGCGCGGAGACAATAAGAAGTGCCTGCAGCTGATCTGGTGCATGCTGCACGAAGCCGCAAACGCTGTGCCCATCTTCGCTGGTCGGTAGATTAAACCTTGAATAGCAAAATGTGTTGGGTTCACAGCATGCCAGGCAAGCAGTTCATACCTGAAGTTTTGGCTGTAAAATAATTGTGCTGCAGTGTGAGTCAACTCTCTGTAAGTCAACGCTAAGATGAAAGCCTCAACACTGGCCTCGACCAGCTCCGCTCAAAGCACGCCTCAGGACTGTTGGCACAGTTGAGGCAAAGCAGCTGTGCGGTGACATTTATTTCCCTGGTGATCTTTCACAGTCCGAATCTACCTCTACCTTGCATCCGTGGCTTTCTGTGTGCATGCTTGATCCCAAATCCCCACTGGCTGCGGCTGGCATCTTCGCAGCAGGCGTTCTGGTGAGAATCAATCAGAATTGTATCCACAGTCTGAACAGTATTGAGGACGATACTCTGAATGCTGCGTCTGTCAAAGCAAACTGGTTGACCTAAATTCTCTCTACCTGTACCTGCAGGTCATTGGCTATTCAATCTTGGACGTCAACAGAAGCTTGCAGCAAAATAGCGAGCCAGTAACAGAGCAGCAAAACCAGCATATCAACCAGCAAGTACAGGAATCTGAAAGAAACGTCACAGGTGCATCCTGTACCTAGCTATACTGCTTTATGAGGCTTACGTTTATATAGGAAACATAGACAGGTACATTTAAGTACTTGTGTTATATACAACACTTCTAACTTGATGTGTTTGCATTGCAGTTGGTGCACTGGACTACATTGCCGGACCAAAACATCGCTAGAGTGCAAGCATTGCAGGCTGGTATGTAATCTACATCATCTTGCTACTGGCTTATGACAGATGCGGCCAAACACTCAAGGCACCTGTACAGCAATCCCAGCATGCTAATGCAACGCCCCCCCAGCAGAAGCCTTGGACACCCCCCAGCGGTACACTGTTATGATCTTCAAAAAAAAAGTTTTGTAAGCTATGTGACCAATGTTTTGATTGCACATTGATGTTTATGTGCGTAGTCAAGTCACAACATCTTGCTGCAGGAAACATTTTGACTTTGCGTGTTACTGTAAGCAAGCCGTAGCAATGAGGCTCTAAAGCTGATGGTGGTGCTGCTGCTTGTCACTTATAATTTTGCTATGCAGATAACAAGTTGGCGTAAGCAGCGGCCTCTAGTTTGCTTCGCCAGCCAATCAGGCAGCACGACAGACCTTTACAGATTGCTTGGCGTCTCTGCAAGTAGCAGCAAAGCTGAAATCCGTGCTGCCTATATTTCCAAGATCAAAGTGATGCACCCAGATGTCAGTGCTGATGATGATGCCACAGAGGATGCCGTTGCCCTAAATGCAGCTTACACGGCTCTGATGGTGGGCTTGCACTTCTCAAGCTTGACTACCTCACCTATATGCTATCATCAGAAGTTGGTCCACTTTATGCACCAGTGTCTGCGTTTAGAACATACACAATTGATGCAGTGCAAAATGGAGCAAGTTGTCAGCACAGCGCTACACAATGCATCTGCCTCTTTTGCCTAGGCACAACTCGGAAGCATTCTGTAGCAATGTGTTTGGGTGCAGGAGCAGCATGTTGATTATGATGAGGAGGACGACTTACTTGATGTCTTTGACATCACAGAAGCTGAGCCAGACCTGCTGTTCATCAACCCCTTTGGGTGTCAAATGGACCCCCTCTGCTGGCGGGAGCTGCAGGTCTGCTCACATACTTCTCTTCAAATATGCTCGTCGCATCTGCAACCCTAGTAGCACATTCTGTCAGCTGCACAGCGATATAGCAATAATGAGAAGTTTCAGAGGGACAGTTGTTGAGTGTGTATGAGTGTCTCAAGAGTGCTTCCTGGACACTCTCACCTTTGGTAGCCGTGCTTGTGTACCATGTCTGACAGGGCTGGTCTGCATAGGACTATGCACAGAGTGCACCAGACGGCCGGCTGTTGGAGGATCACTTGTTGGCAGCTGGCCTATCCTTTACCAGCTCTGCCATTACCTGGCTGACGCCTGCCCAGCTGCTGACGGTACAGAAAGAGCTGGAAAGAATGGAAGAGCAGTTCAGTTTTGAAACAACAGCCTGGTGGCTCTCTGACGTGTTGATGCGGGCCCGCGTGACCAACAGCAGAATGTCCCGTGCAGGCGCCAATAGATGGTAGTAGCCATCACATGGGTAGTTACACGATTTACTTAATTGAAGCCAACATGCGTTCAAAACAAGTGCCGAATTTGTTTGATTTCCAGCCTTGCAGATGTAGTGCAAAGGCTTGTCAAAGTCCAGCATTTGGACAAAATGGTCAGAACTGTAATTAGATAGAGGAACGCATCTCAGTTGATTTCACGTGAGGACTGGGTTTCACTTGCTGTATTCTCATGGCAAGGTTACCGTGTTGTGATCATGTTGATTCACGAGCTGCCTCATGCACTGAAACGTTGTAGCCAAATCACACAAATCTTGCAAGGCTGACAGATTGGATCTCATGAGCTCTGATCAGCAGCTTGTCAACGCTCATTGTTTAGTATCATAATAAGTGCTGCAGTGGCAGATATAAGGTGGAAACTGCCTAAGATGGACCTGACTGCATGTACAATGCTTTGTCACGTGTGGTCAAGCCCCTTCATCAAATGCTCATAGAAATCCATAATAATGCTCACACAAAAACGCAATGACACCAATCCTACTAGTATTGAGTAATAATTCACAAAGCAACATTGCATTCTAAATCACATGCCAGCTCACACTCATTATCATCGGTTGTCCTGTCTTAACTGGGCGGCTTGTCAGATACAGCAACATACTCTTAGGGTCGACAAGACGTACATCAACAAACTCCCAACTACTTAGTGCTGAGCAGTCATCACAACTGTTTTGCTGTCCGAACACTACCTAGCTCACTATACAGATGCATTGATCAGTGTATTCAATATACTCAGGCCTGCAGGTAATAAATTCGATGTGTACGCATATTTGTTGTATCGTAATCGGTGAGCAAGTAAGCAAGTCAACAGGAGCCCTAGAAAGTCTGGAACCAGAGATAGGAATACATAGCAATAGAATACTTTCCCTTTCTCAGCAAAGGGCTCTAGCTGTTGCCCAAGCTGCTCTTGAAACAGGTAGACAAACAAGCACGCAATAGCTATAGATCCTAATATACATGAAATGGATGCATACACCAAGACTGTATACTTTGCAGCCGGGTCTGCAGCTACAAACAATGCTTGGGAATGGGCATTGAGGACCATGACAAAAAGAGCCAGCAGCCGGCAGATCAGTAGGTGCCTCAACCTGGTTGACTTGAGTCTGAAAACCTTGTCTGGTTGAGCCTCAGCAGGGCACAGCTGATGAACAGCGACATTGCTGTGTGTTGTCACAACATTCAAGCCAATCATGCGCCGCTGAGACAAGAGTGGTGGATAATCACTGAAATAAGTGCTTGGTTCCAGGGCTTGCGCCCGCAGGCCTGGGACAAAGCCTGAAACCTTCTTGAAGGTGTTGTGCAAAGTATGCTACGGTCTACCTGCATAAGAACGTGAAGCTTGGGAGACGACACAACGACCCCCCATCATTTTTGCCAAACTACCTGGAGATAAGACTGCAAAAGCTTAAGAAGAGCTACCGTTAACACCCAGCGAAGGCCCTTGACTGGCGAGCTCGGCTGTCAGGAGCTAGAGGCAAACAAAGCTAGAGGCAAACAGAGATAATGTTTCATGACGCGGACGGCGTCAGGAGTTCGTCGACATCTGTGTCAAGACTGTTGGCCACTAAATCCAGGCGCAGTCAGCAGTCAGCGTTTGCGTCGAAGTCAAAGTCAAGGGGCAGGGCGTTGTTGTCATATAAGGCCTGAATGATCATTCATTCATTTATGCATGCATTAAGACTTAGGTCGTTGGAGATGTGCAAGTTACTCATTTCACCAGACCATTGTCAGCAATTATCCAGGAACGTTACCAATTGGTAAGTTACTAGTAAGTAGTACTGTCCAAGCACAGTTGACACGTACGAAACAAGACTTGTTGAGAATGCCCTATATATGTTGGAATTAGATGCATACATGCTGCATAACTATGTCACATCCCAGTTAGCTCTAGACAGCTTGGTTTGCTGCCATTCTGCACCGTGCTTGAACTGGTACTACATATGGCTGGGTGCCAGATTCTGGGCTGTTGACTTCACCAGACTGGTTGACTTACTTCACCATCCCGACAGTAAATTAGCAGTAACTGCAGTAACGTTTCTGTTCAGTAGTGATTGATGAAAGGTAATTTGCACACCCCTAACTATGACCAATTGACCAGTTGACTGAAAATGTCATCTAAAGGTAACGAGGAATACTGCCTGCTGATCACGCCCTGGTCCTCTTCTTACTGCGCATTGACCTTAGGCTGGTCTCCGCGCTGCATACTCTTGCGCACAAAATCAAACAAAACTACGACTGGAATCGTGTGCGCAGCATGTGTCGTTGAGCATGATTTGTTGCTGCTATGGCTTTCTTGTCGAAACGTGCATGGCCGGACCCATGCAAGCCGTGCAAGTTGAAAGTTCACGGCTCATCCCGTTAATGCCACTTTGCCTCCTCTGCCTGTGAGGAGAACTGCATTTCTCAGGCAATATCGTCAGCTTATCATGACGGATCATTTGGCAAGCTTGCACCTGTCGGATCACTCGGCTGGCTGTCCTACAAGCCCTGCAGAGCCTCTCTGGCTGCCAGATCACCCAGGACTGTGTCTGCTAGCGCATGGGGCACAATCAGCATGTGTTGTGGTGCAAGTAGCACAGGTACAGAACAGTCTTGACGTTTAAGCAGTTGTCGACGTCCATGCCGTGGCATCGGCCCGAGCCCTACACTCTGTACTCTGCAGGAGAGTCATGATCACGCAGGTGGTCCTGCAGGCCAGCGGTCTGATCATCCCTATGCACTGATACCCCCTGTGGTACTGCGTTTAAGCCCCACTTCAGCTGCAGAAAAGGCTGTGAGTGTTGTTGCATGGTGTAGTCAGGGAACAGAGAGTAAGTTAGCAGCGGTTGCTGGGACAACTGTTGCTATATTCAGCCTAGAGCAGTACATCACTGCCATAGTTCAGCAAACACCAGCAGTGCAGCCACACCCTGGTCAGGGCCCCATGTGCCAAGCGCAATATTCCACTTCATCGGTAGCAGTGAGCTGGACACAAGAGGGAGATGGATTACTCTCTGCTGATGCACAAGGCGGCATCATCATGTGGAAGCTAAAAACCACCACGAATGGCACGCAACAGCTAACACAAGCCTGGATTGGCGGCAGCTCGACCATTCTTCAGCCTCAGACCATTCTCACAGCAGGAGCCAACATCTTGTCACCCTCTGCGTCTGCTTGCCCTGGCTCCAAGCACGTCACCATCTGGTGGCCAGAAGAGATACATCAAAGTGGTGATCATTCTGCTGCAGCAGCCCCTCTTGCAAAGGATGCAGAGGGGTCCGATATGGTTGCTGTGGCTGAGCAGCTAAAGCACCCTGTTGGAGTGGTCAATGCTCAATGGAGCCCTGGCTCTCTGCAGCATGGCAAGTCAACATCTTCCCCTCCACTCACACCTCATGTTACACTAATCTGTGATGCACTCAACTATATCACCCATGTCTGAGTCCTGCTGATGCTTTGCATCTGTGTACATGCAGAACGGCACAGCAGTTGGCACTAGTTTTCCTCTTTTAAGGCCAAAACATGATGCATTAACATCACTGCATACCAACATACAAGCAACACCTTACATTTGTTTTGTTTGCAATCACAGCTCTTTCTCCTGTAGCCACAAGAGGCAAGCCTCCCCATTGCATCTTTGTGTGAAGCCATCCATCCTGACAATCATGCAGCAGACAAGCCTCTGGCAGTCATTGTATAATTTGAACGATGGTTCTGCGTGAGAGCAGCATGTCAGCCTTGTATGTTTACACAACGACTCGGCCGTGCTGCATGCAGCAGGCAACAGCTTCACTGGCAATGACCAGGACGACTCCCCACTTGCAGCAAATGCACAGCCTGCTCTCATGACAGTGGGTTACGATGGCATGATCCGTATCTGGGTGGAGGTTACGCTGTCACCCTCCTTGGGTGCCCCTGGCTCCCCCTCTAGGTAAGACACATCCTGTCACTTGTTGCTGCAGACTGTCTTGTCACTGTCTTTTCTGTCACTGTCTTGACTGTCGCTGTATTGACTGTTGCTGTCTTCTCACTGTCTGACATGGCCATGCAGTACTTGAGCTGATACAGTAAGCCAATGCAAGTAGCATGCATTGGGTTTCTTGAGTTCTTGCCAAACACACATAACGTGCTTTTGTACGCTTAGATTTACATTGCAGCAATACACCCACATTGGCACAAAGCTCCACCAGGGAAGGTTCAAATTTGCGTCTTGCAGTGAACAAAAGTGCCCGATTGGGAAATTTTCATAGCCTTGGCAGTCCTTTGTGTTCGAGCTGTCAGCGTTTGCCATGTGTGTTGTGATGCAGGTTGACAGGCCCAAGCACCCCAACAACTCCAGGCACCCCAAATCTGGTCAGGGGTCACCAGCTGGTGGGTTCCTCCCAGTTTTGCATGACTCTGGTAGTCCAGCCACCAAACAGTACCCTGATAGGCTTTCAGCCGGACAGCCTGAGGGCATGTTGGGGCATGCCTTGTCAGGAGCCCTTGGGTCCAGCCAATCGTATGGCGGCAGGAAGTGTGCTCTGGATTCTGGCTATGGTTGATGGCAGCCAAGAAGCCAAGGCTCCAGGTGAGAATTGTACGCCATGCAATGAAAGCTACAGCCTTCAGTCCTTTCATCATGCTGCTCAGTACATACACGCAAGAACACTTGTGCAGAGCAATGTACATGCATCACATGCCCATGTCTAGGAAATATAGGGTTCTGGCCTAAGAACCATCGTAGCTGCTGCCTGCCCATCTGGGCACCTACATCTGCACATCAAGATTCAGGTAGCACAGTTTCATGCATAATACAATGCTCCATGCCGCTTTGTCTTGTGTGCAAATGATGTGAGGAATTTGGACATGTGTGCAGGCAGCACGACAGGGGCACAGGGCCCTTCTGATCAGCTGCTGCTATGGGCAGTGGAAGGCTTGGCGGGTGTAGTCATCAATGGCGTCCCCAACAATGTCCCAGGGACTCGGGCCCTCAACACCCCCCGGGCTGTGCTGTGGGGACAGCATGATGATCTTCTTACCTGGCCTGGTAGGATCTGGAATGTATGGTGCAAACCAAACGATGCGTTGAAGAATGTTATGGCTGCCGACTTCAACCTGGTCTCTGGTCAACTAGGCTTTGGAATGCTTTTCATGCACAGACAGACTGTGGTCTGAAGCTGCCATTGGCTACTGTGGCAAACCTACACAACATGACCCACTAACCCAGTCCCTGTGGCTATTGATGTTGGGTGCCCTCAGCAATATCTCCATGGATTCTGGGCCAATGCGTCTTGTGCAAAGCTCACTTCTGATGCAAATGACTTCTCTTGAGGAAGGTGTAGGTCATGCACAGATATGTGATGCACCTGTGTTCAGGGCAGCACACATCACCCATAGCAGAGCGGCAGCTGGCATGCAGTGTTTCCCTCCAAGATGGCACTCCCCTACTTCATGTTGTGGAAAGCTGTGCAATGCCTGAGCATGGCGGCATCACGCTGCGCAAGTATGCCATTCACAGCGTGGATGATGACACTGCACTGGTGGCAGCTCAGCGTGCCACATCAGGCAAGTCACACCAAACTTACTTGAGCAAAGATGACAAAGTTGTAAGGCTGAAGCCCTTGATGAATAGCATGGTGTGAGATGATGGCCCTGTGGGTGCGCCTGTGGCAAGTCAAGTAGCATGACATCCTATGGACCTTGCTGACCTCTAAACTTTTGCAGCAGAGGCTGTGCAGAAGCTGTGACCTCATGCACTTGCCGCGAGCTTGCACACAGACACTCAACATCAGCAAACCTCACAGATCACGTCCACTCCTGCACTTGATTGTGGCTGCAAGTGGGTGCAATGGCCCCAGTCATGTATGCAAGTTGTTCTGATAGTGTACTGTGCATTGCAGCAACAGCAGCCATCTGTCCAAGGCAGCTTCCCTTACATGGCTTTTCCACACAAGCAATCACTGGTCACCATCACCCCATCACCTGCCTAGCCACACACTCAAGTCAGCCTTTGGCTCTCACGGCAGATGAAGCAGGTTCTGCCATGCTGTGGCACACCCAACCCCTCACCCCCCTGGGGAGCCTAGCAGGGGTGCTAGTGGAGTCCTCGGCTGACAGTGCACAGAGCAAGATTGTAGCAGCATGCTGGCTTCACACGGATGTCCACTCCAGTTCTGCTGATGCCACTGTGGGGTTCTTGGCAATTGCAAGCAACAGTCGCATTTGGCTGGTTGAAGTAGATTTGGCGGGCAGCAGCAGCAGCAACAGCAGCAGCAAAGACATGGGCCAAAATTTGATGACTCATGTTCTTGGCACTGTGGATATTCCTGATGGCTATCAATTCATAGAGTCACTTTGCACCCTGCATCAAGACTCACAACGGACAGCTGACTCTGGTTCTGTGAAGCATTTGCTGGTTGGATCACTTAGCCAGCGCCAACATCCTGAGGCGCAAACGCATGCACAGACAAAATCACCAGCACAGGTATCTGGAAGCGCTCTTGGCATTTGGCAAGTGGTATTACCAGCAGGGGTGTCAGTAGCAAAGTCGGGGCAGGACCAGGGGCACAGCCAAGGGCAGGGCCAAGGGCAGCAGCCCCAGCGTCAAGCTCAGCTGAAACTGCTGACCTGCCATGAGATCTCCCAAGATAATGCAGAAACTGTGACATGTGTAGTTCCTGCCTCTGAGGCCAATTTTCAGCTGATGATTGGGACTTCAGAGGGTGCTGTGCGCCTCTTGAAGATAATTGACGCTCAGAGCGCTGAGCTGACAACTGAGAAAGTTCTTGGCAGCAGAGGTAGGACAGCACTTCTACCTGACTCAATGTTGAGTTGCAGTGCATGCAGAATCTGCATCGTGTCCCAAGCCAGGATGAAATGGCACATCAGCAGCTTACATCAAGCAAAAGTCTATCTGGTGCTCTCAAGTATGGTGCATGTGCACTTGTCATGCATTGTTGCTTACAGCCTGACAGTATGCTGCAGACATCAGGTAATGTATGTGTATTGGCGCAGAAACATGTCTTGTCCTTCATGCGTTGCTGCGTGACTGTGTGACTGTGCCGCTCAGGTCTGTTACACGTAAACAAGCACAAGGCATGATTTGCTTGGCTTTGACCAAGACTGCAACCTCCAAACTAGACTTGCCAATGTATTTGTACTTCACAGACCCAGCTGTTCAATCTGTGTCAACCATATGGTGCCTGGCAATCCACACAGAGACTGCCCTGGAGAGACAAGATTTGCCCTGCACTTACTAGCACATCACGAGCCGGAGAGTGTAAACATTCTTGTTCTTATCATCATAATCAGTATTGTTGTTATTATTGTTATCGTTGTTCATTAATCTGCAAATTGTGTTGTCTGCAGGCAGAGTGTGTGACATGGCATCTACAAAAGGTGGCAGCCACATAGCAGCTGTGACACAGGCCAAAGCAGAGCATGCAGGCTTCTTGCAAGTCTGGCAGGCTGAGTCAGCACCACCAGATTTCCGTTTCAGTTTAGACGCTTCTATCCGCTTCTCAGATCACCCCACAGCTGTGGCCTGGCTTCCCAGCAGTACTGTCAGCCTAGCAGTTGCCATTGCCTGTTTAGGCAGCACCCAGATCTTCACCCAGTCACATGCTCAGGGCTGGATCAGCATTGCCTCATTGGGCAACTTGGGGCAGCCTATGAGGGCCTTACAGCTGGCGCACAATGGCCTTCCCATGGTGACAGCTGGCAACCAGCTGGGGCTAGTCTCCAATCTGGTGCAGGCTCATCATTCTTCTTCCTCTGGCCATCCTAGTCAGCTGCTCCAGATGCCGGTTGCTCAGCTTGTGCTAGAGCTGGCAGGGCCATTGCCTGATTACGCCCCTGCTGCACTTGCCCTGATGGTGGCTAGGGGGCGCATGACTGCTGCTAGGGAGGCCTTCCGCCACCTGCTGACCTGGCTGCAAATCCATGACTCATCCACCCAAACCTCAAATGCAAGTGGCCTTCAGCAGCAGCTGCTGCCAGATGTGCCTCTAGATGCCCTTCTGGACAAGCCCTACCTTGGGGCTTTGCTCAGCCTGATAGAAGCCCTACCTGTGTCCAGTTGCGCTTCAGAGTCAGACACTGTTCAGTCGGCTGTCAGCACAGCACAGCAGCAGCAACAGAAGCTGTCAGAAGGGCAAGGCAGTGCATCTGCGTCTGCACAGCTCAATTCAGGTTATGCACCTGCTTCATCCTCTTCAAAGGCCCAACCTCAATCCACCCCAAGCCCAGCCCCAGTTGACCCATATGCTTTCAACCCTGATGCCTTTGGGCCAGGCAATGATGCTGATGAAGAACAAGAACAGCCACCCCAGCCAGCTGCAAAGGACCCTTTCACTTTTGATGCTGGCGCCTTTGGCATGGACAATGGCACTGCAGAAGGAGAGGAAGAAGAGCAGCAGGTTGAGCCACAACCAGCAGCAAAGGACCCGTATGTCTTTGATGCTGGAGCGTTTGGCATGGCTCAGGAAGAAGAGGACGATCAAGCACAGCCGGTGCAAGCGCCATCACCAGACCCATTCGCTTTTGACGCTGGAGCCTTTGGCATGCCCAGCTCCCAGCCTGCAGAAGATGAAGGACAGAAAGCAGAAGAGCAGAAAGCTTCTCAGCCGGCTGCGGACCCCTTTGCTTTTGACCCTGGGGCTTTCGGCTTCTCAGGAGAGGAACAGCCTGATCAAGCTGCTGCAGCAGCAGCTTCAGCATCCACTGCAGCTACAGACCCTTATGCATTCAATCCTGACTCATTTGGGTTGCCCCGGCAGGCGCATGGCACTGAAGAAGAAGAGGAGCAGAGCAGACCAGAGGTGGCACCTGCAGAAGCTTCTACCTCGGATCCTTTTGCCTTCAATCCAGGTGCATTTGGGATGGACCTGTCCCCAGAGCCGGCTCAGGACTCAGCAACACAGAAAGAGTCTGCGCAGCCTTCCCAGCAGGCTCAGTCTGGTACAGATCCATTTGCCTTTGACCCTGGGGCTTTTGGGTTGGGCCCCTCGATGAGCCCTGCTCCCGAGCAACCTCAGCCTCAAGCAATAGCCTCCAGACTTGTACCTGCTGCTAAGAATGCCGCTCAGAAAAAGCAAGCTGAGGTCGAGCAGAGCAGCAGCACAGCAAGCCCAGGTCAGACAGCTAGCAAAGCACAAGGCCAGCGCCTGTCAGCTAACATACAGATCTTCCGGCCAAAGCAGAAGTCATCTTCAGCGCCTCACCTGGCCTTGTTGTCTTCTTCAGAGCTTGGGGATCTCCAAAGGTTGCTTGGGGCAGCCTTGTCCCAAGCAGCAGCGCAGGACTCTGGGCAGGACCCTGTCAGCCCAACTTCCCCTGCTGGAGCCCTGATCAACCTTAACCTTTCTGGACCCCCTCTACCACCCGGGCTGACCCCCCACAACACCCAAGCGCTACTAGGCATAGCCCACATGCTTTGTGATGACCCACCCCAGCCTGCACCCTCCTCCCAGCGGGGTGTTGCTGGGGATGCTGAGCAAGGGGTCTCAATCCCGGGGATGGGGCATATCCCAGTAGATTGGCCAGCGCTTGACGAAGCTGCCAGGAGGGCAGTGAGGGCAGTACAGCTGGCAGTTTGCAGCATGCATTCACTCTCAGGTACTGTCTCAGAACTCAACAGCATCACAACAGATCCTGCTGCAAAGTCATGGCAACGCTGCATCTTCAGCACTTGTGATACTTTCCCCACCTTCCTACCTTGCTTGCTTGAGCATTATATGTGTTTCAGCGGGAAAGCCTGAGCTGCATCACAGCCAACACTGCATGAACAGATGTTAGCTGATGTTTTTCTTTGCGACCGTCAGGTAGTGTTATTGTTTCTGGATCCTTGTCTTAGCAAACCTTGCGCTGCTTGATCAAGAGACTATGTATGCACTTGCTCGCATGTTTTGCCATTGACACAGCACATGTGAAGTGCACCTCATGACTTCTACATGGCATCAAGTGTCTCGTGCTCTCTCAATGTACACAATGCTGTGTGCAGCATCCAGTGTTCTCTCAACATGTACACTGCAATATGCAGCATCCAGTGTTCTCTCAGCGTGTACAGTGGTGTATGCAGCATCCAGTGATAGCCAAGGCAGTGGTGTGGAAGCACATCAATCCAGAGAGGTGCTGGATGGACTCATGGCTGGACCTCGGCCTGGCTTGCCTGCCAGTACATCAGGTAACCAACCCTTCTGATCTTGCAGTACGCCAAGCAATGAGTTGTGCACACTCCCCAGAGTGAGACCCTTCCAGCAGACACACCCAGCACAATCTGTAGCAGCAATCAACTTGATACTGCTCTGCGGCGTGACTGCTTAGCATTTCAGGAACAGACGAGGATCTAGATTGTGCTGTCGGCAGCACTAGCGTGAAATTTATTTAATATTTATTTGATATTTATTTGAACCCAGGATCATGCTGTGCATTTCTGGATTCAAGCAATCGTGTTGCATGATGCTCTGCCAAGTTTGTTGACCATGTCACAATGTATGTCTGCCTCAGCACTCAAAAGTCTATTGTCACTAGGTGGCCGGTAGATGTGCAGCCTTGTGAGGGGCCTGCTCAGCTACCCAGGTATTCTGACATGCACAGGCTGTCGCTGTGCAGGCACAGCAGAAAAGCAGCTGACGATGGCCAGTAAAAGTGATGGTACTTGGGGGGGTCAGGTGGGGCTGCTGATGGCCTTGAGCTCTTCAGTGCTCATGTGGGCACTGTTAAGTGAGAACCAGGATGCACTGCTGACGCAAAGCATCAACCAGGCAAGCCAATACTCTTCATCATCTGTAAGAGAGTGTCGCTCAGCATTTCTCCGCAGCCATAGGATATTATCAAATACCTAACTGTTTCACCTCCTTGTGCCAGTTCTCAGCAGAGAGTTGAAAGTGAGCAGTCGCACATTATGCCATGGAGTCTGATGTGCTGGCATGACATCAGGTTTACAAAAGCAGCCGGGCCTTGCTGCAGCACACATGTTATTGCATTCCAGTATTTGCAGCCCACTGCAATGAAGAATGCCGCAGCGCACAGAGCTGACTGTGCTCTGGCAGACCCACCACTGAAGCCTCTGCAGTGCCCACCTCCTGCTGCATGGCCTTATCCTGTGCATCTTACTCATCTCCACTGATCTCGCTTTGCTTCAACTATTGCAAGCAACGTCAATGGAGATGAGTGGGATGCACAGCATAGGGCCATGCAGCGGGAGGTGGGCACTGCAGAGGCTCCAATGGTCAGCCTCACAGCTATCCTGAACATTGTGGCCAGGACCTTTGTCAGCCTGTGCTCGACACCATGGTGATTATGAACATTTTGGCCAAGACCTTTGTCAGCCTGTGCTCGGCATGCCAGAGCACAGTCAGCTCTGTGTGTGATAGCATTCTAGAATGTGGCAAGCTGCAAACGTTGCAATGCAATGCAATGTGTGCTGTAGTAAGGCCCTGCTGCTTTTGTGGACCTGCTGTTGTCAAACCAGCACATCAGACTGCATTGCATGGTTGTCATATCATGTGCAAATCATATTGTTTGCAGCATCTGAGCCAAGCTGGGGGGGGGGGGGGGGGGGGCGGGGGGGGGGGGGGGGGGGGGGGGGGGGGGGGGGGGGGGGGGGGGGGGGGGGGC
>JAABUP010002782.1_pt1 | contig 32712 bp, 38 predicted proteins | sample 5559201 | NCBI WGS metagenome assembly JAABUP01 (sample SAMN10711887, study PRJNA513373) | rock metagenome | isolation source: Antarctica rocks | place: Antarctica
TCTGTCAATTGAGTGATGCAACCCAGTGCAAACACACTACTAAGCAGCTGTTGAACTGCATTAGACAGGATTCTGGCCAGAATTCAGTACAGACCATCATGGTCAAGCTGTGCATTTCAGTGTGCAAATTGTGATATTGAGCTGACATTTTGTAGACTTTGCGAAGTGCACAGAAGCACCTTGCCATATCAAGTCAATGCTGCTGGCAAATGGAGAAGACTGCCAATTGCCTGGGAGATTTGGCGTCTGCTAAAGGTATTTTGTACCCTGGTATGCATAGCAGTGTTTGTCGTGCCTCAGCTTTGCTGTGTGCAGCCTGGAGGCATGCAGCTGAACAATATTCCATGTGCATTACAAGTGTGGTTGCGACAGGAAATCATGCTCACAATGGCCAATGTTTCCACTGGTGTCAGCATGACAAAGCGTCAATACTATTGCTTTGCTGCAAAGCATAAAGTGCATATTGTTGAGTTGAGATGGCTCGAGTCCACATGGCTGGTAGGGTACTCTTGTGTTGATGCTGCGCGTAGTGCTTCTGATGGCTCTGCTGCATGCTCACTGAGAAGGCTGCAAGGAAGGCTGCACAGGCTGCAACTACCAGTTGGTCATCTTCTTACGAGCCAGCTCTGCTCTGTATTTGGCAGGCACACCTTCTGCCTCCATCTCCTTCAGCTTCCTTTGCCGCACAGCCTACATATGCAAGCATGCCGTATCATCAACTCTATCATTCATCCTTGTATTCATTCATCCATCCAATCATTCATTCATTCATTCAGCCATTCATTCTTTCATCTGTTCAACACATGTCTTCCCCCAGAGTCAGGTGCATCCAGCCATGCATTGTAAAGACATGAGCATCAACTGCTTGGATGAGTATATTTGATCAGTCAAGTATGGTTGGACTAGTGTTAGGTGGTGATGCATCATCAAGACTGATGCACGCTTTCAGCCATTACATGCTGGCAAGGTACGTGGTTGTGCTGAATGCATATTGCCCTTGTTGCAAGCACAAGACACTGTAACACTGCTCATCTTGCATGAGATGCACATGTGTCATCCACCACAGCTTATAACTACTCTCTGTACAGTGAGCCTATACCCTACACCAAAGCAGGCCAGCTTGCTGTCACACAGACACGGCAGGATGGGATCACTGACCTCAATGAAGTCCTTTTCAGCCTGCAGCTTCTGGCGGGTCTTCTCTCCCTCCAAAAGGTACTCAGCATGCTCGCGCTTCTGGCGCTCCTCATTGGCCGCCATCTGAGCTCTGAGCTCCTCCTTGTGGTGCTGCCTCAACTCCATTGCTGACATCTCCTGCACATTCATTCACGCATTCATTCAGTCACTCACGCATTCACTTGTTCATCCAACCATCCATCCATACATCTGTTCGTACATCCGTCTGCCCATCCGTCCGTCCATCCATCCATGCATCCATCCATCTGTTCATCAAACATGTGCCTTCCCCAAAGGTTAGTCCAGCCCTGAGTAGCTTCCTCAGGCTGTGCAAGTTCTTGTTTTGATAAACAGCGTACCAGCAACAACGTGTACTGATGTGGTCTAGATCACAACCCACAAGAGTCCCATAACTGACAAACATACACTCCCAGCACGGTTCAGATCCCACATGTGGCATACCCAACCCAGCATACATTATTATAATGATACCAGATACATAAGTATATGTATATATGATACATTCAGGTGCGCAAGTGCATACCTTCTCCAGCTGCTGCTGCTCACTGTGGCGATTCTCCTCAACAATGCGGTGGAACTCCTGGGCCTCCAGGCGCGCCATGTCAGCCTGGGCGGCCACCCTAGCCGCCTGTTGGGCGGCCCGGGCCTGAGCCAGGTCCTTATTGGTTGCTGCCACACGCTCACGAGCTGCCTTCTCCTTCTGCCTCCATTCACGCTCGTAAGCTTCGGTGTACCTACAGGCAATTCAATCATTTGTTCAGTGTACCTACAGGCAGTTCATTCGTCTGTTCGGTGTACCTACAGGCAATCCGATCATTTGTTTGATGTACTTACAGGCAATCCATTCGTTTGTTTGTTCAATCACTAAATCAAACCTAGGGTGAGGCACATAGTTGCTCTCTGTGTGAGATCCTGCTTTGGCAGTCCTTGGAAGCTTTGGTGTACCTAGAGGCAAAGCAGGTTGCAGCTGCATGGTGTGGTCCAGCATGATTCAGACCACAGCAAGACATGTCACTGTCAGCACATTGGCTGGAAGAACAAGACCTTGTACAGATAGCCACCGAGGACTGTACATGACTGACCCTAGGGGAAGTTGTAGATCTATGGAATGAGTGATCATGATGCTTTGCATTGTATACATGAGAGACTGTGTGACTCATTGTGCAGTACAGACCACGCACTGCATGATGACAACATTACCGGCTATAATAGGCTGCTCTGAGAACCTGTTCATTTTTTGGAATGCAGATGCATTACAATTTCAAGAGGACATGTGCGCCCTGGTGCAAACCCATACACATAAGTCATGCACAGGATTTCAGCATCAGGCTAGATCTACATGGCAAATCATGATAAAGAGTGTGACAGCATTGCTTCTTGACAAACTTTTGAGACACAGTTTCCCACACACCTTGGAACCGTACATGGTTCTGCTTCTGCACTTCTGTAAGTGTAGTAGAAAGTTTCTGATATCCTTCCAAGGGATGCAGGCTTTTCCAGTGGGCAACAAAAGTAAGGTAGCTAGAGAAAGTGAAGCAGCTAGAAAGGCTGACCTGCGAGCCCTGAGCTCATCGATCTCAGCCTGTCTGTCAGCGGCACGCTCCTGCTTGGCCCTCAGGCGAGCAGTCTCAAGCTCCTTCTCTTTTATCACCCTGGCCTTCTCCTCAACTGCTGCCTGCAAACACAGACCATTTCACAGCATCAAGCATGGGAAGATCTTGCTTTGTCCCGCAGCATGCTGCCTGCAACACACACCAGCTCATAGCCTCAAATCTGGGAAGATCTGGATGACTTCCTCAACATGCTGCCTGCCGCACAGTTGCGAGGTGCTGTAAATCCTCCGAGCCATGAAGCTCTGATTGTCCCAGATGCAGTTGCTTGAACACAAAAGCATGACTGACATGAAGGTCTCTGGGGATGCTCTCTGGGGATGACAAGGGAATGTGGGGATGGGGATTTATAGCATAAGGCTGGGAGGACCCTGCTTGGTTACATGCTGCCTGCCACGATCAGACAGAGTGGGAGAAGCTCGCAGTGACAACGAACCAACGTCTCTTTTTAGCATTTGTGCCTTCAGCATTGGACCTGTGTGCAGCAAGGTTGAGATTTCAAAAGACACAAGCATCTGTTGTTGGTTTCAAAAGATAGATTGAGGATGCAGTTGCAAAGCAGTATTACATTATCATTCATCAAGTACGTATGTTTCTTCCCCTAAGCAAGGTGTATACCGTCCTGAATAGCTCCTTGTATGACCTGTCTTGATAGCCAGCGTACCAACAACCATATGTATTGACACATTACATGGTATATTACACATCGACATGGTCAGCATACCAAAAGTACCTTGTGTTGACATGTTACCTGTTTTGACAGGCAGCACACCAACAACACCTTGTATTGATGTGTTGCCTGTGTTGACAGTGAGCACGTCAACAATACCGTGTATTGACATGTACCTGTTCCTTGAGCTGGCGTTGGCAAAGGTACTCCACAATGAGGGCGTCCTCCTCCAGTTCTGCTGCCTTGGCTACCGCCTTACGCTCCATCTAAGCACATGAACCATGTGAAGATTAGTCATGATGTGCGTTTTGGTCATTGACAATGTGACAAACTGTCATCATGTCCATTTTGGTTGTGTTGTGCTGGCAAGGTTTGATACTGATGAGTACAATGCCTCGTTGCAAGCTGCTGCAAAACAGGTGGAATTGTACTCTGCACATGTCTCTTCATGCATTGCATGTGTTGTATGACCTTTGTTTGCTTGTCAGTGTGATGCTGCATGCAAGCAGAAGCAAGCATCACCTTCCACGGCATATCACCATTGCAAGCTTTGATCTCATGTCACATGCCACAAAGCCAAGGCACAAGGAGGTGCACCTGCTCAGCATTACTGCGGTGCACTTCTTCCATGAGGGCCTCAGCAGCCCTCTTCTTCTCCAGGGCTGCTTGGGCCTCCTCTGTCTTCAGCCTCTCCACCTCCCCGGTCATGTGATCTCGCTCCTGCACAACCACAAATGATGACATGCGTGCAAGAGCCAGCTCGCTTTGAGCCTCTGTGAGGCTGCATGCTGCTGAGAAAACTGCATGCTGCTGGAAAACAATGCATGCCGCCGAGGAGATTGCACGCTGCTGGAAGAGGACACCAGGCTGATAAATTATGCAGCCTATAAGCAGTAGCACCTCAGGCTCTGCGCAATGGTTAGTACAGAGTTTTCAGTCACGGCAGGTCTGACAGTTGTTCTGCGTGCTAGACTGGTAAGAGCCTAAATTCAGGTAAGCAGAGTATGACGTGCTCAGAATGGTAGTTTGGCGTGCCTTTTGGATCAGCAACGCATGCTGTTACGCTGCACAGTCTGCTGCTCAGACTGTGAAATCTGACAGTGTCAAGACAAGGGCAGGACACCATAACAACTGCAGCATGCATGCACATGACCAGGACACACAGCAGTTTTCATATGCTCTTTCAGCCCATTGTATTATTTGCTCATTGTAGATCTGAAACGTGACCATGGGATGATGACAGGCATGCATCATACCAACAGCTGCCTGAATGCAAGTCTTGCTTGTGCTGATGCAAGAGAACTGATGCATTCTGGTCAACTGGTCTGCGCTGGCCCTTTCAATCTTTGGTCTTGATGACCATGAAAGGGCGGAAATTGGATGCAATCAATTTTGCCAGCATGCGTACCAGGTCACGCAGTTCCTCCTGGTGAACACGCTCTCTCTTGCGTTCCACAATCTGCTCATTCAGGATCTGAGCACCAATTCGGCTCTCAGCCGTGCGCTGTCTCTCTCGCTCCTCATATGCCTCCAGAGCTTTCAGGCGGTCAATCTCCATCTGCAGATCCAACGCCCTCTCCTCCTCCTCCTCCTCTTGCAGCATGTGCTTCTTCTCCTCAATTTGAGCATCCCTGCATGAGGAATGCCAGCATGGTTGAGCTTGATTGATGGTGAGAAGCTCTGCGTAAACAGTCAAGAAGGTAAAGTGCTTGGTGATGCAGCTCGATGGCACCACATAAGCACTTATGGTAGTCATGCAAGCTGGCATTAGTCCTGGCCAACCATGAATCGGCTATTTGAGCTGATTGCAGTGCTTTGCAGAAGAATACGGCAGGGGAAGTATGTGAATGGCAGTTCACGCAGGCTCAATGTGCACTGACCTGATGGTGACACATTTGCTGTACTGCACCATTTGGTTCATATGCTTCACTTCATCACGCTGCTCGGTGAGCAGGTCATCAGCCCTGTTGCGAGTGTGGCCGTTAGCAGAGGCCTGCAGGCGCTCTGTCTCTGTGGGAGGCTCATGCTTACGCCTCTCCTCTTCCATCTGTGACAGTAACAGCAGTTTCACGGCAGCATGACACGACTGTCACAACAAGTGCTGAAAGGCATGTTGCACAGTTTTGGAGCTGTTGTGTTGAATGAACCCGTCAAGACTGACTCTGAGGCCTCTGAGCATACATGGATTGTGACGTCAGGTATTGCATGATAGTGACATGTATACTGGCTGACTAAAAGGAACCACTTGTGCCAAGAAGGGTGATTTCAGCACATGTGCAGGCACATTGGCTTTGCTCCTTGGCTTTGTGTGCATTTCTTCTCTGCCATCTGTACCAGCAGCAGCAATGCATCGTCAGCAAATTGTGTCAGCAGCCTACTTCAAGCAGTCGCTTCATGCAGCATACCAAACCAGAAGAAGGGGCCTGCAAACTCTTGTCAGGGATCTCAGCTGCTGTGTGACCGTGTGTGGTAACTTCCTGTTCTGATACATGCCATTTACTAATGGAGTGGCAAATCCATTAGCAAAGTTTGTGTGCCATGTTTAGATTACACACTACTGAAGGGTAGCCAAGATGGGCAGCCCACCTTGAGCATTTTCTCCTTGCGAGCTTGCGCAACTGCCCTCTGCCCCTCCAGCTCTGCCTCAGCCTCATGCCTCAGCCGAGCAATCTCCTCAGAGCTGAGTACGCCTGCTGGCTGCCGCATGCGCTCCAGATCCCGCCTGAACACGGGCGTAATCTTCTGATGCGTCTTGACATCACGATGACAGCATGTGTCAAGCTTGTATGCACGCGCATGTGATGCAAAAACCATTGTGCCAAGACAGTGTCAAACTACCTCTTCTGCAGAGAAGTGCATCAGTTGGTGCAGTGCTGCAGTCATGCAAGACTTGGGCGAGAGACGATGGCACAACCGCAAAAAGTGCTGTTGTCGCTCTGGAGAGGGTTATTGCCAAATGACACACTTGTTGGCACATGATTGAGGCTTGGTTGTGGAAGGCATGCTGTTGGCTCTGCAAGGCAAGCCTGCATACCTTCTGATGGTTACTACATCAGCTTGAATTGGCAGCAGAGCTGTGTTGGGGGACAATTTGCTGGTTGGGCTTTTCACGGCCTTGCCAGGGGAGGCTTTGTTGTCAGAAGCAGAAGACTTGATAGGAGACTTGTTGCCAAACAATGACTCATCCACGTGGCTGTTCTTGTTAATCGTACGGTACCTGAGCACGCCGGTGACCAAGCTTGTTGCACAATTCTCGCTGCACTTGCAAAGCAGCAGGCTGTGTTCTCGATTGAGACCTGGGATACTCACGTGGAACGCACGGACTTGATGCTTGCTTGACTGGCAGGCGATCCCAGCCTGGAGCCCGGCATTGCTGACTAGCGACCAGTGGCACCCGTTGCAGGTCGCAAAGGGAAAAGCCGAAATCTAGCTGGAACCGTTCAACCTCGCTTGCTCCACGAGAACGGCTACCAGCAGAACAAGGCAGCAAACGGGGCCTAGTAGTTGCACAGCGTTAAGCGCAGCTGCAACCTGTGTCCCTTTGCAACTGATATCGACGTCGTTATAAAAGATGACGCGGCATGCACGACCGACGATACAGGAGTACAAACGATTCGTGTACACGCAAAAGACTGCAGTGTTGTATAGCCCCACTTCACCACTGAAACACACCCGCTGGCCCTTGCTAAACCCGCAAAATGAAGGTCAGGTCAGACAAGCTTTGCTCTCAGCACAAAGGACACTAAACCCCTAACTGTAGCTACTGCAAACCGCCCTGCAAGGGCGTCTGGCCTAGACCTGGTGTTTGCAAAAGCTTTGTTGCAGCAAAAGGCCTTGCGGTAAGCTCAGCACTCTGCCAAGGGCGCCTTGCACTATACTATTCACCTTGCCACAACCATCTCTTGCGAGGAGCAGTGTGGAATGCCAAAACACTTGTTAGGCTAAAGGAAATGGTCTCTGCGTCTCGAGCAGGAGTTGAAACGTCGGTGAAGCGTCACTCCATTGTTGCGTTGCACGGCTTGGAGCCAGATCAAGGTACTCAGGCTGCTGAACACAAAGGCATGCTGTTGCTTGCCAGTTCACAGTTTTCAGCCCTGTGATCGGCTGCAGCAAAGCGTTGACTCGATCGTGCACATGGTGTCTTGGTCTGCCAGCAAGTCTGCTCCCCACGTGCCTTGGCATTTGATACGCAAGAGGGTTTTTTATGAGCAATGTATGACTACAGGAACGCGCTATGCCAAAGGGTCGAGCCGCACCCCTTCCAAGGACGGCTGCACAGTCACGTAAGCCAGCGTCAGGCGCCAGACCGCAAAGCGTCAGAGGACCGTGCAAGGCTTGCTGGACTTCAGGTACGCACCTTGCACGCTCGCAGGGTTACAAGTTTACTTCAATTTACGATTATGTAAAACAAACTTTTGCTTTTTTGATCAGTTGTTCTGATCAGTGTGCTCATCTGTGAGCCTATACTGCGTGGCTGCACCTGTCCAGAGTCTGCTTTGCAAAGCTGCATATGCCGAAATAATGCACGTGATATAAAGTGGACAGGTTAGATGCATACGTGTCACTTCAGGTCTTCTCTGACTGTACTGATGTCTTGCTGCAGAGTCTCCACAGTGGCGAAAGGGCCCTGATGACTGTGCTGAACTCTGCAACGCCTGCGGCACCAAGTGGGGCCGATGTGTCAAAAGTAATGATGCCCAGAGCTGGATACGATATGTAAGCCAGTTGTTCCAGCCTGCAATGCTGTTTTACTTTGTACATGCTTATCCGCCTGATTACCTAATGCTGCAGTGTATAGTATCCATCGTCATCAGGATATGCATCAGGTAGCCACAGTGCTGGAAAACAACTCTATGTATGCAACAGGAGTTGCATTGCTCAGCTGCTGGCTCAAGCATGGCCCCATTGAACTGTCTCGACGTTTTTCACTGCATTGCTCAAAGCAGACTTTCTTAGTCAACCGAGTTGCCAGGTTGCCAGGTTGACATGGTGGTGATGATGCTGCAGGTTTCAAACAAGCGCAAAGCTAATGACCATCACTTGGAGCTGGTGAATCATCACCAGAGACAGTTGGAGTGCCTTACCAGGCTGCTGGACTCCCAGAACCAGCTTTCCCCACCACAGCCATCAAGTGATTGGCGCACATCAGCACCAGCGGTCCCAGTTGACTACGCAAACGCATCTGCACCACTGATCTTCCCTGGGAGTCAACCATCCAGCCTTACACATCTCCAGCCTTGCCCAGTAGAGGGCTCAACTTGCCCAGTAGAGGGCTCTGCTTGCCCAGTAGAGGGCCCAATCTGCCCAGTAGAGGGCTTGTCTTGCCCAGTAGAGGGCCCATCCTGCCCAGTAGAGGGCTTGTCTTGCCCAGTAGAGGGCCCATCCTGCCCAGTAGAGGGCCTTTCCTGCCCAGTCAAGGGCTCTGCTTGCCCAGTAGAGGGCCCATCCTGCCCAGTAGAGGGCTCATTACCCCCAGTCAGAAGCTCTGCTTGCCCAGTAGAGGGTCCATCCTGCCCAGTAGAGGGCTCAATACCCCCAGTCAGAAGCTCTGCTTGCCCAGCAGAAAGCCTAGCAGGTCTAGTAGATGGCTACCCAGTCCATGGTCCATTCCAAGGCAACACACAATCAGCTTCACGTCATGCAGCAAACCGCAAAGCACACCCAGAAGAGGGATTCCAGCTGCCATCATGGAAATTGCCTGTCCCACATGGAACTGCTACACAGGCAGCAAGCTTCAGCTGTAGCGCAGCAAACACTCCAATTGTAAAGGGTGGTCTAGTGGAAGCTGACACGGCAGCTGTGCACGGATTGGCAAGACAGATGGAAGCTGATGCTGTAGCTGCTGCAATAGGCCTGATGGCGCTCAAGTCAGCACCAGCTGAATGTGAGGGAATCACATCCAGGCAGCGACAAAATGCACAGCTGACTGCTGCCACCACTCAGCGTGCTCAGCCGCAGCATCAGCGCCAGAGAAAGAGCAATAAAAACTCAGGCGCCAATAGCACAGATTCAAGTGTCATGACGCACCATCAGCTCAAATCAGGCGAATTCAGCGCAAAGTCCTGTCAGCAGCACCAGACAGACATCGTTGCTGCACCTTTGGCCACCGGCAAGAATCACCACAGCAGGCAGAGCAGGTTACAGCAGACTTTGGGCGCATTGCAGCGCCCACAGCACCATGCAGCAGATCATGCTGCCCCCTGCCCACTGCATGAGCAGCAGTTTGTTGCCAGTGGTAGCTCCACCAGACTGCTACCAATTCAATGCCCCCAAACAGCAGGCAAAGCTCCCTTTGGCTTCACTCAGCAGCAACAGACTGCAGTGCCAGCCACAAGGGGCTGCAATGCAGAGCTGGCTGAGGCACAGCCAGCCTCTTCTGCTGAGCTCAGTACCACCAGTGGCTTCCATGATGACAGGTCACAGAGCTACCTGCCCGTCAACAGTAATCAGAGAGCTCAGTCACAGCTCTCTGCAATCAGCACTGCTGGGGCGTCTCTGACAACTGCGAGGACTGCTGATGTGGGCTCAAGGGCTGTTCCTGACAGTCCTGAGGATCCCCAGACTTCCATGGGTGCTGGTAGCTTGCGGCCTGCTCACAATGGCCCTCCTACCTTCCAGACCATGGGGGCGGCTGGTGATGCCTTAAGGGATGTCTGCAATGGCCCAGGGACCTCCAAAGGGACCATGGGGCCAATTAGTGGTGCCTCAACTGCTACCTGCTGTGGCCTTAACCCCCAACCACAGTCCACAAGCAGGCGTAAGCATGATGGCACGTCTGCAGCACAGCCTGCAGAGCAGAATCATGATTTTGCAATGCCAGATGCTGTCATGACAGAAGCAGATGAGGAACACGTCTCTTACAACAGGCGTGGACGTCGTATATGCTTGCCAGCCAGATTCAAAGCAATGTCATGTCATGACTCTCAGGTAAAGATCCATGCCTTTATGTGTGCTGATGCTTAAAAAACAAGATGCAAGTGATGTGCAGCAGCTGTCCACTTACGTCATTGGCACAATGCTGTGATTGGTGCATTGCTGATTTCATCCACTTGCGACTTTGCCTTATTCTAAGACCAAAGTCAGCTCTGCATGATGTGCCGTTTTGCCGCAGCTGCGGCGCCTGTGAGCATCTCAATCTATCACAACAGTCTCAACACCAATATTTGCATCTTCACCCGTATCGATTTAACATGGGTCTGTAGGCAATTCAGCGATGACGTAGGCCCCTTACACATACAAAAAAGGTACTCATGGCGTCTGTTATGATGTTGCAGGAGCCTAAACAGGCACTGCGCAGACAAAAGCGCAAGGTTGGTGATGATGAAGACAGTGGGCATGATCACCTGCCCATGGTCAAGAAGCAGTGCAAGGAGTCACAGGACATTCCTGTGATTCCTGCCCACTGCAGCCAGCCTGCAAGGCACCCTAAGCAGCCGCCCACACGAAGGCCGAGGGTTGCAAAGGTAAAAGTTGCATGGAACAGAAGCAATGACCGTGCCTGCTGACTGTGGGGTCATGCATGATCTAGTTTGCTCTCCTGTCACTGTTATAGCATATCAGATTTACAAAGTGTTGCAAAAGATGCCTAGCGATGATGTGCTCTGAAGGCAGTGGTCTTCAACCGGATTGTCTCTCATTGCTAACAGTGTGGTCTGGTTCGCAGGCAGCTGGCAGAAAAGCCAAAGGACGTCCTGATGCAAGAAAGGATGTTCACATGACCCATGCAGTCTGATGTCCTCCGGATGCTCAGCAGCGGCATAAGAACAGCAGTAGCCTGATTGGCTGACATAAGACTGATATTCACAGGTGCACAAACATTTACAGTAGTATTTGAGGTATACTGTGAGTCAGAACTTGCAGCCTTGATACAGCACCTCCTACATGTTCATCACTTCAACGTCAGAATGGTCTATAAAGCAAAATACACAGCACATATGCTTGCTGTTTGTGGCTTTTTTGCACTGTGCACATGCCTTATTTTGCACATGTTATGGGAAACACAATATGTTTGTGTCAGCTTGGCCGACATGAAAGTGATACTCAAGCGCAATCCATACAATAGAGAGCTGATGCAAAAGGCAAAGACATAAGAAATTGTTCATAGTTTCCATCGTGCGGGTGCGGCGCACCCCCGCACCTGGTATTTGGCAAGTCCTCAGTGTGGGTGCGGCCTCCGGCAATAAATGGCATTTAGGTGGTTTACACAGCCGCAAAAAGCATGTATACAGCACGTTCGTTGGCAAGTTGATGCCGCGACCGCTGTGTGTTCAAGTGCCGACTGCATTTGCGGTGCTTGTTACGACTTTACATGTGTAACAGAGCAGCCTGAGACCGTTATGTGCTTGCTACGGTTGACTACTGGCGCTAGTACCGCACCAAGGCCTCGGTTTGCGCACCCGCTGGGTGCGCGCACAGGGTTCGCGCACCGCCGCACCCAACTTCAAGCATTGCCGCACCGTGGAAACTATGAAATTGTTTCACAAGGTGAGTGCATGCACCACATTGGTGCATGTGACTAATGGTACACGAGACCCTCAGACCAAAGAGACAAATCAAATTCTGTGTTCAGACAGATCCAGAGGATATGGTTGTGCCTGGACAAGACGATTTATTATACATCTGAAATAGATAGCCTTACATGCAACCATACTCTAGGATACAGAATAAAAAGTCTACACACTAAATGTCAACTCACGGACAAAATGACAAAGCTATTGGCCAAAAGACCATCTTGCAACACAGCAAGTCCAAGTACATGGTCAACACAATTCAAATACAGCTCAAACCAGTATATGCCATATCACACCTCATACCCAGCACCAAAGGCTCTGCCAATACCATATGTGATGCCCAGTGCAATCCAACCACCCAGGATCACACGTGCAGCTCCCTTGAACATGTTGGCACCGCCCAACCAAGCACCCAAACTACCAAATGCTGTGAGGGCAGCTGTTGTTGCCAACACCAGGGACAAGATTCGCATGGCCTGGTTAGTGATAAAGGAAGCTGCTAGCAGTGGGATGCCAGCACCAATGCAGAAGGAAAAAGCTGATGCTACACAGGCCTGAAGAGGGTTTGCTAGGTCATCAATGTCAATCCCAAGCTCATCACGTGCATGGGCACGAATGACGTCCTTCTCGGTGAACTCGATGGCAACCTGTTTGGCCAGCGCTTTTGAGAGACCTCTGTTCTCATAGATGGCAGCAAGCTCTTCCAGCTCGTGCTGTCGTGCTGCTGGACCCTTGGCTTGCATCTGCTTCTCCTTTTCAATGTCAGCCTGGAGTGCAGTATAGCAGATGGCAGGCTTGCAGATTGGCATGTATGACAAATGTCGAAAGAGTATTGGTGACCCCACTGAACTTGGTGTAACTTGTTGCATGTGAAAGGCTGTAACACAAGCAGAGCAGCTCAAACCTGCTCTGCGTCTTTCTGTGAAGCAACTGAAATGTACTCGCCAACTGCCATGCTGAGTGCGCCACCCACCAAGCCGGCCAAACCAGCTAAAATCATGATGTGAAGAGCACTACTGCCTCCACCAACCCCAATCATAAGTGAAGCCACTGAGACAAGGCCATCGTTCGCTCCAAGGACACCAGCTCGCAACCATGGGGCGCGCTGCGAAAAATGCTGATGCTCGTCTGGTTCCAGCAAAGGAGACGAAACATCTGCTGCCTCAGTGCCTATTTTCTGAGCCTCAAGATCAGCGTCAATTTTGGCCTCAGGTGCAACGTGCGGCTCCTTTTTGACGATAGTAGCAGCGAAAGTCGAATCTGCCATGCTCAACACAGGGTCTGTTAGGACTAATTGTTGTACAGGTCTGTGCTTTGCAGTCACAGGTGGGTTGCCACTCACAAGTCAGCCCAGCACCTGGTGCTTGCGTACTGTAGGATGTTCTTTGACTGTGAAAGCGTATAAAAGCGCAGCAAGCTAGCGAAGCAGTGTGTATGTGTTCAGCGCAAACGTGGATTCATTCGCGAACCTGTATTTGCACGTGGTGCCACGAGGCACGGAAATGACCAGCGAGTCGCTCCGAGCAAGCCCACGTTCAGCGTCAAGGTGAACGACACTGAGGCACTACAACAGCAGGTACTCCAACATCAGCTCCAGATGACGGATCACCAGGTGAAATAGCAGTGCCTCATATGCATGCTGCTATCATCACCATGATGGTGGCACACCTGACCTGGACACAAGATTGCGTGCCTATCCCCATACTGTAGCGGTATCTTTCCGCAAGCGATATGCTGGGGTGTGTGCTTGCTGACAACAGCACTGCTCAGACAAGTGACTGTGTGAGCTGTGGCTGCCGTCAGTTGGCCATAGTGCGCAACTCCACATACAGCAATCGCAACCTTCATTGTGAGCTTGCTTGCCTCGAACGCATGCATTAGAAATGACCAGGCAATTCCAGCTGGGACAGACTGCCTATGATGAGCACAGAGCAACCCCTGGTTCTTCCTGAAGCTTCTGCAGGGAGCTATTGAATTGCTGAAACAGACATTGGCTGATCATGAAGGCATGCCAAAGCCATGCCAAGTAATGCCAACCAAGTAGCCTGTGACCACCCCAAGCAATGCGCCCACAGCCACCTGCAGAGACAAGCTGCTGCTCAATTGCTGCCTCTCAGGTAGCATAATGACCAAGACGCCATGGTAGCCCTGCCACACTATGCTACTGTTCCATATCACATGTGATGGATGCCCATGCGCTGCTCAACATGCTTAAACAGCTCATAACACCCAACACTACCAGGTAATCCTTGTCAAAGTTCCACTGTACTGATGCAACAAATTGGTAGGCAAGACATGCAGGTACACTATTGCATTTCGGAAGTTGCACCTGTCTAGGAGTATGACCAAGCCTGTCCCTCAAAGGTGTTTCCCCACTGCCTGGGTGATCAGCTGGCAACTGGCTGATAATGATATTCAGGACAGTGGCTTGCTTGCCAGCATGCAACCGAACACCGCTTGCATCATACATCACCTGCAGCCACATGCCTCTCACGTGCATGAACAGACTTGAGCCTGTTGCAGGAGAAGCTAGGCTAGTTAAATGCCGTCATCCACTTGCTTGTCAGCGCATTTGCACATGTTTTGCATTGCATTTGTTTATAATGTTTCATGAAAATCTTCTGTGAGGCCAAGCGGTGCAAACAGAGTCCTGAGCATCAGAGTATATACAAAACACTTACCACGAGAGACAGTACAAGACCGATGGCAAAGGTGCCTGTATCTGTGCCTTGAATAGTCCCTAGCGCTGCGGTAAGACCAACAACCTGCATACAACACAGCATCCATACAGCACTGGCAAATAGCAGACAGCTTGAGGTAGCCTGCTACTGCAGTTGTGGTAGGGTTTTGTTCTCAACTTACACAGGCGGTATGTGAGGACGGCATGCCACCAGACCGCATAACTTGAGTGAAGTCCCATTTCGCCTCAGTATACCAGTGAGTAAACACTTTCAGTGATTGTGCAATGAAAAAAGCTACAAAACCAGCAACGCAAGGCCTACAGCAGCCAACAGCAGCCTCAGGGCACGCCAAATAGAACACATCGTATCACTTTCTTAGTGTGAAGGCAGACTACTTACCCATTACGCAGGATGCCGCTGATGCCATTAGGCGAGTCAATGCCGCCTGGGACGGGTACTGGCCTGGGCATGGCTCTCAGTTCTAATCTTGCTGATCAGGTCAAACGAGAGCCTCACGCGGACCAATGTTGCACCAGGGCTGCTGGACTACTGCAACGCGCCCTTGCCTGTTTTGAGGAAAGAAGCTGCCCTAGCGCTGCTGCAGAAGAGAAACTTACAAGTAAGCACGACAACTCACAAAGTAACGTACGCCAGATTGGCAAATTGTGTGCGTGACGTGGGAAAATGCTCGACCGCTTTGTGCAGGACGTGAAGGGAGTCTGACCGTATCGTTGAAACTGTGATGACTTTTCAACAAGCATGCTCAGCTGCTTGCAAGGCAGCATGCACCATGCTGGGATTAGTCATGCAAGCGACCAAAGCACCCGTCTGATGTAGCCAGGGGGCCCAAAAGGGTTGCAACACGTTGGAGTCCTACCCGAAGGATTACATCATACGAGCTTGGTGTTGCATTAGGTCCTCCCACATGTATCAGGTGACGAGGAAGTCTAGAGAAATCAGAATTAGCCAGATCTAGATTATTTCTATATCAGTACACCTGTGCAGCCTAGAGCAGTAAGTGAGCGTGAGAGCATGTACATCAAAGACTGCCCTGCTGCACATGAAAGCCCTGCATTTCACGGCTGCTGAATAAGCAGAATGGATCTGTGACCTCCACAGACTTTGTTTCAGGTTGGTCATACATGCAGGAGCAAAAGAATAGGCAAAACATAGCATATGATGTCTCTAGCTCAAGGTTCATCGCATGTCAGCCAGATCTGCTTCAATCTGGCTGGTCAGAGCATTCCTGTCCTTGCGCTTCAAGGAGTTGGATTCTGCTATACAAGTCACCAACATCAAAATTTGGCTTTGTGTATATTCTGGGTGAGTCAACGCCCACCTGTGAAGCTCATCTCCCCAAGGAATGTAGAAAGCCTGCATAGATACATGTACTGATTTGCGTTTGAGACGCTAGAAATATGCTGCTTGCCAAGTATATTGACTTTATTTGCTTCTTATCTGTGGTGTCAGTTGTGTCAGACAGTACCATACATGCATAGAGAAGCCAGCAAGGGCAGAGCAAGCACAAAACAAATGGCAACACAGGCAGAACGAAGTTCACTACACTAATGGGGCAAGCTCTTTGCGTCTCTAACAGGTGACAATCCATTGAAATGTGTCTTTGCACCAGAGCCAGAGCTAACAAAAGAGGCAAGCTCACCTTGATATAGTTGTCAATTATGCGCACAGCATCTGCGACCATGGCTGCAGCTGCTGGGTCTCTAGGGGTTTTGCTGCTGATGTTCTGCAGCCCAGATGAGACAGCCTACAAAACCAAATTCACAGTAGTCGGCTGCATGAAATGACTCGGGTCGCGCCTTGGACATTTAGGCCTTCTTTCCAAAAAGCAGCCTTTTCGAAAGCAACCTTTCAGATAGCACACCTGCCCTCGTACCAGACGGCTGGCAGGCATCCTACTGATTGCATCAAACAGCAACAGACAGGCAAACTCTTCAAACAATTATTTGACTATACCCTTCAGTGACCATATGCGGCCGTGGACTGCACTCTTGCCTCAAGAGCCAGATGTGCAAGCAAGGGACTAAATGACATGCACTGCACAATCTGCTGGTTCTCCAGGAGAAATACACCTATCTATCAGATTCAATCTATCAAACTAAATCCATCAGTTAATCAGGCAATCAATCACACAAGCAAGCAAGCAATCAATTAGCATTTTCTGTCTTTGAGACCCATCAGGGGAGTAAAAAGACCATGACAGTAAAATAGACATGCAATGGAAATATGAGCGCACCTGCAGGTCAAGACTCATGGCTGCTCGGCCCATCATGGTACAGCGTGATTTGGCACCAGCCCGGGCCAATCCCTCCAGCATTACTTCTGCAGTGAACTGCAGCGCATGGTTCCACACCTGCATGCATGCACCACTTTTTCACTGGTTCCTTCTTTTAGTTTTGCTGGATCTTGATACCAAAAACTATAGACAAAAAGTATATACAAAAAAAACATACGGGATGCTGATAGCAATGCCGTGCAGGTCCGTCAAGAAACGGACTCTTCCACTTGCCCTGACCAACAACCACACGGTTCTGTGCATTGTTGGCAGCCAATAGCTTTGTTACTGTCCACTCTTGATGTACATCTAACTGCAGAGTAACCACCTAGTATGGACACACTAGGTGGTTTCTTTCAGACAGATGCTTTGGCTCAGCAAATTGCTTCAGGGGCAATGGGCTGTGCTGCATGCAGAAACTGACTGATCCATAACAGAATGTGCTCAGTGAGCTTCCCACCTGATCTACATCTGCAGTGCTGAGCATCGGCATGGTGCTCAAAAGCTCTCTGAACACCTTTAGATGCTGGTTCAGCAGAACTGCAACCCAGGCAGAGGCCTTAGTCGGGGGCTCCTCCAGGTTGAAGTTCTGCTCAGCTATCCTGTCTGGCAGCCACTTGATGGGCAGGTTCAGGCGAGCTGCTGTGCGTAGGATGAAGTCTTGCACATCAGAGGAGGACTTGACGCTCTGATAGAACAAGTCCAGGGTGTACTGCTCCGGTAAGTCCTGTCTGCCCATCAGCTTGTCTGCCAGTGCATGGTGCGCGGAGTGCAGCTGATTTGCGATGGCCATGAGAGAATCAACAGCAACTTTGCGCTCCTAGACAGAGCAGCACAGGCACATCACTTTTTTTAAAATTTGATCAGAAGGGACACGCACTGATCAGGACACGCACGGTGGGTGTGACAACTGCCTGCTGTCTCACATCCTGTACACCCACCAGCAAGCCATGCTCGGTACAACTGGTCTGCTGATGCTGCACTCACGGCTACCTGATGCCCTTACAAAGCATGTGCTGTATGTGCAAGAAGTGCAGGACTGTCTCATTACACATACAAGAAGTATACAACTTACATGCACATGTACACCTTGCCGATATTGCATAACAGATAGCTTACGCCAGCAACTGAGTTGTGAGCGTCCATGTCGGTACAGAACAGAATCATTCAGCTGCAGATCAGAGGTGCAGCTGATGACGAGCAACAAAGTCCCGTCATTCAGCGACAGCAAACAAGATAAAGCATCACTAGGTCTCACCTGCAGACCATACAGGTTGCCAGCATTGGACAGGGCAGTTGCGCTCTCAGGGCTGCCAGCAGCAGGCCCTCTGCTGAAAGGGGACATCAGGTCCTTCATCTTGGAGGTCTGCCCATCAGGGGTAGTGGGCTGAGGTGGACCCCCAGAGGGCCCATTGGCCACCCCATGCTGTAACAGCTTGTCCCAGGAGCTTGCAGGGATGTAGGAGGGGCGGTACTTTACCAGGCTACGGTTCAAAATACGCAGCAATACGTTGCGTAACCGCACTGGCAAGACATCAGCTCCTCCCTGCAGCATATACAGCGGCAGCAGCAGTGAGGAGACATGCAATTAGACGACAGTCATTGAGCATGAGTTTGCTGATGCGTACCATGCAAGAGGTGTATTATGAGTGCAGCCCCATGGTCATCTGTAACAGCTATGCGCTTCAATACTCTGGGGGTTGTCCTGCCTCCTGTGGATGCGTGCAGGGTGGTGTCTGGTGATGAATGAACTGCTGAGCTGTGGCAGTGGACTGCGTGCAAGGGTACTGGGCAGACACACTTCAGGTCTGCATGCCTGCAGAGCTATGCAGCCCACCTGTTGTTGCTGCTGAGGCAGAATGACATCTGCCAGGTTGAGGCTGCTGAATGTGTAGAAAACATGGAGGAGGTACAGCTCAAACATCTGGGCCATGGCGCAATACACCTTGCCGGCCTCAGATCTCAGCATGAGCATCAGCTCGGCATACTCGCTCAGCCAGTTGGCGAGCCGCCAGGATGCATTGGTCATGGTTGGCAGTTCCTCTGGATCAAGACGGCCTGTGGACAGGCACACAGTCTCGCTCACAATGAAAGCCCACGATGTGCGTAAAAGGCAAAGCAGGCTTGTCACATACAGAAGTGCTTGCAGACAATGGATGTGGTCTGAAAGTACCCAGGCAGGCCTTGCAGCAACACCAGAGAGTGTGTAATGATGATGTTGAGGATGCTTTGAAGAGAGCGCTTGAGCATGCTGATCTGAGAACATTAGCGCCCTCAACTTCTGAGGCTCATTGCTTTTTGTTTTGGATGTGCATGTTGTGGCAGATGGTGAGCCAGCATAGCACAGCGTATGACGTATGACTGAGTTGTGCGTGCATTGCATGAGAGCCCAGCAAGCATGCTGTCACACTGTCAGGTGACAGGGTGGCCAAGGCTGCTGAACTTCCCCCAGTCATGCCTCATATTGCCATGGTGGGAATGGCTCTGCCAGTTGCCTTAGCCTTAGCATTGAGCTGAGACAGCAACAAGCTCAAAGGAGCAGCAGCATCATGCTTTTGATGCTGTGCTGACAAATGACTTGGTGGTGCATTGCTGTTCAAAACCCAGACGGCATCTTGGCTGCACCACACCACTGTCTCAGGAGGATCCCATCATGATTGCTGAAAGGCAAATAAACAAGGTGTTCTGCACCATAGATTTGGTCGGGCACAGCAGCACATCTTTGGAAAAGGCACAATGAAGCTCACCAGAGGTTGAGGGAGCAGGTGCAGTGTCTACAGGGGGCTTCACACTCTGGGTGTCTTCATCAATGGAGTCACCATACAGCTCGTCAGCGTCATCTGAAACAATGGACTTGTGAGGGCTGCCTCCCTCAGAGTAAGCATCTTGCGCTTCTGCATTGCATAAGCAAACTATCACGAAACAGACAACATACGCCGCCCAGGTTTGGAAGTGCATGCAGTACTTCAGCATGTCGGCTGATGCAATGAGGGTTCTGGGCACATGCGTTTTTAGACAGGTACAGGCACAAACCTGGCTGTGAAGAATGTTTGCTGCCTGATGTCAAGCTACACTGCTTTCATGAAGGCCTTGGCAGCCGGAGTACAGCCTGCCCTTCAGGTACAGCTCAATCTCACAAGCAACAGTCTAGTGAAAATCACTGTCAGCAGTCCAACCAATGACCATAATCCAGCTGTACAGCATAGCAATCAAGATGATTGGCACAGCACACCTGAGCCTTGCACAGTATTCTGCCAAAGTCCAGAGGCTGCAGATCACAGACCAGCACAGCTTACTGCATTGCACAGCACGTCCTAGCACAGTGCAGCGAAGCACAGCACATCAAATCCCAGCACAGCATTGCACAGCACAGCATGACATTGCACAGCAGGCTGACCTTGGGTAGCCCTCCATGGGTTTCCCTGCGCCAGATATGCATCAAAGCCATCGCTGCTTGTGGCACCAGTGCCATTCTGTGAAGCAGTGGTGCTGCTGGCAGACAGGCTGCTGCTGCTGCCCGTCTTGGCAAGCAGGCCATTCTGGGAGTTGCCTCCCAGGGCACTTGCCAAGTCTGGGATGGTGCCCTGTGCCATAGGCAGCTTCTTCCATAGCTCCCGTTCCAGCATGCTGTGCAGAACCTGCGGGGCACATGGGGCTTAGCTTCAGCCCCTGCAATTGTTGATGTCACAGGAGCGCTTTTTCAGAGGCAGGTGCTATATATAGGAACTATTTTTGGCCGACTGTAGATCTGCTGCTTTAGCATCGTGATGGTGCAGCTATCATCAAGCGACTCCCAGGGCTCCACACACAAGGCATTTGAAGTGCTCCAGAGCACTCGTCGAAAGATGAGTCATATTTTATTTGTGTCTGTCTGTGTGCTTCATTTACTTGACGATACATCATGCAAATCTAAATACTTGCGACCGTTATCAGGCCTGTGGTCACACTTTGCAGACAAATCTGATCGAAGCAACCCTCCAAATCTTACTTGATTGCGCAAACACTGACCATACACCACCCCTGGGCAGTGCAACATGCTACTGTCGGACAAGATGATACGTTGAGTTTGCCTGTCATAAGCAGAGCAAAAGTCTGCAGTATGCAACCAACAAGTGCTTTGTCAAAGGCTATGCCTAGACAGTGCTCGCTTGGGAAGTCATGCAACCTGGATATGCAGTGCAAGTCAGCACACCTGCAGGTTGGCGTCATGGAAGGCGTCGAAGAATTTGCCGCTTTGGCGCGCCAGTACATCCCTCAGCGAGGTGCACTCAGCTCCACTGAAGGCTTCCCCTATCCGCAGAATCTGCTGTGTCCACTCCAGAACCTGCAAGCAAACAGGGCTCCATCAATGATACAAATCTCTGGAAGCACCAAGCTGACACTCTTCTGAGGAGGGATAGTTGGCCCCCTTGGCTTACTCTGTTGCATTGTCTGCTGTGCGCATGAATGCACCTGCCTTACCAGAAGTGATCAAACCACTCATGCTCAGATGCCAGTCAGCTTTCAGCCCGCCAACTGTTTGTATACGGGTAAGGCCTCTGGTCAAGGTGTTCATTTGCGGTGTGTGCTGGTGGGCCCAGGAGTGGTTCAGTTCCAAGGTAACACCACAGAGACCAATGACTGATGATCCTTAGACTGATGCAGAATGGTCACTGCAGCCATCATCCTCTGCTGCAGCATCCATGTGACATCTTACCTTGTCGAGCATCCACACTTGCAAGGAGAAGTTTGAAAACAGAAAAGTGCCTATCTGTAACACATTACCAGTCAAATGTCTAACCTGAAGGAAATGCTCCCCCTCAAAAGCTGCAGGAGATGACAACAAGGTGCCCAGCTTCCTGGCAGCTTCGTCCCACAGCCATTTGCGGCCGTTCACAAGGCCCTCCTGCACCTTCAGCAGAGCTTCTGCCTGCAACATGGCAGCATGCTCCTGCTGCTCTAGCATCTGCAGAGCCTCTGCTGGGTTGGCCTGCATTGCATCAGATCATGGGTCAGACACTTCATGCCAGTTAATTGTCTGGTGGTGATTAGAGACCAGATCAGACTCCACGACGGGCTATGCCAGAAACAGGGCATTACGCCCTTGCTGCTCTGCTGCTGCCTGGGTGCTGTGCTATATAACACCATGCGACAATACATGTTGTTTGGGTCACCCAAGGGATTTGAACGCTGAAGAGGCAAAGGACCTGCTGTCCAGTAGCACTACAAAGCATGCTGCAGCTCAACTTGGTGTGCTGATGCACATAGCAGGAATACTGCCATGAACAGTGAACAAAGCTGCAAACCAGGCACTGTCCGTCCAATCACTTGCGCAGTGAAAGGAGGCGATGCAAGGTGCGTCCATCATGACTTCATTTGCCTCCGGCCATTGCCTGACTGACCACTGAAAGTAGGGTATATCGGTTCTATATGTCGGAGTTTGTCACCAAGCATGGGGTTATGTGTGTGTGTGTCTAAAGCCTATCAGCATAAGTGGGTATACTGTCAAACTCAATCAGACATGAGTGATTGAGGACAATGTCTCTTACACTGTGATGCACATGATTTGGCTGACCAGGAGCCCCTGTTCGGCTGGGGCTGCCTGGCTGCCCGGCAGGGCTGCCTGGTGCAGCCCCCATGAAGGACATATCTTGGCTTAAGCGGGACGGGGAAGGGGGCTGCAGATGCTGCAATGTGGGTGGGCCATGATGGCTGTTGGTTGCTGTTTGCTTTGGTGTCCCTGGATCTGAAGGCGCCTGCAGTGCACCATGAATTATGAACCTTTGGAGATCAACAAGAAGGAGTGAGCTCTCAAGGATGCACAGAAAGCTTGTGGAACAGCAGGCAAAGGCAAGGCAGCTGCAGACAGACCAGGACAGATGTTGATGAGTCATTGTACACATCGGAGTGTGTACCACCTGCTGTTGACAAGCTGCTTGATGACTTGCCAAGTGCTGCATGACTTCTGATGCAAGCCTAGCTGTCTCATCATCAAAGATGAGCAATTCATGACCACACGCACAATCTGTCGGCAGTTCTCAGTCCAAATGAGTGTGAGCTGACTGTTACAGGGACCCTAGCATCGCTAAGTAGGCAGTTTGGAAGCAGCAGCACTGGTTCTCACATTTCCACTGGCAGGTGCTGAAGCTGAAGTCTGTGCAGGTTGTTGTACATGGTCTGAGGCAGCAGTCTGGGGCTCAGCATGACTTGTGGAAGCCTGGGCATTGCTGTCGATGCGCTGCTGCAGCTCCAGCCTAGCCGTGTGCATGGTCTGCTGCTCTCTGAGGGAGGCCTGTATTCGCTTCTCATGCCATTTGCTCATCCTCCGGTGACTGGCAAGAATGTCAAAGATCACCATCAGCATCTGCATGAACACCATGAACATGCACCAGCCTGAAAACAAAGGTTATCACGAGCATTTGCATAAACGCTGTGAAGGTGTACCTGGCTGAAAACCAAGGATGTCAGTTCTGAACAACAGGCATATATCCTTGTTTTGTTTATTTTGCGTCTTATGCAGAGGACCCCACATAAACGACAAATGCAGCACTGCGTTGAGCAGCCGTGATTCTTGATCCTGCAAGGCTTTAGCATGATACGCTGTGCGCTCGTGGTTACTGTCTGATGTGCTCACTCTGGCCAGGCAGGTGCGGAACAGGTCTGGAGGTAGCAGCTTGACAAGATCCTGAACCATGCTGGTGTTCCGCGCCTTGCTCTCCAGCCCCTGTCGTGTCAGGATGACTCCCCTGATCACCTTGTGTGCTGCTGTGCCGACCACATTGGCAAAGGCATTCATGGTCTCTTCATTGAGGGTGGCAGTGTTGCCAAGGTACACATAGCCATCCAGAACCTGCAGCGAGAGACAGCGCAGGTGCTGCTTGAACATCCGAGACGTCTCCCTAGAGTACAAATGCCTGACTAGATCACAGGAGTCCATATCTCTGCATCCCCTCAGAGCTGTGCTGAGCTTTTGCCCTCAGAATGAGCTTCTGCCCTCAGTGTTGTGTTGAAGTCTTGCCCTCAGAGTGAGGTTGTGCCCTTTAAGTTGCTTTGAGGTTCTGCCTTGAAACAGCTACACCCTGTTACACTATTTTGAACTACGCTGGGCTGTAAAGTTGAGAGACATAGCTTATCACTCAAGGTATGCTAGAACAAAGTGCCAATCCCAGGGGTGGGGCTCATGCCATTTCCCCACATTAGATATCCAACAACAGTGGACATGGTATTCCCTTCTTGTTTGACAGGCCATGACCTGACACTCTGAATGCCTACAGGACTACTGCTGCTTCAGTGTATGGTGCAAACATGTCACTGCTGTTGTTGTGGATCAGCAGGCAAACACACCAGATGCATCAGCACCGCACAGCACATTGGTGGTTGGAAAAGGCGCATTGCTCACACGCAAACGTCAAACAGAACCATTATGCTTGACAGGCTTCCTGATCATAGCATGATCTCCACCAGACCTATTGAGATGCGACACTCTTCATGTGGGTCACAGACGCATCAAGCGTTTGTGATGGCAACTCTATCACGTCAGGGCTTACCTTCATGTATTGGTTTTGACGGAAGTCATTACAGACTGATGCAAAAGCCCCTTCCAGACGAGAGATGGTCTGCTCATACAGCTGATTGACGGTGGCATTCAGCTGGTGAGCCACTTTGAGTGTGGACATGCCCTCCATGGCTTTGCAGCACTCTGCACACAGCCAGAAAGCTCTGGCATACTCCCCATTGTCTTGGGCGTCCCTGTAAGCACCATGCTGGGACTCGTGAGCGTCGCATCATGAACTACAAGCCTGCAGCACTGTGTCCAGCTCACTCTCAGGGATTTGTTCAAGACTTGCGAACGACAAGTTTCTGCGCAAGAGCTACTCTTGGTGCTCCATAAGGCTGCAGGCTTGTGCACTGTTAATATGCCTGATTGCTGTTGCTCTGTTTTGTATTCTTTGACTTGCAGACCACCAGCATACTGACAAAGTTGTTTGGCAACCCAAGGTTGCCAGCAGTGGGCATGAACATGTTTAGTCCTTTTCTTTCAAAGGTAGTGGTACACAATTGACAGAGATGCAGCTCTCAATTGCAGCACAACATAAGGCAGGCAGTCTCACTTGAGCTTGTCATGTAAGTGGCTGGCTTCTCTGAGCTGAGTCAGCTGTCCTAATAAGGCTTCCCAACCTTGCTTCTTCTTGGTGCGCTGGGCAACTCGCAAGTTGGCTTTGACATCCTGGAGGGTGAGTCCCAGGCCCACACGAGACGCCTTTGCTGTTGCATGTGCATCCTGTGTGAAATTGGCTGCATGTGGTATTGACAATGACATTACAGCTGTCATTTGGTTACACTGGTATTGCAACTGTGTAATGCTGAGAAGCAGAGGGCATCAAACTTACACACTACTTCAGGACGAGGAGCACAATCCATTGCATGCATCACAACAATCAGCATCCTGTCTGAACGCTTGCTGCCAGTCTCAAAGTGGGTTGTAGTCTACATACCTGCAAGTCTTTTTCAATGGATGCGACTTCATTGACACCACGCACAAACTCCTCGTAGTTTGCAAGCACGTGCAGAGACAGCTTCTGGCCTACAACCTGCAAGGGTGAATAGGCCTGAGCATCATGGTCTGGCAGACATCGGCATACAGGCACTTTGAGTGGCTGCTCCTCACCTCCAGAACAGATGCACGTGAATCAACAATTGTGTCCAACATCTGCTCGTCAAAGGAGGTTGGTAGCTGCTGTAACTCAAAGAGTACAGGGTCAAATTGGTCCTGCATGTACTCCTCAGGAAGTTTACTCAGCATTTCCTCTCGTCGCTTAGCTCTGTTGCGCTTGCTGACTGGAGACGGAGCTGCCACTGGCTCATAATTGGTTGAAGCGATGCTGGAGTTCGATGCATCCCTTTGCAAGGTGCTGTTAGAACGCCTGAAGGAGCCCAGCCCCTTTTCAAGCTTCTGGAACATGGCAGGCAGATGCGGAAGGTCTTTTTACATCCTATGTCAAGTCGGCCCACGCCTCATGGTCTCCTACTCAAAACGCCGAGTGACCAGTGTGGATTTCTCGGATTGATCGCTCAATTTGGGACAAACGTAAGCGTTGGCGAATTGCCAAAGCGCAAGCGATCGTTGCAAATATCACACCCAGTCTCATGCCATACGTCACCAGCACAAGCTACAGTCGGGCGAGCGTACTTTCACATCTGATGATGGCATCAGGCATTGTAGGGCGACTTCCCGCCTGTCAAAAGCCCTGCCTTGTACTTGTTTTGACTGTAGGGCGAAACTGAAAAATGATAGCCAACAAGTCCAGCAGCTTGTGGCCATCAACTCTGCCTAACGTCCTTCATCTGAGTCAAACCATAGGTCAGTGACCTCCAGACAGAGGTGACCCAGAGATCCATTGCATCATCGTAGCTTATGACAAACAGTGACATGTCACTGCTTTGATGAAAGTCCAGCAGTGCCCCAACCTCTGAGTATGATCAGACCAATTGATCTTGCAAGGACCCTGTTGACTGAGTCAGTCTCAACAAGTACAGTGGGCAGCACCTTTCATTGCCATGAATTCTGTTGTCACACAATAGGCCCTACAACTGAAGACATAGTCTGCTATCTCAAACACAGGTTATCAGAACCAGACAGGCAACGACACAGAGAAGAGATGTATTCCAGCTCAAAGTCAACAGTCAGACTGTCAAAAACCAATTCAATCTGTTTCAGTAGTCATGTGTTGCAGCAAGTATCCCTTTTGACATGATAATCGAGAGTCATACCAAACTGCTGAATACTATTATACTAGACGAGCATATGTCATAATATAGTCAACTTGAGAATACTCAGGCCTGTCAGGCCTGCTATCGAATCAACAGCTTGAACAGTGCTCGCTACTTCAGGTAAGGTATCATATTCTCAACATGAGATCAATTGGCAACTTGCCATATGGCATGCATGGATGCCCACACCATCACCATGTCATTCTCTGCCAGGCTGTACTGCAACAAGTCACTGATTGGTCCGTGTACACCTCTCGCTTGCATGTTTGTCTAACTCCCGCTCCAATCTCAAAAGTACTCACTTGGACACCCCAGCAACAGGGGTGTCATGGGTCGCAGGTGGGGCCTGAGGGCCGTCCTTAGCCCAGTGCTCTCCTGATGCATCATCAATGCATTTCACAGTCTCGTTCCACAGCCTATCCAGGGCCACAGGGTCGCTGCACAAAGGAGCATTGGGTACTTGCTCACGGGCTTGCAGGACATTCAGCAGACCCAGCTCTGGACTCCCAATGTACCCTCCATTGTGACCTGCAGAAGCAGAAGGTTTAGCATCCAGCCAGACTTCACAACCACAAAACTGCTGGCGGGTTTTAGTGTCTCTGCTAGTGTCTCAGCTACATGCATAGCTTTGGGTTTGAAACACAGCTTTGACATTGCGTTGTAACGCATGATGCTTCACAGGCGTGGCATATAGCAAGCGCCCTTAAGAAACCCCCATCAGCATCAGCAAAATGGAAAATAATGCCATCAATGAACAGCACAAGATGATGTGGAGATCATGACTGACGCATGTGGATATGGACGTGCGTGTGTGCTTGAAAGGCTGAATCTCTGCTGCAACACCCAAAGCACATACCTTCGAGCTCCTCTGCTGTGCAGGCAAATTCCAGAGGGATGGCTCCTCCCTCTGCCGACTGCCCAATGGGGGAGTTGGCATACGTCTCAATCAGCTTAGATGACAGCTTGTTCTCAGAGTCAGACTTGCCAAAGTGGTCAGTCACGGACAGGCCGGGGTGAGCAACCAGGGAGGTGATGCCTGTGACTTCCAGGCGCCTGGCCAGCTCCTTGCAGGTCATGATGTTGTAGATCTTGGAGCGGGAGTACAGCCACCAATCACTCTCATCCTTGTGCTCAGCCCTGCGTTGTACCACTTGAGGTTATGCAGGATACCTCAATCCCAGTGTGATTTTTGTTTGTATGATTTTTGTTTGTATAATTTCCATCTTTAAAGTGCAGTGTACAGTATTGAGGTTGTGATGAAACCTAGAGTGACACGTTGCTAGTTTACAACTGCAGCTCACGGTTGCTGTGCATATGGACCATGTGCACGTGACCATGCAAGCATTTTCACAGGACAAACTGCAAGCTTGGCCTTGCAAATAAGTGACTCAAGCTAGTTAGCTTGTGTGGTGCTGCAATGATGTGCAGAATGCTTACTTCAGATCTTCCCAGTCCAGGTAGTCGATACCAGGTCGCTTGGTGGTAGCCCCAATGACAGGGGGGTTGACCAGCTGAGACCCCAAGGAGGTGACCCACACGATCCTGGCTGTTGGGCCTTTTTTGGCTGTGGACTTGACGACATCTAGCAAGTGCAGTGTGAGGTAGACCAGCCCAAAGTGGTTGACTCCAAGAGTGATCTGCAGCAGTGCATGCAATGGCTTGAGAGGACACGTAGCTGCTAGGCTTGCTGAGCAAGACTTACGCTCAAAGCAAACAATTTTTTGGTGTATCTATAAACCACAGATCATCAACTGTTTCTGCCGCGGCAAACTCTGCCAGGCATCACATGGGTGCTTGGATGTCAGCAGAAAAGCGTCTGCACGGTGTGGCAGCTGAAGAGTGTCATATTCTGACATACATTCTAGCACACAGACTAGCAAGAAAAAAGACAGATTGGTTTGTGTGCTGCAAATGTAGAGAGACAAGGTGAGGTCTGACCTCAAAGCCGTCCTCGGTTTTGGCACCACGCTTGCCCTTGGGAGACTGAATTGCAGCATTGTTGAGCAGCACATGGATAGGATACTTCTTCTGCTTGTACTCCTCTGTGAACTTCCTAATAGATCTGCAGGGGGGTTGCACACGCTTCAGCTGTGATTCAAAAGGGGTACGGGTGACTCCAAACTTGCTGTGTCAATGCTGCACTGCTCACAGCGGTTGATTTTGGCTGCTGCAAACTCGCGTGCATTTGTGGCAGGTCTGGCATCATGAAACAGAGCTACGAGTTACAAACACAATGTGGTAAGCTTACTTGAAGCTGCTGACATCACAAAGCATGTACTCCACTTTGGCCTGTGGACCAGCGACTGCCTTGATCTCCTCCAAGCTCCTGCATGCCAAAATAGCAAAATGCAGGCTGGTAAGATAGCCTATGCATGGGTATGTTTGCAACATGCCAAAATTTCTCGTTTGTCTAACAAGATGCCTGGACAAGTGGTACACATGTGCGCATGAACAAAAAATACTTTTTACTCTTCTCCTCATTTCTGCCGACCAATACAACGTGTGCGTTGTGCTCAGCAAAGGCCTTCGCTGACTCGTAGCCCACGCCATCGGTAGCGCCAATGACCACCATGGTCCAGCCTTGAAGGTCGCGCATACTGCGCTTGTCCCATGTCGCTGCGGTCCAGTACTTGTTGACGGTCTCCTTGATAGTCTGCATGCCTGTGTTGCGAGGTCTCGAGACACTGTCGGACGTCGGTAAATGGAACCTGAGGAGGCTAGAGGGCTCTGGAGTACTTGCATCTTGCAGTGCAGCGGACTGATGAAGTACAAATGCGTACACGTCATCTTCTGTCCGACACGGCTTTTGCCTTTCGGACCGAGCCAGTACAGGTGCAACAGATTCCCAGCTGTCGCGAGAAAAGTCAAAATGGAAGGCCTCGCTTGAAGGCATGGAGGAGGAAGATGACACCGAAGTGAAGGCATGAAGGAGATACTACAGAGTATGCATGCTGATGTTGTTTAAAGCAATTAACTTGCTGGAGCAAACCCATTTGCGACTGTCAGCAAAGCCCACAAGCAATGCTGGAGACAACTGCCTAATCATGCCACACCTTCAGATGCAGCACAGCTGATTGTCGTAGTGTTTCAAACCCAGAGTGCCAATGCCAAATCTCGGAAAAGCACATATTGGCCCTCCCAGTTGTGTAAACTGCTTTCAGATGACACTTATGAGCGCCAAAAGTTGCTTATAGAGTCACACTTGTTCTTGTGCACTTGGCGATGCACAGACCCTAGTGTAAGCATGCGCATGCAGAAACCCTCACGGGACGTCGCTGACATACAGGTCCTTCTGCAAGTGCCTCTGAGATGTCAGCTTGTATGCTAGCCTCTGCAAGCATCTGCAGCAAAAGCTATGGCGAAATCTGAAGCGAGTCAGCTGTCCAGGACTGTTTCTCTGTGATTTAGGCACTCATTGCCAAAGCTGAGCAGAACTTTCAGGTTCCGCGTGTGCGCTTGTGTCTTGATCTTTTGTCTTTTCAGTGAAATGACAGGCGTCCACCTGCTGCTCTTGCTCTGAGGTGATCCTCGTTCTCGATGCATGTAGCCTAACCAGGGTGTAACGACAACCGTCAGGCATTATCAGGGTGTGCTCTTGATAATTAGTCTGACTGCTGGCCATGGTGGAGCCCATGGACATTGACAAGGGCAAAGCTGTAGCAAAGGATGGGCCCTCAACTAGCGGGAAGAACTTTGATCTGCCGTGGGTAAGCAGCTCGGAACATATTGCGTCGGCGCCCTTCAGCAGACGACACGGTGTTTGCACGTCAACGCATCCCAACCGCACATGATAGCATTGAGCCAGCATCGCGTTTTCGTGTAGGTAGAAAAGTACAGACCACAGTTGGTGAAGGACATTGTCGGTAACGTTGAGGCAGTGAGCCGACTGCAAATCATTGCAGAAGAAGGCAATCTTCCAAATGTTATACTTGCGGTACATGCACACTCTCTCCTTTATCTGTATCATGACCTACAGGTGATGGTGACACAGTAGCTGATATGCAGGGACCTCCTGGGACAGGCAAAACCACCAGTGTCTTATGCCTGGCACACCAGCTGCTTGGTCCCAGCTACCGAGATGCAGTCCTTGAGCTCAATGCATCAGATGACAGGTGATCTTGTCTTACATACTCCAAGGCAGGCAGAACCGTCAACTGCTAGTATTCTCTGCAGACCTTTTGCTGCCTCAGAGCTTGCCTCAATTTGCTTGACAGCTTACACAAGACAGACTTGCATACAGAGGCATAGATGTTGTGAGGAATAAGATCAAGATGTTTGCTCAGAAGAAGGTGACATTGCCGCCAGGCCGCCACAAGATCATAATTCTTGATGAGGCTGACAGGTACAGTATTTCCTGCACTGAAGATGTCGTTGTTCAGTGGTTCCACCAATATCCTGCAGTGTGGGTACCCACTACTTTTCCCCACTGCACAACACATGTCAGCCCAGTTTGGTTGATGCTCTGCGCATACTGCCTTGCACCCCTGCTGTCTGGTGTGGCATCAGAAATCCATGCACATTTCCAGTTGTACAAAAAAATTCCCCCTGGATTTCCCCTGCATTCAGTGCATCAAAACGTTACTCAGCTAAGTCAGCTCTGTTGCCTCTAAATACTGCGCACACTGCATGACTGATAGAGCCGTCGCCATGCAGCATGACAAGTGGGGCACAGCAAGCCCTGCGGCGGACCATGGAGATCTACAGCAACACCACACGATTTGCTTTAGCATGCAACCAGTCCACCAAGGTGATTGAGCCAATCCAGAGTCGCTGTGCCATCGTGCGCTTCACCAAGCTTGGGGACAAGGAGATTCTATCGCGCGTTGTGTATGTTTGCCAGCAAGAGAAGGTGAGGGCTGTTCACCTTCTTACATCATGTATCACTGTGTTCCAAGCAGCAACAAACTCAACAATCCCAACTTCTTGCTGCACGTTCCAGACTGTGCATTTACACTTTCAGGAGTCAGTTAGGAGGAGTCATATCACCTTTGCCTGCACGAGTGCAATGCTTGCAAATGCGGCTATGATTGCGGAAGATCCTGATCACTCGCCTGCAGACATCCAGTGGGTGACATGAGCTTTTGATGTACTTAGTGAGACAGTTTCCCCTTGGGTGGACAGTGTCAGCATACTGTAGTATCTTGCCCCAGGAACATCCAGAGCTAGCATCACCCAAGCTTGTGCTTTGATGGCACACTTGCAAAAGAAGTCTCTGGGCTGCAGCCTCAGGAGGCTCCTGGCATGATGGACCAAAAGCATAGACTTTTCGTTTCTTTTCCTAGCATGTTGCTCTGCAGGTGCCTTATGTGCCAGAGGGCCTAGAGGCGATCATCTTTACTGCTGATGGAGATATGCGTCAGGCCCTCAACAACCTGCAGGTTTGCTTGTACCCTTTAGTGACAGCAACATCACCGCCTGAGCTCTCGTGCTGCAAGTCTACAAGGAATGTGATGTCATGTGATTGAGGCAGGACAGCACCAACATCAAGACCTGCTGCATCTGAAAATCTCCTCGTGAGCCGGTAGTTGTCTGGTCATGTCATGTGGCACCATCCCAAGAGTCAAAACCTGTCTCCTTGCACTGTAAGCTGCTTGTGCTCTTTTGGAACAGTGGGTTTTGCTTACCCCAAGTAGGCGTGCTAAGCGTGTCATGACTGAGCAGGCAGCAAGGCCGTTTGAGGTGTTCTGTTGACACCACTGTTGGTGCAAACCGAGCTTGCTGTCTGCAGGCAACTCACAGCGGCTTCTCCCTCATCAATCAGGAGAATGTGTTCAAGGTGTGTGACCAGCCCCACCCCATCCTGGTTGCTAATCTCATCTCACACTGTCTGTCAGCAGAGATTGACAACGCCTGCAACATCATGAAGCACCTGTGCGACCTGGGCTACTCAGCCACAGACATCATCACGACTCTCTTTCGGGTGGTGCGCAACTACAAGATGCAGGAGTTTCTGAAACTGGAGTTCATCAAGGTGTGCATCACTGAAGGCTCAGCTGATTCT
>JAABUP010002783.1_pt1 | contig 32702 bp, 43 predicted proteins | sample 5559201 | NCBI WGS metagenome assembly JAABUP01 (sample SAMN10711887, study PRJNA513373) | rock metagenome | isolation source: Antarctica rocks | place: Antarctica
GCTGGACACTCAAAAATCATGTGCAATTCATCTGCCACAGCCACACTACCACAATGTGTGCAGACCCTATTGGCTCTGGCAACATGCTGACCCCCAGCAAAACGCCCGAGAACAATTGGCAGTTGAAGGTCGTTCGAGATCGAATCCACAGATGTATTCACGGCCAACCTCAGAGCGTGTACAACTGCACACACAAGCAAACATTGATAAGATAGTTAGATTAATCTGTACATGTCTGCACCTTGAAGACCTCCTTGCTGATATTGGATGGTATCTATATTACTAGATGCAGTGAATGCTCAGTGTAAGACATCCGTGCTTGATCGTTTCCAAGGTCTTCTTTTCTGTGGCCAGTTCTTTGGCTCCAGATGCAGAAAATGTGAAGAAGAGCAGAGTAATCATTGTTACCCATTTAGTCCGAACAGCGTTGACGACAGCTATGACCGCGCACGCGAACCGTGAGCGCGATTGTTGGCACCGGTCCGCGCATTCAGCACTGCAGTGCAGCCAACGCATGTAGCCATGCAGTGATGTCGCCTCCTGGGTGGAACGTGTGTGCCCCGATGTCACAGCAGGTCACTGATGCGGAACTTGCCAATTTGGAGTATGGCCAGATAGATCTGCAGGCAAGAATCAGAGCAAACAGACAACTTGCAAAGGTCTTTTTAATAAAACACAGGATGATGTCCAGCAAATGCACTGCAGGACCTATTGGGTGATGCTTTGACTGAAGTGCAGCACTGCAAAGAACTGCAGTTTATAGACAGCAGAAGCGCTGTGTTGCTGCAAGAAAAGGCTCATTGCGCTGCAGCACATGCTGACTTCGTGTATACAGACCTGACACAATCCAGTACTCAGGTGCAGGACCATCAGATATACCAATTTGCTTTATTGCTGGTTTCTGGCAGCTAAGGTAACAAATGAGCTGTGCACTTACAGACCACCAAAGACCTGCAGCGCGATCTGGCTGGAAAGTCATGTGAGCTATCAGCTGCGCACCTGGACCTGCATTGCTGGAAGAGAAAAGCAGCGCTTCAGCAACTCAGACTTGTCAGCGTTCAGGAGGATTGTGGTCATCAGAAGGTTCACATAGAAGCACTGACTGCTGAGTGCAGCAGGCGTCAGGAACAGTGCAACAGCCTGCATGGAGAGATACTGACAGCACGTGCTCAGAATGCACAGCTGGAGACAAGACTGACTGACAGTGCTGCCAGCTCCGCAGGCTTGCAGGTAAAGTCTGCCGTGTCCCACGCATGCTGCTGTATGCCAAGTCTTTGACAACCGCCTTCTCTGGACAACACCCCCAGTGTAACCTTTCTCTTTTGCCTTGCAGAACCAGCAGGTAGAGCTGCTGGCTTCTTTGCAAGACAGAGAGACCTTGCTGCATGATGCGCAGACAAAGCTGCAAGGGTGTGAGGCCAAGCTCATAGCTGCTGAAAAGTCAGCATCGGAGGCACTCCATGCTGCAGAGCAGCGTCATATTGCTGTTGAGGAGAGAGCCAGACTGTCTGAGCAGGTGTGTCTGTGAAGCCAGTCCGGTCTTGGTACATTCTTTAGCCTGCACTGACGCCCTATATACCAATGCACTCACACAGTCTAGATTTACAAACACACAGGCTTCCATTTGCACCTCCTACATTGTGTAGCGCAAGAACAACAACAGCACAATGCCTGTGTCATGGTCCTAGTGTGCTGTTCTGAGATGCAGGTTGCGGCAGCTGCCAGGGAGCGTGCTGAGATTGCTGAGCAGCGCTTAGCTCAAAGGACTGACTTGGCTCAGGAACGACTGCAGCATGCAACAGATCTGGCACAGGTGAAGTGTACCCTCCTTGGCGGTATTCAGTTTTGTCTCACTGGCCCTTCTTGCTGATACATCTTGTTGCCACTTGGATCAGCTGCAGCAGTTTCGCTGGTCCATGTTCCTTTGCACCTGCAATAGAGAAGACGATGCTGCAGTGAGACACTGTGTTGCAAGCATCATAGTCAGAAGTGCAACTGCTGCATAAGGCAAAGAAAACAAAGTAACATATACTCTTAAATGGTATGACAGGAGCGCCACATGGCAGCAGCTCAGAAGGCGGCTGTCACAGAGCAGGGCCTCAGAAGTGAGATTGTGAGCCTCCAGGAAGCCTTGCAGAGAGCCCATGCTGCAAGGTACCAGCCACTGTTGACGTACCTCTAACACTGATGTCATTTGCCAATCCTACTGCACAAAAACAAACCATGGATGCATCATGACGCCAGCATGCCTCTTGCCTGTTGCACCTGTGATAGATAAGAAGGACAGCTGTCAGAACAGGTCCAGCTGCTTTGCAAACATTGCATTGTGGACAAAGCGTTGCAGATATGTGTTTTCCTCTACAGGCTCAAGGAGAGAGATGATGTCAGCCAGGAGTTGCACGAGAAGCTGCAAACTGCTCAGACAGACTTGAGGAGTGCTCAGGCAGATTTGAGGACTGCTCAGCGTCAGGTGATGTACACTGTAACTACATGCATCCCGGTTACAACAGCACACAAGTATGCATCTGCAGCCTTTCCTGCTGCACATGTACTGTTCAACTTCTACACAAGGCACATTGTGCACCTTCCGGGTGTTGTTGATGCTACATATCATCTGCCTTGATTCTGCTCGTTTGAGTCTGGACACGTTTTGCAATGTTGCAGGTGGCTCAGAGGGACGCACGCATTGATGCTCTGGAGGAGATTTGCCGCCACCGTGACTCCTCAGCCACCCCTGCCAGACAGGTGCACCCCTCCCCTCAGAATCTGCTCCCACAGCATTGCTGCTGCAAGCAGCTGCAGTACATACACATCGTGTTGCAGGCCTGCACATGCATCACGCAATGCCAACATTCACTCACAATGCCGGCGATACAACGTGTGGGAGACTGATGATTTGGGTGACCGCTGTCTGCTGTGCTCAATGAGTTGGTTGATCAATGGGTCGTCTGGCTGATGTGCACCGTTCATGGGCAGCCTGCAGCAGGCAGTTGACATAGGTCACATGATTGTCCTGAATGATTCCAGCCAGCTACACGCAACGTCCCTTCACTGTGACAACAGTTTTGAGCTCTTTGTTGTGGTTGCGCATCTGGCAATGACCTGCCTTCTGATGGCAGGCTGTAGAAGCAATGGAGGCAGTTGGTGCACTGGTGGATCAGCTTGATGTGACAGATACAGCAGCAGAGGCAGCAGACCAGGCTCCCCATGACCCTGCACCGGTGCCTGCAGCAGCAGCTGTCAAGGCTGATGCCACTAAACCTGCAGCTGCAAAGGTCAGCAAGCAGGCTGCAGTCAAGGACGCAAGGGCAGCTGGCAAGAGCACCAAGCAACAGGCTGCAGTGTACAGCAGACAAGGCAAGCAGCCTGCAGAACAGGCAGATCACATTGCCCAAGCAAAGGCAGGCTCAGGGAGGCAACTGGCTGTTGCTGCAAGAGGTGAGGCAGCTGCAGATGAAGCTGCTGAGGTGACTGAAGGGCCATCACCCACCAACAGCAGGCCTTCCCGCCCGCGTATCAAGTCACAGCCCTACTGGATGAGCGGGGCTACGGGCAGCAGCCCCTCAGCCAAGCCAGGGCAGGAGCCGCCATCAGTCCCTGCAGCTTCTGATACAGTGCTGGCTTCAGATGGGCATGACTCATGGCCAGATCAGCAGCCGCATGGTGATGTTGCCAAATCAGACAAGACTGGCGCCAAAGACAAGAAGCCTGCTATGACTAAGCGGCAGGCCAGAAGCTCCCCACAGAAGGAGCAGCAGCAACCGACCAAGAAGTCTCGTGCAGACAAGAAGCAGCAGCCGGAGGAGAAGCTGGAAGTTCACCTTGAAGCTGATGCGGAAGCTCAGGCGGGTGCTGGCAGGGTGGCTAAGCAGCAGAGCAAGGCCAGGGATGATCGCACAGTCAGGCAAGGAGGGAAGGCTGCCCAGCAGGAGGCAGAGGAGCAGGCTCAGATGGCAGATGATGCTTTTGCGTTTGATTCTGCAGATGAAACAGTGGAGATGGCAAATCTGAAGGAGGTACAGCAGCAGCATGATGTACACGTGAACATAGAGGTGATATACAGTGTGCTGTGACTGGGTGTCCCCACAGCTAGAATACATGCAAGATGAAACAGAAGTCTGTTGCAGCATGACATGCATTTGCCATGTGCAGACATGTTACTCCTCCCGGTAATGGTTGTCAAACTACATTGATACCAATGCCACACACAATGTGCCTAGCGCACCACAATTGACCACATTTCGTGCGGTACACTGCTTGCATTGGCACAGCCTAGACAACACATTTGGCTTGCGTTGCTGACCAAAGCACACTTGTCATAAGAGAGCTGTCTTGATGCAGGGTGAGCAGGTAGAGTCTCAGGCAACTGCTGCTAACCCTCCAGCTGCAGCAGCAGTAGCAGCAGCAGGTAAGGACCCCATTGCAGGAGCTCTGCAGAGGTTTGGGCTGAAACACCCCTCCCGCCCAGTGGGGGTGGCCAAGATCGACCTGGCCAGCTCCTTCACTGACGCCTCCTCACCGGCTCATGCACTCTCAGCCGCCACCTCCAAGCCACCACCAGCCGGTGAGCATGCCTGCCTCTGTAGCTTGATGCATTCTGTGGTACTGTTTGCTGCGCTGGGCAATGTCCGCGTGATCAACAGCAGGTGGAAGTTGCTGCCTTTGCGCTGTGGGGTCACCATCAGAATGTGCTTTAGGCAGCCTGTGAGCTAGCACCTATGCACCATCAGGTGCTGTCACCATCCAGCTCTGTTGCAGATGTTCTTTTGAGTCAAAAGCAGATGCATTGTGTAGCTGAATCCTTGGGGTGCAGCATGCTCCCTGGGATGCAGCATGATCCCTGGGGTCTGCACCTGGCACACCCAATGTTGCTTCAGCAGCTTGACCTGCAAATAGGTTTTCAGCCAGATGGAGACTGAATCAGACAAACATGCAATGGCTTTGCACCTGCCTGATGCATGATTCACATCTTCAGAAGCAGCACCACAACAGGAATCAGCATCTGTGCTCCTCACTGATAGCGTGTGGCAGGTTAATGAACAACTGAACTGGTACTGAGAGTGATGCTGTGCAGGTGGTGTTGGGGCTGGCAAGGCCTCTGGTCATACTTTGCCTGCTGGAGCAGGGGCCAATAAGGAGAATGAGGGCCAGGCTGCAGGCTTGGCCTGCAAGGCACCCCCCGCCCTGCAGAAGCCCATGCCCAACCCCCCCACCACCCTCAACTCAAGGTTGGCATCCATGCTCAACTCTGGTACAAGGCTTTAGCATGCAATGCTCCATCAGAAAGCATGGACACGCAGATGTAGCATGACAACCATGTCACAACACCTACAGATGCAGTGTCATGCTTTGTAGGGTGTGTGAGAGTATGGGTAATACATAGTACATGCATGAGCTGAAATTTATCCATTCTAATTCCCTTTGCCACTTCTGTTTGATTACATAGCATCAACAGTAGGCTTGAAGCCTGCATGCCATACATGACCCCACACATTCTGGCATGACATGTGCTAAACTTCTCAGCCTTGCTCCAAGCCCTGTGCTCCAAGCCCTGTGCTCCACGTTACTTGGCCCCAGTCACATTACAACAAACGCAATGCAGTGTCCCAGTCATGTGCAACCTTCAAATACCGCTAGTGTTGAATGACTGAGTTGTATGCAGGGTGACAGCTGCCGCAGCAGCTAGGAAAGGTGACCAATCAGGCAAGGCCACAGGCAGCCAGCCTGCTGCGCAAGCCCACAAGGATTCAAGGTGCGTGCATGAAGGACAAGTCTTCTTGTGCACAACAATCATTACATCAATCATCAGTGTGTCTATGTCACCATGGCTTGATGCTGTAAGCTGCCATTACCGCTGCACTGTGATAAGTGTGCTTGTTGTACAGACCGCATCAGATCCCTGCTCAAATGCAGCAGATAGGCAATGCTGACATACTGCAATATTGAGACATATGAACATTTTTGAAAGAATAGGCACCCTGCAAACTCTTTAGCTGAAGGTGAAGGTGTAACGTGCAGTCAGCCTGTGGTGGTCAACAAGAGGAGGATCCTGAAGCCTGTCAATGTCAACTACCTCACTGGTAGTGGCAAGCACCAAGACGTTCTACCAGCCAACATGCTGTTTGGGGATGCTTTCATGGTCCCCAAACTCAGGAAGTAATGTGTCAAATCTTCATGTGGACTGACTAACTCTGTTTTGTGTCACTGCAAACTTTGAGCAAATTGTATTCCGAAAGAAGTTCTGTCTGTCCAATGTAATGTATCAAATACCTGCTGTATCAAATACCTGCATTTTAAGCAAAACGACAGCTTGAACAATGACAGTTAACCACAAGGGTGATTTTGAGCTGCTGCGGCCTTAGGGACATCTCTCTGTAACAAATGCTATATAACTTATTCTTCGTTTAGTCCAAACTTATCCTCAAGCATGACCTTGCCTTGCCCTCCAACACCGTCCATTGCCTTCTTGACCGCTTCTGCAGCCTTGCCAAGGCTGTATTTCACACCTGGACAGGCAAAACCATATTTTGCATCAAGCCAGTGCAACAGAACAGCACACGTCTGATGTAACACTTGTGCGCATGCCACCTGGTGCTCCCAGTCACAATCAAGCTGGGCAACAGGGTAAAAGGGTGTTGCATCTAACTTACTGGCATGTGTAGGCTTGATGGTGCCATCTGCAAAGAAGCCCATCACCTTGGCAAACACTTCCTGTCGGGCCTCATCACTGGGCAGGTTCTCCAGCCACTGCAGAAAACAACAATGGTGTGCAGCTCAAGCGCTCATACACGCATCAACACAACAACTCAAGCCAGCTGGACACAGACATGCTGCTTATTGCAAAAACCAATTGGCAAGCTAACTAAACTAAAAAACACGCAGCATTGTGTCAAAAGCTGCTTGCCTGTGTCAGCCAGAAGCCTTGAATCTGGATCTGCCTGAAGTGCAAGTCATACATTGGCACAATGACCTCTTCCTTGAACAAAGTAAAGACGTGAACCTTCCCACCCTGGCAGGTGCCTGCAAAACTCAAATGTAATTTACAACAGCTGCATACATGCATCACTCGCTTGCATGGATACCAGCAACACCATATCGGATCTGCAGTAAGGCTGCAATGGCACAGCAAGCAAGCACATTGCGGAGGAGATGTGAAGAATGCAGCCATAAAGCTATTGCAGCGGTTGACGCAGCACTTACATGAAGGAAGATATCGTGAGGCCTTGCCACCAATGGGGTTGATGCTGGCCCAGGCACCTTTGCCATTGGTGATCTGCATAATTCTAGCAGTCACATCCTCATCTGTTGTCACTATGATCTCCTCTGCCCTGCAAACAGCAATTGGCAGTGAATGCACATCATGCAACAGTACTTATTGTACATGACACTGCTGAAAGTCATCAGCCTGAGGGAACTTTTCAGGCAGATCTGTGCATGGCCCTCTCATACACAACCTTAAGGTTGGCTAAGCTCAGGCTGATTGCGAGTCCTGTGTAGCTTGACACTGACTTTCAGCAGTACCACAATTGGTGCAGGCTTATAAAATCATGTACTCACCCAAGTTGCTTCAGCTCATGCACAACCTCATGCCGCCTGACTAGATTGATGGTCTTGGTGCCCTGCTTCTGTGCCATGCTGATCAGCTCCTTCCCCAATACAGAGTTTGCTGCTTGTTGCAGCAGGTACTCTCCCTTGGGAACTTGTATGACCTCCAAAAAGGCATAGGCTGTTACAGGGTTGATCTGCAGAACAAAGTACTGTGTTCCATGCGCACCTTGATTGCATCACACCAAAATGAGCTTTACAAAGGACAGATGGCATCTTTTAGGTATGGAGCTTTCAGTCCCAGTCTGACAGCTGTGCCGAATTGCGTCACATAAGCCATGGCACGGTGTGAATGTAACCCATGTGTCATCTTATTTGCATTCATTGAGTCAAGTTCATGTCAAGACTTGCAACTCAACTTGATGCAGCACCAATGCATTGTTTGAATATACAACTAAGTGCTCACCAGAAACTGAGCAGCCATGTCATCGTCAACATTGCTTGGCACAACAACCTGCAGGACCACATAAGAGCTGTCAGCAAACAGCTGATCACAAGCACAACATAAAGCAGGAAGCCACACACTATTGGTCACATGTTGGATGTGCTACAGTTGCAGGGATGCATACTCACCAAATCCTTCTCAGGGACTGCGACATACTGTTGATACGTGCCTTCACCGCCAGCTGTTGGCCATGGCACTGCCACAACACGTTGCCCTTCCTTGACACGACCTCCTGTTTTTGGCCCCAACTTGTTGACCATGCCAAGCCCTGCACTTGCATGCAAGCAACTTTCATGGTCTGACTGGCTGAAGTGTGACCGCTCCTGCATACGGTCAATGCAACGATGGATTGTGAAACTTGCAAAATGTACGACTGTGCGACTTGTCTTACGAGCCATTTGTAGTTGTGCAAGCTGAAGCAGGTGCGCATGCATGCCTGTGTCGGACCTTCTAGTCCGGGAACTGCCGGCAGCTGCTTGGGTGTGAATCCCCCATACCTGCCACGCATGCAAAACATGTCTGATGGGTTGATCGGTCGCAACATCATCCGCACTAGCACCTCGCCTTCTTTGAGCTTAGTGGGCACATCCTTATGTATGACTTGTATGCTTGCAGACGGGTCTTCGTCGTTATATTTGGTGATGGCAGCAGCGAGCTGCTTTCCCATGGTGCTGTTGAACTAAGAACAGTGTTGAAAAAGCGTAAAGCTCTATGCTGTACGCCCAAGAGTCAAACTTGCAAAGCGAGACAGCTGAATTACGAGAATACGCCAGAGACACACACACACACTTAGACACATGTTGTCACACACACACACACACACTTAGACACATGTTGTCACACACACACACACACTCTCTCTCACTTAGGCTTCCATTTTTACTCTTGATCCATTGGATGTGCTCAGGACGGAAAGTGTCCGAAACTGCATCACCTGGCAAGCAGTGATGTCACTGTTTCCAGACAAGGTCTCTATTGCAGTCACTTCAACACAATATGTCATATAGACACTGGCTGCTTCTTTGTTGGCGATGACGCACACACAAGTGGCAGGGATGGCCATCAATAGCAGAGACAATCAAGCACACTCAAGCATCACTCCAGGTGTATGCATGGCATGACGAGCTGATACATAAATGTAGGGCATCAAGCTTTGCTTTAAGTAATCATTTTCAGAAACGAAACACTGACATTGTGCTGTTCATTGCGTTGTAAATGACTGTCCCGCTGGTTGGCACAAACTGCTTGGTGATAAGTTTGATGGCTTCTTGCGACGCCATTCCTCCCATAACGGCAGCCACACAGTGCAGTTCACCAGCTCCAAAGCGGCACATTTCTCCCACCAAATCATCCGATATTGATGCTGGACCAGAGCTGCTGTCTTGCACAATAGATGTAGCAATGTGTTTCAGGGCAGGTACATCACCGTCTACGTCCCTGCAGAAGTAGAGACACAACATCTGCAACCGCTCAGAGCACAGCAGAGCAATTTTGTTTGCTTTCAATAACATGCTGCATCTCTACACGGGACATGCATGCAGATGCAGGACGTCGTGAGGCAAATACGCTTTGCTTGCTATGCGACAACATCATTCAAGACTGTCAAGAAACACAGCACAGAAATGAAAAAGGCTGTCTGAGATGGTGCCAGCTTAGTCCAACACCAAATGCCATTTGTTTTCACGTCAAATGTTGAAATTCAACAATTTTATGTGTATAGTATGTGGTGGCTTACTGGTCATACAAGCCAGGGTAGCGGTGGTGCTTGCTGTAGAACTGGTCCACCGCCCGCAGCAGGATGTACAAGCTAGCATTAGTGACGCTGTCCTCTGCAGTGAGAGCCTGACGCAGAGCATCACTCTTGCAGCTGGTGCCTGTGAACTCCTCTTCAAGCGTTCTGTACCTCACCACCCTGCACAAACGCCTGTTCTTGAACAAGCGGTATGCAGTATGCTTCTGCTGACATGTGAAGTGTGCACAGAATCATGTTTGGGTAACTTCCTGTGCAACAGCATTGGTGTGCAATCAGATGAGCATCTTGAGCTGCACGCTGTACACTTATGTCTCATGCTGAGGGCTGCGTGATCATGGTGCATCATGACCAGAGCATGACAGGATGTGTAGGTCTGTCTACAAAGAGCTTGCCACATCAAACACACACGTATCTCACACATTCATTGCACACATACAGCACTCTGGCAGTCTTGTCCTATGCCACCAGAGCATAAGCACCTGAGCATTAGAGCAACACATGCACAAGCCTGATGGCATACCTCAGGCAGCGTACATGCTTGCAGAACATGCGTATCTCACTGGCGGATATGGACCCAGGATCTCTGCTGATTGATGACAGGACGCTCTGCACATGCTTTGTGACTGCTGCGATGTCTCTATCTGCCTGCTCTCGGTAGATGCGCTGCAAGTCTAGGTACAGCGCTGTGGTTGCTGTCATGTCTGGCAGAGATCCCTGCAATCAGCACACATCACTCTCCACAGCATCATTGCAGGCTGCACACCCCACTTGTTTGATTGTATGTTTCACAATGAGCTTTTGCAATTGGAACAATTTGACTTGATGCACAAGCTGTACAAGTGACTTAATTGACAGCAAAATGCTTGTCATTGGACATCCTGTGATGAGACCAGTATGTCTGATGTGCTTGCTCAGAAGGTTAGCAAGTATGCAGACAAAGCCTCAGTGTCAAGTAGCTTTCGTCTGCCTATCAGAAGCAGCACACTTCTCCAAATGAAGCACATCACAACAAGTGCTTCGATCACCACCACAAAGAGGTGGCTGCAATACAACAAATGTGTATACCTCAATTGGTAGCTGCCCATTGCCCTCATTGTCAAGATACCTTTTCAGGGCTGCTGCCAGCACCCAGTAGTTGTCTGACTCCTTACTGACGCTTGCTGCTTCGTCTTCTACTATGGCTTTGACCTCTGAAGCTGCATACAAGCCGGAATGATGATGCAACCAAGCTTTGCACTGTCAGGCAGGTGACACATTACAGTAGCCAGGCGGTATGACAGATGCGCCCAGTGAGCATTGGCAATATGTGATGCTGGTATCAGTGCTCAGCAAGTCAGGGTGCTGATGCATAGTGGCGAGCTCATATTGACGGGGTATCCATGAGCATGCTGGCAGCTGGACTTACACATGCGTGGTGGTGCCCATACTTTGCTGGCATTGCTAAGAGCTTCACTAAAATTCTCCTCCTGCAGCAGAACTCGGCTGGTGTCAACACACAGATACTGATGCCAGTGAAGCGTACCTTTTTGCTTCACACTTGTACCATCGCCCAGTTGAGACAAGATCTGGAGTAAGACAGTGGGCTGAGGAAAATGCACGACGGATGAGTTCAAGGGTCGCATACAGCTGGCGAGTGCTGAGAATGACAAGATATCAAGGACAAACGCTGTGCATTTGCCCAAAATATAGCATGGGCCCATGCAATTTTGGTCTATAATTGGTGTATGATCTCGCACTGCAATAATCTCACCTCAATAGGTATGCCATCAATCTGGCGCTGCCAAGACTTAATGATGTTTTTGAACTCAGATTGCTGCGTAGAGCTTGAGGGCAAATTGCCGCTGTGGCTTTTCTGCCATTCATGAGCTGCCTTTATGAGCAAAATTGCTGCAATCACATATTTTCTGGCCATTGACAAATTGCCAGTTGGTAAGCAGGACAGCAGACATGCAGGGCTTCTGCAAGCGTTGCATAAGGTTTGCCAAGCAGTTGACTCTCTGCTGCATGACAGAGACAAGCTTTCACAGTAGTGTCAATTGCGGCCCTTATGACACAATCTGCAGAGATTGCTGCATGAAGGCTTCCTGGTACAGATTTGCTGTGAACATGCTTGTGGGTGCATCACAGGCTCACCGTATGGTATGTGCTTGTGCATGATGTCATCAGCTGAGGAAAGATCAATTGCATCAGCGAAGTCCTGTAGCTCTCTCCATGGCTGGTGGAACCGCAAGTCTTCCACTGTGTTGTCTGGCTTTGATTCAATGACTTTGTGCTCTGACAAGCTGGCCTGAATTTACCAAAAGCCCTTTATGGAGCATTCACGGAGTGAGTCAAGTGCTGCCAAATAAACAAAGAGTAACGCAGAGACGGCAACAGAACAAGTTGCAAGGGCCCAGCTCTTACCCTTAGGTAGCCGACAAGACCATACGAGCGCGCTAGTAACAGCTTGACTCCAAATCCCCGGCAAATTTTATCTAGCTTGATGCTGAGGGCCTCTTCAAGCTGCAGAAAGCAATGATGACCTTGCGGACTTCTTTGTGACAGCCAATGACGACATTGTCTGTGACTTACAGTGTATATTTCCGTGGGGTTCTGAAGGATGATTGTTATACCTGGGTGGCAATCACCAGGTCAAAGTTGCTGAAGAATGAGGGCTGGTTTTGTATGAGTTCCTGGGGACTTTCTTGCACATAGCTGCCTGTCACAGATTCGTTGAGCTCTTTCAGAAGCTCGGTCACGTGCTGTGCTCTGCTGTGTCCAAGATGGCTGCTTTCCAGAAAGAAATTGTTGCCAAGGTCTGCAGCTTCGACCACACCATGGTCAACGATGGTAAAAGCAGCGATGCCTCCTAGTACAAGATTCTTGAGGGTTTCCGAGCCAGTTGGAGAACAGTGAAGCAAGCATATCCGGGTGCTCTCCAGGGCTGATTGGCCGTGCGCACCCCAGATCCGCAGCTGACGATCATACTTCTTACTTTTGTCAGGTTGTGCCGGGTGCTCCATACCTGGCACGACGGACCCAATCCCAGGATGCACAAGGTGCAGTTTTGAGGTACTGCGTGTTGTTCTCGCTTGTGTGTGTGTCCAGGCTCGGATACGCCTGGATCTACACAATCTGATTAGCAGTACAGCTCGACGGAGCTGCAATTTATTGATGCCATTTGATCAGACCGACATGATACAGGCATCCTGAATATGCAACACAGAGACGATTGTGTTTCACTGGTGCATGAGTACGTCTTGCTGTGCATGAGCGCTTGCATGCAAGGAGTACAGGGCTGTTACCTGCAGCCCTGCTCTCCAAAGACCAACTTGGTGGTAGTGCAACAGTAAGTGCCGAACGTAGCGTCGTGTGCCCTCCTCAAGCATCACTTGGCTCCTCGTTCTGATGGACACCGACCCGTCAAGTCTCGCTATCAACGACCTTGTGGAGCAATATGAGTATGAGTGTTTGCTCAGCTCAAGAAACGGAGATGACAAAAAAGCGAAAGCCCCGCCTGGTCCAACGAAGACTTTGGTATGCTAAATTTGCCTCAGCATGTCCATTCGTGATATCACTGCATCAAACTCTCTTGACATCCTGCTTGCCTGTGCAGTCAGTGCGCTTCTCTCCTGACTTAAACCAGCCTGACACCTCAGTCCTCCTGACTGCCAAGACATCACCTCTCATGCAACTGTCCACATCAAATTCAAGAAGCTCAACTCCACTGCCTGAGCTTTATTCACCAAATCGTACTGTCTCAAAGCTTACCAAGACCTCCTCTCTCATGCCAGCTGTGGACTGGGTCAGGGATACGCCTGTGCGAGCCAAAAGCTCACTCCTGGCAGGTTGGACCTTGCTATGTCACTTCTTTGTGTGCTCATGTTGCTAGCTGCACCTGCATGCTGCATTTTCAACTGCAATCAGTGCAGCAGCCACTCTGCCAAACATCTATACAGTGATTGGCAATCACTTGTCATGCATCAGTAAGCATATGGAAAGACATCCTTCTGCCTGCAGAATATACAGTTTCATGCCTTTGACTGCAGGAACAGATGTCTGGGGCAATAATGAGCACCCGTACAATGCTTCTGAGAGGGCCAGACTACAGAGACTAGGCAGGCCCCCAAGCAGCAAGGGTGCAATTTTGCGAGCCAGCACCTGGTTTGATGACATAGCAGCGCCTCGTATGCAGCAAATGCACAAAGTGCAGAAGGATGCAGTCAGAGGACATGATCAGGAGCTGGAAGGGAAGGTGCAGCAGCTGACAGAATCCTTGTGCCAGGTCAGTCACCTGTCATGCTATCCTGTGTATGTATATTACCATCCTGCTGAGCGTTTCTTTCTTTCTGCTCTGTTCACTGGGTCCCTTCAATCCCACATCAATTCATTACGTTCATTCATAGCATTCATCCATGCGTGCATTTATTTCAGTCGCAATGACCTGCTTTGCTGCATACAGAGCCACCCAGCCATTGCTGTATGGCCATGTCATCCTAAACTCAATCATAAAGTCAGCACTCACAACTCATCTGTTGCAGTACATTGCAGTTGCCCTGCTGGTTTCATCAAATACCAGCAAGATGCACTTGACTGCATGCAGACAGCAGTTCATGCACTTGGATATGTTTTCACTAGAGGAAACAGGAGGAACAACGTAGCAGGCTAGAAATACCATCTTTTGATCCCTGGGCAGCCTGGTACAATACTTGGCTTCTCATCAAATTGACGCCAAAAGGTACCCTTCCACTTGGACATGTTGCATGAAGTGCTCTGGTGGACTGCAGGACATGCAGTTTCTCAAATCCGTAGGCACTGATGTCCCAGTTCGGCTTGCTGTAGACCGCATCAGTCTGTATGTGGCAGAAATCATGCCCATGATCAACGAGTACCGGGCGGAGGTGCTAGATGTGCAGACTCAGTACGCTGATGGCCTTGAAGACTTTGTGAAGGCTGTATTTGTGCGGGGGATTGAGGATGCTATTGCAGCGAGGGATGCGTGGCACCTTGACAAGGTGTGTGTGAGCCCCTGTCTTGTCTGCCTTGTCACTGCAGGCCTTTGGCTGAATAGTTCAGGCATGTAGTCTCACACTATCAGCAACTGTCTCTGGGCCGTCACAGATGCTGTCACAGAGCTCTTTGCTGAATGTCATTATTAGCCCAAAGCCATGTTGCATGCTCAGTGACTGCAATGAATGTCGTGATGACATTTGCCAGCGCACATTGTAGAGGGGTTGCATGCACATATGATGTAAGGCATACACGCTTGCCACTTGAGTGCTAACACAGCATTGCTGCATGCAGACAAAGGCCATGCAGATGCAACATGACCAGATCATGAGGAACCTACGGTCCAGCCAGATAGTGGAGATGCGGCGTGCCCTTCGCAACCAAGCAGTTGATATGAACAGGCAGCATCACTCAGAGGCAGAGTGGCTTGCCCGGGGGAACCTCATCATTGCCAGAGACCAAGCCCAGCTGGAGCTGGGAGACCTACAAGAAGCCCACGCTGATCTGCAAGCCAAGGTCTCTTGTGCATCATGCTCCTCGTAGTGCAAGGAAAGAAAAGAAAAGAAAAGAAAAGAAAAGAAAAGAAAAGAAAAGAAAAGAAAGAACAAGAAAAGAAAAGAAAAGAAAAGAAAAGAAAAGAAAAGAAAAGACCAGACCAGACTAGACTACGCCTTTCGGCATCAATTTGATGAGAAACCCAGTATTATACCAGGCTGCCCAGGTCCTTGTAGTGCAACATGAAATTACTGGCATGCTCATATTTATGACAACTGTCTGCATTGTTGTTGATGGCGCATATCAAAATCAGTACAAGGTACTGCTATAACAGTCTTGTTTTGTTCACGTCATTGCAGGCAGCAGCTCAAGCAGAAAGCATAGAGGCAATGGTGCCAGAGCTGGAGGCCCTTAGAAAAGCTGTGCAGCGTCTGCAAGGGGTGGAGATCTCTTACAATGCATGTCAGCAGGAACTGGATGACACCAAAGTCAGCCTTGCAGAGAGTTCAGAAGCGCTAGTCTTGTTTCAGGCGGCAGAGCAGCAACACAAAGCTCTGTTTGGCCCCCTTGCTGACCTGGACCATGCAGCAATGGCTAGCAAGCTTGATGACACGCTTGCAGAGCTGAGACTGATCCGGCTACGGCAGGAACAAGTGCTGGAGCAGCAGGACAAGATCCGTGCGAATGCTGAGAAAGCACAGCTGCAAAGGGAGGCACAGGAGCAAAAGGCAAAGGCTAGGCAGAAAGCCCTGGCTGAGAAGGCAATGCAGAAGTACTCTGCAAGGTCTGCCTTTCAGCCACAGGCAGCTGCAGTTGCAGATGGGCAGCCTCAGAGGGGAGAGCCCATCAGCAGGGCAGCCACAAGCCTACAGCCCATCAGCAGTGTTGCTGAGAGCTTGGCTGGCACTGAGTATGCCAATATGACCATCACTCACAGCGGCGATGATCAAAACCTGCCCAAGGAACAAGTCATGCCAGCAGAGCCTTTCTTCACCAACACCCAGCAGCAGGTGGCTGTGCAGCGTGTTGCTCAGCGTCGTGTTGGTATCAGAGCCACTCCCAGCCCTATTCCTGGTGCTCAGATGACACACTCTCTCAACCAGACACAGTCGTTTGCACTGGGACAGACAATGACTCGTGGTGCAGCAGCTCGCTCCCCCTCGCCTGTCTTTACTGCTGGGAAGCTGCAAGCTGCACTGCAGAAGACTCTTGGTCAACTGCCCAAAAGATGACGTCGTGTGCTGACTAAAGCTGAGATGCACATGCTGTACAACATAAGTGGACATTTGCATTGTACATCATGCTAGCATATGTGGCTTAGGTGCACGTAAAGTCATTGTTGCATGCATGGTGTGATGTGACGTGAAGGCCAGTGTTGAGCTTGTTCGTCAATACTATGTGTGTAAGCAGGAAGCTACATGAGCGCAAGGGCAACGTGCACCTTGCAGGCATGTTCTGTGTATCTAAACCAACTTAGAGTATAATCACCTGGAAGTACGCAATCTCAAGTCAGCTTCAAGTACAAATTTTGGACTCGAATGATGGACTTCAACCTCTACTCCTCTTTTGTCCAGACTTTTCGCATCTTCTGTTCAGGTGAGGGACAGCACTTACAAGGTGCAATGCGGCACATTCTGTTGGCATATGTGTTCAAAGTCTAGCTGCTAAGCAGCGTATTCAAACATGAACCATTGTACAGCTGCAGCACTAGGTTGGAACAAATACCGGGGACCCTAGGGTCAAAACAAAAGTCTTGCATGTTGTGACATATCAATGTAGTAAAATAAATTGTCTATAATTCAATTACATCCAGCTTGCTGATGGCTAAGCTGAACAGTAAGGTTGGGGGACAAACACAGCCAACTTCTGATTCTGCTATGCTGGGCAGCCAAGGTGTAAGCACTCTCCACAAACTGACCGCCGCATCTTACTGACCCCCATACAGACTAAAGCTGTACATGCAATCTTCAAGCTGCCCCGTGTGCTGTACATGCGAAATGCTGCTTCCATAAAGCCATCAGCAGGAGCAGGTTTCTCATGTATTTTGCCGTATAGGCACCTCTGCCTCTATGCTTGATTTGATAGAAACCAACAGGACTATATGTTCTGCAGTGGGGGCCTAGCTTTGATCACATAGGTTGTGCCAAAGTGCCAACGAGAGCACGACTCCACAATCAGGCCTGCCTGTACCAACATGAGCATTTCCTGAACAAAGCAGCAGCTACGTAGACAAAAATTTGCACAGCGGCAAAACTGGGTTCCATCTGGGAAGAACTACATCAACTTGCTTGTCCGTAATGCCTTGATCAAACTCTACCACTTCAAGCAACATGTACTGCGCTACAATTTGCATGCACTTTGTGGCAGTTTGTGGAGCTTGACCTCATGCACAAGCTGCAGAATATCTCTGTTCCACCAGCAGCCCCACTTGGCAAAGTGCGCTTGAGCCTCATCATCCAGTCTGTTATTCAGCCACCCCCAGGATGCCTTGCCATGCTGCAGCAGGATGAGCTGCCCACCAGGCTTGCACACTGCCGCCATTTGCTGCAGTTACAAGTCAGCACTTTGACTATGCCTGACACACACTGTTAGCGACTGCAACAATATATTGAGTGCATCATGAGTTTGTGTGGGACTGTAAAACAGCACAGATTGTCAGAAAGTATGCACCTGAGTGCAACAGACTGAAGACCAATGGGTGGTGCAAGTACCTGGAGAGCAGCCTTGGGGTTCTCATGTGAGCAGAGTCCAAAGGTGTCTATCACAGTGTCAAACTGTGCTGGGCTGAATGTCTCTAGCTTGTCTTGCAATCTGGAAGCATGTTGTGACTGTTCTGACGTGATGGCATCTTCGTCTTTCCTGTTCGCCTGTGATGCACTAGGACCTGATACCATCCTCTGGGCATCAGCTAGGCAAAACTTCACTGGAAGTGTGGAACTATGCCTGTCATGCTTTTGTCTTGCATGCCAGAGCATGTTCTTGCTGGTATCTGTCACAGTGACTGAGTTGACTTGCTGGCTGTTATAGTAAGAAAGGTTTCGGCCTGTCCCAGCTGAGACTTCCAAAACATCACCCTGCATGCAAATTCCTCAGATGCGTGCATGCACCCTTCAGTGTACTTTGCAGTCACCAAGTGTCGCAGGGACAGCAAGCTGACATCTTGCTGATGAGCATCTTGCTTGGTCCGTACATCAGCTTAATTGACCTTAGCTTGCCTCAAAAGCATCCAGCGGAGAAGTGTGATCCCCATAAGCTTCTCGTCCCAGCCAATTTGCTGATCGTAGGTGTCTGCCAAAGCGTTGAAGGCCTGGCCATCTTGTGTTTTAGCATGCTCGCAATCGGGGCACTGATTTGACTTGACCCTAATGTATGCGGCGGTCGCGACTCCGGCATACAGCCCTGCCCCTCCCAGCAGGTACCGAGTAGGAATGCCCATCAGAAGGTCATAGAGCACTAGGTAAGCGCACTTTATCTTAGTGCAAGTCTGCAGTAAACTGCAAAATCTTGCTGTTCGGGTCTAGCCGCTGGACACATATGAAGCTGCATTGCATTGGTGCAAGGCCAGGCCTCCCTGTGCACAGGCCTCTGCATGCGTCTCCGTGCTGCGGATGCGTTGACGCGATGCGCACGGAGCTGCTAGCAAGTACTCGAGCGCTTCTTGCACTTACAAGCATTTCGGGCTGAACTGCTGTTCGAGATAGATTATGTTCGGCTGGGGTCGCAGCAAACCAGAGGGTCAGCCGAGCTCTCCTGCAGTAAGAGGCTCTGCTGCAACAAACGCTCGATCTGCATCACAACCAGCAGCGCCTGGGGTTCCGCTCGAACTCGTACGGTATGACACCAAAACTGGCAAGTTCCACGTCGGCGAACAGGCATTGAAGGCTTTGCGAGCGACGAAGGATCCTGTCGGGGTAGTTGCAGTATGCGGCAGAGCAAGACAGGGCAAAAGCTTCATCCTCAATCAGTTGCTAGGCAAAAGCACGGGGTTCCACGTTGCTCCCTCTGTCCGGCCATGCACCAAGGGATTGTGGATGTGGTCAGCTCCGATCAAGCGCCGGAATGCTGATGGCAGCCAGTATCAACTGGTACGACTTGATCACTTGCACCTCCCAGCACCACCTTCTAATTTGCAGACACAAATTCAGCACAGATGTGATCATGCAGGTGCTGCTGGACTCCGAGGGCATAGATGCATGGGACCAGGTGTGCATGTTCGATGGCATGCTCTTGACAGCAGTTGGCAAATTTCCTGCTGAGTTTGACGTATGCCCTGCAGACAGGGCAATACAGCACCCAGATCTTTTCCTTGGCTGTCCTTCTGTCTAGTCTGTTTGTATACAATCAGATGGGAGGCATTGATGAAGCTGCCCTGGACAAGCTGTCTTTAGTCACAGAAATGACCAAACACATTCGTGTGAGATCAGGTAAGTTGCTTGACCAGGCCAATGTCTCCTAGCTATCAAAAACTGCAAGCTATATACAAAAGCAGTATGCTTGCAGAAAACAGCAACGAGGCAGATCTGGCGTCCTTCACACCTTCGTTTCTTTGGCTTCTGCGGGATTTTTACTTGAGCTTTGAGGAAGAAGGCGAGGCGGTCAGTGTCTTCACTCCCTCACATCAGGAAGTTACTGTGGTACATATATGCTTCCACGTGACTTGAGTTTGCCCTGATACCAGGTGACGGCACGGCAGTACTTGGAAACAGCTCTGCGCTCTGTGTCAGGCAGCAGCAGTGCTGCCCAAGCCAAGAACCAGGTGATCTTCAGCCACCCACCTGACTGGTTGATACACCTTGTGCAACCTTTGCAGCATGTCTTGAAACATTCAGCCCAATGGCACACCTTTCACACAGCTTACGACCATTCGCTGACGTGCAGATTCGTGACTCCATCAAAGCATTGTTTCCTGACCGAGACTGCTTGACTTTGGTGCGGCCCATGGGAGATGAAAAGATGCTAGCAAAGCTGGAGACCCTGGATCCTTCTCAGTTCAGACCAGAGTTTCAAGAGGTGTGTGGCTTGAGCCTTTCACTCTGCACATCTGCAGATGTCAGCATTCATTGTGCACTTTCATATTCCAGTCTACATCAGTCTACACTCACCTCTATCTCATCTCCAAGCTGAAGCCATCATGACTGGTTCTGTGTCCTGTTATTGCTTGTGAAGCTGCTGCACAATTGCAGGGGTTGAGTGAGTTAACCAAGGTCATCTTCCACAAAGCCCAGCCCAAGCGCATGAACAACAGCATCATTACTGGTCCCATGCTGGCAGCGCTGACTGAGGCATATGTGGATGCCATCAACAAAGGCGCTGTCCCAACCATTGCTACAGCTTGGCAGGTACAGTTGCATAGCAACTCGCATTTGCATCTTGTGCGTAGTGCCAGCCATGGAATGTATACAAATTTACCACCTGACCTCCACCAGGATCTATCATGCAGACTTGCAATCCGTGCTGCGTTCAATACTGTCACAAGCAGCGCTGTGAGGGTGCACATAGCTTTGCTTCCCTGTGAATGTGCATGATAGGCAAAGCATAGCTCATGTTCTGTGTGTCAAGCATTGCTTTCTGCTTGTCTTTAGCATATTTACCACATTGCAGCTTGAAAATTGTCCAAGCTTGCTGTTCTGACTCTGAGGCGTTTGCAGGGTGTGGCTGAAGCAGAGTCCAGACGGGCAGCAGATGCAGCAGAGGCTGCCTACCAAGCTGCCTTCAGAACTGATACACCTGCTGATGAGGTTGCACTTGACAGGGAGTATGAGAGAGCTCTTAGCATTGGCCAGAGGGCCTTCAGAGAGGTCGCCGTAGGTCAGTCCCCATCTGCTTCACCTTGTTCAGCATATGCTAGTGCCCTAGCGCACACTCCATGCAAGGCTTGGCCACATTGTGGGGTGTCAGGGGTGTGTCGGGTGGGTCAGGCAAAACTCTGAAAACTTGTAGCTGTTTCATGACATGGATGGTGACAATTCACACAGATGCATTATGCCTGCGCAGTCAAGTGGCATGACACTGTTGCTGTTGCCGCAGGGGCTGTTGCGAAACTTGCTATGTGTGACAGCGTGGAGGTGTGACGTTCTATGCTCATCTGACACTGATGCTGCAGGTGAGGCAAGCATCCAGCAAGCCAATGAAAAGAGGTTTCAGGACCGTGTGCAGCAGCTGTTCAAGCATTTCAAGGAGCAGCGCCTGACAAATGCCGCTCTGGAGTGTGAGCAGCTGATCAACAGAGGAACTCAACAGTTGACTGAGGTGAAAATCTAATAACTGACCAGTATCGGCAAAACTTTACTACTTTGATAAGGCTTCTGGTAGCATTGTGCCAGGCCCTGTGCAGACTTCAAATGCCTGGCTTGTCTTCCTCAAGTGCTGGTAAAGCAAATGCCGGAAGGATTTGAGCACCTGCCAGTCAGCTGCTAATCTTGCATTTTGGACAGGTCATGTCTGATTCATCTGGCCTAGTCAGCTGGATCTGAGACGGCTGCCATCTTGTTTTGCAGGTGTCAAGGCAGGCTGGTGTGACGCAAGAGATCCTACAAGCTGAGTACAACAAGTTTGAGCAGGCTTACACCAAGGCTACGGCAGCATTTGGCGCTACCAAGTGGGACCGGCTGAGCGAATTCCGCAATAAGGCCTTTGCGGGCCTGCAACAGGATGTGCAAAGGCAGGTGGCCCAAGCCAGGCAGCAGGAAGTTGCTGCTGAGAGGCAAAAGGCACAGCAAGCAGAGCAGCAAAGGCAACAGGCAAGCCTTCTGCCCAGGGGTTTTGCCATGCTCCATTCTGCACAAAAGGCGGCAAACCTGGGCAAATTCGGCGTTTGCAGTTGGTTACGCACCTAGCCGTAGTGAGCAAACTATGCTTTGACACGTCAACCGGTTTTCAGCCAAGTGTTGGACTTGTGACGCCATATGCAGACTCTTGCATGCAGCAAAATGAAGATTTGTCTGCATGTAAACCATGTGCATGTATAAGAAAGGTGACATGTGTTCCCTGGGCAGCCGGGTATAATTCTTGGCTTCTCATTAAATTGACGCCGAAAGGCGTACTCTTTTCTTTTCTGACATGTGTTCATGAGGTAAACAGCAGCAATGCATGCAGGTGGAGGCACGGGCTGCTGACTTAGGGCAGCAAGTACAGCGTCTGCAAGCTGAAGTAGACAGGCTGCATGGTGAGTTAAACCGGGAGCGCAGCAGCAAGGAGCAGCACACCTCCCGTGTCACCCTGCTGGAGAAGCAGCTTCTGAACAAATCCTCCTCGCTGGTAAATATTCTGTACAATGGTCAGTTCTGATAACCTTACTGTACGGCAAGAAAAAGGTCAGGAGCAGCACAAGAAGGGCCATGTGTATCACACCTGCAGGGTATGGTAGAAGGGACTGATGTGTACATGGTTTGTGCTTTTTGTCTTAAAGCGCCAACATGGGGCAGCATGAGCAGTTCCAACACCAATACTGATCTGGGTTGCAGACCAGTCCCTCACCACTCTTCAAAGCCACATTCTGTCTGCTTATAAGTCTAATTAGTGCAATGCTGCGTCAGCACAAGTTGATACTCACCTGCTTCATCCATCTGCTTCATCCATGAAGCTAGGTCGAAGGGTGTGGCTCCTGCAGGATGCTGTGCAGCATGAGATGCAACAGGCGGTGCAGCGTGAGAAACACAGGGGTGAGTCTGAACAGCGTGCTGCTGTGAGTCAGCTGAATCTGCAGCTGCAGCAAGCCACACAGGAGCTGGCAGATGCCAGAAAGGCGACCCACACAGCTCAGCTGGAGGTTGACTCTCTCAAACAGTAAGTGCCAGAATGCAATGGCCACAACACAAACAACCTGTTTGCAAGGCTTTGTCTGGATGCTGCATGAATCTGTTAATTGTGTCAGTCTTCTAGCTTAATGTGCCCAGCCTAATATGCAGCTGGGTTCATACAAAGATTTCATTGCAAAGTGTGTTGTGTGTGTGAATGTGTCTGCATGTGTGTGTGTGAGTGTGTGTGTGTGTGTGTGTGTGTGTGTGTGTGTGTGTGTGTGTGCGGCAGCAGCATCACAGCAGGTTCATTGTTTTGCTGTCAAGTGCTGGTCATCAGCTTCAAGCCCCGGGCGCCTCTCGTCCAGCGTGACCAGCTGGCTGCGCAATTCCGCAAGAAGGGTGTGCTTTGCCATGCAGGCAACTGACCAGCGCCTCCTCTGACTCCAGTGACTGGGTCAGCAAGTACCAAAAGGCAGAGGATGGGCGATCAACGGCAGTTGCACAGAAAGACAGCCTTGAGAGAGACATCAGAGCCCAGCTATCTCAAGCTGAGCAGCGAGCGACCCAGGCAGAGTCAAGGCTGTCGCAGGCTCAGCAGCAGGCGAGTACTGCTGAGGCAACTCTCACCAGGGAGAGGCAGTCTTGGGAGCAAAGGTTGCAGGAAGCACAGGCTCAGGCTACAGCTGCACCAGCACCCAACAACTCAGCCACGCCTGGTGAGCCTCAAGCCGGGATTGCAATTGTGTTGCACAATCGTGATATGCATTGTTTGCTAAGCTGGTGAGCATCTTGGGACGTCTAGGTCCAAGTCAGGTCTACTTTGAACCCTGCAATGAGTCATACATCACACTGCGCCCTGCATGTCAATTTCGACAGGTGATAGCAGCACACATTGGTGCAAAGTCAAAGAGCACCTTGCATGATCTTGTGTCATGTATGCATTGCACTGTGACAACGCTGAGACTGTCTTGCTGCTTGTGCAGAACCAATGGCAGTTGATGGTGGTAGTCGCAATGCTGAGGCTGATCCTGGGAAGATGACCATTAAAGAGCTCAAGGATTGGTTGAGTGAACATGATCAGCAAGAAAAACTCTGGGAACTGGGACAGCGCAAGGCCAAGAAGCCAGAGTATGTTGAGTGTGTACGTGCCTTGATGTGACAGCAAATCCAGAGCTTTGACACAATTGCCTCAGCTTTTCAAGTGTGGTCAGCTTGTGCTTTTGTTCCATGGAATAGGCTGGGCAGTACCTCTGCTGCTGCTAGTATGCTAAATCTGTACAACTATGTTGTCGTCAGTACCCTGCATTGCCAAACTGCCAAACCTTCTTTGGATAATCATACTGTAGGTCCTGGACCAACATATTTCAGTGTGTGTATGTCACTGACAGTTGATCTTGTACATCATCACAGCATCCCAGGAATACTTTGCTGCACACCCTTACCAGCTCGTGTGCTCCTCTGGCCACAACAGTTCCGAGGCAATGGATTCGTGCTGTATCAAAAGCGCCTTTGTTATGTTCAAGGCAGCAAGTCGCAGGCAAGCTGCGCCTCTCTGTCTGCACTGTAAAAGCCATTGATCAGCTGACACATACATCGATGTTGACAGCAAAGCAGCCAGGCAGTCAAGAGCGCAGTTATTACAGCGCTTGCCACCATGTATAGCCACCTGAATGTGGCAAATGTTATCCACAGAGAAAATCTGATTGACAAAATCAACGAAGTCTGATCTAACCCAGAATACAAGTAAAAATCGTCAAGCCCAGCTCTGTTGCCAAGTCCAAAAAGTAGGCCTTTTCATGATCTGATCTACATAATCTACAAGAGAGATACTTCAATCTACAAGCAGACAATCTATCCTGTCATCAACAAAAGCTGGGACAAAATACTGGGTGTCACAAGCACCAGTAACTGTATCCCCAAGACAACCGCTCCGGCAACACTGATCATCCATGCAAAACCATACATAGCTATCTCATGTCAGAAGTACGTGCAGCAATGCAGTAGAGGATCAGAATTGTCAACTCAAAGGTCAGAGGCTCAGCTAGAACTAGCTGCAGAAGGCCTGTTTTTGCACAGCTGTGTCAAAGAATAATGTGTGCACTGGCAGCCCACAGGGTTGGTGTTCCTGACAGTCTTCAACACGTAACATCCCTCTGCTTCACTTGTATACTTGGATTGAACAATGAGACCCCAGTAATCCAAAGTCTGTTCCTGTGTGTGCTGATGAGCACCACTGGGCGTTCTGCCTGTAGCTGATAGAGGAGCTGAATGTTGTCTGGAGAAAGGCAGAATCTGATTGAGCTGGTGCTCATCATCGCAACAATCCCCAACCTTGCCAGCGAGAATGTCTTGATTTCCAGATGAAATGTCATGCTGCAATGCCCTCTGATCAAGGGCCTCGTGTGATGACAGTCCAGTCAGCACATTCTCGGATGACCCAGTCTGCTGTGAAGCGCATGCATGCTCTGTGGCGAAGGAGGGTAATCGGTGTACAAGGATGACTGCATCTGGTTTGTTGGTGGTAAGAAGCCCAGCTACAGACTGCCATAGCTGCAGCAAAGAACAGATGTCAAGACGATGATTGATTTTGTTTGATCAAACGGCTGTGAGGCACATTATGTGAGGAGTGCATCCTAGACGTGCACACAGGCTCATTCCAGAATTGAGTGAGGCAAGCTCACCTCTGAAGGACCTGTGGCAGTCCTGGGAACATGATGCGTTTCAAGCACCTTGGCACGCCCTGAGTATACAAGCTGCACAAAGGGAGCGCTGTCTAACTGGCGGACTGCATCTTGCACACAAGAGTCGAGCCACTCCAAAGTTTGGGACCGCCTTCGAGGCCAGTTGTAAGTTGAGAGGGGCTGACGGGTAAAAGTGGCAGCATTACAACTCAACCTGCCGTATCATAAAGAAGGTCACCAACAACATCCAAGGTCACAAAGAACTGCCAAGAAAAATCTCTGCTTGTTTCACCTGCCGCGTGAGCATTTGCGCCGTGAGCTCGCGCTTCTGTCCAAACTATCAGCCCGATTTAGCTGCCGAACGCAAAACGTTCTGGGCGCTTCGAAGGGACGCCCACTGGTCGAGCACTGGTCTCCGGAAAACCGGGAGTTTGCACGAGTCGAACATAGCCCGCTGCCCGAGCCAGAAGAAAGATTAACGTTCATGCTACATGGCATCGTTGCTTGTGCCTTGCCGTGATGGACCGCGGCTAGCTTCCAGACGCAGACGAACCGGCCACAGCACTGTTTAAACTTTCTCACAAGCGCTCACAACGGCTCAAGACTAGTATGGACACTGTTGCAGTGGTGTCGTTGGCTGTGCACATTAACTTACATGGCACAGTACCTGCGTGCGGTGCGTGCGCTTGCCTTGTGCAAGACACGCACACGTGCAGGATTGCCACATAGCTCGCGCTTGGCACACGCTGTAATTGGTTTCGAGAAGGCCACATCAAAGGTTCTGCCATGAAGGGCGGTTCCCATACAGTTCTGCCATCGAGGGCTTTTGCCCATTGTGAGCCTGAGCACATGTAGCATGTCACCTGGCGAAGCAAGCCTCCGATCAAAGATCTTGTCGGGAGAGCATTGAACTCGGGGCCTTGTTGCTGGCTTCGGAGAAGCAGGGACTTGTTGCTGTTTTCTGGCCACTGCATGCTCAACTGGGTGTCTCCATCTCTAAACTCTTTGCAAGACCTACGACAGCGTACATCTGAAGGCCCTTCTTGTGTCTATTTGACTGCTCCGTGGTAAGAAGAGCGTATCAAGGCGCACATTGCTATTCTTTGTCGCCTGAGGCTGACATCTTGACCTGGGTGGATGTGTACAGGTGTACACATCCACCCAGGTCAAGATGTCCGGCTCTTTGAGCCTAAGTACGCTGAATTTCGGAGATTCTATCCACATGTATGGGCTTTGTGGTCATAAGTCAACGCGCATCGCATTCTTGCTGTGACCGGGTCCAACTGACAACTAGTGGGGCGTAGGTTAAATACTTCAAGCTTGATGTGGATATTGTGGAGGTGCAGCAGCTGCATAGCAGAATGTGAGACACACCGGCTGTAGGTTGCAGCTCAATGTACACTCTACCCTGTGCATGCAGGGTGTAGATGAGCTGAAGTCAATTCATACACTTCCTAGCTTGTTGTTATACGAAGATGGTGCTTTAGTGCACATAGTGGAAGGTGAGCTATATTGTCATGCTTTTCATGTATTTGGTCTGGACATGACTCATGATTGATGGCTGCAGACTTGCCGCAGAAGCGGCCTGGCAAGAAACTGGCAGCAGCCATACGCCAGTATTTGCTGCATGAGCGTGGTATGTCCTATCTGCTATACAACAGCATTTTTTGGTATGTGCACGTAGCTAGCACATCACACCAGCCGATGAAAATGAAGTATCAGCATTTTGCCTATGACTGGCTGCATACATGCGCTGATGCTGACACATATGCATGGCCAAGCATCATGCGCAACTACTGCTTCACCTGCGCATTGGAGGCTGCAGCACCTTTGCTATGCAGGTTCTGAAGAACAACAAAGCGCCAAGCGGCCTGCAAGTGCAGGACAAGTTCAGCGCAGTGCATGACCTGCTGCACACCTCAGCTTCAGCGTCCTGTCTTACTGCACAATCTCATGCCACCTTCATACATGTCTACAGCTCCTCTAAGCTCTGAGGAACATCAGAAGTCACGCGTGCTACAGCCAAAGACCTCAAACATATCTGCCCAACAAGCAGGCATGTATGGCATGGTCTTGGCTGACTCAGCTGCCAGCCCCAAGCTTCAGGTTCAGCCTTTCAAGAGCGTGATGTCTCCAGCCCAGACGCCTATGTCACTCTCTGACACTGCTTTTGAGCTGCACAGCAGTCAGGACTTTGGAAACGTGGCAAGCTCAGCTGTTGACAGGGTTCCAGAAGAGGCACACTTGGCACATCGCCTCAGCATTCCTGGCCAAATAGATCTGCATGAGCATGGCACAGTAGATGGAAGCGTTTCAGCGGGTGCACAGACTATCAGCACTCCAAGACAGGTCCAAATCGACAGGTCAGTTGCCTGCCTGTCATGCTCTCAAAGCTGACAATGTGCCCTGTTGTCAACAGGAATATCAATTTGCTACAAGCCAGCACTGTCCATTTCCAGCATGAATAAACGTGCATGGTGTGATGTTCTGGACCTATGAGATCACAAGCAAGCAAGCAGAAAGTATTGAGCTCGTACCACTCAGCAGGTGCTAGCTGCGTGCAGGGTCGAAGCCTCTCAGCAGTCTGTCGTTGATACCTCGCTGGACTCTCTTTTGCCTGGCATGGCACCTGTGGGTGATGCGAATGGGGCAACAGGATGCATAATTGACCAACTTGCCAATGTCACTGAGGCACTGTGTCCCCCCAATCCAGAAGGTGATCACCCAGCTCAAGGCCATCATGCAGATAAGCACTGTGTCAGGCACCACAGCCCTCAAGAAACACATGAGAAAGCGCTGAAACTGTGCTTGCGTCAAATCTGCTGCTACCCAAGACATTCTCACAGCCAAGCCCAGCACTGTGTAGACTAGCCCACAAGCCCATCTGACTCGCATTAGCTGACCTCTCCAGTTGGTCATTGTTTGCCATGTACTCAACAGTCTGACGTCATACAATTCAGCAGCAACAGCAACAGGATCCCTGGTGTGTCCACCTTCTGGCTGCTCACGCTGACCATCACCCCAATTGCTTGTAGGCCCAGTGGCCACCAGCCTGCCCACTCGCCCTCCTGCCAGGCTCACACTTCCAGACCCCAGCCTTGTCGACCGGCAGTCATCACAGCTGTCACCCTTGGGCAAAAAGCCCCCCTTGTGTGGCCCAATTGACCTGCATGCAAGCACTGCTGACTCTGCTGGCAGTCCTGCTGGTGGTGCTGCCACTGACAGCAAAGCTGATGGCAGGTGAAGCTTGCTGTTGTGTCGTGCCTCTACAGCAAGACAGCAAACAGAGGCATTCTGCATGAGCTTACCTGACCAGCCTGACCTTACCTGTCAATGTGCAGCTCAGCTTCAGAAAGCCGCATGCCGACCAATGCACATGCTTTCAAAGTACTCTGTGCACCAGCGTCACTTTCACCTGCTCTGTACACCCACCACGCGTCAGTAACACAGCCTGAAGCGCAATGCAGCAAATTGTCCTCCTGTTTGGGCCTGAATTACATGATCCCAGATTTTCCTCAGTCTGTTGCCATTAGCTTGTTGGATTCGAGCACCTCTTCAGTGTTCCGGCACACTCGGCGCTGATACTTACCAAGCCTGTGTCAAATATCTGCAGGCCCTGGTTTGAGGCCCCTCGCAGCAGCCTGAGCCCTGCAGGGGCCGCCCCTTCAACCTCCCATCACATCCACATGCCTCACCTCTTTGGTCAGTCCCAGCCCAAGCCTCTCAGGGTCCGGGCTGTCACTTTCAACATGGCCAAAAAGATGCCGACAGATCTGCCTGAGGAGCTGCTAGGGCGAGCCGGCTGCCCAGAGGGCCTGGACAAGTATGACATTGTTGTCATTGGTACACAGGAGAGTGGCTCTAGCCAGGTACTCATTTTCTTGACTAAATATACTCAGGCTCAACAGTCTCTGTGTGCGTGTGTGCGTGTGTGTGTGTGTGTGTGTGTGTGTGTGAGCTTGGGTGTACCCTGTTCTCTGTTGCAGCTATGTGTACTTTGACATGAGTTGTGGCTTTGAAAACTGTGCTTCAATGTTGTCACTTTGCCACGCACAAGCTGTAGCTTGTGCTCTGACTTCACATAGCTATCCAACCGGTGGCAGCCTAGCGTTGCTGTGCTTTGAGGTGTAACAATGTCTTGGAGCACACAAATAAGCTCATTGGTTTTGCTTGGGAACCAGCTGTCAGGTGCCAAAGCTTTCTAAACACGCCACCTTGCACCTTTGCAGGAATGGAACAAGCTGGTTGCTCAGGCACTTGGAGCCAAGTATGTGAAGCTGGCCAGTGAGTCCCTATGGCAGATCAGGGTGCTGGTATACGTGCGGGCAAAGCTTCGGGAGCACATCACGGCCGTGGCCACCAGCTCTGTAGCAACAGGTAACACTTCTCAAACACAAGCCTCAACACTGCAATCTTGAGCATAGCATAGGCTGAGCGTTTTCACATGCAAGAGAATGCTGTGCTGTCCTGTGCTGTGCTGAGTTGCGCTGTGATCTAGGTGATGCCTAGCCTGCATATTGCTTGTGTCATGACCAAACCCAGCAGACCAAAGGATTGCTGATGCATCTGGGCAAGGTATTCATATATTTGGATGTGCATTCTGACAGTGCCAAGCACAGTGTGTACACATGCTGTAGAGAATTCGGGCTTGTGTATTTGTTACCTGTGTATTGTATACATGCATGCTATGAAGTGTAATTTGGACCTTTTGGGGCCTCACTTCTGTCTTTCTTACATTGGCATTGAATGACTGGTATCATTCAGACTCAGCATTCCCAGAATTCTTCCATTCATTGTCTGTTGACTCCTCTGTGAGTCCTAAAGACACGAAATGTAATTGGTTGATTGTGCTTGCATACCGTTTCAACAGACCTTGATGACATCAGCGAATAATCCTTAGGCGCTGCTGTGCAGCTGCTGTGAAGGCAATTACATTTCTCGATGCTGAGTCTGTTGCATTCACACATCCTGCACGACAAGCATGCATTTTCAAAAACCATATGCCCATTCCACAATTTGGCTTGAGACAGAGTGCCCTGCCATTATTGAATCACACTGCAGTGCTGCGTGTCACAACCTGAAGAACAGCAGTATCTCACTGGATAATGCTCATAACATGGTCTCTGACTGGAAGCCACCGAATTGAGTTACATGGGTAACTGTATGAGCACAAAAGGGATGCCGTTTTTGAGATATGCATGAATTTTGACAGGCATCCTGAGAGACTGTGTGTGGCATGCCTGCAGGTATTGGGAATGTGGCAGGCAACAAAGGAGGGGTGGGGGTAGCCCTGACTTACATGGACCACACCCGCCTGCTCTTCGTGAATGCCCACTTCCAAGCTCACACCCACAGGGTGGCTGGCCGACAAGCAGACTACCTGCGTATCAAGGCTGGTCTCTTTAACAACAGGGAAGAGGCAGGTCAGTACCATTTGTCACGCCCAGGATGTGTTGTGCAAAGCTCAAGGATGTCGATGTTTTTCTTGTCTCATCAATGCCTGTCTTGGAATGAAGCAACCAACTCAGGAATCCCTGGATACCAATTTTTGTGAATCCAAATCAGGGAGACCCTCTGGATCTGTGTTAACAGGAGAAACCCTGACACATGAGCACACTCAGTGTGCAACAGTGTACGCTTGCAGCATCTTGGGTACAACAGTTGAGGTGTACCATCAAAGTGTGTGATATGGACCCTGTCACAAATGCACGGTGCACTCATCTTCATTACGCTCAGGGCATCATGGGCAAAGCTGTGGCAGTCTGCACGTGATGCCTTAAGCGTTTTGAAGACAAGCGCGCCGTGCCTTCGTGACAGGGTCCATGTCACACACTTTGAACACAGCTTTGCCCATGTCAATGCCTTGGTCTCTGGCTGCCTGCACCACATGATGTTGAGCATCACATTCTCATTGCTTTCCTGTCTCACACCCGTACTTGTGTGCAGGGGTGGAGTGGGCGCCATATGCAGTAGATCAGGATGCTGTAGTTAGCCCATCCAGATCGCCCCCCTCAAAAGCAGATCACACCTCCCCTCACACCAGGTGCCTCGCTTACCTGTCTTATGACCTTTCCAGCCCGACAAGCACATGCTGCTTGCATACCTTGCTTGCTGTTTGGTAGGCAGCAATCGCTTTGTTGCAGAAGAGAGAGAAAAGGTTTAAAAGGAGGGTAACTCAAGGCTGGCCTGGCACTTGATCAGCTCCTGCTGGCCGAGGTCTCGGTGATTAGCACTGTTGTCATCATGACAAGCTGCCAGGCATTCTGGGCGCTCAATTTTTCAACGGCAGATCAGCATGAGTGCAAAGCACATGCTGCTGTCCCATGCTGGAGCATGATGCAGGTCGTAAGGAACAAAATGCAATAAGTCTGAGCTGTCCTGTGTGCTGAAACAATGTGCATGGTGCAGGTTGCTGCGTGATGAGACAGGTAGTATGACCAGTAGTGAAAGCTCCTTCTCTCTGATCACATCTTCATTCACCCAGCGTCTACAACAGTGGGCTCAGCCTTCCATCAGAGACGTAGCAGATGATTACCATGTGACCATCTGGTTGGGTGACCTGAACTACAGGTATCCAGCAGCGTTTACCCCTGATATACCTATCCTACCTTGTCATGTGCATATTCAAACATTGTCTAGGGCCAGCTCACCATGTATGTTCATCACACAGGTTGCTGCAAACTAACAAGTGCACAAAACAGCTGCATGACAAGGGATAGCAGGCTGACAGCATGAGTAATGGACTGCCCCCATTGCAATGCAAATATATGGACAGCAGTGCCTCAGGCATGTTGTGCTGAACAAGGCAACAGCTGCAGGCAGACTGAGTATGTGGTGATGTGCAGGGTTGAGACAGGGGGCAACCGCAGGGTGGTGGATGGGGTGCTCAAGATGACAGGCCTGACTGAAGATGAGAGGCTGAACGTGCTGCGTAACAATGACCAGCTGAAGAAGGAAAGGGAGCTGGGCAAGGTCTTCCTGGTCAGTCCCTCCCC